>Ga0136614_10000400_pt1 | contig 21128 bp, 20 predicted proteins | sample AntDrymUQ2792106_2_FD_106643 | JGI IMG/M metagenome (GOLD analysis project Ga0136614, IMG submission 106643) | Polar desert sand microbial communities from Dry Valleys, Antarctica - metaG UQ279 (21.06) | ecosystem: Environmental > Terrestrial > Soil > Desert | place: Antarctica: Dry Valley... | reverse complement strand
GGGTCGGCGTTGGAAGGGCATCGCGTGTTCTCGGTCAGCGGGCGGATGAGCGCTATTATCTCTCAAAAATCGCTCGGCAGGGCATCCCCGTGGGGCCGCCGTGGGAATTTTTAGAGGTGCCCAGGGGGATAGCAATAGAGGCCGTCGCCGGTCTTGAACTGGCCCTTGAAGTCCGCACACCGCACGAGATTTGGGGCGCTCATCGCGGTGCTAGGCTTGCCGGGGTGGCCCACGCGGCGGCGCGCCCGAGGTTTCCGGATCAAGCCGTGCCGAGCGAGGAGTGTCGCAGACGGTGGGCGGGCCGGCCAAGCCCGATCGGGATGGCGCCCGGAAACACACGCCAAGGGCTTCTTCGCGCCCCAGGAGGGATGGCGCTGGCGCGCTTCAGTGAGCGCCTGCACCACCTCCTCGGGCGTCTGGGTCGGGCAGACATGCGGGCGCCGGGAGCACTCGGCCAGGCCGGTGGGACCCCCGCGCTCGTAGCGCTCAATCCACTTGTAGCCGATCTTGCGGCTGATGCCATAGTGCTCGCAAAGCTCAGTGACGGATAAACTCCGGCGTAGATAGTCCATTTTCTGGTCCATGGGTGACAGTTGACTCCACGGCATTGGGGCACCTCTTTTCAGGTGCCCACAGTATGAACAAACTGTTACCCCTGTCCCTGGACTAAACTGCTACTATGTGTCTGGACCGTACCGCGTTGATCTCTACTTCGCCAACCCACTTGACCGGGTTGCCCGCGAGCAAGCTCTGGGAACGGAAACATCACTCCAGGTAACTACCCGCGGCGACGAAGCAGTGGTCGCCCAAGACTGTTCCTAGCTAGGCGATGATGGCTTTGGGTGCGATGAAACAACAGCTGCTGATGGTCGTCGCCCTCAGCGAAGCGTGGAGGTCGCCCAGGATTAGAATAGTGTGTCCGGCCCGACGAGCAGTTGCGGCCGACTGTGATGTCCTCCCAGGATCTGCTGTAACTCTTTCCCTCTGTCGGTATTTCTTACCAGCGATTGGCGCGTCTGACCTGCGGCAGTGGGTAGCTCCGGAGGCCAAACCACACGGTGAGCGGGCACGTGACGTTGGCGGCCAGGGGGCCGATCCGTCAGAGATGCTCGACCAGGTGCCGTGGACGGTTGTCATCGCCCTTGTTGTGGGCCATCAGGCGCGGGGTCTCGATGACCGGAACCACCTGCCGTGGCGGATGTGCACCACCACTTTCCCAGATATCCGTGCAGAGCTACCGGGTATGGGATCCTTGATGAGGATGCGGCGTCATATCCCTGTGTTCTGGATGCCGGCGATCCATGCCGGCATGACGGGGCAGGTCGCATCCCGTTTCCCGCTGGCGCAGGCACGGTCACATAAACCCAACAAAACCATCGATCGTGCCGACGAGGGCGGTGAAACCGGGGATATACCCATCGCGTACAGGATATCGGTGCTGGAACAGAGGGCGGGTCTGAATTGGATCGCCCACCCCCTCGCCCCCTCCGGTCGGGAGGGGGAATCAGTCATCGGACAGCCGATACTTCTTCCCCTCCCGTACGGGAGGGGATTGCGGGGTGGGCGATCGAAAATCGTCGCCTCCCTTGCCATACCGAAACCCTGAACGCGATGGGTATATCGCCTGCTGGAGCATGGTCGGCCGGAACCGGCTTCATCGGGTACCGACAAGCCGAAGCATCCCACGGCGTTGCTGGATCGCGCAACGCCATGCGAATCATCGAAGGTATTCGCCCCTCACCCACACGTCGGAACCCAACAAGACGGTTCCGACCTACGCCGGTTGAAGGGGTTCCCGTACGCTAGACCCGCACCGCGATGAGGCTGTGCGCGTAGTACAGGTGCATACCCTGGCTGCGGTCAGCAGGGATGCGGGCGGGGTTGTAGGAGGCGTCCACCCGCACCGGCTCGGCGATCGCCAGCGCGGCCTGGGCGTACCAGTCGCGCACCCGACGTTTCCTGGTAAAGCACCGACTTCTCCGGCCAATCCTCATCCGCCACCCGGTGGTTGCCGCGGTCGTGCGGCCAAATGGCCTTCAGGCTGCGGCCCGCCGCAAGCTGCTGGCCGGCGGGGTTGTAGAGCAGCCAGGTGGCCACCAGCCGGCCGCCCCCGTCCAGCACCCGTGCCGCCTCGGCCAAGTAGTCCTCGGCGCCGCCGGGCAGCAGATGGGTGAAGATCGAGCCGGCGAACACCACGTCGAACGCCTTGTCCACGTAGGGAAACCGGAACTCGGCGGCCGGCGGCGCCGTGTCGCGGGGGTTGGCGCTGTTGGTCTGGACGTCCACCTGGGTGAACCGGAAGCTGGGATAGCGCGCCTGGATGTGGCCCTGGCACCAGTCGATGCTGACCCGGTTGGTGTCGAACCCCTCATACTTGCCCGTCAGGTACCGGGTCAGCGGCAACGCCACCCGGCCGCAGCCGCATGCCACATCCAACACCCGGTCGGACTTCTGCAGCCCGGCCAGCTCCACCAAAAACTCCACCTGGTCGCGGCCCGATCGGCGAAAGTCAAGCCAGGTGGGGGAGATCGTGCGACGGATCGGCGGCGGCGGGACGCCGGGGGTAGCCCAAGCCGAGCACGGTCTCACCCGCGTAGCGGAGACGATGTTTGGATCTCAGACCGGGAGCGCAGCGACAATCTGCTCGCGCTGCTTTACCTTGAGCTGACAATAGCGAACAGACATGATATTATAGAAAGGCAAGCTGTTTTGGTGTGATGCTCCGATTGGGCCTTGCGCTGGCTTGCCTAGCCAGTGAAATTCCACACCTAACATTCGTGCGCGGTGTGCCCGCTGATCAAGCGGTGAGGCGCAGGCAGAACCCCTTCCACCACGGGACTGCGACGGGAGACCGGAAGTGGCAGGGGTACCCCCCCAAATTGGGGGATGTCGAAGCGATGACACGATATTATCCTGCCTCCTTACTCCTAGCCGGCTCTTGTGGCGCTAGACCCGCGGCCGGAGAGGGAGAGGGCCGTGCATGCGTTGCAAGGGCGGCAGAGTCACTCGAGGGCTACGGGTGCGCTAACTTAACAGGCCCCGAATCCATGCCTAGGCCAATTTGATGCGTGACAAGGCGCCACTCAATAGCGTCCCCCACTCAGGGGATAACTGGAGGCGCTTCCAGAATACGGAACTATTGTTGCTAGGGGTACTTACACCACAGACTTTGATGTGAATGCGTCAAGTTCCAAACGGTATGGCGCAAAGAACCTCTCCATGCAACGAGCAGTGTAGAGGAGGATCGGGGGACTTGTAGCCGTTCGATGGTTTTCACTGTTCTCGACGTTGCTCATGATGGCAGCTGCCGTGAAGGCCGAGCGTCCCGTGGCGAGGAGTCGCGAACCGACCACCCGCAGGGCGATTATTTGGCCGTCGGATAGGGCGAAATGACAAGAAGGTTCTATCAGCGACGATTTGGCAAGTGCATAACACGGCTCGTTGGTCTGCGGCAAAGTCTCGTCAGATGCCTGTCAGCCTCATGATCGCAAACGACGTGCAGCTTGGCGAAGGCGTCGTGATTCATCATCCGGAGTTAGTGAACCTGTACGGCTGTCGCATTGGGTCAGGCACAAAGATCGGCAGTTTTGTCGAGATACAGAAAGGTGCGTCTGTCGGCGCGAGATGCAAGATATCTAGCCACACCTTTATCTGCGAGGGTGTCGCTATCGAGGATGGAGTCTTCGTAGGCCATGGTGTGATGTTTATCAACGACAGGTATCCGCGAGCCGTTAGCGCAGAAGGCCGATTGCTGACGGACGCCGATTGGGAGGTAACTCCAACCCGAGTCAAGATCGGTGCTGCGATAGGTAGCAACGCGACGGTTCTATGTGGCGTGACCATCGGCACGGGGGCTTTGGTAGGCGCCGGCGCTGTCGTCACGCGTGACGTACCGGATCATGCAATCGTTGCCGGGGTGCCCGCGACGGTCAAGGGACACACACGGGACAGCGAGGAGTGGAGTGAAGGTCCGGGACTTGCATACCGATGCACTACCCTTTAACAGTACGGAGGACCGGTGATCAATATAGGTGTCATTGGATACGGATATTGGGGACCCAACCTGGTTCGGAACTTTTCGGAAGTACCAGACGCCCAAATCGTCGCGGTGAGCGATCTGGATGAAAAGCGTCTGCGTTTGGTCAAGGCTCGTTATCCCGCTATCACCGTCACGACCGATCACGAGACTCTATTGTCCAATCACGATATCGATGCCATAGTCATCGCGACTCCGGTCGAGGGTCATTACCCTATCGCCTTGCGGGCCCTTAGATCGAAGAAGCATGTGTTCGTCGAAAAGCCCTTGACACAGACGGTCGCACAGGGCGAACGGCTCATTGAGGAAGCCGACAAATACAATCTCACGTTCCATGTTGACCATACGTTTGTCTATACCGGCGCCGTTCGCAAGATCCGCTCACTGGTGACCGAGGGTGCAATCGGGGAGTTATACTACTACGACTCGGTGCGGGTGAGCCTCGGTCTGTTTCGGCCCGACGTCAACGTGATCTGGGACCTGGCCGTGCACGATCTTTCCATTATGGACTATGTGCTCCCGTTGGCGCCCCTTGCCGTCTCGGCTACCGGCGTGAGCCACGTTCCAGGGGAGCCAGCTAACATCGCCTACTTGACGTTGTTCTTCGATAACAATGCGATTGCCCATCTGCACGTCAACTGGCTAGCGCCCGTGAAGCTCCGCCGGACGCTTATCGGCGGGGACAGGAAGATGATCCTATATGATGACCTGGAACCGAGCGAGAAGGTAAAGGTATATGACAAGGGTATCACGGTAAACGGTAGTAAGGAAAATATGTACAACGTAATGATTGGATACCGTACCGGTGACATGTGGGCACCCCAGATAGAAGTTACCGAAGCACTTCTCGAAGAAGCGCGACACTTCGTTCGCTGCGTAACTCACGGCGAACGTCCTATCACCGACGGTCATGCAGGCCTTAGAATCGTGAAGATATTAGAAGCGGCGACACAATCGATGAATTGCCGCGGCCGTCCGGTAGAGCTCAAGTTCAATGGATGCTGAGTGTATGGTTCCGTTTCTGGATCTGAAAGCACAATACGAATCCCTCAGGGAAGAGATCGGTGCCGCAGTGAGCCGGACATTGGCGAGCGCCGACTATGTGTTAGGCAGTGAGGTATCGGCGTTCGAGGAGGAATTCGCGGGCTACATAGGCACGAGGTTCGCCGTTGGGGTTAACTCAGGTACGAGCGCCCTGCATCTGGCTTTGCTGGCGGCGGGTGTGGGACCGGGCGACGAGGTCATCACGGTTTCGTGCACCTTTGTGGCGACGGTAGCTGCAATTGACTATACCGGTGCACGACCAGTCTTCGTAGATGTCGAGCCTGAAACCCTCAATATGGACGTTACTCAGGTAGAGGCGGCACTCACAGAGCGGACAAAGGCGTTACTTCCGGTACACCTGCACGGTCACCCGGCCGACCTGGACCCCATCCTCGATATTGCACGGCGCAACAATCTAGTGGTCATCGAGGACGCTGCTCAGGCGCACGGCGCAGAATATAAGGGCCGGCGCACAGGTGCGCTTGGTGACCTAGGGTGCTTCAGTTTCTATCCTGGGAAGAATCTAGGCGCCTGCGGGGAAGGCGGCATGGTGGTGACGAACAACGAGAGCCATGCTCACGCCATCCGGAAGCTACGCGACTGGGGTCAGGAGCGCAAGTATCACCATGTGCTAAAGGGCTATAACTATCGGATGGAAGGCGTTCAGGGGGCCATCTTGCGGGTAAAGCTGCGGCATCTAGATGCCTGGACCGATGCTCGTCGTCAACATGCCGTGTCCTATAACGAGGCTCTGCAGGACACCGATCTCCGCACGCCAACTGAGGCGGCCTATGCCAAGCACGTGTATCATGTGTATGCGGTGCGCACGCCCAAACGCGACCGGGTACAGCAGTTCCTTCAGACAAGGAAGATATCGACGAGTATCCATTACCCCATCCCTGTGCATCTGCAGAAAGCTTATATCGAGTTTGGCTACAAGGCAGGCGATCTACCCGTAACCGAGAGAGCGGCGGACCAACTATTGTCTCTGCCGATGTTCCCCGAGTTACGGAACGGTCAAATCGAAGCGGCCTGTGCCGCTGTTCTTGAGGGGCTGAATGGGTATTAAGAGCAGCACGGGACTACGTATGGTCAAGGCAGTACACGGAAGGCAGGAAGTCGGTCCCGATCCGGTATACGTTAGAGGGTTGGCGGAGGAATTGCGTCAGCACTACGGCCGTGAGGGTCTAATGGAGATCTATGGCCGTTTCATTCACGGATATGGAGCGTTAGACGAACTGATGCGCCGCGTGATCTGGGTCGGATTGACCCGTTGTTGCGGGGACGGTTTGCGCGTAGAGCCCGGCGTAGGTTTCAAACATCCGGATACGTTCGAGATTGGGAAGGGTGTCTTCGTCGGGACTCACGCCTTCCTGCAAGGCCGATTCGACGGTAGCTGCCGAATAGGAGACTACGTGTGGATCGGTCCACACAGTTACTTGGACACACGCGACTTGGTGCTGGAGAACCACGTAGGGTGGGGTCCGGGAGCCAAGGTCCTCGGCTCCAAGCACACCGGGGTACCCCTGCAGGTGCCAATCATCGAAACCGATTTGGAGATCAGATCCGTAAGAGTGGAGGAATGGGCCGACATCGGGACTAACGCCGTGCTCCTCCCGGGCGTGACCGTCGGTAAAGGCGCCATCGTTGGCGCCGGCGCCGTGGTGACGCAAGACGTGCCGCCCTACGCGAAGGTCGCCGGGGTCCCCGCGAAGGTGATCGGGTGGCGAAAGGACAATGAAACGGATGAGCAAGAATGACGATTTCGAATTCATCGTCGCGATTAACTAAGCAAGGAATCGGCGTAGGACTCATCCCTTATGGCAAGGCTTAAAGGAAAGAGAGTTCTGGTGACGGGCGGCGCAGGCTTCATAGCGTCGCATATTGTTGACCTCTTGGTCCGCGAAGGTTGTGCGAAGATCATCACCATCGACAATATGGTGCGCGGCCGCCGAGAAAACCTACGTGCCGCGATGGCCCATGACTCAGTTCATTTGCTTGAAGGCGACATACGCGATCGCCAACTTATGGACGAGGTGGTAAGGCACTCAGACATCGTGTTTCACCAGGCAGCGTTAAGGATCACTCAATGTGCGGAGGAGCCGGGTGCGGCGCTGCAGGTAATGGTCGACGCTACTTTTGCGTTACTGCAGTTGTGTGTCAAATACAAGCTGGAAAAGGTGGTTGCAGCGTCATCGGCCTCCGTCTATGGCATGGCGAGCCAGTTCCCAACGCCGGAATCGCATCATGCGTACAAGAATCGCACCCTCTATGGTGCCGCAAAGACATTCAACGAAGGACTGCTGCGGAGCTTCCATGAAATGTACGGACTCAATTACGTCGCCTTGCGTTATTTCAACGCCTATGGCCCCCGCATGGACATGCATGGCGTCTACACCGAGGTATTAATTCGCTGGATGGAACGTATCGAGGCGGGGGACCCGCCCCTGATCTTTGGTCCGGGGGATCAAACGATGGATCTTATCCATGTACGAGATGTCGCCAGAGCCAATGTCTTAGCCGCGACAACCGACGTCACGGATGAGGTATTTAACGTAGCGAGTGGAACCGAGACTAGCCTCAACCAGCTTGTGGATATTTTGTTAGCAGTAATGGGATCCGTGATCCGACCGGAACATCGTCCGCAGCGTAGTGTAAACCCCGTTCAACGGCGCCTCGCTGATGTCACCAGGGCCAGGCAAATGCTCGGATTTACTGCATCTGTGCCGCTCAATGAGGGCGTTCGCGAGTTGGTTGCATGGTGGCGGGAGGAGCGTGCGGAGCAGACGATGCATCGATTGGCAGAACTTCGTCCCGAGGTTTGTGAGAGCCAATAAAAGGCATTAAGAGGACTGCAGGCTGATGTCACAGGGTATGATACCGATTACGAAGCCAACGATTGGGAACGAGGAGATTGTGGCTGCCACCCAAGCTTTGCAGTCGGGCTGGGTTAGTCAAGGCCCTGCGGTCGCGAAGTTCGAGGAAGCTTTCGGCGAGTACGTCGGATCGAAACACGCTTGCGCCGTTTCGAACTGCACGGCCGCCTTACACCTGTCCCTCCTTGCGCTTGGCATACGTCCCGGCGATGAGGTGATCACCGTTAGCCACTCATTTATCGCCACTGCGAATAGCATTCGGTACTGTGGTGCGACGCCCGTGTTCGTGGACATTTGTAGAGACACCTTCAACATCGATCCGGCCCTGATTGAAGCCGCTATTTCGGAGCGCACCAAAGCCATTCTGTGCGTACACCAGCTCGGTATGCCCTGCGATATACGGCGCATCGTAGCAATCGCGTTGCGTTACGGTGTGCCGGTGGTGGAGGACGCGGCCTGCGCCATTGGCAGCGAGATCCGGGTCGGTCGAGCCTGGGAGCGGATAGGGAGACCCCACGGAGACATTGCCTGTTTTTCCTTTCATCCGCGTAAGGTCATTACCTGTGGCGAAGGGGGCATGCTTACGACCAACGATCCGGATTTGGATAGTCGCTTTCGTCTCGTCCGGCAGCATTATATGGGTGTGCCGGACACGGTGCGACATAGCGCGTCAAGCGTGATTTTCGAGGCCTACCCGGAGCTTGGCTTTAACTACCGGATGACTGATATTCAAGCGGCGATCGGCTATGAGCAGCTCAAACGCCTACCCGAGCTTATTAATCAACGCCGGCAATTGGCGGGGCGTTACATAGCGCTTCTTGGTGAAATCCTCGAGCTAGAGGTACCAACGGAGCCCGAGTGGGCGCGCAGTACGTGGCAAAGTTTTTGCCTTCGCCTCCCGGATGGAGCAGATCAGCGGGGAGTCATGCAGCATATGTTGGATAGCGGTGTCGCGACGCGGCGGGGCGTGATGTGCGCACACCGAGAAGCGGCCTATCCGTCCGGTACCTGGAAGTGCGGCACGGGCTCTAGGGGATGTGGGTGCATGGAAGGCCATTGCCAGCGATTGCGGCGCAGCGAGGAAGCGCAAGACCGTACATTGATTCTACCCTTGTATCCACAGATGACCCTTGACGAGCAAGATCGGGTTGTGGAGTCGCTACGCGATGCGTTGCGCATGGGTTATTTGGGTATGAGGTCGTGCGCGTGAAGCAGTGGTACGTTGTTTATACGAAACCGCGGCAGGAAGCGGTTGCGGAAGAGAACCTGGAACGCCAAGGTTACGAGGTGTATCTCCCGCTTATTGCGGAGCCCCGGCGACAGCGAGGACGGTGGAGGCAGTGCTTTGAACCGCTGTTCCCGCGTTACTTGTTCGTGCGCTTGAGGCCTGGCTGTGACAATACGGGCCCGATCCGGTACACAACCGGCGTTTCGAACGTCGTGCGCTTCGCGGAGGAGTTAGCCGCAGTGGACGATCACATCGTCGAGTCGCTGAAGCGTCGTGCCGATTGTGCCACCGGCTGGAATGTTCCGAAGGCTTCCGTGTTTGAACCGGGAGATAGGGTCCTGATGGATGATGGACCTTTTGCTGGCGTGGAGGCTATCTTCCAAGCAGAATCCGGCTCTGAACGCGTGGTCGTCCTGCTGAATCTGCTTAGCAGGAAGAACTATATCAGCGTAAATCGCGACCTGCTACGCAGACCATAGAAGCTTTATGGTGCGGGCACGTCCAAGGTCTCCGCGCCTGTGACAGACCGAGTATTGATTCTGCGAAGCGCCTAGGTGCTTCGTATGGCGGTAGCGTGCCTGAAAGGCGAGGATTTACTAATTAGACCCGTTGCAACGAGCCGCGGTGCGGAATTATCCGGCGGGTTGTTAGCAGTGCCGATCTATCGGTGCACGATAGGGTCCGTCCTCCCGTCCTTCATATGAGAATGATTCCCCAAACGACGGAAATGACCACGACCGAAGCGCATACCTACGGACAGATATTGAAGTCCTCCGCCTTGTTCGGTGGATCGTCGCTGCTAAACATCGCGATCGGGATCGTTCGTACCAAGGCTATGGCGGTGTTGCTGGGTCCTGCTGGGATCGGGCTCCTGGGACTGTATGGATCGATTGCCGATCTTGCTCATAGCATTTCCGGCATGGGCATTAACAGCAGTGGCGTGCGCCAGATCGCCGCAGCAGTCGGGTCGGGCGACACAGAGCGGATTGCGCGTACCACAACCGTCCTAAAACGTATAGCGATCCTCCTTGGGCTATTGGCCGTCGTTCTACTGGCGGCCTTTTCCGGACAGGTCTCCTCCGTGAGTTTTGGCAATGAGCAACACGCCGCCGCCGTTGCGTTGCTATCAGTCGCCGTGTTTCTTCGTTTACTATCCGACGGGCAAGGGGCGTTGATACAGGGCATGCGGCGCATCGGCGATCTCGCCAAGATGGGGGTATTGGGTGCAATCTACGGGGCGTTCATTAGCATCGCCCTGGTATATTTCCTTGGCGCCGACGGCATCGCGCCCTCCCTCGTCGGTGGTGCCGCGATGGGCGTGATTACCTCATGGTGGTATTGCCGGAAGATAAATACCCAAACGCCAACCATGACGGCAACGCAAATGGGTCACGAAGTGGCCGCTCTGCTGAAGCTCGGCTTCGCCTTCATGGCCACTGGCTTGATGATGATGGGGGCCGCCTACGCAGTTAGAATTATCGTGGTGCGGCAGGTCGGTTTCGATGCCGCCGGCTTATACCAGTCTGCTTGGGCACTCGGAGGGCTGTATGTCGGGTTCATTCTGCAGGCCATGGGAACGGACTTCTACCCTCGCTTGACCGCCGTCGCCAGCGACAACACCGCGTGCAATCGCATCGTGAATGAACAAGCGCAAGTCAGCCTGTTATTAGCGGGACCGGGGGTGATCGCGACTCTCACATTTGCACCGTTGATCCTCGGACTGTTTTATACCTCCCAATTCCATGCGGCGGTGGACGTACTTCGGTGGCTATGTCTTGGTATGGCTCTTCGGATCATATCCTGGCCGATGGGCTTCATTATGTTGGCAAAGGGCGCGCAAACCTGCTTTCTCTGGAGCGACTTGGCTTGGACTGTGGTTTACCTTGGTCTCGCGTGGGCATGTGTAAGCGTTTTCGGTTTGAACGGCACCGGCATTGCCTTTTTCGTATCATACGTATTCCACTGCTTTTTAAACTATGCAATCGTGCGCCAGCTCAGCGGTTTTCGGTGGTCTGCCGCCAACAGGCGAGCGGGGATGCTGTTCTTGTCCGTAATAGCAGTGGTGTTCTGCGGGTTTTGGGTGTTACCACCGCTATTTGGAACCGGCCTCGGAACATTCGCAGTCTTTGTGAGCGGTGTTTATTCCATTCGGGTTGTCCTCAATCTCGTCTCCCCCGATCAGATCCCGCGCTTGATATGGCGATTGCTCTTATGGTTCCGCCTTGCAGGTTCTAGCTCCAAAACATCTGCGTAACCGCTTCCTCATAAGCTACAGACGGAAGGAACGTAGTGGAGGCACGCCCCTTTAACTCGGGAAGTGATTGAGATGCCAAAAAGTGAAGACGACAGAGCTATTAAATTGAGGAGTTCCTTCCTAGAAGATGAGCAGCCTACGATGCTGAGGGTTCGCTCGGCTTTAACGGATGAGGAACCAATCTCACCACAAGATATAATTCCGAAGAGCCGTGGAATTAAACTGGGACCTCTTCTTTTAAGCTCTGAGTTTCTGGAACGGTTGCGCATCGAGAAACGCCGCGCCGATCGATCCAAGTCCGCGTTGTCCATCATTGTGTTATCGTTTAATAACCACCCTTCCGACAGCGACTGCCATCTAATCGCCATGCTAACGATGCTTAAAACGTTACTGCGAGAGACGGACATTGTTGGCTTTGTCGATCAGAGCGGCATAGGGATACTCCTTCCGGAGACCGGCAAGGAAGGAGTGCAATACATCTCGCGAAAAATACACAACGGAGGCGGAAAGACACGAGTCACAATCACGAGCGGAACTTATCCTGACCAGCTATTTGATGCTCTTCAAACACAAGAGAGGGTGCAGCTGGATCAGGTTAGTTACGTTTTAGAGGATCGAAATAGGCTTTCACCGGTGAAGGCAGCATTAAAAAGAGGTTGTGACATCATCGGCGCCGTTGCCGGTATCGTGCTCTCATCGCCTCTGATGCTGAGTATAGCCATAGCTATCAAACTAAACTCTCCAGGGCCTATAACTTTTAAGCAGATCCGCTTGGGGAGAAAAGGCGTACCATTCATGTTCTACAAATTCCGGTCTATGTATATCAACATGGATGATCGCATTCATCGGGATTACGTCGCAGAATTGATTACCGGTAACTGTGCAGATATAAATCAGGGGGATACTAAAAAACCATTCTATAAGATCAAATCTGATCCAAGGGTAACGCGGGTTGGTAGATTCATTCGCAAATCCAGCTTTGACGAGCTTCCGCAGTTATTTAACGTGCTGAAAGGAGACATGAGTTTGGTTGGACCACGCCCCCCGATTCCTTACGAAAGTGTGCTATATGAATCCTGGCACCTTAGGAGGGTAGTAGAGATTAGACCGGGGATCACCGGACTCTGGCAGGTAGAGGGGCGAAGCAGTACATCATTTGACGACATGGTCAGGCTTGATCTTCGGTATATTAATGATCAATCACTTCTCCTTGATCTGAAGATCCTGTTGAAAACGGTAAAGGTCGTTGTCCGATGGATCGGTGCTGCCTAAATAGAGCGTGGCGGGTATCGACAGAGAAAGCGCGGTTCATCCTCCGTGACTGAAAAGGGATACAGGGAGAGTCCACTTACCTGCGTAGTGCTGGCTGCACCGTCCGGCGCAACGCCGAGAGGCTGGCGATTGTTGAAGCGGGTATCAAAAGACCTACGCGCCGTACGAACCTTGTCCGCAGAGGGTAAGAAGATTCTGCAAGATCATGTCTGCCCGGTCCGATATCGAAATACTGGGATGGTAGAAACGCTTGACGGCTTCTGCAGGCTTTGTTAGAGAACAGCGGGGACCTGAAATGGGTAAGTCCTAGGACGTTGGCGACATCCTTCGGTTAGAAACCTTTTTGAACTTCCGCTTTATCTACTCCCGTTCTAGGTTACGATATGAAGATCCTCGTCTTTGCTCATGAATTCCACGTGGGCGGCAGCCAGAGAAACGCCGTCGACCTGAGCGCCGCGCTGCGCGATATATATGGTTGCGATGTCGTGATCTTCGCGACGCCGGGACCCATGGTCACGGTAGCGGAGGAGAAAGGCCTGCGCTTCATTTCGGCCCCCGACCGGAAAACGATACCCTCACTTGCCATGATGCGCGCGCTTTGCGAGGTGGTACGGCGCGAACGTCCCGACCTGGTCCACGTTTGGGATTGGTGGCAGTGCGTCGACGCTTACTACGCGGTACACCTACTGAAGCGGATTCCGATGATCGTGTCAGACACGTTATCAGACGGATTAACAAGGCTTCTGCCCAAGACTCTCCTGACCACGTTCGGGACGCCGGAGTTCGTGGACCAGGCAAGGGCTGCGGGTCGCCAGCGGGTGGAACTTCTCGTTCCGCCCGTTGATGTCGACGCCAATGCGCCGGGCGGTGCTGATCCAAGGCCGTTTCGCGACCAATACAACATCGAGGCGAGCGACGTGACGCTGGTGACTGTCTCGCGGCTCGCTATGAAACTGAAAGGGGAAAGTCTGCGGCGGACTATTGACGCAGTTCGCGTGTTAGGACGTGACCTGCGTCTGCGCTTGGTGATCGTGGGGGATGGCAACGCAAGAAACGAATTGGAACGACTTGCCGCCGAAGCCAACACGGAAATAGGACGAGCTGCGGTGATTCTGACCGGGGAGCTTCTCGATCCTCGCCCAGCATATGCGGCAGCCGACATCGTTGTGGGTATGGGGGGATCAGCGTTGCGAGGAATGGCGTTCGGTAAGCCGGTCATCATAGTAGGAGGGGAGGGTTTCTCCGCGCCGCTGACCCCGCAAACGGCGGAAGCCTTCTACTATCGTGGCATTTACGGAATCGGCGACGGTAGCCCGAGCAACGCGCGTCTGATCGCGGATATCCGCGATCTGGCCGAGAGTAGCGACAAACTGCCGATGTTAGGGGCGTTCTCCCGTCAGTTCGTTGTGAACCATTTTGCCTTGGGGAAGGTCTGCGCAGACCTTGAGAAGTTGTGCCGGGCTGCCGTCGCCGAGAAGCGACGACCTTTCCTCGCCGCTGTGGACGGGCTGAGAACTGCAGCCTTACTACAGTTTGGAAAGTTGACGCCCGACAGCTTTCGTCGCCTAGTCAAGAGCCGCGAAACAAGAAAGGCTTCTATCGCAAACCGACGAAGCGAACCACACTCGACCCGTCCCAGCTCTGAAGAGTGGGGCTGGCGGCAGAGCTCACCCCCACGCTCTTTAGATCGGTAAGTTGCGCTGGCAGCATGTTGATTGGCCATTGTGAACACAAGAGAATGCTCTGTATGTTCGGGATCTCAAGGAGAGAGAAGTCACCCCGGAGGCCTACGCGCGCCGCTGATTGCCCAGCACGAGACGGGTCCACTGGCTACCCATCTCGGTTGACGATACGTCTGCATTAGTTTGACCCTGGTCGAGCCGACAGCGACCACCGAATCAATGTGGACCAATAGCGTAGGTTCTGCTTTATTAGATTAGATAGCCATGCCAAACATTTCTGTCATAATTTGCACGCGCAACCCCCGGCCGGATTATTTTCGCCGCGTTTTGGACGCCCTCCAAGTGCAAAACCTTCCCAAGGACGAACGGGGAGTTATTGCTCGTAGACAACGGGGAGCAAAGAGCGATTGGCTGACTCATGGGAATTGGCTTGGCACCCGTGCGCTCGGCATATTCGCGAAGACGAGTGCATGGCCTAGGCGCAAATTGATAGAGCGGTTTTGATGTCACTGACGAGTCGGTTTCGCCGGGGGGTAATGTAACTGTACGGTTACCTAGGGCGAGATTATGAGAAGTAGCCACAAACAGCGAATCCTTGTCACCGGCGGTGCAGGCTTCTTGGGTAGCCATCTATGCGAACGATTGCTAAGAGACGGGCATGAGGTGATCTGCCTGGATAATTGCTATACGGGGACGAAGACGAACATCGCCCATATGATGGGCGAAAGCTCGTTCGAGTTTCTGCGTCACGATATCACTTTCCCTCTATATATCGAAGTTGATGAGATATACAACCTTGCCTGTCCGGCTTCTCCCATTCACTATCAGTTCGATCCGATCCAGACGACGAAAACTTCCGTGCATGGCGCCATCAATATGCTTGGACTGGCAAAGCGCGTCAAAGCAAAGATTCTCCAGGCTTCCACGTCCGAAGTTTACGGCGACCCCAGCATTCATCCCCAGCCCGAAGACTACTGGGGAAACGTCAATCCTATCGGGGTGCGTTCCTGCTATGACGAGGGCAAGCGTTGTGCAGAGACGCTCTTTTTCGATTACTTTCGCCAACTCCGGCTCAAGATCAAGGTGGGCAGGATCTTCAATACCTACGGACCGCGCATGCACCCTAATGATGGCAGGGTCGTATCAAATTTCATCGTCCAAGCGCTAAATAATCAGCCCATCACGGTCTTTGGTGACGGTTCTCAATCCCGATCCTTCTGCTATGTCGATGACATGATAGATGGTCTCGTGCTCCTTATGAACAGCAGCGACGACTTCATTGGCCCAGTAAACCTCGGCAATCCGGATGAGTTCACCATACGTGAGCTTGCTGAAAAAGTAATCGACATGACTGGTTCGAAGTCTGAGATCGTCTTTAATGCCCTGCCGCAGGATGATCCGCGGCAGCGTTGTCCGGATAACACGCTTTCTAAACGGACTCTTGGTTGGGAACCGAAGGTGAAACTGGACGAGGGCCTAACCCATACAATAGCCTACTTTGATACCTTCCTGAGAAGGGCTAAGTGAAGAACGTACCGGTGCTAGTTACGGGAGGCGCGGGCTATATCGGAAGTCATACCTGCAAGGCGTTAGCAGCACGCGGGTTCTTCCCGATTACTATCGACAGCCTCATCTACGGTCACAAGTGGGCAGTTAAGTGGGGGCCCCTCATCGAGGGAGAGATCCATCAACGTGATCTCCTTGAGCAGGTTTTTGATACCTATCAACCTGTGGCGGTGCTTCATTTTGCGGCTTTTGCCTATGTGGGCGAATCCGTCATTTCGCCCGACAAGTATTATCGCAATAACGTTGCCGGGACGATTACCCTACTGGACACGATGCGGAGTCACGGATGCCGTAACCTTGTTTTTTCTAGTACGTGTGCGACCTATGGTATTCCACGCACTATTCCCATACCGGAAGGTCACGAGCAAAATCCCATCAATCCGTACGGCTGGAGCAAGCTTATGAGCGAGCAGATCATGCGCGACTATGAACGAGCTTTTGGCATCCGGCATGTTTCCTTGCGCTACTTTAACGCCGCTGGGGCTGATCCGGATGGAGAGATCGGAGAGGACCATGATCCAGAAACGCACCTGATTCCTCTGGTAATACAGGCAGCCATCGGACAGCGTCGATACGTCGAGATTTATGGCACCGATTACGCTACAGCGGACGGGACTGCAATCCGAGACTACATCCATGTGACTGATCTCGCCGCTGTTCATGTCCTCGCACTGAAGCATCTGCTCAGCGGTAAGGAGAGCGTTGTCCTGAACGTGGGGACTGGCCGGGGTTACTCCGTCCGGGAAGTGATCAAGGCAGTCGAATCAGCGACCATGCTCGAGGTGCCGGTGGGGGAGTCTCCACGCCGCGAAGGGGACCCGCCAGTGCTCGTTGCGGAGGCGGCCCAGGCTGTCAAGACCTTCGGTTGGAGACCGCGGTTTAACAATATCAACGCGACGGTCGAATCAGCGGTGCGATGGCATCAATCGCGAATCACACCTGCCAAAGGCGTACTCGGTAAGGGGTAACTATATCACCGTCTACCAACCGATGTTCATGCCGACAAAGTGTGACAAGGGAGCGTTGCGTAAACCTGTGCTTCGCGAATCAATGGCTGCGTTGGTGAGCTTGTGTTTTGACCATTTGAATGAGATACCGCATTCGCCCTCGGAGAACGAAGCCCGCTGCGACCCGCGGCGGCAGCGGATTCAGCGCCTTTCGCTTCGGTCCAGCATATACGGATGCCATTGATGCCAATGATATGTAGGCAATATCAATGATAATGGTCGAACTTTCGATCATTATCGTTAACTGGAACTCGAAGGGCTTTGTCCGAAATTGCATCGCTTCAATTGTGGAAAACACGTTCGGCATCAATTACGAAATCATCGTGGTTGATTCCGCTTCCTTCGACGGCTGCGGGGAGATGCTGCAAGCCCTCTACCCGCACGTTCGCTTCATTCAATGCGGTCAGAACGTAGGATTCGGGCGCGCCAATAACCTTGGTGCAACGTACGCCCGGGGCAACATGCTCTTGCTTTTGAATCCGGACACCGAGGTGCGGGCTAACGCCATTAAGCGGCTTTACACCAGCCTTAGTCAACTGCCGCGCGCCGGTGTCATCGGCTGCCGCTTGCTCAATACGGATGGATCGCTACAGGCCACGTGCGTGCAGCCGTTTCCCACGATCGTCAATCAGGTTCTCAATGCCCAGATCCTTCAGCGCTGGTTCTCAAAAACCCGTTTATGGGTGACGGCGGCGACCTTTGAAGGGGCAACTTCACCACCTCCGGTAGAGGTCGTTACAGGCGCGTGCATGATGATTTTGCGGGATGTGTTCGAGGCTGTTAAAGGGTTCAGTCCAGATTATTTCATGTACGCTGAAGACTTAGACTTGTGTTACAAGGTCCGCGCCGCGGGCTTCATAAACTACTATGTTCCAGAAGTAGAGATCGTTCACCACGGTGGCGGAAGCACGCAGCGGACACATAGGGGATTCTCCAGTGTCATGAAGCGGGAATCAGTAAGTCGCCTATTGAGGAAGACTCGCGGTAATTTATACAGCCTGGGCTATCGGCTGGCTCTCAGCGGTGCCGCCATCGTTAGGTTGATGTTGCTGAGCCTTTACTGGCCCGTTGCGTTAGTTAAGCGCAGGACCGGCGCATGGAGCGCAGCCTTTGATAAATGGGTTGCGATACTCCGCTGGGGGATGGGGCTGGAAACTTGGATTTATGAATATGATCAGCCTGATGAGATTGTCGCCAGCCTGAACGGTGGCGACGGGAATTGAGTAATGTACGGAGTCTTCCGAGAACTCACTTTGAATCGGCGATGATCGCAGGAGTCCGCAGGTCAGCCGCAGCGCGGAGTCCGGCTGATCCTCCACGGCACGCGGGGATTGTCGCTCTTTTCCAGAGCCGAGAGCGCGGAAGCGTCGGATTACAAAAGCGGGGATCCAGGCAATCCTGGCGGAACATATTTGGCTCTGTCGAAAGCCAAGCCTATGCTGAGTTTCCAGTATGTGGTGGTCTCACCGATCCGTAACGAGGAGGAATATTTCCCCCTCACCATTGCTTCCATGGGCGCGCAAACTACAAAACCATTGACTTGGGTGCTGGTCGACGACGGATCTAGCGATCGCACCGGCGTCTTGATCGACGAGGTGGCAAGTCAATACCCGTGGGTGATCGCCGTTCACAGGAATGACCGCGGATCGCGTCAAGCTGGGAGTGGGGTAATCGAAGCTTTTTACGACGGTTACGCTCGCGTAGCCGACCGCCATTGGGATTTCATAGTGAAGTTGGATGGCGATTTGTCCTTTGGAGCAGACTATTTTGAGAGTTGCCTGCAGGAGTTTCAGGGTGATCCGAACTTGGGGATTGCCGGCGGCACCTGTTGCAGGGTGGTCGACGGCAGGCCGGTAACGGAATTTGAGGGCGAGCCAACGTTTCATGTGCGCGGACCAACGAAGATCTACCGGCGGCGGTGCTTCGACGCAATCGGTGGCCTGATCCAAGCGCCGGGGTGGGACACTGTAGATCAAATCAAAGCCAACATGCTAGGCTGGAAGACGCTCACCTTCCAGCACATTTACCTGGTTCACCACCGACCGACGGGGGGAGCGTACGGTTCGTGGGCGAATTGGGTAAAGAACGGCCTTGCGAACTACATCACCGGTTACCACCCGGTGTTTATGGCCTGCAAATGCCTGAAGCGGAGCATTGTACGGCCTTCGCCAGCGGGCATGAAGGAAGGGCTTGGCTTGTGGTGCGGGTTCATGAAGGGCTACGTGAGACGCATCCCGCGGGTTGCCGACCCCGCCATAATTCGCTACCTGAGGACCCAACAGTGGCGCGCGCTGACGTTCCGGCAGAGTTTGTGGCGTTAAGCACCGTCTTCGTGGAAGACAAGAACTGCATCGCATCCCCCCTCGTTCGGCGCGGGATCGCGGGCCCACAACGTTACCTAAGCACGCAGTGGCGCGCGTAGACCGCGAGAAAGCGAGTACATGCGCGATCCCATCGTCAGGTAAGACAATGTAGTTGTACGACCTCTACTTAGGCGGGCGCTATTTGGAGGTGTCCTAAGTGTATAAAGAGACGCTATGAATTCGATTGGGGGAGGCATTTTAGCTCTGCTGATCGCTTTGGTTTTGTTTGGGCCCCGCAGATGGGCCCTGCTTGGGATGATGGCAGGGGTACTGTACCTGACCCAGCAACAAGCAATTGATCTGTTTGGACTGAATTTGACGGCGATTAGGTTGTTGGAACTCGTCGGGTTTGCCCGTGTCATGGGGCGAAGGGAGTTGTCGTTCTCCAGGCTCAATGGAGTAGATCGAGCCCTGCTTTTGGTCTATGGATACACGACTTTCGTATTTCTTATGCGCTCCGATTCACACCAGGTCCAAATGGTTGGTACCATGGTGGATGCTACGTTGTGCTATTTCACCTTCCGGGGATTGATTAGAGACATGGAAGAGTTGAAATGGCTCTTGCGTACTTTCGTAATTATACTTATTCCTTATGTAACGCTGTTGTCGGTAGAGATGCTGACGCTTAACAATCCGTTTACATCGATGGGTGCGTCGACGTGGGCTGATTTGCGTGGTGGTAGGATTCGCGCCATGGGTAGCTTTAGGCACCCATCGTTGCTCGGTACCCTGGGCACGTCCCTATTGCCGTTATACATCGGGCTTGTGCTTGCAAGGTGCGATCGTATCCGTGCTCTTGCGGGGATTGGTTTGTGCTTCGGGATCATCTTCTTATCAAACTCAGGCGGCCCGTTAAACGCAGCTGCCATGGGCGTAGTCGGCTGGCTATGCTGGGCTGCGCGCATGAAAATGTGTATTGTGAGACGCATCCTCGTCGGCATGGTTGTGTTTCTAGCATTGGTTATGAAGGCTCCGATATGGTACTTAATTGCAAGGTTAAGTTCATTAAGCGGGGGCAGTGGATGGCATCGCGCACATTTGTTAGACGTGGGCTTCGGGAATCTCGATCAATGGTGGCTTGCCGGCATGGAAATCGAACGGACCAAGGATTGGCTTCCATATGCACTTGGGATTACGGGTGGAGCCGATATTACTAACAACTTCCTCGCTTTCGGGCTTAACGCTGGCCTTTTGGCGATGGGCCTCCTGATTTTTCTCCTTATCCGAACATTTCGGACTCTGGGGCACGCCTTGGCAATGGTTCGTTACGCGTCGACATCCAAGGAGACTGAATATCTCCTATGGGGGCTGGGCTGCGTGCTCTTAGTTCATGTTGTTACCTGGTTTGGGATAACGTACTTCGATCAGATATATGTCGTCTGGTTTATGCAGTTGGCCGCCATTTCGTCTATCTCGCATGCCTGCATCAGAGATCACACGGCCGACGTAAGGACGAAAGGATTGATAAGGAAGCGAATAGGAGAGCCTGATAAGAAGCGACTGGCGACTGAAGTAAGGCAGAGGTGGAGTAGTGAAAGTTCGCCCGAAGTAACGCGGTTGAGGTAATTACAGAAATCGGCGTCTGGTGGCCTGGTTGCATTTGCGATAACGGCTCCTATGTGCGTAAGCGAGCACGATTCCGGGCGGCCCGGAGAACGAACATGAGTGGTAGGGAAGGAAACGGCGGCCTTGTTACAGTCGTCATCTGTGTCTACAACGCAGGGGAGTTCCTGCGACCTTCGGTCGAGAGCATTCTCAACCAAACGTACTTAAACCTCGAAGTGCTCGTCGTCGACGACG
>Ga0136614_10000399_pt1 | contig 21129 bp, 19 predicted proteins | sample AntDrymUQ2792106_2_FD_106643 | JGI IMG/M metagenome (GOLD analysis project Ga0136614, IMG submission 106643) | Polar desert sand microbial communities from Dry Valleys, Antarctica - metaG UQ279 (21.06) | ecosystem: Environmental > Terrestrial > Soil > Desert | place: Antarctica: Dry Valley... | reverse complement strand
CGATGAGTGCGGCCATGATGCGAGTCGATACGAGGTAGGGCACCGGGCGGATGGCCATGACTTCGAGGGCATCGATCTCTTCGTTCACCCGCATGGCCCCCAGTTCGGCGGTGAAACCGGCACCCACCTGCGCCGCGAGCGTGACACCCGCGATCAAGGGAGTGATCTCGCGCGTGTTGGCGAAGGCCGAGATGAAGCCTGTGAATGCCTCGGCTCCGATCAGTTGCAGCCCCTTGAACCCCTCGAGGCCTACCTGGGTGCCGGTGAAGAACGCCATGAAGAAGATGACCCCCGCGGTCCCGGCGCCGACGATGAGCGCACCGGCCCCCAACGTGATCTCCGAGATGAGCCTGGCGACCTCGCCGAGATGACGGGTCGCGGGCACTATGTCGGCAACCGACTTGAGCATGAAGATCAGTTGCTCGCCAAGACGGACGAGCGAGTCGACCCCTCGATTCAGGGCTCGCATGGGGATGCTCGACTGGGCCACGTCTATCCGAACTTCTGGGGGACGATTGCGAAGTAAAGCGCCGTCAGTACGAAGTTGGCGAAGAAGATGAGCATGAAGCTGACGACGACCGATCGGTTGACCGCGTCGCCGACGCCCTTCGGTCCACCCTTGGCGTAGAACCCGAAGTAGACGGCCACCATCGCAGCTATGAGCCCGAAGATCCCCGCTTTGAGGATGGCGACGATCAGATCCGAGGTTTGGGCTAAGAGGCTGAACGAGGCGAGATACGCGCCGGGCGTGCCTCCCTGGATGATCACATTGAAGAAGTAGCCGCCGGCGATGCCCGCGACCGACACGAACCCGTCGAGCAACATCGCGACGAACACCGCGGCCCATATACGGGGAACCACCAGCGTGGCGATCGGGTTGACGGCGAGGACCTCCATGGCGGAGATCTCATCGCGGATCTTGCGGCTTCCGATGTCGGCGGTCATTGCCGACCCCCCGGCCCCCGAGATCAACAGCGCAGCGACGATCGGGGCTGCCTCACGGACGACCGCGAGCACCATGGCGGCCCCCGTCTGCGATTCGGCGCCCAGTGGGCGGGCGATATTTCCCACCTGGAGCGCGATCGTGGCGCCGAACGCGATTGAGACGAGCACCGCGGGAAGCATCGACACGCTTGCGATGAACCAGGACTGCCTGACGAACTCACGCCAGGGGTAGGGGGGCTTCCACATGATGCGGAACGCCTCGAGGGTGATGGCGAACATGTTGCCCGTCTCCGTGACGAGCGAACGGGCTGCCGTAGCCATGATCAGCCCGTCTCAGGTGCTGTCAGGTCTGGCTCCTCCCTTGACCTGCCGCCGCCGTCTCCTCGTCATCCCGCTGCCGGTCGCCGTCGTCGGACGCGCCCGCCGCTCGCTCCATCTCTTCGGTTTCCTCAGCGGTCTTGCCCTTGCTGCTCTCGGGTTTCGTCGAGTCCTTCTCCTCGGACATGCCGATCGGGCCTTCGGTGTCGCCCGCCAGGAACTGGCGAACGACCGGGATCTCCGAGTCGAACATCTCTTTGGCGGGGCCGAACTGCACGAGATTGCGCCTGTAGAGCATGCCGATGAAGTCCGCCACTCGGCGCGCAGTTGCGATGTCGTGCGTCACGACCATGAACGTCGCCTCGAGCTGCTTGTTGAGGTCGATGATCAGCTCGTTCAAGAAGGCGGTTCGTACCGGATCGAGGCCCGAGTCGGGCTCGTCGAAGAGCACGATCTCGGGATCGAGGACAAGGGCCCGTGCGAGGCCGGCCCTCTTCTTCATACCTCCGGAGATCTCGCCCGGCAGCTTCTTCTCGGCTCCCTTGAGACCGACCATCTCGAGCTTTTCCCCAACGATGTCCTTGATCTCCTTCTCGCCTTTCTTGGTGTGCTCCCGCAGCGGGAAGGCCGTGTTGTCGTAGACGTTCATCGATCCGAAGAGGGCGCCGTCCTGGAACAACACGCCGAACTTGCGACGGACCTCGTAGAGCTCCTTCTCGCTCAGCGCGGGGACGTTCTTGTCACCGATCCAGACCTCTCCGTGATCCGGCTTTAGCAGCCCGACGAGGTGCTTGAGGAACACGGACTTGCCGGTTCCGGAGGGGCCCAGCACGAGCGTGATCTTCCCTTTGGGGACGTCGAAGGTGATGTCCTCGAGGACGGTTTGAGGGCCGAACGACTTCGTGAGCTCCCGGACGCTTATCTCGACCTCGAGGTCCCCGGCGCCGCTCCCGGCGTTCTTGGCCATCCCATGTTCGCGTAGGTCCTGCTCGGTGGCCTCGTCGTCCCGCTCGCTACCGTTGTTCTGCTCGTCGTCAGTCATATCCCCCCACCACGGTGTTAGAGACTGTTCCAGACTCTGACAGACAGCCTAATCGTTGGCGGCCGGTTCCGCCCCTCCGAAGCCATCTTTCCTGCTTGGCCTGCTGATAAACCCCGAAGGTCACCCCCGACCCACGTGGCCTCGTAAGATGCCCGGCGTCAACCAGGGGGCCGGGGGCGAGCAGAGGTAGGGCGGATATGGACTTTCGAGACGCACCGGAGGAAGCTTCCTTCCGGTCCGAGCTACGGTCGTGGCTCGAGGAGAACCTCCCCGACGGCTGGCGGGAGCTCAGCCCCTCGAGGACCCGGTGGAACGCGGATGTCTCACGTGAGTGGAGCAAGAAGCTCTACGAGGCCGGCTACGTCGGCCTCACGTGGCCGAAGGAGTACGGGGGCCGGGCGGCGCCTTACACGCACCAAGCCGTGTTCCTCGAGGAGATGGTTCGAGCCGAGGCTCCCGAGCACATAGGAGTCATCGGGTTGGGCATGGCCGGGCCGACGATCATCTCGCACGGCACGGACGAACAGAAGAACCGGCACCTCGCCAACATCCTCTCCGGAGACGAGGTGTGGTGTCAGGGTTTCTCCGAGCCCGGCTCCGGATCCGATCTCGCTTCGCTCAGGACCAAGGCCGTCCGCGACAACGGCCATTTCGTCGTCAACGGTCAGAAGGTGTGGTCGAGCTTCGCTCACATCGCGGACTGGTGCATCCTGCTCGTTCGCACGGATCCCAACGCTAAGAAGCATCAGGGCATCACCTACCTGCTCGTCGACATGCACTCCGATGGGGTAGACGTGCGACCGTTGAACCAGATGAGCGGGGAGCCCGAGTTCAACGAGATCTTCTTCAGCGACGTGCGCGTTCCGATCGAGAACGTACTGGGCGAGGTGAACGCCGGGTGGGGCGTCGCGATGACGACCTTGTTGCACGAGCGCGGCACCCTCGGGTTCGCGCTTACGTCTCGACTCGAGGTCGCGATGAACAAGGTCGTTGCGCTCGCCCGCGAGACGGGCGCCGAGCGCGACCCGTTGATCCGCGACCGGATCGCGCGCCACTGGGTTGAGCTGCAAGGCCTGAAGTTCACGAACTATCGCGCCCTGACGACGCTCGTCAAGACGGGAGTACCGGGTCCGGAAGGGTCGATCGCCAAGTTGTTCTGGTCGGAGTCGAACCAGCGCTTGACGAAGCTCGCACTCGAGATCATGGGCCCTCGCGCCCAGCTGGATGGCGACGAAGGTATCTGGGATGGCTACTGGCAGTACCAGCAACTGCGCAGCCGCGGCAACACGATCGAGGCCGGGACCTCCGAGGTGTTGCGGAACATCATCGCCGAGCGCGTGCTCGGCCTACCGAGGAGCCGCTAGATGGATTTCGCATTTTCAGAGGAGCAGGAGATGCTCCGTTCCCAGGCCCGGTCGTTCGTAACAGACCGTTTCGGAGCCGAGCGCGTAGCGCAGCTCGCCGAGACCGAAGCGGGATGGGACGAAAGCTCGTGGGATGCGATGACCGAGCTGGGCTGGATGGGACTCTCGATCCCCGAAGAGCAAGGCGGTGCGGGATTCGGATTCCTCGAGGAGGCCGTCCTGTTCGAGGAGCTCGGCTACGGCCTCTATCCGGGTCCGTATTTCTCGACCGTCGCACTGGCGCGCCGCGCGCTGGACGGCGCTCCCGAGCAGCTGAAACGACTCGCTTCGGGCGGATCGCGACTCACACTCGCGTGGATCGAGGGAGGACGCGCAAAGCTGCTTCCAGAGACCGGGATGAGCACGCAAGCCCAGGAGTCGGGCGATGGATGGACGCTGACGGGCGAGAAACACCTGGTTCCGGATGCCTCGGCTGCCACCGATGTCGTTGTCGTCGCAGCCGGTCCTGAGGGGTTGGGTCTCTGGGTCGCGCGCTGCGAGGACGCCAAGATCGAGATGGATCCAACCATGGACCGCACTCGCCGTCTCGGGCGCATCATCTTCGACGGCACGCCGGCGGAACAGGTCGCAGGGGCCGGCGATGTGCGCTCGACCCTCGAGCGCGTTCAGATGACCGCCTACGCCGCTCTCGCGCTCGAGGCGGTTGGGGCGGGACAGGCGGCGTTCGAGCTCGCTGCCGACCACGTCAAGACCCGCGAGCAGTTCGGGAAGCCGATCGGCGCCTACCAGGCGGTGTCACATCAGGTGGTGGACAGCTACATAGGCATCGAGCTGGCCCGGTCGCTCGCCTACTGGGCGGCCTGGTGCGTGGCCGAAGGCGACGAGCGAGCCCCCATGGCGGCCGCTGCGGCCAAATCCTTCGCCGGGGAGGCGGCGGTGGCGTCGTGCGAGCGCGCGATCCAGGTCCATGGCGGGATCGGCTTCACCTACGAGCATCCTCTGCATCGCTACTACAAGCGGGCTCAATGGATCGACTCCTTTGACGGGTTCGGTTCCGTGCAGCGCGCCTCGGTCGCAACCGCCCTGCTCGGTTCTTGAGCCCGGAGAAGCCGGACAAAAGGGATATGAGCGCGAGGGTCCGTTTGGTGGGGCTGATGGCGGATAGGGTTTGCTCCATGCGGGAAGAGCTGGTGCTGGAGGCCATCCAGAGCTTGCCTTTGCGCTTTAACCCCCGGTCAGACATCGCCACCGGCCGCTTCCATCTCGAGGCCGGATCCGTGGCCCAGGACGTGGTCGTGGCCAAGGGCGGATGCCGGGTCGAGGCACCCGACGGCTCGCCGGATGTCACCATCTCGACCGACGCCACCACCTGGCTCCAGATCGACGCTGGCCGGATCACCGGTCTCGGAGCCTTCGCCCAACGTCGCTTAGAGATCAGGGGCAGCATCGAGAAGTCCCTGCAGTTCGAGACGATGTTCGATCGCTCGAACGGGGCGGAGCCCGGGTATTCGTTGGAACGCGTCAGCCTGGGTGGGGTTCACATGTCTGCGTTGATGATGGGCGACCCCGCGGGAGAGCCGCTCGTGTTGATCCATGGGCTGGGCGCGTCGAAGGCTTCCTGGTTGCCGGTGGTTCCGCAGCTTGCCCGGCGCTACCGGGTCATCGTTCCCGACCTCCCCGGATTCGGCGCCTCCTCCAAACCGCGGGGCCGGTACGACGCAGCCTTCTTCGCCGACCACGTGTTCCGCCTCATGGACATGCTGGGACTTCCCTCGGCCCTCGTGGCCGGCAACTCGCTCGGGGGCCGGGTGTCCATGGAGATGGCCATGGCTCAACCCGAGCGCGTGAACGGGATCGTGTGTCTCTGCCCTGCGGCCGCATTCTCGAAGCGGCCGTTCCTGAAGCTGGTTCGCCTCGCTCGGCCAGAGCTCGGCATCGTTGCAAGCCGGATGCCGCGCGATCAGTTGCGTGGCGCGATCCGCGGCTTGTTCGCGTCTCCGGATCGATTGGCGGACAACTGGTACGACGCGGCGATCGATGACTTCCTCGATGTATGGAAGAGCCCCCGTGCCCGCATGGCCTTCTTCACTGCTGCCAGGAACGTGTACCTCGACGAACCCGAGGGAGACGAGGGCTTCTGGATGCGCCTGAGCATGATGAAGACTCCGGCGCTTTACGTCTACGGAGCGCGCGACCAGCTCATCAGCTCTCGCTTCGCCCAGCGCGTCCAGGGGTGCATCCCGCACGCGGCCGTCGAGGTGTGGGACGACTGCGGGCACGTGCCACAACTCGAATGCACCGACCGGACGCTTGAGACGATGACGAAGTTCTTCGGCTCCATAGAACACGCACAAGCCGTACAGCGCCAAGGGGCGAGTTCGGCCCCGGGGACACGCGCCCCGTCGTAGTGGTCGATTTCGAACATTCCTACGGGTTCTCGTTCGATCCATTCCAGTTTGGGGGTCTCAGCCCAGATGTTCCCGGGAGCCCCGCCGAGGATGGAAGATGAGGGTCATGGATGAGACCCGGATCCTTCTCGCCGACCGCTCGGAGAGGCCCAAGCTCCGGTTCAGTGGGCCTCAGGCAGCCTGGTTCCTGCATCAGGTCCTCACGCAGGCGTTCGAGGACATCGAGCCGGGGGAGGCGCGGGACGCGGCCATGATCACGACGCACGGGCGGATGACGGGCTACCTCGAGGCGCTAGCCACCGAAGATGCGATCTTCGCCCACTTCGAGCCGGAGCTGGCGACGACGCTTCCGGAAGCGATCCGTCGCTACGTGTTCGCGACCCAGGTCGAGATCGATGACGTGACCGATGCCTACGGCCTCGTGCTCGTGGTGGGGGAGGCATGGCGCGAGGCCGCTAGCGAGGTCGCGGGCGGAGCGCCCCTCCATCCCACGACATCCCTGGGCGCGCCCGCGGGATACATCTGGACCGATCGCTCGGACGTAGCCGCGGTTATGCAGGCTCTCGAGACGCGCGGTGGCGTGCGCGCGGCCGAGGACGAGCTCGAGAGCATCCGCGTTGCGAACGGGGTGGCCAGGTGGGGGCGCGAGATGGACGAGAAGACGTTCCCGCAGGAGGCTGCGATCGTCGATCGGGCGGTGCACTTCGACAAAGGCTGCTACCTCGGCCAGGAGGCGATGGCCAAGATCCACTTCCGTGGCAAGGTCAACAGGCGTCTCGCCCGGCTCTCCTCGGATGGAGCGCTCGCGCCGGGCCTCGAACTCGAAGCCGGAGGGGCGCGCGTTGGAAAGGTCACGAGCGTCGCCGGCGACAAGGCGCTGGCCATCGTCAAGCACACCGTAGAACCCGGCGCGATCGTCACTTCCGGCGACGTCGACCTGAAAGTGATCGCCTGACCCGTGCGCATCTTGGTCATCGGCGGCACGAGTTTCGTGGGCCGGCACATCGTCGAGCATGCGATGAGCGGCGACCACGCGGTCACCTTGTTCAATCGGGGAGTCACGAATCCAGATCTGTTCCGGGACGCCGAGCGGCTGGTGGGCGATCGCGATGGCGGCTTGGAGCCGTTGCGAGGGCGCGAGTGGGACACGGTGATCGACGTGTGCGGATACGTCCCACGGGTCGTCAAGAAGTCGGTCGAAGCCCTCATGGGAGCCGTCGGTAACTACACGTACGTCTCGACCATCTCCGTGTACGCCGATTTCGACCGCCCCGGCCTCGACGAATCCGCACCGGTGAGCAACCTCGAAGATCCCACGGTTGAAACGATCACCGCGGAAACGTACGGACCCCTGAAGGCCGCGTGCGAGGCCGTGGTCGGAGAGGGGTTCCCGGACACGTCTTTCGTCCCGCGGCCCGGGTACGTCGTGGGGCCGCACGACCACACCGATCGTTTCACGTACTGGGTGGTCCGTGCGGCAGCAGGAGGAAGGATGCTGGCCCCCGGCCCTCCCGAGGCGCCTATACAGTTCGTCGACGGTCGCGACCTGGGGAGATGGATCGTCGACATGGTCGGCCGCGGCGCCACCGGTCCCTACAACGCCACCGGCCCCGTGGGTCCACTGACGTGGGGAACCCTCCTGGAGAGTTGTCGCGATCTAACGCGCGGCGGGGCCGAGCTCGTGTGGGCGGATCCGGGCTGGCTCGATGAACGCAGCGCCGAGCCTCCATTGTGGGATCTCGAGGAGGCCGTGGGCGGCTCCCACGCTATGGAGCTCGACTGCACGCAAGCGATCTCGTCGGGTCTGTCGTTCCGTCCGGTTGCGGACACGATCGTCGACACGCTGGAATGGGCTCCAGGGTGGGACGAGATGATGACCGGCCTGAGGCCGGACGAGGAGAAGAAGTTGCTGGAGGACTACGGGTCGACGGCCAAGCCGGGAGGAAAGGAGTGACGCACCACTACGAAGGCGACGATCTGATCGTTCGCAAGGTCCGTGTTGGGGAGATGGGGAACAACGTCTACGTTCTGGAGTGCCCCGATACTCACGAGGCCCTCCTCGTGGATGGATGCTTCGAAGCGGACGCGATCATCGCGGGGGCCGCAGGAGCGCAGGTCGTCGGCATCTTGCAGACCCATGGTCACCACGACCACGTTCAAGCTCTGCCCGCCATCCTGAACCACTTCGACGTGCCGGTATACGCGCATCCGGGGGACGATTACCCCGTCCCCATCTCGAACGAGCTAGCCGACGACGCCCTCGTACCCTTCGGGAATCGAGAGGCGCGCGTCCTTCACACGCCGGGCCATACTCCGGGAGGCACCTGTTTCCTGATCGGGCGTCACCTGATCTCGGGAGACACGTTGTTCCCGGGGGGGCCGGGCAACACGTGGGGCAACCGGGAGGCTTTCGAGCAGATCCTCTTCGCGATCGAAACCAAGCTCTTCACGTTGTCCGACGACACCGCCGTCTATCCGGGACATGGTGACGACACCACCATAGGGACCGAGAAGCCGAGCCTCGGGGAGTGGAAGAACCGAGGCTGGTAGGTCCGTCGGCCTGATATGGCCGGCCCGGCCCCCTTAATACTCGTTCGGGCGCACAATTGAGCGATGGACCGAAAACAGGCGCGCATCGCCGGCTTGATCGCCGCCGTTCTGGCCCTGATCTCGTTGTGGGTCATCAGCGCCATCGATGGAACCATCCCGTTCCCTCCGACCGCGCTGGCGGATCGATTCATACGCGCGACTCCGGGAGACGTCGCAACCTTCTTCATCGAGCTCTTGCACAAGTGGGCGATGCGCGCCCTGAGCGCGGGGGTCGTGGTCGTGACCTTGGGCCTGGGAGCCGAAGCGCTGGCCAGGAGCGCGCGGCGCGGCCCTCCACATCCCCGAGTGACCGCGGCCGTGCTGGCCGTGGCGGCTGCGCTCGCCGGGCTGGCGTCTCCGCAGAAGGTGAGTGTCGTGGGGATGCTCTTCTCGGCTGCCCTCGCCGGCGTCGTCTATGCGATCGTCGCCACCCGTCTCTACGGGGGTCTGACGACCGAGGCCGGGGCCGATGCGAGTCGTCGTCACGCGCTGCGGGTCGCCTTCGGCGGGGCCCTCGGACTGGCTCTCGCCGGTGGAGCCATCGGTTGGGCACTCAAACGTCTGTCGGGGCCCGATCGCGATGTCGCCCTGGTGGCTCCCGAATCTCCGGCGACGATCCCGGCCAGGACCGGGTTCCCCGAGGTCGCCGGATTGACCCCGGAGGTCACCAGCGCCCGGGACCACTACGAGGTCGACATCAATCTGGTACCGCCGACGGTCGAGGTCGACACGTGGCGACTGAGGGTCGAGGGCGAGGTGGATCGACCGCTCGATCTGGATTTCGCGGGGCTTCAAGCGAACTACGAGATCGTGGAGCAGTACTCGGTGCTGAGCTGCGTAAGCAATGAGGTCGGCGGGGATCTCGTCGGCAACTCGGCGTGGGGCGGGGTGAGACTGCGTGACGTCTTAAACGAAGCCGGCGTGAAGGATGGCGCGGTCGACGTCGTGCTGAGGGCCGCAGATGGGTACTCGGATTCGATCCCGGTTGAAGTGGCTCAGGACCCTGAGGTGATCATCGCCGTATCGCAGAACGGTGCACCGCTCACCCAGGGCCACGGTTTCCCCTGCCGGTTGCGGGTGCCCCCGATCTACGGGATGAAGAACGTCAAGTGGATCGAGTCCATCGAAGTGGTGACCGAGGACTACCAGGGGTACTGGCAGAAACGTGGATGGTCCGACGATGCGACCGTCCGGACCCAGTCACGGATCGATGTTGCGGGGGACGAGGACGGCATCGAGGTTGGGCGCCCCACGTGGATCGCAGGCGTCGCCTGGGCGGGGGACCGCGGGATCGATCGCGTCGAGGTGTCGCTCGACGACGGAGATACCTGGCGCAGAGTTCGGTTGAAAGACCCGATCGCACCGGATAGCTGGACCCAGTGGGCGTACGAGTGGACGCCCGAGAGAGCCGGGAGCATCACGATCCAGTGTCGCGCGACGGACGGTGACGGCCAGGTCCAAGTGATCGAGACTGCTCCACCTCACCCCGCCGGGTCGACCGGCTACCACTCGGTCGAAGCGCAGGTGGGTTAGCGGATCAGGACCCGAGGCCCCCGGGAATGGTGACTCCCGGCGACTGAAGGATGTCGACCTTGTTGGCCTTCCACCCGTTAGGCGTTCGAACCATGCCCAACTCCATCCGGATCGTGTCCGTGCGTGCTTCGGCTAGGCCCGTGTTGGTGACGGACTGAGTCAGGACCGCGAAGGCCGAAGCGTTGTCGCCCTCTACCTCCTCGACGAAGATGGAGTCGAGCTCCGCCTGACTCTCGCCCTCGGCCTCCTCGATCGCGTCGACCGCCTCGTCGCCGAAGAACACCCCGACCTCCTCGGCGAACTCGCCCACGGCGTACTGGTTTATCTCGGCAACGTCCTGATCGATGGTGTCGGCGGAGAAGTTGGTAAGAGCGAGCGCTACCTTGCTTGCGGTGTCCTCGACCTCCTGGGCCTCGTTGACATCGTTCACCGACTGCAGCCAGAGGAGCGCGAAAACGATCGCAGCGATCAGCGCGAGCGCGAACAAGGCCCAGGGCAGGATGACTCTTAATCGAGCGTTCATGTTCTCCAGGCTACCGGCGGGTGCGCCGCCGCTATTTTGACCCGCTAGCGCCCAAGGTTCAACGATGAGTCCGGGGCGGTCTGGAACTCGTGAGGCTGGCTTCCGGGGCCAACTCCCGGGCCGTAGCGCGAGCGGCAAGCATTTCCGCCGTAGACGTCCGGCACGGGGCGGTGCGGCTCATAGGCGCGACCCTGCGGCTCGGTGTGCGGGAGCAGCTGCACCCGGAACCACATGAATCCGTCGAGGCCCCTCTGCACCGACTGCTCGACGGCATCGAAGAAGAAGTGGTTGTCGTCGAGGACGCTTGCGAGGTTCTCGAGGTTGCCGGGCCGAGCCATCACCGTGTTGACGTCGCCGAAGTCGCGGATCATGCAGGCGAGATTGGCCTTCTCGGTTCCGATCAGGTCGCCGGCAACGGTGGTGAAGCGCGCGCCGTTCCGATAAAGGTCGAGCAGCTTGTAGCGGTTGTCTCGAAGGATGTCGGCGAGAACGGCGGTTTGCGTGATGTCGTCCGCGAGGGTCCTCGCATTGTCGGCGAATACCCCCGTTACCTTGGGACCGGTGCGGATCAGGTCCTCGAGCTCCGATTCGACCTCGAGGAGCCGTTCCGGAAGGTCGGCAGCGGCCACGTTGAGCCGGGCGATGTCCTCACCCCGGCCGCGAAGGCCGGCTGCGAGCTCGTCGATGAGGGTGGTGAGGTCCCCGGAAGGAACCTCGTGCAGGACGTCCGCCAGCACCTCGATCGTTTTGGCCACATCCGGCGGCGGGAGCGTGTCTTCCACGCCGAGCGTCGCCCCGCTCGCAAGCGCTTCGCCGTCACCCGGATCCAGCTCGAGCGTTAGCTCGCCGATCGGACTTCGGCGTACGACCTCACCTCTGGTTCCCTCCGGGACGATCACGCCCGGGTCCAAAACGACCTTCACTCGGGCCAGATGGTCATCGTTCAGCTGCACGTCTTCGACGGAGCCAACGACGACCCCTCGCATGGTCACGTCGTTGCGAGGGTTCAGACCCGACGCGTCGGTGAAGTCGGCGTACAACACCCGACCCATCTCTTGTTCGATGATGAAGTTGGTCACGCCGAAGAAGATCAGGCCACCCGACAAGACCAGGAACGAGATGACGTTTATCCCAGTTCTGAGCTTGCTCATGGGCCGCCCTTGTCGCAGGTTCGAGCGGGATCGTTAGGGTTGTCGTTCATCCCGCAGAAGACGAAGTCCTGCACCACCTGGTTGAACTCGATGTATTCCACCCGCTGGGTGTTCTCGTTGTGCCCCGGAGCATTGGCGAGGAACCCGGCGATATCACCTTGGTTCTCAGCGAGCACGCCGAATATCGACCTCGTCTGCGCGAAGAAGCGCTCCATCTCGTCGGCGTGGGCGTCGAGGATGGAACGGCCTCCACGCGCCAAGCGACCGAGCGAGATGATCGCTTGCTCGAGCCGGTCGCTCTCTTCGGCAAGCATCCTGAAGTTCTTCTCGGAGTTGAGGATGGCTTCCTCGTGCGCTCCGGCGCGGCTCGCGATCGTTGCATTGAAGCGGTCGAGGGATCTGATCAGACTGGTGATCTGCTTCGAGCGTCCCGCGTACCCGGTGATTATCTCGTTGAAATTGTCAAGCATCCTGCGTAGCTCGAGGCCCTGCCCGCCGAAGCCGCGGGCGCCCTCTTCGATCATGACGGCCAGCTCAGAGGCTGAGATCGATGCGAGAACGTCGGTTCCCTCGGCTACGAGGTCCTCGAGATCGGAACGCGTCTCGGTGTTCGTGATCTCGTCCCCGTCCGCGAGCAACGGCGAGTCGTCGTCGACATCTTCAGCCGGCACGAGATCCAGGATCCTCTCGCCGAGAACGCTCGTACGCCGGACCCGGATCTGCACGTCCTTGGGTACCTCAGCGCTGGCTTCGAGCTCGACGTCCACCAGGGCCTCGTGGCCGGACAACCGGATGTCGGTGACCTTCCCCACGACGATGTCGGCCATCATCACGGGGGCGTCTTTCGCCAGGTCCCCCACATCGCCGAACTTCGCGTTCGCGGCGATGGTGTCGCCTCCTCCGGAGCAAGCCGCCAGGAGGAGAGCGAAGCCGACCGCCGTGAGTAGCTTCCTCATTCGAGTGCACCCCCCGAGAGGTCGCCGAGACCGCCCCCGGCCTCCTGCTGGAGATCTTCGATAACTTTGTCGAGGTCGCCGCCGGCGTCACGCAGGCGGCGCTTCAACTTGCGGCATCTCCTCGGATACTCGGCGTTGTCGCAGTTCTTGCTCAACCCGAGCTCTTTCCGGATCTTGTTCCCAACCTCTCCTTGGAGACCTTTCAATGACTCTTCCAGGGCCTCGCCGGGGGTCACGAACGCCGAACCTCCCTCTTGCTGTTGTCCCTGCCGCTGTTGCCGCTGTTGGGTTGGGGGCTTGAGCGTGTCGCAGTCCTGCAAGATCTGGCAGAACAGCCCGGGCAGCTGCTCGGTGAGGAAGTCATCCTCGCAGTTCTCGAGATCGAGGCGCAGGCACACTCCGATGAGCCGATCGCGCAGACGGAACAAGGCCAACTCGACGAGCTGCCCGCCCTGGTTCGAGAGCCGCAGCCAGTCTTCCTTGTAGTCCACGGCCCGACTCGCTGCTCCGAACAAGCGTTTCGCCCATCTCCCCGTCCGGGCGAAGCGAAAGACGTTGCGATCGAGCGTTCGCGAGGTTCTTGTGAGCGTCTGGATGTCCGCCCCCAACGGGTTGCGGTGGTCGATCAACAGTGAGGCGAGCTCTGCGGCCGCCAGGTTCAGTCCCTCGATCGTTCCTTCGACGGCGGTGCGATTCTCGTTCACGATCTTGGTGACCGAGTTGTAGCTGTGGATGAGTCGCCCGATCTTCTCCTGCCTGGTGGCGAGGGCTTGGGTGATCGTGTTCAGCTCAGAGAACATCTTCGCCAGGCTGTCGCGTTTGCGCGACAGGGTGCTGATGACACCGCTGCCGTAGTTGATCAGGTCGTTGAGGTTCTCGCCGTTGTCATCCAGGACCGAGGCGACGTCCGTCACGAAGGCTGCAACTTTGGTCGGGTCGAGTGCCCCGAAGTAGTCCTGGAGCCCGCGTAGCAGCTCGTCCTGTTCGGTCGGGACGCTCGTGTGCTCCATCGCGAGGCGATCGCTCGTGAATTCCTCGCCACCGTCATATGCGGGGAACAGCTGGACGTAGCGCTCACCCAGTAGCGAAACCGGAACGATCGTGGCGTTGACGTCGGCGGGGAGCTTCAGATCGGAGTCGTCGATGCGGAAGGTGACCTCGACGGATTCGCGACCCTGCTCGACGTCCGTGACGCGACCAACATCCACGCCGAGGACGCGGACGGAGTTTCCGGGGAACATCTGCACCGCCCGGGAGAACTCGGCGGTGATCGTGCGACCCTCGTCCCCTCCGCTGAAGGCGGAGCACCCCGTCGCGACCATCACGAAGGCCAGAAGCGTTCCGATGAACCGCTTGGGCATCATTCGAGACCACTCCTCAGACCTGAGGAGGTCGAGGCCCCGGTAACGGAGTCGAGGATGTCACCCAGGTCGTTCGGCATATCCTCTTCGCCCGGCAGGGCGGTGTCGTTCCCGCCCTCCGGAGGCGCCAGGGCGGAGCCACCACCGCGGTTGCCCGAACCCCCTTCGTCGTTCGGCGAGCCGTATTCGGCGCGCTTCTTGCACTTGCGCGGGTCCGGGCCGAGGATCTTGTCGAGCGCATCATCGAACGCACCGCAGGGACCGAAGAACTCGTCGATCCCGAGGCCGCCGAGGGACTGGACGAAGACGTTTGCCCAGCGGTTCGGCGTGCCCTGTGAGTAGCCGATGCTCTGATAACCCTGTACGGAGTCTTCGAGGTAGCTGAGGATCCCCGCGAGGTCGAGTTGGTGCTGATTGATCGTGTCGAGAGCGACGTGGAGCTGTCGCAAGGTGGGGTCGAGGTCGCTGCGATTGCGGCTGACCAGGTTGGCGACCTCGTGTGAGGCAGAGTCTGTTGCCTGCAGCAATGTCTCGATATCGGCGCGGCGCTCGGACAGGTTCGCAAGCACGATGTCGAAGTTGTCGATGAGCGAGACGATCGTCTGGTCCTTGTCGGCGAATGCGGTGCTGAGGATCTTGAACGACTCGATGAGCCGGGCCAGCTCGTTGCTCTTTGTCTCGATCGCCTTGGTCGTGTCCGCGAAACCCCGGAGCAGTTGAGTCACCTGCTCCTCCTTGCCGGAGGTGATCTCCGACAGGGACACCATGAAAGACTCGAACGATTCGGCGTCGGACTCTTCCAAGAGAGGCACCGAAGTGTCCTGAAGATCGAGCAGCTCGACCGGCGTATCGGTTCGCTCGAGGGGGATCGAGTCGCCTTCCTCTAGTTGCCCCGAGTCATCGGTGCCCCCGTAAAGTTGAACGGACTTCTTGCCCATCAGGGTCTCGACGATGATCTCGGCCTGGACGTCGGCGGGCATCTCGACGTCCGCGCTCACGTCCATCGTGACCTCGACCGCGCCGTCCTTGATCTCGACACCCGAGATGTTGCCTGCCTCGAGGCCGGCGACGAGCACTTCGTCGCCCCCCTTGACGCCGGCCGCATCCGCGAAGCTGGCCATCACCTCGTAGGTGTTCGCGAAGAATCCGCCCGACAGCAGCAGCGCGAAACCGGATCCGCCCAGGACGAAAACGATAGCGAAGATACCGATGAGCAACTGGTTGCGCTCGAGGAACGACTTCTGGATCCTGCCCTTGAATGGATTACGCACCTTCATCACCCGTCAGCACGAATCGGAGAACGGCCTCGAGCCCCTCGCCGCTGCGGCCTTCGCTCGTTCCACCCGAATCGGAGGTCTGCGTTCCCGTTCCCCCGCTCGACCCCGAGGTCTGCGTCGCGTTGCCGCCGCCACCGGCGCCGGACGAGGGACCGCCGAAGCGATCCTCGCTCTCTTCGGCGACGGTGTTGCCATGGCGATCCTGGACGAGCGCCCTGACGATCCGGACGTTGAACCACTCACCCCAGCTGGAGGTCTGGAAGTACCCGGCCACCCCCATCGGCGTCGTTCGCAGGGTCTTCGCGAGATCGTCCCTGTTATTCGCAAGTGTGTTGGCAACGACGTGAAGGTTGTCGATGGTTCCGTCGATGTTGGAGCTGCTGCGCTTGAGCAGGGTGTCCAGCTGGGACTGCACCGCTGCGAAGTCGGTGACGAGCGAATTCACTTCGTTCGTCCGGCGCGCAAGCATCCCGCCGACGGTGTCGAGATCATCGATGATCTGCCTGATCGCGTCGTCCTGATTCGCGAACGCATTCATGATCTTGTCTGCGTTTACGAGCAGGCTCTCGATCTCTTGATCGTTGGCTCCCAGCTCCTTGGCCAGGATCGCACCTTGATCTATGAGGTTGCGAACGTCACCCTCATTGCCTTCGAGCGCCGTGTTCATCGCATCGAGGAACGCGTTTGCCTGCTCGGGGTCGATCGCCTTGAGGATCGGCCCCGCCCGATTGAGGAACTCGCCGATGTCGGCCACGTCCTCGGTCTGCGAGGTGGGGATGACGTCGTTCTCGGCCAGCTGTTCGTCGTCGTCACCCGGATAGACGTAGAGGAAGCGCTGGCCGACGACGTTCCGCCAGCGGATACCGATAACGCTGTCCTTCGCGAGCTGGAGGCTCTTGTCGACGTTGAACGTCACGATCGCGACGCCGTCTTTGATCTCGGCAGCGGTGACGCGTCCAACGTCGACGCCGGCGAGCTTGACTGCGTCGCCTGCCACCACGCCCGTGGCGTCGGTGAAAGCGGCTTGAAGGTCGTAGGTATCGGCGAAAAGCCGAGAGTTCGCGAGCTTTACGCCGAGCAACACCGTGAAGATGATGCAGACCACCGAGAAAGCGAGGACCTTGAGCAGCTTGGCCTTGGCTATCTTCACTGCGGCGCCCCCTTGCAGAAGGGGATGTGCTGAGCGTCGCCACCGAAGGCATCGCAGATCTGGTTGAACTCTTCGGCTTGATCGTTGCCACCCATGAAGGCAGTGAACCCGGCGCCGGCGGAACCATCGCTTCCGACGAAGTACGGCGCGATGGGGATACCCAGCTTGTAGACGTACCGGTAGAGGCCATGCACGAGGTCTTGGAGCCCACCGGGCCGCGCCGCGATCGTGGCGAGGACCTTGTCGCCCGAATCCATCATCCGGTCCCAATCCCTACGGTTGAAGATCAACAGGTCGGCGAAGTCATCGGCGAACGGTGCCAGGGAGGTCAGGGCACGTCGCAGATCGTCGTGGGCCTGAGCGGACGCGTACACCGGAACCCCTTCGTTGATAGCGTCGGCGAGAGAGTTCAGGTCGACGCCCTTCTCTTCGAGGTGAGCGAACAACGTCTCGAAGTCCTCGATGGCCTGGAGCTGTGGCTTCATGGTGGCTGCGAACGTGTCCGACAGGTCCGCGTTGGCGACTATCCCGCGTGCGATGTCATCCCCGCGATTTCGCGCCCCTCTGGAGAGCTCGTGGATGATCGTGCCGAGGTTCTCCGGATCGATCGCTTCGAAGACCGCCACGCCGTCCGCGAGCAGGTCCTCGAGCTCGGGACCCACGTGGGCTTCCTCGATCGAGTCCCCATCGGCGAGGAAGGGGCCGTCGGTATTTGGGTCGTACTCGAGGTCCACGTACTTCGCGCCGAGAGCGGTCTTGAGCTCGATCTGAAGCTCTGCGTCCTTGGGCACCTTGTATTCGGCTTCGATCTGGAGCTCGAGCCGAGCCTGGCGGTCGACGAGCTCGATGCCCGTCACCTTGCCGATCTCGACGCCTTTCGTTCGAACGTCGGCGCCTTCGAGCAGCTGCTGGCCCGCGCGTTCGAGGTCGGCGGTCACGTAGTAGTAGTCGCTATAGGCGCCGTACGCGGCGCGCACGCCGAAGTAGACCCCGGCGCACACGATGGTGAGCCCCAGGAGACCCCCGACGATGTACCCGATCCGTTTCATCCTGCGATGCTCACTGTGTCCCCGCCGCCCCACATGAGGAGGGAGAGGAGAAGGTTGAGACACACGACGACGACTATCGACAGGCGGATCGCCTTACCGGTTGCGACGCCCACCCCGGCGGGGCCACCGGTCGCGTTGTAGCCGTAGTAGGTGTGGATCAAAACGACGACGATGGCGAAGATGATCGCCTTAGTGAGGCTGTAGAAGATGTCGATCGCCGGCAGGAAGAGATGGAAGTAGTGCGTGTAGGTGCCGGACGAGAGCTGGAAGAACTTCGTGACGATGGCCTGGGTGGCGAGATAAGAGGCGAAGAGCGCCGCGAGGTACAGGGGGATCATGGTGAGGAGCGCCGCCCAGATGCGCGTCGCAACCATGTAGACGATGGAGGGCACCGCCATGACCTCGAGGGCATCGATCTCCTCCGAGATCCGGGCCGCCCCCAACTCGGCGGTATAGCCGGCTCCCACCTGCGCCGATAGGGCGACGCCGGCCACCAGGGGAGTGATCTCACGCGTGTTGGCCCACGACGAGACCAGTCCGACGAATGCCTCGGCGCCGATCTGCTGCAGGCCCTGGAATCCCTCGAGTCCCACCTGGGTTCCCGTGAAGAACGCCATCGAAAAGATAACGAAGAACATGCCCGCGCCCATGACGAGGGCACCGACGCCGATCGTGATGTCGGAGATCAATCCCAGGATCACGCCGCGGTACTTCATCGCCGGGCCCATCGACCTGAAGGCCTTGCCGTAGAACTTCAGCTGTCCGGCTGCCTCCTCGAAGGGCGCGGCGCTTCTCTTCAGGAAACGACCACCGGTGCCCGGACCCGCCTCAGCCTTTACCGCCATGAGTGCCTCACAGTTTCTGGGGGACGAAGTTGAAGTACAGCGCGGTCAGGATGAAGTTCATGAAGAAGAGCAATAGGAAGGTGATGACCACCGCCTGATTAACAGCATCGCCGACCCCTTTGGGCCCGCCTTTGACGTAGAAGCCCTTGTAGCAAGCGACCATCCCCGCAACGAAACCGAACAACGCCGCTTTTATGAGGGCCATCCACAGATCCCATAGCTGAGACAGCTCGTTGAACGAAGCGAAGTAGCTGGAGGTGGTGCCGTGCTGGACGACCACCGCGAAGAACCACCCTCCCGCGATGCCGGCGACGCTCACGATCGCGTCCAGCAGGATCGCGACCAGCGATGCCGCGACGAGTCGCGGCATGACGAGCCGGTGCATGGCGTCGATCCCAAGGACGGCCATCGCGTCGATCTCGTCGCGGATGCGTCGCGACCCGAGGTCGGCGCACATCGCAGATCCACCTGCTCCGGCGATGAGCAAGGCCGTGGCGACCGGGGCTTCCTCGCGCACCACAGCAAGGACCATGGCCGCGCCCATGTGCGCCTGAGCGCCCAGGTCGCGCAGGAACGACCCGACGTGCAACGAGATGATCATTCCGAAGGGGATCGATACCAGGATGACCGGGATCGTCGTGACCTTCATCAAGAACCAGACCTGGTCGATGAACTCGCCCTTGGGCCAGGGGCGGCGGAAGAGGACGTGCAGGGATTCCAGGCCGACGGAGAACATCCGCCCGGTCTCCTCGACCACACCGAGCGTCTTCTTCCTTAACTCAACGCGAGCAGCTATCTTGCATCCCCACCCTCGTGGTCGGAGGCCCCCATCGCGCATCGCCTCCGCGACCCTCGTCCCATCGTTCCCGTCCGGAGCCGACTTTTCCCATTGGATGCCGAGGCGAAACAGCGTGGCTAGCTTGCTTCGCTCTTTCGTTACCCCGGCCTAACCGGCTAAACCGAACCATCCGCAGCTACCAGAATGTAACAGGGGTCGAGCGGAACATCACCTAAAGCTGCGGCTATGTACCTTTTGACAGGGGGTCCGCCGGCCAGGGCGGCTCGTCATGGAACGGTCAGGAGGGCTCGAAATGGATCACGATCGATCCAATCTCACCGTGCTCGGCCCTCACCGCATTCTCGATCCGGACGGATGCGTCGTGCATCCGGTCGAGCGGGAGCGTCGCCCGTCCCCGGACGTGCGCGACTGCGGAAAGCCCGGCTCCGGTGGAGGTGATCAAGACCTCGTGGCAGTCGAGGACGTCCGGCTCCCGCAGGGCTACGGCCCGGATGGAGGCGACGAGATCGTCCCGGCTCCCGGTCACGTCCCGGCCGAACGAGGTCGGTTCGAGGGGCTCGATGTGGGTGTCCACCCGGACGTCGGAGCCCAGCTCTCGAGCGACGGCTGCCTCAACCCACTCAGACATCTCGTGCGCCTCTTCGAGAGAGATGCCGGGCCGCACCTTGGCGTGAAGGGTGACGAGCAGCTTCCGTTGGCCCCCTTCGCTGAACGCGTGGACGGAAACGTTGTGAACCTCGTGCACCCCCTCCGTCCTGCTGGCAGCCGCCTGCACCCGTTCGACGAAACCCGTCGTCTCGGAGACCGGTTCGACGTGCACGACGACATCGGCGCCCGGGGCCACTAGCTCGATCTCGCGCTCGACGGCTTCGGCGATGTCGTGTGCACGCTCGAGGGAGGAGGTTCTCCCCGCCGCCACGGTGACGTCCGCGAAGAGACGGTTGCCCGCGGCGCGCACCCGAACCCGGCGCGCCTCCGTGACCCCGGGAGCGGCGGCCGCCGCGGCTTCGATCGCGCTGGCGGGATCAGTGGGGGCGCGGTCCATGAGGACGTCCACCGACCGACGGCCCAGGCGGATCGCGGCCACTCCCACCGCCAGGACGACCAGGAGGCTGCCAACCGGGTCGGCCCACTCGACCCCGACACGGGTCAGGGCGAGGCTCACGAGCACCACGGCGACCGTGCCGACATCCGTCGCGAGATTCAGTGCGCCGGCCTGCAAGGCCACGGAGTTCTCCTCCCTAGCCGTGCGAACCAGGAGTCGAACGCGAACGACGTCCACGACCGCGGAGGCGCCGAAGAGGGTGAGCGCGTACCAGGGCACCTCGACGGAGGTGCGCTTCCCTCCCAGCTCGGCGAGGGCCTGCCAGGCAACGAACAGAACGATGAGCCCGAGCAGGACCGTTTGCACGAACGCCGCGAGGTTCTCGGCCTTCCCGTGCCCGTAATGGTGACTTTCGTCCGCGGGTTTGGCGGCGATCCGCACGCCCATCCAGACGAGCCCGAGCGCGACGATGTCCAGTGCGGAATCGAGGGCCTGGGACAGTACGGCGAGGCTTGAGGTCAGGCCCCAGACCAGCAACTTCGTCCCGGTGAGGACGACCGTGACGACGAGTGCCGCAAGGGCCACCCGCTCCGCCCGGCCACTGCCCTGCGCTCTCATAGGGGGCAGCGTAGCGACCCCTGTTCTTATGCCCGCGCGCGGCGGGCTGCTGACCGCAGCCCTTGCTTACCGGCCGGCATTCCATGCCGGCCTGCGGCAACCCACTGGGGGGATCGGTCGCCGAGGCGACCTACTCCCCCCAGACCCCCCTCGGTG
>Ga0136614_10000398_pt1 | contig 21162 bp, 18 predicted proteins | sample AntDrymUQ2792106_2_FD_106643 | JGI IMG/M metagenome (GOLD analysis project Ga0136614, IMG submission 106643) | Polar desert sand microbial communities from Dry Valleys, Antarctica - metaG UQ279 (21.06) | ecosystem: Environmental > Terrestrial > Soil > Desert | place: Antarctica: Dry Valley... | reverse complement strand
GTGCTGGTCCGGTGCGCCGCTCGAGGACCCCGGAAGCAGGCGCCTGCCCTAGAGGTAGGCCCCCAAAGTTCCGTTGCACAGGCGAGCCCGGAAACCGGGCCCCAGAGTGCAACGGAGCATGGAACGACCGGCGCTTCTATACTCGCCCCTTCCCCGAAAGCCCCGACCGTTCCATGCTCGGCGATGGTTACGGGGCAGCGAGTGAGCGAGCCAAGGAGGATGCCCGAATGCCGTTGCCACCTCCCCTCTCTGAGGAACAACGACGCGAAGCTCTCGAGAAGGCGGCCCTTGCCCGGCGCAAGAGAGTCGAGCTCAAAGACCAATTGAAGAAGGGCAAGATCAGCCTCCCGGATCTTCTCGAGCGCACCGACGACGCGGTGGTCGGCAAGATGAGGGTTTCCGCGGTGCTCGAGTCGCTGCCGGGGGTCGGCCGGGTGAGGGCCCGAAAGTTGATGGAGCGCGCCGAGATCTCCGAGTCCCGGAGGATGCGAGGGCTGTGCGTCAAGCAGAAAGAGCATCTGTTGGGTGAGCTTGCCCGGCGCTGACGGGGCCCGTCTATTCGTCGTCTCCGGGCCCTCGGGAGCGGGCAAGGGAACGGTTGTCCGCGGGGTGTTGAGCCGAAGGCCCGATGTCTGGCTTTCGGTTTCGGCCACCACCCGTCCGGCGCGCCCCGGCGAACGCCACGGAGTCGACTACAGGTTCGTCTCGCAGCCGGACTTCATGGCCATGCGTGAGAGAGGGGACCTGCTGGAGTCGGCCGAGGTCTACGGCAACCACTACGGGACGCCGAGACGACCGGTGGATCACGCCCTGGCGCAGGGACGAGACGTCATCTGCGAGCTCGACGTGCAGGGGGCGGTCTCGGTGAAGAGGGCTCGTCCGGAGGCGGTTCTCGTTTTCGTCGAGCCCCCCTCGCTCGACGACCTGTTCCTGCGACTGCGTGGCCGGGGGACGGAGGATCCGCCATCGCTGTCAAAGAGGATGAAGGCCGCCTACGAGGAGGTAAAGAACAAGGGGCTCTACGACCACATCGTGGTCAACGACGCCATAGACAAGGCGGTAGAGCGCCTACTCCTTATACTGGACGGGACAGAGACCAGGAAAGGACCACGCACACAGTGATAGAGCCCAAGATCGAAGCGTTGATCGACAAGGTCGATTCCAAGTACACCCTCGTTATCCTTGCCGCCAAGCGGAGCCGGCAGATCAACTCCTACTTCAGCCAGCTCGGTGAAGGCGTCAACGAGTACACCCCGCCGCAGGTAGGCATAAGCCCCGACCAGGCGCCCAAGGCGTTGTCCATCTCGCTCCAGGAGATCGCCGAGGGCATGGTCGCCTACGAGCGCACCGCCGACAGCATCAAGTAACCCCTTTTTCCATGGGTGCGGGCGCGCCCTCTCCGGACGCCGTGGCGCAGGGCAAGAAGATTCTCGTCTGTGTGGCCGGCGGCATCGCCGCTTTCAAGGTGGTCGCGGTCGTTCGGAGCCTTGCCGAGATCGGAGCAGATGTCCGGGTCGTGATGACCCGATCGGCCCACCATTTCGTGGGGGCACAGACCTGGGCCGCTCTGAGCGGCAATCCGGTGGCAACCGAGATGTTCGGCTCGGGCCCCGACGTCCCACACGTCGAGCTCGCCCGGGGAGCGGACCTGGTCATCGTCGCCCCGGCGACCGCCAATGCGGTGGCGAAGATGGCCCTCGGCTTCGCCGACGACCTCTTCTCTGCGGTGCTGTTGACGGTCAGGTCGCCGGTCGTGGTTGCGCCGGCCATGCACACCGAGATGTGGGAGCATCCCGCAACCCAGAGCAACGTCGCCGCGCTCGAGGATCGAGGGATAACCCTGATAGGTCCGGCCGAGGGAGCGCTGTCTTCGGGAGACAGCGGCGCGGGCAGGATGTCGGAGCCGGACGAGATCGTGCGGGCCGGTCTGAGAGCCCTTGGACGCGCCGGGGACCTCGCCGGGATCAGAGTGCTGGTGACCGCCGGCGGCACCCAGGAGCCGATCGACCCCGTACGATTCGTCGGCAACCGGTCCTCGGGGCGGATGGGCTTCGCTATCGCGCAGGAGGCTGACGTCCGCGGCGCCAAGGTCACGGTTGTGGCGGGTGCCACGAGCGCCGAGCCGCCCCCCGGGGTCGAGCTCGTGCGGGTGGCGACCGCCGACGAGATGCGAGCCGCCGTGCTCGAGCGGGCGCCTGGATGTGATGTGATCGTGAAGGCGGCCGCGGTAGCCGACTTCAAGCCGAGGCAGGCGGTCGATCGCAAGCTCAAGAAAGCCTCGGGCCCGCCGGAGATAACGCTGGTGCCTACCCCGGACATACTGGCCGAGCTGGGGTCGAACCCCGGCCTCCGAAAGGCTCGAGGCATCCTTGTCGGGTTCGCCGCCGAGACCGAACCCGATCCTGGCGCTCTCGGGGAGCTTGCGGAGGGCAAACGCAGTTCCAAGGGCGCCGACGTCATCGTCGCCAACGATGTCGGCAGCAGCGACTCTGGCTTCGGGTCGGTCACGAACAGGGCGGCCATTGCTGGCCCCGACGGTGTGACCGATGTGGGTTTGGTGACCAAGCCGGCGTTGGCGTCGGCGCTGATCGACAAGATCTCACATCTTCTCAGGGAGCGCCGTACGCTTTAGGGGACGGAGGACGGCGTGTAGTCCACGCGTGTGGTGGGCGGTTACGCGTAAGAGCGACGCCTGTCATATACTGGGTCGACGGGGATGAGCAAGAGCACAGAGCAGCTCAGTCTGCTCTTTTTTTTGGACGGGGGTCGGGAGTGAAGGGCGTTGTTCTGGCTGGAGGCCTGGGCACTCGATTCCATCCGGTGACGCGGGTCGTCAACAAGCACCTACTCGATGTGTTCGACGAGCCTATGGTTTTCTATCCGATCAGGACGCTCGTGCAGGCTGGAGTGCACGAGTTGGTATTGGTAACAGGTCACGAGATAGACCAATTCAAGTCTTTGTTGGGCACCGGTAGCGAGCTCGGGGTTGAGATCAGCTATCAGCGACAAGAGGGACATGGGGGCATAGCCGAGGCCCTCGGGCTTGCCGCCTCGGACGTCGGGAACGAGCCGGTCGTCGTCATACTCGGGGACAACATCTATCAGGAGGATTTGACTCCCTACGTCGAAGCCTTTGCGGCTCAGGGCGAAGGAGCCAAGCTGCTGCTGAAGCGAGTCTCGGTCGAAGATGCCAGGCGATTCGGGGTTGCGGCAATCGAGAACGACAAGATTGCCTCCATCATCGAGAAGCCTAACGAACCTCCCAGTGATCTCGTGATCACCGGCTGCTACATGTACGACGGACAGGTCTTTGACATCGTCAAAGGGCTGAAGCCATCGAACCGCGGGGAGCTCGAGATAACCGACGTCAACAACGCTTACGTTGCCATGGGCAACGCGACGTTCGATGTACTGCGTGGGTGGTGGACCGATGCCGGGACGCCTGCCAGCAAGCTCAAGGCCTCCATCCTCGTGGCCCTGGCCAAGGGTGTGACCTTTCATGCATAGACCGGCCACTCTTCCGGATGTAACCGTGGTGCTTCTCGTCTATCAACCCGGTGAGCGCGAGGTCCAAACCGCGAAGATCGTGCGCAAACAGCGCTACGACGGAGTCGTCCTCGTACAGGTCATCGATTCGAGTCCCGACAAGTCGCTTCCCGCCAACCTCGAATTGCGCAGGGCTGCAGACACTTGGGTGTCCATTGCACCTGAAAGCTTCGGGCACGGACGGACTCGAAACCTGGGGGTTCAGCACTGTTTCACGCCTCTTGTGGCCTTTCTTTCACAGGACGCCCATCCCGTCGATGATGACTGGCTGAGAGCGCTGGTGCAGCCATTGGTCGACGGGCGCGCCGAGGCCAGCTACGGCAAACAGCAACCTCCGGAATCCAATCCCGAGCGGGAGGCAACCTACGGTTTCCTGTACCCGGAGGTCGGTGAGATAAGAACAATGGAGAATGTCGCCCGAGAAGGGTTGCGGACGTTCCACTTTTCTGACGTGAGCTCGGCGTTTCCGACGAATGTGATCAGGAGAGTGCGGTTCCCCGAGGAGATCCACACCTTCGAGGACGTTGGAATCGCAAAGCGCCTGCTCGACGGCGACTGTCGCATCGCTTACGTGCCCGAAGCGGCGGTATGGCACGCGCACATTCTGTCGAAGAGGGCGATGTTTGCGCGCTATCGGGAGATCGGGATGATCTACGAACGGTTGGGTATCTTCGGGGAGCTTCGGCGGGCGGGCCGCTCTCCTTTTCTGGGAGAGGGTGTGAGGGTTGCCAAAGCCGTGTCACCGCGCGGGAAAGCGGGATTGAAGGAAAAGGCCACCCCTGTGCTTGTCGGAGCATTGAAGGCATCTGCAGTGACCTGGGGACATTGGGAAGAGCGCCTTGGCAAGTCCACGGGCCGGCGATAAGGGAACCTTTCTTTGCTGCTTGGTGCATTGAAAGCCCGCAGGGACTGCTGGGCCGGGGACCACGCTCGTGGCGAGGATGCGGTATCGTTGGTCAGCGGAAGAAGGGAGGCCACGGACGAGCCGCCTGCTTCCGCGTCCCTCGAGGAGGAATGCGCTGAATGCGGCTTATGACGTTGTTATGGAAGCACCGCTTGCTGCTTCTGTTATCGATTGTAGTGTCGCTTGCGGCAGTGATCCCCATAGCGTCCATCGCCCCGGTCACGTACACGAGCACTGGGGTCTTTCTAATCCCGACGACCGACCCGCTGACCGGGGATCTCACAGATACCTCGCCTCTAAGCCTCTCCATAGACGACTACGTACGCAAAGCGCTGGACGAGGACGTCAGGAATGGGCTCGGATCTGATTCCGATGAATTGATATCCATAAGCGCGATAAGAGAGAACGAGCAGGACGAGACCTACAGTCTGGTGGCGGAGGCCTCGGCATCGTCTGTTGCGACCGAAAGCGTTGCGGTGGGGGCTCAGGTCCTTAGCAGCGCCGCCGAGAGCTTGAGCGCCGCGCAGGCCACCCGTTTCAACCGGCAGATAGTCGAGGAGCTTGTCGATTTGGAAGTGCAGCGGGTCCGGCTTCACAAGCTCGCGGTGGTGCAGTCGAGGAAGAATGAGTCTCTGAGGGACCTGATAGCCGTGGCTCGTAGCACGGGTGACGCCGACCTCCAAGCCCTCGAGGAGAAACTCGCGGAAGAGCGTCGTGTACTTGCCGGCTACGGACAGCGCATCGACATCATCAAGAGCAAGAGCGGAAACCTCGAGAAGCTGAGCGCAAACATCAATGACGTGCGCGTTACCCGTGTCGCGTCTTCGAGCCTGATCTCTCCAGCCAGCACCCCCACGACAGGCTCCGAGGCGCGCCTGATTCAACTCGCGGGAATAGCGGTCATCGCCGGGCTGACCGCAGCCTTCCTCATAACTGCATGGCTCGAGCGCCGCACCATGTTTGGCTGGCGGCGCACCGCACCGTCCGAGACCCGTCTGCGCGGCGAAAACAATTAGCGTGAAGCGGCTGGCGATCATCGGTCTCGACGGAGCTACGTTCGAGCTGATCCATCCCTGGGTCGAGCAAGGCCGTCTCCCCAACTTCGCCCGGCTTCTCGAGCACGGCGCTTCGAGCGGCCTGAGGTCGGTACCCAATATGAACACTGCGCCGGCATGGACGACCTTCATGACCGGCAAGAATCCGGGCAAGCATGGGATCTTCTGGTTTGCCGAGGAGGGCAATGCCGCGGGCAAGGTTCGCTTTGTCACTGCGGCCGACCGGGACGGCGCCAGCCTGTGGCGGCTGCTTTCGGACGGGGACCGCAGAGTCTGTGTCATGAACGTCCCCCTCACCTACCCGGTGGAGGCGGTGAACGGGGTGATGGTGGCCGGCTTCGACGCACCATCGACGTCGAGCCGCAACTTCACATTCCCCGAGAACCTACTTGCCGACGTCGAGCGCAGATGCGGGCCCTACCATCTGCATGTTCCGGTCATAGCCCATGCCGAGGCCGGACGAAGATCCCGGGTCGCCGAGGACATCTTGAAGGCAGAGGAAACCAGAGTCAGCGCAGCCATCGACCTGCTGCAAAGTGAGCCCTGGGACGTGTTCATGTACATGATCAAGGCGACCGATATGGCCGCGCATTACCTGTGGGACTACGATTCCCCGGAACAGCATGACCTATTGCCGGTCTACGAATATGCCGATGCCGCCCTGGGAAGGTTCGCGGAGGCGGCGGGGGAAGACTGCGGCATGCTGGTCATGTCGGACCATGGCTTTGGATGGAGGCAGCCCGCGGCCGAATATCTCAACGACATCCTGGCGCAACTCGGGTACATGGGAAAGGCCCAGTCTCACAGCGAAGGAGCGACCTGGCGAGCGTTTCGCATCGCGAAGCGACTCGGCCCCCGCGCCAAGGGGGCAGTCAAAAGGCTGCTGCCCGGGGCATACAGCAGGTTCGGCTACAGGGTTCGCTTCGGCGGGATCGATTGGTCCCAGACCCGCGCCTACTGCGACAACACCCGTAGCTGCGTGTGGATCAATCTCCGGGGCCGGAATCCCAAGGGACTCGTCGAGCCGGGCGAGTATCAGGGTCTGATCGACGAGCTGCGAGAGGTGCTGCTCGCCCTTACCGATCCGTCGACGGGCGAGCGCGTGGTGGAGGCGGCGTGGCTTCCGGAAGAGATCTATTCCGGGCCTCACACGTCTAGCGCACCGGACATCCAGATCGACTGGAACTACGACCGGCCCGTGAAGGGCTTGAAGTATGAAGGCCGCCTGGGCAGCGCAGAGTCAAAAGAGTCGGCCAAGGGGACAATGAATGCACTCACCGGGGCCCACAGGCCGACCGGTATATTGCTGATGAGCGGACCGCAGTTCGGCCCCCCGGGAAGTTTGGAAGACGCCAAGCTCCAGGACATCGCCCCGACTGTTCTTCACATCGCCGGTCTGCCGGTTCCGGACGACATGGACGGCCGGGTACTTGCCGAAGGGCTTGCCGAACCCTATGGTTCGACACCCGTCGAGCGAGGTGCTGCGAAGAAAGGCGAAGTCATGAGCGGCCCCGCCTATTCCGACGAGGAGGCCGCCGAAATCGAAGATCGTCTGAAGGCACTGGGATACCTCTAATGCAGGAAGCGCCACAACGACCATTCCGCAAAGTTTTTTGTATCGGCCTCGACGGAGCGACGTTCGACGTGATCGATCCCATGATCGAACAGGGTCGGCTCCCGACTCTTAGCCGTCTTCTGGCCGGCGGAGCGCGTGGGTCACTCGCTTCGACCGTGCCGCCATTGTCCGCCCCGGCATGGGTGACCTTCATGACCGGAGAGAATCCCGGCCGGCACGGGATCTACCATTTCCGCGCCATGGCCCAGGGCGCTCTGGGATCGGGGCTCATGGGGTCGTGGGCCTATCGCGGACGGACGATCTTCGATCATGCGTCGCGTGCGGGCCTGAAAGTCACGGCTTTCCGGGTCCCTATGACGTATCCGCCGTGGCCGATCAACGGCGTCATGGTCGCAGGGTTCCCCACCCCCGACAGCCGCACGACATACGCGAGCCCGCCCGAGATCGCCGAGCAGGTAGGTCCTTTGATGCAGCTGTCACCGGTGAAGAGCATGGTAGCGAGCCCGGAGGTGCAGGCGGAAGATTATGACTACTATCTCGCGCGTTCAACCGAGGCCCTGGTCCAGTTGGCCAAGGATCGCGAAGCGGACTTTTTCTGCTACGTCAACAGCTTGACCGATTGGATCGCGCACAAGTTCTGGCGCTTCGACGACCCGAAGGCTCCCGGTTTCGACCCCGAAGCACCTCAGAACGGACTGTTGCACAAGTTCTATGAGAAGACCGACGCTTCGCTGGGGGCCCTCCTGGAGGAGGCGCCCTCCGATGCTCTGGTGGTGGTGATGTCCGACCACGGCACCGGTCCCCGGACACAGCGACGCTTCAACACCAATGCCTGGTTGACGAGCGTGGGCATGATGACTCCGGCGCGGGTTCGAGGGAAATTGTTTCTTTCGATGGTGGTGAGCCGGGTCAAGAAGGCCGTGCCGAACAAGACCTCCATGAAGCAGTGGCTGTGGGAACAGGCGCCACCACTACGAGGAATGCTACGGAAGTCGGCAGGCGGGTTGTCGTCCTATGGGCGAGGTATGGATTGCAGCCGATCCAAGGCCTACCGCATGAGCTTTCACGACCAGGTAGAGGGCGTGAACATCAACCTGATGGGCCGTGAGCCAGAAGGCACCGTCCCCCCCGCCGACTACGAGAGGGAAAGAGACAACCTGATCCGGGCAGCCCGAGCCGCGGTCGACCCGGACACCGGAAAGGGTGTGTTCCAGGAGGTCTTCAAGCGAGAGGAGCTGTACGAGGGCGACCACGCCGACAGTGCTCCCGATGTGATCCTCGTCCTGAAGCCCGTTTTCGAGTTCGGTCTGGGCTCGGGTAACCAGATTTTCTCGACGGTGTCGGCCTCCCGGCTCATGCGCTCGAGTGCAACCCATCGCCCCGAAGGGATCCTCGGCATCGCCGGGCCGGAAGTGGTCCCCGGCGAATTGCAAGATGCCCGCCTGATGGACGTGCCCGCCACGCTGCTCTGGGCGCTCGGATTGCCCATCCCTCCGAACGTCGACGGCAGAGTGCTGACCGAGGCATTCAATCCCGAGCTCGTCGCCCAATGGCCGATTCGCCTGGGCGAAGGTGAGACTCTGCCCCCGGCCCCGGCCGGGGCCGCCTATACCTCTGAGGAAGAGCAACAGTTGGCCGCTCACCTCGAGGATCTTGGCTACATTTGATCTCCACCTGCAGTGCCCCCCGTTAACCGAGCCACAAGGTCAACGCCCGGCCCGGCCGGCGCACCAGGGGAACACGACCAGCAGGGGGGGCACGAGGGCGATCTGACCGGGGTGGTCGGCGGCGGAAGTCTCAATCTGCTGGGCAACGCCGTCAGCCAGGTATTGCGGTTCGCGATGGTGGTGCTGCTAGCGCGTTTGTTGGATACGGCGCAGGTGGGGCTATATTTCCAGGCCTTTGCCTTCCTGGCCATCCTCGGCCTGTTGTCGCTCAGCGGTTTCCAGAGCGCCCTCACCCGCTTCGTCGCGGTATTCCGGGTGGACAAGGACCACGCCTCCTTGCGGGGCACTCTGCGTCTAGGCCTTGGTCTGCCCACCGTGTCGGCGGTGGTGCTGGGGGCAGTCTTGTTCGCAGTGTCATCGCGGCTGGCCGAAGGGGTGTTCCATGACCCGCGCTTGGCCAGCCCGCTCCGTTTCGTTGCGGTGGCCCTCCCTGCGACCGTCCTCACGGATGCGGCCCTGTCCGCCACAAGAGGCTTCAAGACGATGCGCCCTTACGCGGTCGTCGGGCTCATCTTCGAACCCGCATCCCGGTTGCTCCTTACGTGGGTGCTCGTCGCCGTGGGATTCGGTCTCAGCGGCGCCATGTTCGGCCTGGTGGTAACCAATGTGGTTGCCGCCGTTCTCGCCGTTCGCGCCATTCGCCGGCTTGCAGGGCCCCCGACAACGCCTGCCCGCTACAGATGGCGGCGTCTGTTGTCTTTCTCCACGGTGAGCTGGGTTTCGTCCCTCGCATCGACAGGGTTGTTGTGGGCGGACACCATCTTGTTGGGGATCTATGGTTCGGCCTCCGACGTCGCCGTCTATCAGGTTGCGACACGTCTGACTCTGCTCGTGATGATCTTCATGCATTCTCTGAATGCATCCTTCGCTCCGCGCGTTGCAGATCTATACCGGAGCGGTGACCGAACCAATCTCAGCAAGCTCTATTCGCTTGTGACCAGCTGGATAGTGAGGCTGTCGCTTCCCGCCTTTGTGCTGATCATGGTCTTTCCGGTGCAGCTCCTGTCCATCTTCGGTGAGGAGTTCACGGCCGGTGCGTCCATAACCGTGCTGCTGGCCGTGGGCACGTTGTTCGATGTGGTGTCCGGCCCGTGCGGTCACATGCTTGTGATGTCAGGACGTCCGGCACTGACAATGGCCAACAACTTGTGCGGACTGCTCCTGAACATCGGTCTGAACATCTGGCTCATACCCCGGCTCGGTTTGGTCGGCGCAGGGATCGCCTGGGCGGCATCACTTGCGTTTATCAATGTGGCCAGGCTGACCCAGGTGTGGTTCACCATGAAGATGCTGCCTTTTGACAAGGGGTTCGTGAAGGGTGCGATAGGTGCCATCGCTGCTGCAATTGCGGCTCTTGTCGTGCAGCGCGCCGGAGGCAACGGGCTTTCCACTCTGGCCGTGGGTGCGCTGTCGATCGGAGTTGTCTACGGAGGAACGATGTTCTTATTGGGCGTCGATTCCGACGACCGTCTCGTGTGGAAGACTCTTAGGCGCCGCTTGACGGGCGCCGATCCCTCTGCGGCTGCGTAAGGCGGGCGGCCGTCTCTATTCGAGCCACGGAGGCACATCTTCGTACCCTGCGGCGCGCAGTTTCGTAGCGACGGCTTGATTTGCGGCCCTGTACTGCTGCGCGACCTGGGCGGCAGTGGCCGGGTCGAGACGCTCGTCCAACGACCCGGTGTTGACCCGGGCATAAGCCCCCCTGAGCCCTCGCCGGAGCGCCGGTGCCTTCCTCAACACGCCATCGGTTTTCTTGCTGACCACGCGGGCGGTGCGGCTGAGCGTGGTGTTGCGGGCATGCGCAGTGGCGTTTCGAGCGCCGTAGTCGAATGACTGGGCGACAACCTCGTCGATCGAGAGCCAGGAACAGATCTGCGCCACGACTGCGCCGGCATCCTCTGCCAGATGCTCGGCAAACACCACTCTCACGTCGTCGCCGAATCTATCGAGCCACGCTCCCAGGTAGTTGTCGTAGAAGCCGATCGACAGACCGTTGAAGTGGCTGTCGGGGATGATCTCAGCGCCCTCCCGGCGCTGCTTCTCGCACGCCGCTATATAGCCCTCGAAGGAGTCGATGCCGGGCAGGTTTCCCTTCGTCCGCTGAAAGGTGTACGCGGACCACAGCCTTTTGACTGGGTCGCGGAGGCTGATGATTATGCGGGGGCGAGGCAGGGTCTTCTGGATGGCTTCCAACACCCGCTCGCCGCCGTAACAGTAGGACGGAGTCGCCTCGAGCCGGTATCTCTGGGCGCCGCAGTGGGAGAAGTGCTTTCTGTAGGTGCTCAGGTCGGCAAGCCGGCCCCCCTCGGTGAGCAGCGGCTTGAAGTATCTGAGCTCCTTCTCGTCGGCGGGGCAGACCTCGGGGTGCTGTGCGAGGTACCAGAACAATGATGTGGTGCCGGCCTTGGGAATCCCCGCGATCAACAGGTTCGCGAGGTCTCCGCCGGCGTTATCGACCGCCGCGCCATGACGGGCGAACGGCGCCCCTTTACTCGACGTAGCCAAGAGCCTGCAGACGATCGTGCACCTCGGCCGCTTCCTCCTCGGAATAACCTGTGTCGTCTCCGTGGTGCCGCACGGCCGATCCGCCGGTCTTGCCCGCACGCGACTCGAGGAGCTGAGGTTCGATCGCAGCCTCCAGGACCACGCCGTCGAGGTCTTGGGGGATCGGCGCATCGCGCAGGTAGAGCACCGTGGGAGCTATGTCTGCTATCTGAGCGTCTTGGAGGGAAGCACGGCGCACACCGGGGCCGATGATGCCCACGATCCCGTGTTGGTCGTGCCCACCGTTGAGCAGCTGGTCATAGGGGTCGTCGGGGAGATGCTGCTTCGTCAGGCTGAGCTCGGTGCCGTCCGGGTAGCGGATATCCAGACAGGCGCCCTCGTCCATCCACTCCACGACCAAGTCCGGAGAGCGGTCCACGTAGGGCCCGGAGTAGACGTCTTCGCGTCTCATGACCCGGCGCACCAGAGGCCTGCCCGTCGTCGAGCACACTGCGGAGCTCAGGCGATCGATCATCTCCTGCCGCACTTGCTCGTAGTCCTCCGGCGCAACGATGCCCTGAGACTGCCGCCCCCTCAGGTTCACCCAGATCTCGGGCCGCTGGCCGTCGGTGTAGGCCTGGGTCCTGGTCCAGTCGAGCTTGGCAAACGACATCATGACCTGCATGCGCCGGTGGACCCAGGGCAGGCGTCCCGAGATCTTGTGCTTGATCTCGGATGGCAGGCGCTTGTCCAGTTGACGGTAGAGCTTGCTGGCTCCACCGACCATCAACGGTCGAAGACCGGCCCGCCTTTTTGGGTCGCGGTAGGACAGCAGACCGAGTTGTTCGAGCCAGCTCGGAAGCGCCCGCGCCAGCCCGTGGTCGTAGCGAGCGCCATGGTCGGAGACCACGACGTAGACGGTGTCATCCCCGGCGATGTCCATGAGCTCGCCGACCACCCGGTCGAGGTGCTCGTAGGTGTCCCGGATGGCGTTGACTGCCCGGCCGGAGTCTCCGGGTGACGGATCCGCCATGTGGCGCCAGAAGAAGTGCTGGACGACGTCTGATTCGGTGAAGACCACCATGAATGCATCCCAGGGCCGCGTCGTCATCAGATGCTTTGCGACGGCGGCGCGTTTGTCGATCGAGCTGTGGAGGCGGTCGAGGCCCTCGTCGATCTTGCCCGCGACAACGTACTGGGCCAGAGCGGGGTGGACGTGATATTCGCCCCCGGCCGCGTCCTTGACCTCCGTGCGAAGCTCTGGAGGGTAGGTGAAGTTGGGGTGGTCGACGCTCGGGCTGTCGAGCCCCGCGACCATTGTTCCGTTTACGGTCTCGGCAGGAAAGGTGAGCGGCACGTTGACTATGCCCACCTGTTGCTGGTCCTCCGAGAGCACGTTCCAGAACGCCTTGCCCCTGCGGAACGAGCCGTTCACGAACTTGTAGTCATAGCTCTCGGGGTTGTCCTCGGTGAACCAGTAGATCCCGTGCTTGCCCGGATTGAGGCCTGTGACCATGCTCGACCACGCCGGGGCGCTGTTGCGGTTGGGGACGGAGTTCAAGGCCCCCCAGGCCCCTTCCGACATGAACTTTTGCAGATTGGGGAGCCGGCCCTCTGCGATCCACTCTTCGACCAGCCTGGGGGTCAGGGCATCCAGCCCGATGACCAGAACCCTGGGTATCTCGTTCATGGCAGCGTCTCCCGCCGCGCCGGACTCAGCCGGCGCCCCGTCATTCGACATAGCCAAGGGCCTGGAGGCGCTCGCGCACCTCTTGCTCTTCCTCTGAGGAGTAGCCGGTCCGGTCGTCTTCGTCCGACAGCGACCCTTGACCACCCTTGCGGACCTGTCGAGAGCCGAGCAGATCCGACGACAACGCGTCCTCGAGGACCTTCCCGTCCGTATCCGACGGTATGGGAGCGTCTCTCAAGTAGAGAACCGTCGGGGCTACGTCGGCTATCTGAGCGCCTTCCAAGCGGCCGGGCTTCACCCCGGGGCCGAGGAGCGCGACGATCCCGTAGGGATCGTGGCCTCCGTTCACGAGGTGGTCGAAGGGATCATCCGGCAGGTGCTGCTTCAAGAGCTTGAAGCTGGTGCCGTCAGGGTAATCGATGTCGAGGCATGAGCCTTCGTCCATCCACTGCACGATCAGATCGGGCGAGCGATCCACGAACGGGCCGCTGTAGATCTCGTCTCGTCTCAGCACCTTGCGCACCAACGGTTTGCCGGTCCTGCTGCACTGCCCCGAGGTCAACCGCTCGATTATCTGCCCGCAGACCTCGTCGTAGTCCTTCGGTTCGACGATCCCCTGTGACTGCCGGCCCTTCAAGTTGATCCAGATTTCGGGCCGTTTGCCGTCGGTGTAGGCAATGGTCTTCGACCAGTCCAACTTTCCGAACGACATCATGTTCTCGACCCGCCGGCGCAGCCAGGGGATGCGGCGTGAAAGTTTGTGCTTGACCTCCGGGGGGAGCGTCTTGTCCAGCTTGCGAAACGCCCGCGTCACCGCCGAGTACGCGAGGCTCCTTACGTTGGCTTTGCCCCCTTCGGTCTTGTACGTGAGGAGGCCGAGGTGCTGCAACCAGCTCGGCAGTGTCCGTGCCAGCCCGTCTTCCTGACGAGCTCCGTGGTCGGACACGAGCATGACCAGAGTGTCCGGGCCGACAGCCTTCATCAGATCTCCCACAACCGCGTCCAGATGCTCATAGGTGTCACGAATGGCGTCAACGTGATTCGCCGGGTCACCATCGGCCGGCTCGTCCATGTGCCGCCAGAAGAAGTGCTGTACGACGTCGGACTCGGTGAAGACCACCATGAACGTGTCCCAGGGCTTGGTTGTCATCAGATGCTCGGCGACGGCGGCCCGTTTGTCGATGGAGCTGTGCAAGCGTCGGAGTCCTTCATCGGCCTCGCCGCCGACGACGTAGCGCGCCAGCGCGGGATAGACGTAGTACTCGCCGCCTGCAGCGCGCTTGACCTCGTGGCGCAGGTCGGAGGGGTGGGTGAAGCGCGGGTCGTCGGCGCTCGGGCTGTCTACACCTGAAACGAACACGCCGTTGACGTCCTCGGCCGGAAAGCTCAGAGGCACGTTTATCACCCCGACATTTTGACCCTCTTCGGAGAGCACGCGCCAGAAGGCCTTGCCTCTGCGATAGGATCCGTTGATGAATTTGTAGGCGTAGTTCTTCGGGTCGTCCTCGGTGAACCAGTAGATCCCGTGCTTGCCTGGGTTCAGGCCGGTGACCATGGTGGACCACGCCGGAGCGCTGTTGCGGTTCGGTACCGACTCCATCGGCCCCCAGGCGCCCTCGGCCATGACGCGCCCGATATTGGGCAGGCGGTCCTCGGCGACCCACTTCTCCACGAGGCGCGGAGTGAGGGCGTCGAGCCCTATGACGAGAACTTTCGGTGGGCCGCTCATAGATAACCCAGATCTTCGAGATGCGTAGCCATCTGCTTCTCCTCTTCCTCGGTGTATGCGCCGGTTTCGGTGTCCTCGAGTTCGGTGGCGCTACGCCGCACAGGGTTGGCCGTCATCAGGTCTTCGTCAAAGGCTTCCGCCAGGACTCGCCCGTCCATCTCACGCGGGACCTCGAGACCCAGTGCCCACATGATGGTCGCCGGGATGTCGATGAGGCTCGCGCCCTCGACCTCGAGACCCTGCTTCACACCGGGGCCGGCCATGGCCAGTATCCCTTCGGGCCGGTGAGTTGCGCTCGAACGACCGAGACGCGAAGGAAGGGTCTCGGTGAAGATCTGCCGCTCGGCTGCGATCCCGAACTCGAAATCACGATTGAGGATGAGAACGACATCCGGGGCGAAGCCGGCGCTGGGCCCGGAGTACAGATCCTCGCGTCGAACCGCCCCTTCGAAAACCGGAGCCCCGCTTGCCGGATCGGTGGCTGCTCGCGCGGCTTCGAGGATCTCATCTCGTACGGACTCGTAGTCCGACCTCGGCACGCAGCCATGAGGTTCACGCCCGGCGAGGTTGACGTTGACGCCTTCGACATGGTGATCGAGCTTGACCGTGAAGGCGCGCGATGCCCCCCATTCGATGGCCCCCCCATAGGAACGCAGGGCGCCGGCGCCCCGGCGAACCAGCTTGGGCGAGTGCTGCCACAGCCAGTATTTCTTGGGCGCCTTCTCTTTCGCCCATTCCAGCGCCCCCGAGGCGAAGGTGCGCGCCCGATGGCCGCCGGCGCGGCTGAGAAACCCGGTGCTCTCCAGCCACGCGTTGGTGTTGAAGCGCTTTGTCGAGCGGGGGCCCGTGCCGTGATCCGAGATGACAATCAATAGTGCGTCGTGCGGCGCCTTGTCGAGGATGGTCCCGAGCGAGTCGTCGGTTCTTTCGTAGAAGTAGTGGAGCGGAGAGGTACCTCGTACGGTGTGCGCCTCGTAGTCCGGTGCGCCCGGATCTGAGTGTCTCCAGAACTTGTGAGCCACCCAGTCTGTGATGCTGTTGACGTAGCAGAACAGGTTCACGTCCGTATCGATCAGGTCCACGATTGCTTTCGTCGACCGCTCGATGTAATAGTCGAAGTTCTCTATTTGCGCATCGACATCGGACATCATGCTTCGCATGGGGGAGAGCTTGAGCAGGGGGCCCATGCGCTCGCCAACCGTGCGTGGTTCGGAGTAGGTGTTTCTCGGGTCTGGTGTCGGGAAGCCCGATATCATCGCCCCGTTCACGGGCCATGGCGGATAGGTGATCGGGACTCGAAAAGCGAGGACCTTGAGGCCGGCGCGCGACGCAAGGTCGAAGATCGTCCGTCCCCGGAACATCCAAGTCCCCACGAGTCCTTCTCCGAGCTTGCCCTCGTTCATTGTTCGGAAGTGAAAGATCCCGTGCCGTCCGGGGTTGCTGCCGGTCATGAAAGTCACCCACGCAGGCGCCGACAGCGGAGGCACGGTCGAGGCGAGCTCGCCCCGCACACCCTGGGCCAGGAGCTTGCCGAGGGTCGGCAGGCGGCCCTGTTGGATCATTGGGTCTATCACGTCGAAAGTGGCGCCATCGAGCCCCACGCAGAACACCTTCGAGAACGGAGCGCGCCGCTGAGGGCGGCCGGTAGCGGCATCCGAGACCGCCATGGCTAGATGTGCCCCTTTTCGGCCAGGTATCCCTTGAGCGCGCCGTCCCAGTCCCTGAGGACCGCTTCGGCCGGCCCGTCGATGCGATCACTGCTCAACGACGAGTAGGCCGGACGCCGGGCCTTGGCGGGCCATTCGTCGGAGCCGGTCGGTTCGAGGGGTACATCGTGACCTGTCAGATTCAGGATGGCGCCGGCGAATTCGTACCATGTCGCGCTCCCTGCGTTGGTTACGTGAAAGGTGCCTTCGGAGCCGGCGTTCAGGAGCTCTGCGATCGCACGGGCGGCGTCCAGGGTGTAAGTGGGGGACATGCGAATATCGTTTACGACCTTGAGCGGGCCGCCGGCCCTGGCCTTGGTGATGATCGCCTCTACGAAGTTTCCACCTTTCCCGCTCGCGCCGGCCGCGCCGAACAGGCTGGCGGTCCGGGCAACTACGGAGCCCGGGCAAGCCTGGGCGACCAGGTGCTCGCCGGCTACCTTCGAGGCACCGTAGACATTGAGCGGATTCGGCAGGTCCCCTTCGAGGTAGGCCGTGCCTTTGGCGCCGTCGAAAACATAATCGCTGCTGATGTACACACACGTGGCTTCGAGCTCCGCACAAGCTCTGGCGATGTTCAGGGCGCCTATGGCATTTACCCCGAAGGCTTTTTCGGTCTGGTCCTCACACTCGTCGACCTTATGGTAGGCGGCGCAGTTGATGACCGCATCGGGTTCCGCTTGACCGAGAGCGTCGACCAGCCCGGACGGCCGGGTAACGTCCATCTGCTCATGGGTGAGGGCCGTCACCTGGTGGCGTCCTTCTTCTGCAAAGGCTTTGCGCAGGTCCGTCCCCAGTTGCCCGGCAGATCCCAGAATGGTGACTTTCACAGCAGCACACCCTCAATCTCTGTCTCTTTGAGGAAGTCGTGCATCTCGATCAGACTTCGGTACCAATCGACGGTGATGGTCCGGGGGTCGTCGGCATCGACTCGGTCGCTCTTCAGAGCCTCGTAGACCTCGCGCGCCCCGTCGGCCGGCTCGTAGTTTGTCCGGTAGCCGAGTACCCGCTCGATCTTGGCGAAGGAAATTCTGTAGGAACGATGATCCGGAGACCCGTACCATTCGTACTCGAACGGGAGCCCCACTGATTCGGCTATGGACTGCGCCAAGGGCATCACCTGGTAGTTTTGAGCATCCGAGCCGACGTTGAATATCTCGCCGTTGACCTGCTCCGCCGGAGCTTCGAGCATGGCCAGCATCGCTCTGCAGGTGTCCTTCACGTGAACGAAGGGCCTCCATTGCAAGCCATCGCGAAGCAGGGGTAGGGAACCGTTCTTGAACAGCCCCCGGGTCATACCGTTTATCGCAAGGTCAAAGCGCATTCTCCGGGACAAGCCATAGACGGTCGCTTGTCTGAGGACGACGACACAGTAGTCCTCGCCCGCCAGGGCCAGGGTGTCTCCTTCGGCCGCAAGGTTGGCCTTTGCGTACGTCGTCAACGGGTTGACCGGTGAGCTTTCATCCAGAATTTCGTCGTGGAAACCGTAGATGCTGCAGGACGAAGGGAGGATGTAGCGTTGCACCCCCTGGTTGCGGGCGAGACGGGCAACGCGGGCTCGCCCTCGATGATTCACGGCCCAGGTCTTCTCCTCGTCGAGCTCCCCGGCCGGGTCGTTTGACAGCGCCGCCAGGTCGATAACGGCAAAGACATCGCTCAACAGAGCTTCGTCCATCCACCGAATGTCGGTCCGGACGACCTCGAGCGACTGACTCTCCGGCGGAAGGGCCTCGCGCCCGAAGAAGAACCGATCGACGGCGAGAACCCGATACCCGGCCTCGATCAGTGTGTCCGTCAGAACCGACCCGATGTAACCCCCCGCCCCTGTGACTGCGACTGTCTTCATGCGCGTCCTTCCGTTTGCCAGACAAATCCGTTGTCGGCGTCCGCCAGCAGTGGGAGATCCTTGTCCTTCTGCGACAACAACGGATCGGAGATCGGAAGTTCGAGCCCGATAGCGGGATCGCTCCACAGAATCCCGCGATCGTGCTGAGGCGAGTATTCGTTGTCAACCTTGTAGACGACGTCGGCGTCGTCGCTGAGACAGCAAAAACCGTGGGCGAATCCCGCCGGAACGAACAGCAGTCTGTGATTCTTGTGGGACAGGGTGGCCGACACGTACTGCCCGAATGTGGGCGAGCCTTTGCGGATGTCGACGGCGACATCGAGGATCTCACCGCTGATTGCCTGAACCAGCTTCCCCTGCGCCATCGGGGGGTTCTGGTAATGCAGTCCTCGGAAAACCCCCCGGGTGGAGTGTGAGTAGTTGTCCTGAACGAAAGTCCCGGGGATTCCGGCTTCAGAGAAAGCCGAACGTTGATAGGTCTCCATGAAGAACCCGCGCTCGTCGTCAAAAGCGCGAGCCTCGATCAAGATGACTGCAGGTATCTCAAGCGGTTGAAACTGGAACGGCATCCGGAAGCTCCCTTCCCTCGGTTATGGCAGTGACGATCTTCTTTGCAAAAGACATGGAACAGGTGAAGGCAGGGGAGACGGCATTTAGGACGTGCAGGGCGTCTGCATCCTGATGCGTCACGAAGTCCATGACAAGTTGTCTGGTGGGCCAATGGACGAGCTGGGGCCTTATGCCCACTTTCGGAGTTCTGCCGAGGTCGTTCATCTCCAAGCTCGGGATGAGCTTGCGCGCTTCCCGGAAGAGAACCCTCTTCACGTACTTTCTGGGTTCCGTGAGAGCTGCATCTCGAAAGGCTGCGTTGCTCATGAGCAGGACGCCCTCACGCCCGATGATCTGAGGCGTCTCCCGAGACCAGCCCTCCCAGAGCCGGTAGCTCTCGCGCCCCGCCGCCGGGATCGCGGTTGGCCCGACGTAGACGCTCCCGTCGGCGCCGCGGCTGAAGTGGACACCCAGGAAGGGGTTGCGAAGATCGGGCACCGGATAGATGCTCCCCCTGACGAGAAAGCTCCGAGACGGCGGCAGTTTCCTGTACGTGCCCTTGAACGGCAGGATCTTGTATTCGTGCGCAACGCCAAAGCGATGCGCGATCGAGTCGGCGTGAGCGCCGGCAGCGTTGATCAGGAACTCGTAGGAGAACGAGCCCGTTGAGGTCGAGACCTGTCGCCGGCCCAGGGGCCCGGTGAAGGAGGTGGAGCGCAGGATCTTGACCTTGCCGGAACCCAGGAGCCCTCGTTCCAGCGAATGGAGGATCTCCAGCGGCTTGATTGCTGCGGTGTCCGGCGAGTGGAGAGCCCGTTTGAAAGTGACTGCCTTCGGTTCGAGTGACTCCAGCTCTTCTGCGTCGATATAACGGGCCCTTGCGCCGCAGGCGTCGGCGCGCGCCTTCAACTCGTCGAGGCGTTCCAGTTCAATCGCATCCTTGGCGACGATCACCTTGCCGGTTTCGCGGAGGGTCAAGGAGTTGCTCCGGCAATAGTCCTTCATGAGGCTGTTGCCTTCCGAGCAGTACTGCGCCTTCATGCTGTCGGGCGAGTAATAGAGTCCTGCATGGAGCACGCCACTGTTGCGGCCGCTTGCATGCGCCCCCAGCTCTGGCTCCTTTTCGAGGATCATCACACTGTCTGCGCCGCGCTGAACCAACTCGCGTGCGATCGTCAGGCCGGTGATTCCCGCGCCGACAATCAGGTATTGGCAAGTTTGAAACACGGCCCCCCTAAACCCCGAAACCCATCGTCCCACTCCAGAGGGGGGTCTCCCCCGATTGCGCTTTGCCTCGAAGACTCCGATGGTGCAGTGGTCGTCTGAACCCGGGCCCTGGGGGCCCGCTGCCGGAGTCGGTGTTACGGAGGTGAGCTTACATTATCTTGAAGCCGACCCGGACGAAATCGAGGCCCACCGGGCCCGCCGACCGTCACCCCCAGGGGGGCAACGGCCGAGCGGCGTCCGGTGATTTGACGATTTACGGAGGGCAGGCGCCCGTTGCGCCTCTGCAGTTGAACTCTATCGAGCCGTGTGTCACCCCGGCGGTCGGGTCGTAAGCGGCCTTCACGAATTCGTAGCTGGTGAGCGGCACCACACCGAGGGCGTTCTCACCGATGACGTTGCCGTCCGGGAAGCTGAAGCTGTCGTTCTCGGCGAAGATGATGTTGAAGTACTTCGAGCTCCCTCCATCCACCACGAGGCAACCGTAGTCCTGGAGCCCGTGCAGCACGGCCTTGACCTCGGGAGAGGTCTTGACGGCTCCAATGTCGACACTCCGCTTGATCCGGATAACGACGCCCTCCGGCACCGGCTCGGTGGTCCTGCTGCCGGCGTCCCCTCCGGAGAGGGGCCACGAGAACGGCTGGCCATGGACGTCTGCCACGATCGGAGCCGAGCATTGCATACGCATCCCCACCGTTGACGTGGGAGCGCCGTTCTGCCAGAGCTCATCTCGCAGGACCGCTTTGCGGGCGGAACCCGCTCCGCGGTGTCCCGTGTTGCCGGCGGTCCCCCCGACCACATTGGAAGCCAGCCCGTTGCTGTTCACGCGGTAGGCGCCCTCCACTGATGCAAGGCAGCCGTTGGACATTCCGTTGACCGTTCCCACGCCCCAGTTCGTCGCCGGATCGATGATCCCCCCGCGTCCACCACTGTCGGTGTTGAATCCTGCGGGGACGTGGTACGAGTAGCCGTCCGTGGTACAGGCTCGGTCAGTGGTTTTCGCCACCGCCGTGTCGTGCGCGTAATAGATGTGCACGCCGTTGAGCGCCACTCGCCTCAGCATGTCGTTGATCCAGATGCTCGAGCTCGCATCGACGGGGGCGGGACCAGAGTGGTCCAGCGGGGT
>Ga0136614_10000396_pt1 | contig 21184 bp, 21 predicted proteins | sample AntDrymUQ2792106_2_FD_106643 | JGI IMG/M metagenome (GOLD analysis project Ga0136614, IMG submission 106643) | Polar desert sand microbial communities from Dry Valleys, Antarctica - metaG UQ279 (21.06) | ecosystem: Environmental > Terrestrial > Soil > Desert | place: Antarctica: Dry Valley... | reverse complement strand
TTCGTCGAGGACGCCTTCGGAGCCGCCCATCGCGCGCACGCGTCGACCGTCGGCGTCGCGGAGCGCCTGCCGTCCGCGGCCGGGCTGCTGCTCGAGCGCGAGATCACCGCCCTTGAGCGGGTGGCCGAAGACCCCGAGCGGCCCCTGGTCGTGATCGTCGGCGGCGCGAAGGTCTCCGACAAGGCGGCCCTGATCGATCGCTTCCTCGAGCTCGCCGACACGATCCTCGTCGGCGGCGCGATGGCGTTCAGCTTCTTCCGGGCGCAGGGCATCGCGACCGGCGACTCGCTCGTCGAGGAGGAGGGCGTCGAGCACGCCCGCAGGGCGCTCGAGCAGGCCGCGCCGGGCGGCGATGCCCGCGCCAAGCTGCTGCTCCCGGTCGACCTCGTCCTAGGCGAGCGCTTCGACTCCGCCGCCGAGCGCCGCGACCTCGACGGCGTCGAGGTGCCCGACGGCTGGATGGGGCTCGACGTCGGGCCCGCGACGGCCGAGCTTTACGCGCGCGAGATCGCTGGCGCCGGCACGGTGCTCTGGAACGGGCCGATGGGCGCGTTCGAGCTCGAGCCCTTCGCCGCCGGCACGCGCGCGGTGGCGCTGGCCGTCGCCGACTGCGCAGGCACGACGGTCGTCGGCGGCGGCGACTCGGCCGCGGCGCTGACCGAGTTCGGGCTCGCCGACCGTGTGACACACCTCTCGACGGGCGGCGGCGCCGCCCTCGAGCTGCTCGAGGGCGGCGAGTTGCCCGGGGTCGAGGTGCTCGACGATGTCTGAGCACGGCGAGCGGCGCCCCTACGTGGCCGGCAACTGGAAGATGCACAAGACCGCCGCCGACGCGCGCGCCTTCGTCGAGGAGCTCGTGCCGCGGCTGCCGGACGAGGGCGTGGACGTCGGCCTCTGCGTGCCGTTCACCGCGCTCGCGGCAACAGCTGAGGCGACGGCCGGCTCGCTGCTGATCGTCGCGGCGCAGAACATGCACCAGGGCGACGAGGGCGCGTTCACCGGTGAGGTATCCGCTCCGATGCTGCTCGAGCTCGGCGTCGAAGCCGTCGTGCTCGGCCACTCCGAGCGACGCGAGCTGTTCGGGGAGACCGACCGTGCGCTCGCGGAGAAGGTCCCCGCGGCGCTCGGCGCCGGCCTGCAGCCGATCCTGTGCGTCGGCGAGACCGAGGACTAGTACGAGGCGGGGGAGACCCAGCGCAAACTGCGCACGCAGATCGGCGAGGGTCTCGACCGCGTCGAGGACGACCGTCTCGCCGAGGTCGTGATCGCCTACGAGCCGATCTGGGCGATCGGCACCGGCAAGGTCGCCACCCCGGACCAGGCGCAGGAGGCCGTCGGCTTCGTGCGTGCGCTCGTCGGCGACCGCTCGAAGCAGGTCGCCGCTGCCGTGCGCATTCTCTACGGCGGGTCCGTCAAGCCGGACAACGCCGTCGAGCTGTTCGCCGAGCCGGACGTCGACGGCGCGCTCGTCGGGGGCGCGAGCCTCGAGCCGCAGGCGTTCGCGGAGATCGTGGCCGCCGCGGCGGCGCAGGCCTGATGGCGAGAGCCGGTGGCCCCGGCGCCCCGCCGCTCGCCAGCGTCTGCCTGGTGATCCTCGACGGTTGGGGGCTCGCCGAGCCGGGCCCGGGGAACGCCGTCGAGCTGGCCGCCACGCCGGTCTTCGACGAGCTCTGGGGCGCGCACGCGCACACGACCCTGACCGCGTGCGGACGCGCTGTCGGCCTTCCGGACGGTCAGATGGGGAACTCCGAGGTCGGTCATCTCAACCTCGGCGCGGGGGCCGTCGTACGCCCGGACCTGACCCGCATCGACGACGCGATCGCCGACGGCTCGTTCGTCGCCAACGAGGGTCTGCGCGCCGCCTGCCGGCACGGCCGCGAGGCGGGCCGGCTGCACCTGCTCGGGCTCGTCTCCGGCGGTGGGGTACACGCGAGCCTCGACCACCTCTACGCTCTGATCGAGCTCGCGGCGAGCGAGGGGGTCGAGGACGTCGTCCTGCACGCGTTCACGGACGGGCGCGACACGTCGCCCTCCTCGGGCGCCGGCCTCGTCGCCGATGTCGAGGCGCGCCTCGGCGCCGCGGGCGGGCGGATCGCTACGGTCAGCGGTCGTTACTACGCGATGGATCGCGATCGCCGCTGGGATCGCACCCAGCTTGCGTACGACGCGATCGTCCACGGGCGCGCCGAGCCGCCCCCCGCCGCCAGCGGCGAGGCCGCGATACGGGCGGCGTACGGGCGCGGCGAGACGGACGAGTTCGTCGAGCCGACGCTGGTCGGCGCCGAGGGGAGGGTGCGCGCCGGAGACGCGGTCGTGTTCTTCAACTTCCGCCCCGACCGCGCCCGCCAGCTCACGCGCGCGCTCGCCGAGCCCGGGTTCGACGACTTTGACCGCGGCGAGTTTCTCGACTCGCACTACACGACGCTGACCGAGTATCAGGAGCAGTGGGAGTACCCGATTGCGTTCCCGTCCGAGCGCCCGAGCATGACGCTCGCCTCGGTCCTGGCCGAGCGCGGCCTCGCGCAGCTCCACGTCGCCGAGACCGAGAAGTACGCGCACGTGACGTACTTCTTCAACGGCGGCGAGGAGAGCCCGTACGACAAGGAAGAGCGCTGCCTCGTCGACTCGCCGCGCGATGTCCCGACCTACGACCACAAGCCCGAGATGAGCGCGCGCGCCGCGGCGGACGCGTTCGTCGAGCGCTGGAGCGGCGGCGACTACGGCTTCGGGATCATCAACTTCGCCAACCCGGACATGGTCGGCCACACCGGCGTGATCCCCGCCGCGGTCGCGGCCGTCGAGGCCGTCGACGGCTGCCTCGCCGACGTGGTCGGGGCCGTTCACGCGTCAGGCGGCGCGTGCATCGTTACGGCCGACCACGGCAACGCGGACGAGATGCTCGAGTCCGACGGCAGCCCGGACACCGCGCATTCGCTCAACCCCGTGCCGCTGATCGTCACCGCCGACGTCGAAGGCCTGCGCGACGGCGGCATCCTCGCGGACGTCGCGCCGACCGTGCTCGAGCTGCTCGGTCAGGAGCAGCCGCGAGAGATGACCGGCGAGTCGCTCGTCGAGCCTTGAGCGTAGCCGGCGCGTTCGAGATAGCGGCCCGCGACGGCGCGGCGCGGACCGGCACCCTGCACACCGCGCACGGCGACGTCGCGACGCCCGCGTTCGTCCCGCTCGCCTCGACCGCCACGGTCAAGACGCTGACGGCCACCGAGGTCGCCGAGATCGGTTACGACCTGGTGCTCGGCAACGCCTTTCACCTCTCAATCGCGCCCGGGCACGAGCGCATCCGCGCGCTCGGCGGGCTGCACGAGTTCATGGGCTGGCGGCGGCCGATCATCACCGACTCGGGCGGCTTCCAGGTCTTCTCGCTCGGCCAGGGCTCGGTGGCGGACGAGATCAAGCGCAGCGGCGAGCGGCAGCTAGACCGTGGGCACGTGCTCGGCATCGAGGAGGAGGGGGTCCGCTTTCGCTCCTATCTCGACGGGGCCGAGCGCTTCATGGGACCCGAGACCTCGATGGAGGTCCAGGCGGCGCTCGGGACCGACATCGCGCTCGCCTTCGACGAGTGCACGCCCTTCCACGCGACGTGCGAGTACACGGCGCGCTCGACCGAGCGCACCCACCGCTGGCTCGACCGCTGCATCGCTTGGCGCGCCGAGCACGAGCGGCCGGGCCAACTCTTCTTCGGCATCGTCCAGGGCGGCACCGACGAGCAGCTGCGAGTCGAGTCTGCCCGGCGCGTCGCGTCCGCCGACGTCGACGGCGTCGCGATCGGCGGCTCGCTCGGCCAGGACAAGCAAGGGATGCGCGAGGTCGTCGGCTGGGCGTTGGGCGCGCTGCCCGAGCGACTGCCGCATCACCTGCTCGGGATCGGCGACCCCGACGACATCCTCGCCGGGGTAGCGCAGGGGATCGACCTGTTCGACTGCGCCACGCCGACTCGGCTCGCGCGTCACGGCACCGCGCTGGTGCCCGACGCCGAGCGCCGCTTCCGGCTCGATCTCGCGCGACCCGCGCACGCCGAGAGTCGCGAGCCGATCGCGGAGGGGTGCGCGTGCCTCGCCTGCCGGGAGCACACGCGCGCCTACCTCCACTACCTCGTCCGCGCGCGCGAGCCGACCGTGGCGCACCTGCTGACGCTCCACAACCTCACCTTCATGGCGACGCTGATGCGCGGCATCCGAGACGCGATCGCTCGCGGCGGGCTGGCAGCGTACGCAGAACGAGTGCACGCGGGAGCATTGTTCGGCCCAGGCTGACGCCCCGAGTGGCGCCGGACACCGCCGGCGCGGCGCTACTCGGTGTGCTCGTTGATGAAGTCCTTCAGGTCCTGCACCTGACGCTCGACGTTCGGCGCGTCGATCTGCTCCGGGCGGTCCTCGGTCGCTGTCACGAGCACGAGCGCGACCGCGACGCCGGCCAGCAGCGCGGCCAGCGCGAGCGTCACGACGGTCAGGCGGCGGCGGCGCTTGCGCGCGCCCGGGGGACGCGCGGGCTCGGCGGTGTCAGCGCGCGCCGCGCGCTGCTGCACGCGTGTGCGTTCTGTCGCGCCGGCGCCTGGCGCGTCGGTCTGGCCGAGCGCTCGCGTCGCCTCTGTCGCGGGCGGCGCGGCGAGCGCGGTCCGCGCGAGCTGGCGGGTTGCCTCGGTCGGGTTTCCGTGCAGGCCGGCGGTGATCGCCTCGGCCATCTCGACCGCCGATTCGTAGCGCGCGCCGGGATCGCCCGCGAGCGCGATCCGCACGGCCTCGTCCAGCGATTGGGGTACTTCCTCACGGAACGCGCCGATCGGCTCGATCGGATCGCTCTGCTGCTTGAGCGCGAGCTCGGTGATCGAGCCGTACTCGTGCGGCAGCCGCCCGGCGAGGAACTGGTACGCGCAGACGCCGAGCGAGTAGATGTCGGAAGCCGGCCCCGCCTCCTCGCCGTTCGCCTGCTCGGGCGAGAGGTAGGCGGCGGTGCCGAGCACCGATCCGACCTGCGTGATGCGCGTCTGCTCGGCGGCCTTGGCGATGCCGAAGTCGGCGAGCTTGACGGCGCCGGTCTCGGCTGAGACGAGCAGGTTGCCCGGCTTCACGTCGCGGTGGACGACCCCGGCGCGGTGCGCGTAGTCGAGGCCATGGCAGGCATCGCGGATCACGTCGACCGCGTACTCGACCTCGAAAAGACGGTGCTCGCGCAGCTGGTCGGCGCACGAGGGCCCCTCCACGTACTCCATGACGATGAAGTGGCGCCGGCTCTCCTCGTCCTGGCCGGAGTCGAAGACCTGGACGATGTTCGGATGCTGCAGCCGCGCGGCGGCGAGAGCCTCACGGCGGAAGCGCGCGACGAAGGCGTCGTCGTCGGCGAGGTGATCGGCGAGCAGCTTGACCGCGACCTCCCGCTCGAGCACGGCGTCGAGCGCGAGGAAGACCGTCGACATCCCGCCCGCGCCGAGGCGCCGGTCGAGGCGATAGCGCCCGGCGACCTCGGTCGGCGTGGTCATCGAGAAGCCTCCGTACAGGCCAAGTGCCTGTTGATGTCGACCCGGTAGGGCCTCATCAGTCGCCGTCCGGCTGGCCCGGGGGTCCTTGCCCGTTCGGGCCGACCCCGCCGCCGCCACCGTCGGGGAACTGCTGCCCGCCGCCGCCATCGTCGTCCGGGGGCTCGGGGGTCGTCGGCGCCGTCGTCGGCGGCGCGGTCTCGGTCGGCTGGGTCTCAGTGGGCGGTGGCGGCGGCTCGATGGTCGGCGTCGTGTCGGTCTCGGTCTCCGTCGTGCGCTCCTTCTCCTCCTGCAGGCGGCCGCACTCTCGGTCGACGAGCTCGCTCAGATGGGCGAAGCCGTCCTCGAGCGTCTTGCGCGTGTTCTCGTCGGTGTCCCCGGGCAGGTCGTTCAGCTGGCGCTCGAGGCCGGGAAGGTCCTCGTCGCGGACGTCGCCGCAGGCGTTGGCCGCTCGCATGCGGCGGTCGGTCTCGTCGAGCAGGCCGATCATCCGCTGGGCGCTCGCAGACGGGATCTGCGCGCCCTCGTCCTCCTTGCCGCAGCCCGCCGCAAACGCAGCGAGCATGGCGATCAGCACAGCTCCGAGCGGGACGACTGGTCGAGCTCGTCGATTCACTGCCCGTAGTAAAGCCGCTCGGCCAGCATCCCGGGGAGCCCGGCGGTCTCGATCGCCGCAGCGGCCTGTTCGATCGGGTACTCGACGCGGCGCCAGGACGCCTTCCAGGGCTCGGTTTCGAGCAGCAGCCAGGCCGCGCGTGGGTCGCCGTCGCGCGGCTGGCCGACGGCGCCTGGGTTCAGCAGCCACTCACCGCTCGAGATGTCGAGCTCGGTACCGCCTGGCGCCACCTCGCCGTGCGCGCGCTCGCCATCCTCGCGTCCGAAGTGCAGCGGCACGTGGGAGTGGCCGAGGGCACCGATTCGCGTCTCCATGACGTCCATGCAGTCGCTGGCGAGCAGCGCCGAGAGCACGTACTCCCAGACCGGATCGCGCGGGCTCGCGTGGAAGAGGCCGACCTCCCCGATCACCGCGGTCGGCTCACACGCCGCCAGGAAGTCCGTCGTCTCGCTGGTGACAGTCTCGCGCGTCCACATAGCCGCCGCGGCGGCGTTGCGCGAGAACTCGTCGACGTCGAGCTTGCCCAGCACGACGAGGTCGTGGTTGCCGGTCAGACAGCGGTCGCCGACCTCGGCGACCCGCGCCACGCACTCGTTCGGCTGCGCCCCGTAGCCGACGAGGTCGCCGAGGCACCAGCGCTCTTCCACCTCGTGCATCTCGATGTCTGCCAGCACCGCCTCGAGCGCGGGCAGGTTGCCGTGCACGTCGGAGAACAGCGCGATCCGTCGTGGAGCCGTGGCGTCCCTCTCTACAGTCTCTCTCGCATGCGCGCTCATCGCTATCGAGTCCCGCTGGCGATCGCCGGTGTGGCCGTCGCCGCGGGCGCCGCGACGCTGATCCTGCGCCCTCGGAGTGGCCTGATCGAGCCGGCGGCCGTCGAGGCCTCAGCGTACTTCAGTGCCGAGCAACTGGACGCCGCGCGCGACTTCCGCGGGCTTCAGCGGGCGCTCGGGCTGGCCGAGATCGGGCTCAGCGCAGCTGCACTGGCGCTACTCGCGCTCTGGCCTCCGCGTCCCGTACGCGCGGCCTTCGAGTGGGCCGGGCGACGGCCGCTGCTGGGCGCGGCGGCTGCGGGCGCGACGATCTCGCTCGCGCTGACCGTGGTCACGCTCCCACTCGGTCTCTGGCGCCACGAACGCGCGGTCGACGTCGGCTTGTCGACCCAGGATCTCGGCGCCTGGCTCGCCGACGTGGCGCGCGCGGGCGGCATCGGAGCGCTGTTCGCGGGCGTCGGCGCAACGCTCGCGATCGCCCTGATTCGGCGCTTCCCGCGCCACTGGTGGGCGCCCGGGGCCGTCTGCGTCGTCGCGATCGGCGTCGTGCTGGTCTACCTGTCGCCGATCGTGCTCGATCCGCTGTTCAACCGCTTCACACCACTGCCGCGCGGCGAGCTGCGCTCCGAGGTGCTCGCGCTCGCGGACCGCGCGGGGGTCGAGGTTGGGGAGGTCTACCGCGTCGACGCTTCGCGGCGGACGACCGGCGCCAACGCGTACGTCGGCGGTCTCGGCCACACGAAGCGGGTCGTCCTCTACGACAACCTGATCGAGGACTACCCGCGGCCGGAAGTCACGTCCGTGGTCGCCCACGAGCTCGCGCACGTCAAGCACCGTGACGTGCTGCGCGGCCTCGCCTGGCTTGCGCTCGTCGCGCCGGCGGCGCTTTGGCTCGTGGCCCTGCTGACCGAGCGGATCGCCGCCCGTGGCGCGCGCGCAGGCGGGGCGGGCGCAGGGGTGGCCGCGGCCGCCGACGGGCGCGCGGGCCCCGGGCTGCTGCCGGCGCTCGCGCTGTCGCTGGCACTCGTCTCGCTCGCGGTCGAGAGCGCCGGCAACGTGCTCTCGCGGCGTGTCGAGGCGCGCGCCGACGCGTTCGCGCTCGAGCTCACCCGCGACCCGCAGGCGTTCATCGCGCTCGAGCGTCGCCTGGCGGTCACCAACATCTCTGAGCCCGACCCGCCCGCGCTCTATCACGATGTCTTCGGCACGCACCCGACGACGCTCGAGCGCCTTGGCTACGGCGTGAGCTACGAACGCGAGCGGTGAACGCGGCTACTCGTCTGCGTCGTTGTACTCAGGCAGATTCTTGATGCCCTCGCGCGTCTGCCACTTCGAGTAGTTGTCCTCGAGCGCGTCGATCAGCTCGCGCAGGAACTGCGGCGCCATGCTGACGCGGGTTACGACGACGCCCGGCACCTCGGCCTCTTCGACCTCGTGGTCGACGCGAGCGAAGGTGACGGTGAACTCGTAGTCGGAGTGCGTTACGTTCGCGAAGTTCGCGTACACCCCCGCCATCGTCTCGGGCGAGGTGTGGATGTTGAAGTGGCGCTCCGGCTGCTCCTCGGGCACGAGGGCTAGTATCGCACCCCTGCGGACGATCGTGATCGCCGTCGGGCGCCTGCGCCCACCTTTCGCCGACGACGTCGCGCACTACCAGAAGCTGCTCGCGCGCCACACGCGGCTCGAGCTGATCGAGCTGCGCGAGGAGGAGCGCGTTCCGAAGCGCGTTCCCGAAGATGCTTTCGTCTGCCTGCTCGACAGCGCCGGCGAGGCGCTCGACTCGGTCGCCTTCAGCGAGTTCCTCGAACAGCGGCGCCAGTCGCGCCGCGACCTCTGCTTCATCGTCGGCGGTCCTCACGGCCTCGATCTCGAGCGCGCCAACTTCAAGCTGTCGTTCGGGCCCGCGACATTGCCGCACCAGCTCGCGCGTGTCGTGCTGCTGGAGCAGCTCTACCGCGGCCATAAGATCCTCGCCGGCGAGCCCTATCACTACTAATAGGGTGCGCTGCCGATGAGGCCCTCGAGCGACCCCGTCGGAGATCTGCGTGACGCCGTGACCGCGTCGGCATGGACGCTGCACGAGAGCGAGATGACGATGGCGCCGACGCTCGAGCGCCCGCCGAAGCCCGAGTTCGGCGACTACTCCACCAACGCGGCGATGCTGCTCGCGCCCGCCCTCGGCGAGCAGCCGCGCGAGGTCGCGGCGAAGCTCGGGTCCGCGCTCGGGGAGCGTCTCGGTGCCCAGCTCGACCGCGCCGAGGTGGCCGGGCCCGGCTTCCTGAACCTTTTCATGAGCGACGCTTGGCACCGCGCGGCGCTCGCCGCGGCGCTGGCCTCCGAGCCGTTCGGAGGCGCCCAGGCCAGTCCCGCCGAGCGCGTGCTCGTCGAGTTCGTCAGCGCCAATCCGACCGGCCCGATCACCGTCGCCGCCGGCCGCCACGCCGCATTCGGCGACGCGCTCTGCCGCCTGCTCGATTTCGCCGGCCACGAGGTGACGCGCGAGTACTACGTCAACGATCACGGCAGCCAGATCGAGCTCTTCGGCGAGTCGATCCGCGCCCGCGCCCGTGGCGAGGAGCCGCCCGAGCAGGGCTACCACGGCGACTACGTCACCGAGCTCGCCGAGCGCATCGAGGACGCCGCGGACGCCGACCCGGTCACGCTCGCCGCGCGCGGGGTCGAGCTGATGCTGGAGTCGGTGCGGGCGACGCTCGAGCGCTTCCGCGTCCGCTTCGACAGCTTCTTCTCGGAGCGCTCGCTGCACGAGTCGGGTGCCATCCAGGCGGCGCTCGACAAGCTCGAGGAGCGCGAGCACGTCTACCCCGCCGACAGCGCGGTCTGGATGCGCACGACCGAGTTCGGCGACGACAAGGACCGTGTGCTGATGCGCTCGTCCGGCGAGCTGACCTACTTCGCGGCCGACGTCGCCTACCACGCCGACAAACTCGAACGGGTCCCCGACCGCGTGATCAACGTGCTCGGGGCCGACCACCACGGCTACGTCGCCCGTCAGCGGGGCGCGTGGCAGGCGCTTGGCGGCGAACCCGAGCGGATCGAGCAGCCGATCATGCAGATCGTGAGTCTCAACGAAGGCGGCAAGCGCGTGTCGATGTCCAAGCGCCAGGGGGAGTTCGTCACGCTCGACGACCTGATCGACGACATCGGCGTCGACGCCGCGCGCTTCTTCCTGCTCCAGCGCAGCCACGACACGACGCTCGACCTCGACCTCGACCTGGCGCGGCGCCAGAGCCAGGACAACCCCGTCTACTACGTCCAGTACGCGCACGCGCGGATCGCGAGCATCCTGCGCAAGGCCGGTGACCAGAGAATGTCGAGCGCGCTTGCCGCGGATCCCGCCGCGAGTGCGGACGGAGCCGACCTTCACCCCTCGGCGCGCACGCTCGTGCGGTTGCTGCTCGAGCTGCCGGAGGAGATCGCGGACGCCGCCGAGCGGCGCGCGCCGCACCGCCTGACCACGTACGCGCACGAGCTGGCGCAGGGATTCTCGGCCTTCTACCGCGACTGCCAGGTCGTCGGCGGCGAGGACGAGGACTTTCGCATCGCCCTCAGCGTCCAGGCCCAGCGCACGCTCGCCCGCTCGCTCGACCTGCTCGGGGTCAGCGCGCCGGCGAGCATGTAGCGCTCGTCTCAGCCCGGCAGCCTGGCGCGCACCTGGTAGACGGAGGTGAAGCCGGTCAGGAAGCCGTTGCGCGCCGCGCGCAGCCGTCGATGGCGATCATCCGGCCCGAGCGCGAGCTTCGTCGCCACGAGTTCGAGCTTCGTCCGCTGCGCCTCCTCGAGCGTGCTCGCGCCACGCGAGAAGATCGCGCAGCTATAGGTCATCGAGTCGTCGAGGAAGAGGCGGAAGAAGTCGTTGCTGACGTCGTAGTGGTGGCGGACCGCACGCGCGTCGCGCTCGGGGCTGTGCAAGCGCCCGCGCGGCTTGAGCTCCGCGCGCGGTGCCCGCGGCGGGCGCGTGAGCCCGCACGCGCGCATCGCGGCGAGCATCAGGCGCGCGCCTGCCGCGCTCACGCCTCGCTCGTGTCCTTCTCGCGGCGCGCGAGCTTCACGCGCGCACCCTTGTCGAGCTCGAGCTTGCGCAGGCGCACGGCACCGGGGGTCACCTCGACGCATTCGTCCTCGCGCAGGAACTCGAGCGCCTGGTCGAGCGAGAGCTCGCGCTTGGGGACGAGGCGGACCAGCACGTCGGCGTTCGCGGAGCGGATGTTCGTCAGGTGCTTCTCCTTGATCGCGTTGACGTCGAGGTCGTCGGGACGCGCGTTCTCGCCGACGATCATGCCCTCGTAGACCTCCTCGCCGGGCGCCACGAACAGCGTCCCGCGCTCCTGCAGGTTGAACAGCGCGAACGAGGCCGTTATGCCACGCCGATCGGCGACGAGCACGCCGGTCGGCCGCGTGCGCATCCTGCCCGCCCACGGCTCCCAGCGCTCGAAGACGTGATGCAGGATGCCGGTGCCGCGCGTCTCCGTCAGGAACTCCGTGCGGAAACCGATCAGCCCGCGTGTCGGGATCAGATAGTCCATCCGCATCCAGCCGCTGCCGTGGTTGACCATCTGCTCCAGGCGCCCCTTGCGCAGCGGGAGCATCTGCGTGATCACGCCGACGTAGTCCTCGGGCGCGTCGATCGCGAGCCGCTCGACCGGCTCGTGCGTGCGGCCGTCGATCTCGCGCGTGACGACCTGCGGCTGGCCGACAGTCAGCTCGAAGCCCTCGCGGCGCATCAGCTCGACGAGCACCGCCAGCTGGAGCTCGCCGCGGCCCTGGACCTCCCAGGCGTCGGCGCGCTCAGTGTCCAGGACGCGAATCGAGACGTTCCCGACGAGCTCCTGGTCGAGCCGGGCGCGCAGCTGCCGCGCGGTCAACTTGGAGCCGTCCTGGCCGGAGAGCGGTGAGGTGTTGATGCCGATCACGACCGACAGTGACGGCTCGTCGACGGTGATCGCGCGCGGGCGCCTGGGGTCGTCGGGGTCGGCGAGCGTCTCGCCGATCGTGATGTCCTCGAGGCCGGCGACCGCGATGATCTCGCCGGGCCCGGCCTCCTCGACCGCGACCCGGTCGAGCGCCTCGGTGACGAACAGCTCGGTCACCGCGGCGGGCTCGATGCTGCCGTCGGCGCGGCACCAGGCGACCTTCTCGCCGGCGCGGATCGTGCCGTGGCGCACGCGGCAGAGCGCGAGCCGGCCGAGGTAGGGCGAGGCGTCGAGGTTCGTCACCTGCGCCTGAAGCGGGTGGTCCGGGTCGTACTCGGGGGCGGGGATGCGCTCGAGGACGAGGTCCATCAGCGGGGTGAGGTCGGTGCCCTCGTCGCCCTCCTCGAGCGAGGCGCGGCCCGCTCTGGCATTCGTGTAGACGATCGGGAACTCGATCTGCTGCTCGTTGGCGTCGAGGTCGAGGAACAGCTCGTAGACCTCGTCGACCACCGCCGCCGTACGGGCATCGGGGCGGTCGACCTTGTTGACGACGAGGATCACCGGCAGGCCGGCCTCGAGCGCCTTGCGCAGGACGAAGCGGGTCTGGGGCAGCGGCCCTTCGGAGGCATCGACGAGCAGCAGCACGCCGTCGACCATCGTCAGCCCGCGCTCGACCTCGCCGCCGAAATCGGCGTGGCCGGGGGTGTCGATGATGTTGAGCTTCGTGTCGCGGTAGGGCACCGCCGTGTTCTTGGCCAGGATCGTGATGCCCTTCTCGCGCTCGAGGTCCATCGAGTCCATGACCCGGTCGGCGACGTCGGCGTTGGCGCGGAACGCGCCCGACTGCCACAGCATCGCGTCGACGAGCGTCGTCTTACCGTGGTCGACGTGCGCGACGATCGCGACGTTGCGGATGTCCTCGCGGCGGGCCATCTATAGGCCCTCGATCGCGTTCACCCCGGCGTCCTGCAGCCAGACGTTGAGCTCGGTCAGCTCGTTCGTGTAGAGCAGCACGCCCATCGCGATCAGGATCACGCCGGAGACGAGCGTGATCGCGCGGTAGTGGTCGCGGAAGAAGCGGAACAACGGCGTGACCGACGAGAACGCGAGCGCCGAGAGCATGAACGGCACCGCGAGGCCGAGCGCGTAGAAGGCGAGCAGCACGCCGCCGCGGCCGACCGTGCCCTCGTTGGCGGCGGCGGTCAGGACCGCGCCCAGCGTCGGGCCCGTGCACGGCAGCCACGCGATCGCGAACGCGAGCCCGGCGATCACCGGGCCGCCGGCGGACGCGCGCTTCAGCAGCGCCTCCGGGCGCCATTCCCTGTTCAGCAGCGGGACGAACAGGGTGGCGATGAAGAAGACGCCCATCAGCGCGATCACCGCGCCGGAGATCTCGCGCAGGGCGACGCGGTGCTCCGCCAGGGTGCGGCCGAGGCCCGTGGCCGTCATCCCGAGCGCGACGAACATGACCCCGAACGAGAGGCAGAACAGCCCCGCCGGGATCAGCAGCTGGCGCCGCCGCTGACCCTCTTCGATGTCCGCGAAAGAGAGCCCGGAGATCGCCGACAGGTAGCCCGGCACGAGCGGCAGCACGCAGGGGGAGATGAACGACACGAAGCCGACGGCGAACGCCGCGATCACGGTCGTGTCGACGCCGGAGTCCATCGCTCCTCAAGGGTATGGACGCGGCGCAACGGACGCGGCGCGCGCCGCTGCGATCTAGAATCGACCTCGCCGGGGCAAGCCCCCCACGCGGACGTAGCTCAGCTGGTAGAGCGCGAGCTTCCCAAGCTCGAGGTCGCGGGTTCGAGACCCGTCGTCCGCTTCGAGCGGCTATATGCTCGCGCCGTGGACCGCGCCGAGCTCGACGCACTCAGCTCCGAGGAGCTGCACGACCGCGCGGTCGATCTCGCCAAACATCGCGTCGACGTCGGCTTCTTTTGGCGCCTGCTGAAGGCGATTCCCGCCGCCGAGGCCTCGATCGGCGACGTCGACGAGGCCGAGAACGACATCACGACGCTGCTCGGGCGCCTGAACGACCTGCGCGACTCCGGCGAGGGCGAGCTTGCCGACGCGCTGCGCCCGATCTACATCGACTACCTCGCGCAGCACTCCGGCTAGACCCTGCTGCCGAGTTAAAGCTCGCGGGCGAAGCGGGCGAAGTAATAACGAGAGAGGCCACGAGGTTCGCGCGGGAGCGGATCGTAGGCCTCCACCGAGCCGGGCCGATCGTCGAGGTCGGTCCGGCTCTATCCGTCTACTGGACGGCGAGCACGCGCTACGCTGCGCGGGATGGCCACGATCGCCTCGACCGACCGCGACCAGCTCGCCAAGTCCTACGTCGCCGCCTGGAACTCCCACGACGCCGACGCGATCGCTGCCTTCTTCACCGAGCACGCCGTCTACGACGACCGCGGCGCGGGCGAGGTCGCGCGCGGGCGCCCCGCGATCCGCGCGCACGTCGCGAACGTCCTACGCGCCTTCCCCGATCTCAGCTTCGAGCTCGTTCGCAGCGCGCACGGCGAGGGATTCAGCGCCGCAGAGTGGACGTGCCGGATGACCCATCGCGGCGCCCTCGACGGGCTCGGTCCGACCGGACGCGAGATCGAGAGCGCCGGGGTGGACGTCGCGACCCTCGCCCCCGACGGCGCGACCGTGACCCACCTCACCAGCTACTACGACGGCGCCGAGATCATGCGCGCCCTCGGCGTGCTGCCCGCGCGCCACTCGCGCTCGGAGCGCTTGCTCGCCCAGGCTGCGTCGCTCGCGGCCAAGCTGCCGCTGCCCGGCCGCTGACCCGCTCGCCGGCGCGCCGCGCGTGAGATAATCGCTCGCGATGGATCCCTCCCGCAAGCGCAGGATCAGGCTGTTCGTGGCGCTCGGGGCGGCCCTGCTGCTGGTCGGCGCGCTCGTCTACACGAGCTTCAGCGCGGCGACCGAGGCGCGCAAGCCCTCGCAGCTGCTGAGCTCGTCCGACTCGGGCCGCTCGTACGAGTTGACGGGCAAGGTCGTCAACGGCTCCGTCGATCGCCGCGGCGACGGGCTGCGCTTCCGGATTCGCGATCGCGACGGCAAGGCAAACGTCCCGGTCCGCTACTCCGGCGCCGTGCCCGACCCCTTCCGCGAGGGCCGCGAGGTGATCGTCTCGGGCAAGCTCGAGGGCGGCACCTTCGTCGCCGAGCGCGACTCGCTGGTGACGAAGTGCCCGTCGAAGTTCTCCGAAGAGAAGCAGTCGCAGTCCAAGTAGCCTTCACGCCGTGCTCGAGACCGCTCTCAGCGTGTTCCAGGTCTTCCTGGCCGTCGTCCTGATCGTCCTGATCCTGCTCCACTCGGGCAAGGACACCGGGCTTTCCGGCGCATTCGGCGTCGGAATCGGCGCCGGGCCGCTCGGCGGCGGGTCGCTGGTCGAGCGCAACCTCAATCGCTGGACGGTCGCCTTCGCGATCGTCTTCGCGATCAACATCCTCGTCCTGCTGAAGACCTCCTAGGGCGATGGCAGAGGCAGCCTTCCCGCCCGGCCCGCGCGCCCCGGCGCTGCTCCAGGGCGTTCGCTACACGCGCTCGCCGCTCAGCTATCTCAGCCACCAGCGCGAGCGCTACGGCGACGTCTTCAGCGCTCGCTATCCGTCGTTCGACCGCACGGTCTACGTGGCCGATCCCGCGCTCGTGAAGCAGGTCTTCACCGGCAATCCGAGCCAGTTCCACGCGGGCGAGGCCAACGCGACGGTGCTCGAGCCGGCGGTCGGCCCGAAGTCGGTGCTGGTCCTCGACGACGACGAGCACATGCGTCAGCGCAAGCTGCTGCTGCCGCCCTTCCACGGCGAACGCGTGCGCCGCTACGGCGACCTGATGCGCGAGATCGCCGAGCGCGAGATGGAGACCTGGCCCGTCGGGCGAGCCTTCAGCGCGCGCGACCACACCGTCGCGATCACGCTCGAAGTGATCCTGCGGGCGGTGTTCGGCCTGCGCGAGGCGGGTCGGCTCGCGCTTGCGCGCGAGGTCGTCGGCGAGTTCGCGCGCCGAAGCCACCGCGTCGTGCTGTACCCGTTCCTGCGCAAGGACCTCGGGCGCTTCAGCCCGTGGGCGCGGTTCAAGCGCGCTCGCGCCGAGCTCGACGCATTCATCTACGAGGAGATCGCGGCGCGCCGCAAGCAGCCGGACGCCGAGGAGCGCGACGACGTGCTCTCGCTGATGCTCGGCGCCACGCACGAGGACGGCACTCCGATGACCGACACCGAGCTGCGCGACGAGCTGGTCACCGTGATCGGCGCCGGCCACGAGACGACCGCGACGTCGCTGGCGTGGGCGCTCGAGCGGCTGCTGCGCACCCCGGCCGTGCTCGAGCGGGCGCGCGCGGCCGCGATCGGCGACGACGACGACTATCTCGACGCGGTCGTCAAGGAGACCCTACGTGCGCGCCCCGTGATAACCGAGGTTGCGCGCAAACTGACCGAGGAGACCGAGATCGGCGGCTACCGCCTGCCGGCCGGGACGTTCGTCTCACCGGCGATCACGGCGCTGCACTTCCGCGCCGACCTCTTCCCGGACCCGCGCATGTTCCGCCCCGAGCGCTTCCTCGAGGGCGAGGGCGACACCTATAGCTGGATCCCGTTCGGCGGCGGCGTGCGCCGCTGCCTCGGCGCCGCCTTTGCGCAGTACGAGATGCGGGTCGTCCTGAGCACGATCCTGCGGCGGGCCGAGCTGCGCGCGGAGCGACCGGAGCCCGAGCCCGCTCGGATCCGCAACATCACGCTCGCGCCCGAGCGCGGCGCGCGCGTCGTGCTGGAGCGCCCGCTGCGGACGACTGTCGGTGCGTCCAGCACGGCGGCCGCGACGGTCGCCGCTCCACAGCGCGCGGGTTGAGAATCGGCCTAGCGGGCAGGCGTCAAGGGTGATGCTCGAACGCGGGTCGGGAACCGCGCTGGCCGGGGGCCGGTACCGGCTCGATCGGGTACTCGGACGGGGCGGAATGGCGTCGGTCTGGCTGGGTTGGGACACCTCGCTCGAGCGCGAGGTCGCGATCAAGGTGATGTCCGACGTTCTCGCCGCCGACCCGGCGTACTTAACGCGCTTCGAACGTGAGGCCAAGGTGGCCGCGGGACTCTCCCACCCGAACCTCGTGCAGGTCTACGATTACTTCGCAGCGACCGGCGAGTCCCCGTATCTCGTGATGGAGTACATCGACGGTGGCACGCTCGGGGATCGACGCGACGCGGACGTTGCGACGCTGGCGAGGCAGCTGCTCGACGCGCTCGCTCATGTGCACAAGGCGGGCATCGTGCACCGGGACGTAAAGCCGGCGAACGTGCTGATCGGCGAACGTGACCGCCGCGCGCGCCTGACTGACTTCGGCATCGCCCAGCCCGAGGACGCCACGAGCCTCACCGAGACCGGCCAGGTGGTCGGGACACGGCGATACATGGCGCCCGAGGTCCAGGCCGGCGAGCCGGCGAGCCCTGGGAGCGACCTCTATTCGTGTGGCGTGCTGCTGGGAGAACAGCTCGGGCAGGCGGGGCAGGGACGACTCGGGCGGCTCGTCGACGATCTCAGAGCACCTGATCCCGGGCGTCGGCCAGGTTCGGCTGATGCGGCGCTAGAGCGGCTCGAGCCACGGTCGCTGACCGCCCCGACGATGACGTTCGAGACGGCAAAGCTCGAGGCAGCGACGCCTGAGATGGCGAGGACGCCTCTGTCACCGACCGCCACGGGCGATCGCCGCGAGTCGCGGCTCGACGTGGGGCCGCGCGCGGCGCTTGGAGTCCTGGCGGCCGCGGCGGCCTTGCTCGTCGCGGTGCTCGCGTTCAGCGGGGGCGACGACGAGCCTGACCAGCCTCGCGGCGACGAGCAGGCCGGACCCGCCGCCGCGGATCCCGGTGACGGCACGGACGGGGTAACGCCTTCAGCTGGAGCAGAGGCCGTCGAGGGCGGCGCACAGGGCGACGATCCAGCGCAGGGGGCGCAGCTGAACCAGGAGGGCTACCGGCTCGTCCAGGAGGGCAAGTACGGCGATGCCATCCCCATCCTCCGCCGAGCCGTCGCCGCGTTTCCTGAGGGCACCCGCGATCTCAGCTACGCCTACGCGTTGTTCAACCTCGGCCAGGCGCTGCGGCTCTCAGGCGATCCAGAGGCTGCGATCCCGATTCTCGAGCAGCGGCTGAAGATCGACAACCAAACCGAGACCGTTCGCGCGGAGCTGGACGCGGCCCGTCGCGCGGCCACTCCGGGCGGGCCTAATCCGAAACCCGGCAAGGACGCCAAGGACGCGAAACCTCGACCCCGCTGACGAAGCGGATCCCGCGAGACCCCCGGCAAAACGGTGCCCCGCGCTAGTCGTGCGCGGGGATCTGCTGCACGGCCCAGCCGTTGCCGTCCGGGTCGCTGAAGAAGACGAACGAGCCCCACGGGGCCAGGAGGGGTCAGCTGGACGAAGCGGATCTCGTCGCTGACCGTGACGTCGTTGTCCTCGTTGAAGCCTGCCTTCTCCGTGTAGAAGGCCTTCGCTGCGTCCACGTCAGAGACCGGAACGTTCACGAGCTCGAGCCGGAAGTCGACCACAGGCGCGGCAGTCTAAGAGAAGCAATCGAAGTGCGCCCAGGGAGACTCGAACTCCCACGGACCATACGGTCCACAAGGCCCTCAACCTTGCGCGTCTACCAATTCCGCCACAGGCGCGTAGCTGCAGCGGAGTATAGGAGCGCGGTCTCCTGAGGCGTGCGCTTGAAGTCGTCCGTGGGGCGCGCTACTGTGTGCGAACACATGTTCGTTTCAGCTACTAATCCAGCGCGAGGGGGCGAAAGTGGTCGAGCTGAACCTGACCAAGCGTCAGCAGGAGATCTTCGAGTTCATCAAGGGCTATTCGGCGAAGCACGGCTACCCGCCGACGGTCCGCGACATCGGCAAGGCGATCGGGCTGACCTCGTCCTCGACCGTTCACGCGCACCTCGCGAACCTCGAGAAGATCGGCCTGCTGCGTCGCGACCCGACGAAGCCGCGCGCGATTGAGGTGCTCGTCGACCGGGCCAAGCGCGCGGTCGCGCCGAGCGGGTTGCCGCTCGTCGGTCGGGTCGCGGCCGGCCAGCCCGTCGTCGCCGAGGAGAACATCGAGGAGTACGTCGAGGTGCCCGGAATCGCGGGCGGCGACAAGGGCGAGTTCGTGTTGCGGGTGACCGGCGACTCGATGAAGGACGCGGGCATCCTCGAAGGAGATCACGTGATCGTGCAGCCGCAGAAGACCGCCAAGAACGGCGAGATCGTCGTCGCTCTCGTCGGTGAGGAGGCGACGGTCAAGCGTTACTTCAAGGAGAAGGACCATGTGCGCCTGCAACCCGAGAACGACGCGCACGAGCCGATTCGCAGTCGCGACGTGGACGTCCTCGGTCAGGTCGTCGGCGTTTGCAGAAAGCTTGGTTAGGAGGTCGCTATGGCGACGAGTGCGCTCATCGAAGCTTCGACAACACTTCCTGGCAACCGCCGGGAGCAGCTCGAACCAGGATGTGCTCACGGCAGTGAAGCGTGCGCGCAGTCCGGCGGCGAGAGGCCTACGCTCGAGAACCGGATCTCACGCGTATGGGAGGGCCTGCTCGCCGCCGGCCTGGCCGAGTGCCCTGTCTGTGGCGGTGAGCTTCGGTTGATCGCCGGCGCGGGGCAGTGCGCGCGCTGTGAGTCGGTTCTGGCGTAGCCGTCGACGCGAAGGTCGCCACGCGTGGGGCGTTAGCCACCGTATTCGGCGCTAAAGCCCCAACGGTCGCCGGCTGGACTCTCGCGAGCGTCAGGCGTACCATCTGACGCGTTGGCCAGACAGCCGCGGGGGCCGGAGAGAAAACCGGTCCTCGAGGAAAGTCCGGACACCGAAGGGCATGGTGGTTGGTAACGCCAACCCGGGGAGTGTTTCCCCGGGGAACGCGTTGGTGACCCGGGGAAACCCGCGGGAAAGTGCCACAGAAACAAACCGCCTACGTGGCGGGGCCACACGTGAGCCCCGTCGCCGGCAAGGGTGAAATGGTGCGGTAAGAGCGCACCGGCGGCGCGGTGACGCGCCGGCCAGGCAAACCCCACCAGGTGCAAGGCCAAGCAGGGACGATGACGCTGCCCGCCGAGTCCCAGGTAGGCCGCAGGGCTTCGGCCCGCTCATTGCGAGGGGTGAACCCGCAAGGGCTCACCCCGAGCAAGAGGCAGATGGATGGCTGTCCACGACAGGATCCGGCTTACAGGCCAGCTAAGGGAGAGGCCCCTCAAGGGGCCTCTTCTACGTCACGGCCCGAGCTCGGCCGCGTGGTTGAACGTCCCGCGGTGGAAGAAGAAGAACGGCCGCTGGAAACTCGCCGCGCCCTGCGATCCCGTCTCCGGTCCTAGCCGCACTCGGGGCGCGCGGCGCCGCCTGGCGTGACCGCGCGCGTGCTGCCCTGCGCGAGGCGTATCCTGGGGTGCGCCGAGCATTCGGCAGTCGTGAGTGACCACGAGCAGACACCCGCCGTCGAAGCCCTGCTGGCGCGTGCAGAGGAAGCCGGCACGCTCGACCTGTCCGAGATCGTCGCGGCGGTTGAGCGCGCGGGGGCCCTCGACGGCGCGATCGATGCGATCTGCGCGGAGGCCGAGCGGCGCGGGATCGCGGTCGAGGACGACTGCGGCAAGGAGTCCGCGGCCACCTACACGCCGGAGGAGGTGGCCGGGGCGACGAGCGATTCGCTGCAGCTGTTCTTGCGCGACATCGCTCAGCGGCCGCTTCTGAGCGCCGCGGAGGAGATCGAGCTGGCGAAGCGGATAGAGCGCGGCGACCAGGCGGCCAAGCAGCGGATGATCGAGGCGAACCTGCGCCTGGTCGTATCGAACGCAAAGCGCTACCGGGGGCTCGGCCTGCCGTTCCTCGACCTGATCCAGGAGGGGATCCTCGGCCTGATCCGCGCGGCCGAGAAGTTCGACTGGCGGCGCGGCTTCAAGTTCTCGACGTATGCGACCTGGTGGATCCGGCAGGCGATCCAACGCGGGATCCAGCAGCAGTCGCGGACGGTCCGGATCCCGGTCCAGGTCGGCCAGGAGTTGATCCGGCTGCGGGCCGCCGAGCGCAAGCTCGCGGCCGAGCTCGGCCGCGATCCCAGCGACGAGGAGCTGGCCCGCGCGGCCAAGCTCGACGTCGAGCGAATCGACGAGCTGCGCCACGCCGAGCGAATCCCCGTGAGCCTCGAGTCGCCGGTCGGCGACGACGGCGACGCGCAGCTCGGCGATCTGCTCCCGTTCGAGGGGCCTGGCCCGCTAGAGGAGGTCTCGGTCGCGCTCGAGGAGGAGTCGATCCGCAAAGCGCTCGACCGCCTCGATGCCGAGGAGCGGCGCGTGATCGAGCTGCGCTTCGGCATCGGCGGCGGCGAGCCGCTCGCGC
>Ga0136614_10000395_pt1 | contig 21200 bp, 17 predicted proteins | sample AntDrymUQ2792106_2_FD_106643 | JGI IMG/M metagenome (GOLD analysis project Ga0136614, IMG submission 106643) | Polar desert sand microbial communities from Dry Valleys, Antarctica - metaG UQ279 (21.06) | ecosystem: Environmental > Terrestrial > Soil > Desert | place: Antarctica: Dry Valley... | reverse complement strand
CGGTAGGCCCGATCGATGGGACTGACGGTGAGCCAGCGCAAGGCAGTGACCAAGACGATCGCGACGCGGTACAAAACGCGCCGACAAGGCCGCCAAGGGTGTGATCTTGGACGAGTTGTGCGCGACGACAGGCTGGCATCGCAGCCACGCTCGCAAGGCCCTCGGGCAGGCGCTGAAACCGAAGATCGTCCGGCCGCGTAAGGCGAGGGACCGAGGCACGGGGCCGACGTTGTCGCCACGCTGGCGTTCTGCTGGGCGGTGCTCACGCCGGGCAGATCGTCGAGACCGGCACCGCCTCCTACCGCCTGGCCCACGCCCGCCGGCAACAACAGAATGCCGAGAAGGCCGAGCGCGCGACAACTGAACCACGCTCACCCAGCGACTCGTCGAGGAGGCCCTGATGCCTGCTGCCGAGGTGCGCCTCAGACTCATCGACGCCGCCGAACTCGCTGAAGCCCTTAGGTTCATCAGCCAGTGGCTTGCCCGTGTCGACCGCACGCAGCTCGCCGCGTCCTTCGACCGCTTCGTAAGCGCCGACGGCTACGACCTGAACGCACTGCGCACCGACCTGGCCCGCTTCACCTTCCTGCTCGGCCACGACGACGGCGAACAACTCTTCGGCTACGACGAAGGCGAAGAGCTGCACGGCGCTGGCGAGGGGTGACCGCTCCCCGTCGGTCTGATTCGTCCATCGGCTGGGGCGGCTCAGGCCAGGAAGGTTGCAACGGCTGACAGCCACCCTTCTGGCCGATCGATATGCGCCATGTGACCGGCGTCGTCCAGCACAGCGGCGCGCGCGGTCGGTATCTCGACGGCCGCTTGTTCGGCGAGATGCATAGGAAAGATCATGTCCTGTCGGCCATGAAGCAACAGAATCGGCACCGCCGTCTTCCTCAGCCGTGCGGCGGCATCCTGCGGTCGAGCCGAGGAAAGCTCGCCGCTGAGCCATACCCGCGCCCAATCGCCGGAAAAATGAACTGCATCGAGGCGACCGAGATATTCCGGTTGCCGGTCAGCGCGCCACACGTTCATCGAGGCCGAGGTCGTGGCCCACGCGCGGGTCAACTCTGGGCCGGACAAGTCCGTCGGGTCCGGCTCCTGTCTGGTCGCTTCGGCCTGGCGCCGGGACCGATCCTGCCATCCGTTGAACGCGTTCGTGGGCACCGGAAAGACGCTGCTGGAAGCAACGATGAGCCGGCGGACCCGTGTCGGAGCCGCGAGCGCCAGTCGCTGCGCAACGAGGCCGCCGGTCGAAAACCCGAGCACGTCAGCCCTTCGAACGCCAACGTGATCAAGGAGAGCAAGCAGGTCCGCGACGATGAGATCCCAAGAGTACTGATCCTCAGGTAGACCACGAGTGGACCGGCCGCAGCCGCGCAGATCCGGCAGTAGCAGCCGGTGAGTGCCACCAAGTTCACCGAGCGGGTCCCGAAGATACGTGTGGTCCCAATCTGGACCGCCATGAATAACCAGGAGCGTGCGCTCGCTCGGCCCGGCAGCCTCCGCGACCAGGAGTTCGACCACCGGATTCGCCGCGACAGCAACCCGAGACTCGTCGAACACGCACCGACTATCGCAGCGGCCGCCAGAACGCGTGATCAGTTACGGGCTCTCCGCATCACCGGGGCTCCCAACCAGCGACTCCGGCCCCTATCAGGCGCAGGCCACGACAGCCCAGTCCCGCCAAGGGGTGGAGCCGAATAACGCGGTCATCCCGGGGCCGACGAGGGTTGACATCGCCATGGTCACCGATCTCGATCGCGGTGAGGGGCAGCACCGTATCCGGCTTCCCGGTCATCTGGATCCCGTCGGCCACAAGGTCGACCTGGAAAGCTGCCCAAGTCTTGGTCCCGATGAACGACTGCACCTTGATCCGTGCTCCCTGAGCGCCGGCTGCCCGGACGTTCACCGACGGGCCGACCTCGAACCGCATCCAATCCCCGATGTCGAGGGAGGCGGCATCGCGCAGCTGCCGCTCCACATCCGCGATCGCGCCGGCCCGGTAGATGTCGATGTCGATCGTGTGACGCGCGGAGATTCTGCGCGCCAGGAGCGCGGTGGCGCCCTTGATGACCCATCCCTCATCGAGTCGATAGAGCCGCTCGACCAATTGGTCCGGCGATGATCTGGCCGATGGCGCCGGCATCCTCTCGTCCGGCCAGGAGGTCGGCGGCGATCCGGTACGGCCGGGTGACCGGCAGCCCGCGCAGCGTGATCCAGCCAGCCTGTTCTACCCTCCCCCGGTGCAGCCGCACGTCCTCGCGGCGGGTCTGCTTCCGCCCCGGCACCGTGAACTCGTGAGTTTCGGCCGGCAGGTGCCCGATGCCATACAGCGCAGCCGCAGCTCAAGGTGGTCAATGGCACCGGGGCCACGGATCCGGTACACCCTGGGACTACCCAATCGGGTTGGATGATCTGGTGGAGGTCAGCAGGGACGAACGACTCTGGCGGATCGGGACGGCCTCAGATGTGGCCTGGATCGCGAACCCGCCGATCATGGGCCGGACCATCAACACGGCCATCCCCGCGGTCTTCGAGGCCTATGCCACCGTCTACGAGCCGGAGGCTCCAGACATCAGCACGGCACTGCACGAGCAGGTCCTGCTGAGGGATCTGACCGACCACACGCCGGACCAGCCTTGGTGGCTGGGCTTTCTCGACACCGGCGCCCACGACATCGTCTTCGACAACGTTCCCAAGGTCAGCCTCTACTGGGACTGGCCCTACGTGCTGGTCGAAGCCGGACCGGAGCAGGCACTCACCTGGCGCACCGGACACATGCGAAGTGAGAACGGCGTCCTACCCGATCTCTTCTTTCCCGCGGATCGATCATGGCTCGTCTCAGCGCTGTGGGACGACACCTGGACGTGCGTCGGCGGATCAGCGGCGCTCATCGAGACCCTCCGGCGCGACCCCCTCGTGCGAGGCCGACCTGTTCGGTTGGACGAGGACGCAACGCCACCCGGGCACGATCACGACTGACGGCACACTGGGTCGTTCGGCGGCTAGATTCTGCGGAACCGGGGCCATCATTTCGGCGTCGGACCGAGGACGCTCGTCAATCCAGGAGGCCTTCGCGTGACCAGTCCGCCGAACGACCCGGACCACCAGCCCGCACAACAGCCTCCACCTCCTCAGCAGGGCGGCCAGCCGCCTCCCTCGGGCTGGGGCACGCCCCAGGATTCGTCGTCGGGTGGGGGTACGCCGCAGGATTCGTCCTCGGCCTGGGGCACGCCCCAGGATTTGTCGTCGGGTTGGGGCGTACCACAGCCTCCACCGACGCAGGGGCGGGATCAGCCGCCCCCGGCTTCGGGCTGGGGCTCGCCGCAGCCCGAATCTTCGGGCTCGGGCACAGGGCAGGGGTCGTCATCCGGATGGGGCGTGCCATCAGGGCCCTCGCAGCCAAGTCAGTGGGATCCGCCGGCTCAGCAGTATCCAGCGACTCAGCAGTACCCATCGACTCAGCAGTATCCGGCTGCTGGCGTCCAGCCTCCTGCGCAATCCGGATCCCAATGGCCGACCCAGCAACCCCTGCTGGCCACGTCACAGTGGTCGACGCATCCAGAGCAGTCGGTGCAGCAGCCCTACGCTGGTCCCGGCGCACCGTGGCCTGGCAACCAGGGTATGCCGGGTCAGGGTGGTCCGCCGAGGCAGAAGAGCAAGAAGAAGCTGTACGCGATCCTCGCGGCGGTCCTGGCTCTCGTCCTGGTCGGCGGCGGGCTCTTCTTCTTCCTCAGCGGCGACGACATCACCTATCAGGGCCGCGACATCATCGAGCCGGAGAAGGTGCTCACCGACGCGGAGTCTGCGTTGGACGGGATCGTCGAGCAGCGCAACGGCGCTACCAACGACGAGACGTCCTGCTACTTCGTCGCCAAGAGCGCTGAGACGACCGACATCGAAGACGGCCTGGCCTGCGGGCCGGTGCTCTTCGTCGACGGCGACGAGGGACAGCCGTACCTGACCTTCCCACTCGAAGCCAGTACGGGGGACGGCGATGCCCAGCTGACGGTGGCACCCGAGCCGCAGGCGCCCGAGCCCGCCGCGCTGGCCAACCCAGACCTGCTACTCCGCCCTGACGGAGGAACGCCCCCTGAGGGAAACGGCGGCCTGGCCGTACCCGAGCCACCTCGGGCCGAAGCGGGCACCTTCACGGCCGTCCCAGGAGAGGGCCTCGAGCTCGACGCCACTCCTGCGACCGCGCGGATCGGCAGCCCGACGATGAGCATCAGTGTGACCGCCATCGCAGAAGCCAGTCGCTACGGACAGGGCGACGACGCACGCCGCCCTGCCGAAGGTGAGAAGTTCGTTGCCTTCGAACTCGTCTCGGGCGCTGGCGAGACCGGCCCCATCGCCGAGTTCAGCGTCGCCGTACAGGCAGATGACGACGATCCGACCCCGCTCCCCGACGGCACGGACCTGTCGGGGGGGCCCTCGACACTGGCCATTTCGGTCCCGGAGGACACCGGCGATGTCAGCCTGGTGGTCACCGAGGGCTCGATCGTCCAACGGCTCTCGCTGATCACCGGTGAGCCGGATCCGGGCAACATCGCCCTCTGGCAACGGGCGAACCGTAACCAGATCGTGGGGTTCAGCCAAGGCCTGACCATCCGGGAGAGCGCGCCCGGGTTCATCACCGCGGACTTCCCCACGACGCTGTCGGTCAGCGAGGTCGGCCTGAGCTACTTCCAGGGGCCCGACAACCTGACCCCTTCGGCGCCCACCCAGGCCTTCTTGGTCCTGGACACTGTGGTGGACATCGATGGGCAGTTGGGTCTTCTGCCGCCGCCGTTCTGGACGCTGACCCTTCCGGACGGGACCGTGATTCCGGCCGGCGACTTCCGACCTGAGCCGGACCTGATCGGCATCTTCTTCGAGGTGCCGGCCAGCTTCAGCGCGGGCACGCTGACCTTCGGAGGCGTCGGTCCCAACGATGGCGTCACCTTCGACACCCTGGGCTTGGTGTCGGTGCCGCTGGCAATACCCGAAGGCTGACCGCCGAGCCGCGGCATCCAATCAACGGCGGTCAATGATCTGGGGTCACCGATCGGGCTTCGGGAACACATGGCAGTCAGGCGACCTAGGGTCACTACATGTCCGAGGTCTCGATCATGTGGTTCCGTCGCGATCTGCGGCTCGGCGACAACCCGGCCCTGCTGGCGGCCCGGGACGCGGCTGGCGATGGAGCTGTGGTCCCGGTCTTCGTCCTGGATCCAGTGCTGTGGAAGCCTTCCGGAGGCCCACGACGTGCCTTTCTGCTCGATTGCCTGAAGCACCTCGACGAGGCGATGGCCGGCCACCTCGTCGTACGCCGTGGCGATCCAGCCACCGTGATACCGGAACTGGTCGCTGAGTTGGGCGCCAACAGTGTCCACATCGCCGCGGACACCGGGCCCTACGGTCGTCGCCGCGACGCGGCTGTCGGCGCGGCACTGAAGGGAACCGAGTTGGTCAGCACCGGATCGGCGTACGCGGTGACGCCTGGACGGGTGCGGAAGGCCGACGGCGAGCCGTACCGGGTCTTCACTCCGTTCGCGAGAGCATGGCGGGCACATGGCTGGCGACTTCCGGCGACAATCCCCGGCGCCATCCCATGGATGTCTAATGTGGACAGTGAGACACTTCCCCCAGTTCCTGAGCGAGACGACCTGAAGCTGCCCGCAGCGGGGGAGAGCGCGGCTCACAAGTCCTGGAAGGCTTTCCGAGACAACAAGGTCGCCGACTACTCCACCGAACGCAACCGGCCGGACCTGGACCGGACGAGCCGGCTCTCGCCGTACCTGCATTTCGGCTGCATCCATCCGCGCACACTGCTCGCCGACCTCGCCGACCTCGCCGCACTGACCGACCTCGCCCGGCAGAACGGCCGCGGCGCTCATACGTTCGTTAACGAGATCGCCTGGCGGGAGTTCTACGCCGATGTGCTCTGGCACCAACCGGATTCGGCCCGCGACTACCTTCAGCCCCGCCTCAAGAAGATGGCCTACAGCAGCGGCCCCACAGCCGAGGCCAACTTCACTGCCTGGACCCAGGGTCGGACCGGATACCCGATGGTCGATGCAGGGATGCGGCAACTACTGGCCGAGGGCTGGATGCACAATCGGGTACGGATGCTGGTCGCCTCGTTCCTGATCAAGGACCTACATCAGGAGTGGACGCGCGGAGCACGGTGGTTCATGCGCCACCTCGTCGACGGGGACCTCGCCTCCAACCAACATGGCTGGCAGTGGGTGGCCGGCTCCGGGACCGACGCGGCCCCGTACTACCGGGTGTTCAATCCCGTGTTGCAGGGCAAGAAGTTCGACCCGGACGGCGACTACGTACGCCGCTACGTCCCCGAACTCCGAAACGTGGAAGGCGCCAAGGGCGGCCGGATCCATGAGCCGTGGGAGCTTCCCGACGGACTACCGGCCGGATACCCCGAGCGAATCGTCGACCACGCCGACGAACGTGAGGTGGCCCTCGAGCGCTACGCGGCCGTCAGGGACTGACCGGCGGTCCTCGGCCTGACGGGCCCAAGGGTCCTGGTCTCAACGAAACGCACGCCGGATCACCAATTGGCGATCCGGCGTGCAGTCCGAAGCTGAAGCGGTGATCAGAACGCGGTCAGCGCCTGATCCCCCTCTTCGAGGTGACGGTCGCGGCGATCATGACCAAGATCGCCGCCAGGATGATGCTGATGATCCAGCGCACCCAGTCGATGCCGTCGGTGGCGGCAACGCCCAGCGCACCCGATACGTAGTAGCCGATCAGCACACCGCCGATCCCGCAGAGCACTGTGAGCCACAGTGGAATGTTGTCACGATCGCCCGGCGCGACCAGCTTGCCGAGCAGGCCGATGATGATCCCAGCCACGATGAGACCGATGATCTCCATGTCACGTCCTTTCAAGACGTCGACATCGTTCAACGCGAACGACGCAGGTAACAGGATGCCCTATCCGGAGCCTCAACAAACGTTTCGCCACGATGAAGATCTTCTTAGGTTGCTTGTCACGAAACGCGTTCCGCAGCAAGGGCGTCCTTGATCTTCACACAGCCGCCCTTACCTAGTAAGGCTCCAGCATATATGCGTCCGCCGATCCGGACAACAACGACGATCGCCAACACCATCAGAGCGACGGACAGCGCGATCTCCCACCAGGCCACCGATCCGGTCGCCACCCGGATCGGCATCACCATCGTGGACAGCACTGGGACGAACGACGTGACCCGAGCCAGGGAGCCATCCGGGTTCTGACCAGCGGTGATCGCCAGCACCAGGGCGGCGACCAGGATCAAGGTCATCGGCAGGAGCACCGACTGCAGGTCCTCCTGCCGGCTCACCAGCGCACCACACACGGCGAACAGCGCCGCGACCAGGGTGAATCCGAGCAGAAACCAACCCAGGACCTGTACGACGGTGGCGATGGCCGCACCAGGCACGGTCAGAATGTCAAAGGCGATGGCCCCGCCCAAGCCGGCGGCACAGATGAGAACGAGCTGGGCCAGGGCCAGCACGCCCAGGCCGATGATCTTCCCGGCCAGCAGCTGCCAGGGTCTCACCGCGGCCAGCAGGACCTCGATGACCCGGCTGGCTTTCTCCTCCACCACCCCCTGCGCGATGAACTGGCCGAAGAAGATCAGCAGGGTGTAGAGCAGCAGGATCGAGACAAAGGCCACGAGCGCCTTCTCCCCCACCTCGTCCGCGTCGTCCGCAGCCGGCTGCAGTGCTGTTACCTCCAGTGAAACCGGTTGCAGGATGGTCGGATCGACGCCCTGGTCAACCAGCCGTCGCGCCAACGCCAGCCCGTTGACGGCACCATTGATGGCCGCGCCGAGCGTGTCGTCCAGTGACTCGCTGACGAGCACGGAGTTGCCGTCGATGACGGCGGCGTCGATCTCCTCGCCTTGTACCGCCGCTCGCGCGGCGGGCTCGTCGTCGTACTCGATCACCTCGGCGTCCAGGCCGAAGATGTCGGCCTGCTCCTGGATCGCCGCGGAGAGCCCCTGCGGCGCACCAGTGAGGCCGACAGTGACGTTGCTCGCACCGGACTGGATGAGCACCTGGAAGACGACCGAGCCCATGATCAGCACGATGATGAAGATCGAGGACGCGATGAATCCCTTGTCCTTGAGCCGGGTGAGGATCTCCCGCCTGGCGATCAGGCTGACGACCCGCGAACTGCTCATCCGTACATCGCCCGTACGGTCGTAACTCAAGGACGCCGTACAATCAGATCCGCTCACGCGGCGACCGCCTCGCGCAATCTGATTGGTCGGCTTGTGGCGCGCTCCGCTCGATTACTCCTCCTCGTGCGCTGCGCGCACCGGTCGGTCCGCTCCTCCTCGCTGGCGCTCGGTCGATGCTCCCGTCCTCTCGCCGATGCTCGCTCGCGGTCGCTGCGATGCTCACGCCGCCACCGCCTCCCGGAACATCTCCACCAACGTCGGTTGGCGCCAACCGAACTGGGCGACCGAGCCCGCGGCCATCGCAGCCGAGAGGACGTCCTGGTCGCGGCTGGGATCATCGAGCTGGAGGAGCACCACGCCGTCCTGGGCGGAGTCCACATGGGCGTAGCCGAGTTCCCGCGCCCAGTGACCGTCCGAACCCGGGATCACCACGCGCAGCTGCCGATTGGCCTCCCGTTCCCGGAGTTGGGCCACGGTCCCGGAGGCGACGATCGTTCCGCCGGCCAGGATGCCGACGGCATCACACAACCGCTCCACGAGGTCGAGTTGGTGGCTGGAGAAGAGCACCGGCACGCCCCGGGACCGGCGCTCGGCGAGGTTGGCGGCCAAGGCGTCCACGCCCGTCGGGTCCAGACCGGAAAAGGGTTCGTCGAGGATCAGCACGTCGGGGTTGCTGACCAGAGCAGCAGCCAGTTGCACCCGCTGCTGGTTGCCGAGGGAGAGCTTCTCGAGGGCATCCTTCGAGCGCTTCCCCAGGCCCATTCCGTCGAGCAGGTCGGTGGCCGAGCACCTGGCCGCCGCTGAGTTCATGCCATGCAACCGGGCGAAGTACTCCAGTTGCTCGGCCACCGGCATCTTTGGATAGAGCCCCCGTTCCTCGGGCATGTAGCCGATCCGGCGGCGTACCTCGAGGTCGATCGGCCGCTGCTGCCAGCGCACCTCGCCAGCATCGGCTCGGGCCAGTCCCATGGCGATCCGCATGGTCGTGGTCTTGCCCGCCCCGTTGGATCCGCAGAAGCCGTACATCTGTCCCGGAGCCACCGTGAAACTGACTTCGTCGAGCACCACATTCGCCCCGTACGACTTTCGCAAGCCGTCGAACTCCAGCATGCGGCCAAACCTAGTCAGCCGGTCTTCGGGGACTCCCTGCCACCGCTGGAGAACCGGTATCGCCAGAACGTCGGCACCACAATGGCCACCACGACCATCGCCACGACGATCAGCAGGCCGCCGCTGACCATGGTCACCGGGACCGACACCGCGGCCGCCATGGCACCGGCCCGCAGGTCACCCAACCGTGGACCGCCGGCCACCACGACGATGAACACACCCTGCATTCGGCCGCGCATCACATCCGGCGCCCCCGACTGCAGGATCGAGGTACGGAGCACCGCGCTGACCATGTCCGCCGCCCCGGACAGGGCGAGGAAGAACACCGCCCAGAACAATGACGTGGTCACACCGAACAAGGCGACCGCGATCCCCCAGACCGCGATCGCCACCAGGATCACCGCACCCTGCCGGTGCACCCGAGCGACCGGTCCGGACAGCACGCCGGCCACGACCGCGCCGATCGACATCGCGGCGAACAACCAGCCCAGGGCATTCGATGAACCGGCGAAGGTGGTGTCGGCCAGTTCCGGGAGAACCGCCCGGGGGAAACCGAAGACCATCGCGATGATGTCGACCACGAAGGTCATCAGCAGGACAGGCTGAGTGCGGAGGAAGGTGAAGCCCTCTCCGACGCTGCGGATCGCTCCCAGCAGGTTGATCCGGCCGCCACCACCGCCAGGCAGCAGCGGAGGCAGGCCGCGCAACAGCGGCAGCGCGATCAGCAGCCCGACTGCATCGACCGCGTAGGTCAAGGGCAGATCACCGGCCCCGATCAGCAGCCCGGCGAGAAGCGGCGCGCCGATGATGCCGGCCTGGGTGACGGTCATGTTCAGCGCGTTCGCGGCGGGAGTTCGACGCAGGCCCACCAGCGCCGGGATCGTGGCGCTCCGGGTCGGCGCATTGACCGCAAAGCAGGCGGACTGGAAGAAGACCAGGATCCAGAGCAGCCACAGCGACCCGCCGCCGGGAAGCAGGGACTGCAGGAACAGCCCGATCGCGGTCAACGCGGCACCCGCGGAGGTGACCAGCAACAGCAGCCGCCGGTCCACGGCGTCAGCGATCGCACCGCCGAGCAAGCCGAAGATCACCAGCGGCACCAGCGCGACGATCGAGGTCACACCGACGATCAGCGACGAGCCGGTGAGCAGGTAGGCCTGCACCGGCACGGTGACCAGGGTCATCTGGGTGCCGAGGACCGTGACGACCGTCCCGAGAAAGAGCCGCTTAAACGCCGGAACCTGCAGCGGCGTCGTGTCGACCGCCAGCCGCCGCAGCCAGTTCACCGTCACCCGCGACTCACAGAGCCGGATTCCCGGACGTTATGCGCATAACGTGCAGGAATCGGCAGCTTTCCGGGACGTTATGCGCATAACGTCCGGCCGGAGGGAGCCTGGGGTCATGGGGCGAGGCGCTCGGTGACCCAGCCGTCCTCGGTACGGCGAAACCGCAGCCGATCGTGCAGCCGATTCTGCCGCCCCGCCCAGAACTCCACCGACTCCGGACGCACCCGATAGCCCTGCCAGCCGGCCGGTCGGGGTAGCTCGCCACCTTCCGGGTACGCGCGGGCCTGCGCGGCCCAGTCCGCTTCGAGTTCCGTACGGCCGGAAATCACTTCGGACTGACGGCTGACCCGGGCCGCGATCCGGGCGCCGTACGGACGGCTGGCGAAGTAAGCGTCCGACACCGCCTCGTCGACGCCCTCGACCGGCCCGCTCAGCCGTACCTGGCGATGCAACGAGTGCCACGGGAAGACCAGCGCGGCGTACGGGTTGGCGGCGAGCTCGCGTCCCTTCGCCGAGTCACCGTTGGTGAAGACCACGATGCCGGCCTCGCCGTAGGACTTCATCAGCACCAGGCGGACCGCGGGCATCGAATCGGCACCCACCGTTGCCAGCACCACCGCGTTCGGCTCGGGGATGCCGGCCTGCACCGCATCGTCGAACCACCGCCGGAACTGCTCGAGCCAGGTCGTCGCCAGTTGGTCCTCGGTGAGCCCGGTGTCCCCGTATTCGATTCGCCCCGCAACCATTCGGGACCCGCTGCCCTCGCTCACTCCTGCATGCTCGCACTCCCGCATTCCGGCAGCTCCTCATGCCCTGCCAGCGTTGCGGGTTCGGGTCGTACGGGCGCCGGTTCCAACAAGAGTCCGGGCGCGCTACCGGCGCGCACGGCGGTAGGTTGGACAGACCGGGAAGCCGGCCGAGAAGCCAGCCACGACCCAGCCACAGCCAGGGAGACTGCCCCGATGTCCGACGATTTCGTACCCGGTCTGGAAGGCATCATCGCGTTCGAGACCACCATCGCCGAGCCGGACAAGGACGGGGGCTCGCTGCGCTATCGAGGCGTTGACATCGAGGACCTCGTCGGACGGGTGACCTTCGGCAACGTGTGGGCGCTGTTGGTCGATGGCAAGTTCGGGCCCGGCCTGCCGCCGGCCGAGCCGTTCCCGATCCCGGTGCACACCGGCGACGTACGCGTCGACGTACAGGCCGCGCTGGCCATGCTCACCCCGATCTGGGGCTATCAGCCACTGCTGGACATCTCCGACGACGAGGCCCGCGATCAGCTGGCCCGGGCCGCGGTGATGGCGCTGTCCTACGTCGCGCAGTCGGCTCGCGGGATCGGGACGCCGATGGTCCCGCAGAAGCGGATCGACGAGTGCCGGACCATTGTCGAGCGGTTCATGACCCGGTGGCGGGGCGAACCCGATCCGCGGCACACCGCCGCCGTGGATGCCTACTTCACCTCGGCGGCCGAGCATGGGATGAACGCCTCGACCTTCACTGCCCGGGTGATCGCCTCCACCGGTGCCGACGTCGCCGCTGCCCTGTCCGGTGCCATCGGCGCCATGTCCGGACCGTTGCACGGCGGCGCGCCGTCCCGGGTGCTGCACATGCTCGACGATGTGGACAAGGAGGACGACGCGCGGGCGTACGTCAAGAAGCTGCTCGACGGCAAGGAGCGGCTGATGGGCTTCGGGCATCGTGTCTACCGCGCCGAGGACCCACGGGCTCGCACGTTGCGCAAGGCCGCCGAAGAACTCAACGCCCCCCGGTTCGAGGCCGCTCTGGCGCTGGAGAACGCCGCCCTGGCCGAGCTGCGCGAGCGCCGCCCGGACCGCCCGATCGAGACCAACGTCGAATACTGGGCGGCCGTCGTCCTGGACTTCGCCGACGTCCCCGCACACATGTTCACCTCGATGTTCACCTGCGCCCGTACGGCCGGCTGGTGCGCCCACATCCTCGAACAGAAGAAGACCGGCCGGCTGGTGCGACCATCTGCCCGCTATATCGGTCCGGATCCGCGCTCACCGCAGGATGTCGAAGGGTGGGACTCCATCCCGCATCAGCTGCAGCTGGCCACGGGCTGACCTGGATGGGCATCGCGATCCCGACCGAACTCCTGCCGGTCGACGGGCGCTTCGGCTGCGGCCCCTCCAAGGTCCGTCCCGAAGCATTGGCCGCGCTGGCCGGCGACGGGGCGGCGCTGATGGGGACCTCACACCGTCAGAAGCCGGTCAAGTCCCTCGTCGGCCGGGTACGCGCGGGCGTGCGTGACCTGTTCGCGCTGCCGGACGGGTACGAGGTGGTCCTCGGCAACGGGGGTACGACGGCCTTCTGGGATGCGGCGTCCTTCGGGCTGATCCGAGAACGGTCGGCGCACGGTACGTACGGCGAGTTCTCCGCCAAGTTCGCCACGGTGATCCAGGAGGCGCCGTTCCTGGGAGATCCAGTGGTCTGCCGGGCCGAGCCGGGTTCGCTGGTACTGCCCGCAGCGGTCGAGGGCGTGGATGCCTACGCCTGGGCACACAACGAGACCTCGACCGGTGTGATGGCCCCGGTCCGGCGCCCGCCTGATGTGGTTCAGGATGCGCTGGTGCTCATCGATGCCACCAGCGGCGCAGGTGGTCTGCCGGTCGACATCGCCGAGACCGACGTCTACTACTTCGCGCCGCAGAAGTGTTTCGCCGGAGACGGTGGGCTGTGGATCGCGTTGATGTCCCCGCGCGCACTGCAGCGGGTCGCCGAGGTCAAGGCCAGCCGGCGCTGGATGCCAGCCTTTCTCGACCTGTCGATCGCCGTCGACAACTCGATCAAGGAACAGACCTACAACACCCCGGCCGTGGCGACGCTGTTCCTGCTTGCCGACCAACTGGACTGGTTGCTCGGGCGTGGTGGCCTGGCGGGGGCGGTTCGCCGTACGCGCGACTCCTCCGGTCGGCTGTACGACTGGGCGGCCGCCTCGCCGTACGCGAGCTGTTTCGTGACCGAGCCGCACGCGCGCTCCTACGTCGTCGGGACGATTGAATTCGACCACTCGGTGGACGCGACCGAGCTGGCCGCGGCGCTGCGCGCGAACGGAATCGTGGATACCGAGCCGTACCGCAAGCTCGGCCGCAATCAGCTCCGAGTCGGGATGTTCCCCGCTGTCGACCCGGATGACGTGAGCGCACTGACCCGCTGCATCGACCACGTGGTCACCGAACTGCGCTGACCCGGACGTGCGGGGGTCGCCGCCGTACTCCGGCCGCACCTGTCTGACACGGAAACGTGCTTTCGGCGACTCGTGGCGACTCGTGGCGACTCCGAGGCGACAGCGCGTCGGTCCCGGATAGTCGCGAGAAGCGCCACTAGCCTGCGAGGCAGAGGGCACAACCTCGGGGCCTCGAGCGCCCGTACCGGGAGGTAAGCATGCGCACGCTGCGATTCGTCGAGCTGGCCGAGGACGGCCGGACGTTGCTGCTCGCCCCGGACGTGCCGCAGGCCATCGACAACGGGGAGCGCTTCGCCCTGTCGATCGACGAGCGACTGCGAGCCGCCTCCCGGGGGGATGTCAGCCGGCTCGGGCAGATCGAGATCGACGTCGGTGCTGATCTGCCGCCCCGGGAGATCCAGTCCCGGATCCGGGCCGGGGAGAGCGCTGAACAGATCGCTGCCGCCGCCGGCATGCGGCTGGACCGTGTCGAGCGCTACGCCTATCCGGTGCTGCAGGAACGCACCCGGATGGTGGAGCAGGCGCAGAAGGCGCACGTACGGCTGCGCGACAGCCAGCCCGCGCTGCCGTTGGCCGAGTTCGCCGCGGAACGCCTCGCGGTCATGGGTGCCGGTGAGAGCCGCTGGGACGCCTGCCGGTCCGGGGCCAACTGGGAGGTCCGGTTGGGCTGGCGGGCCGGGCACCGGTCCGGTACGACCCGCTGGGAGTACGACCAGGCAACCCGCTCTGTCAGTCCGCTTGACGCCGAGACCAACGAATTCGCCGAAGGCACGCGGCTCGTACGCGTGTTGAACGAGGACGCCGCGGGTGCCGGGGACGGCCGCCCGGAGCACGACACCTCGCCGTTGTCCGTGCCGCCGGTTCCCGGCAAGGGCGGCGACGGGCGCAAGTACCGGGGCGCGCCGGTCGATGTGCTGCTCGGCGGCGGCAACGTCCCGAGCCAACCGAACGGCCACGAGGATCCCGAAGGTGACGCTCGGGCCCAGGACCCGCGGGCTCGGATCCCGTCCTGGGAGGACATCGTCTTCGGCGTACGCCGCCCCGGCTGAGCCGTCACGGGGATCCGAACCGCCAATCCTCCCGCACCCGCACTGGGACCACACTGGGCTTTGACGGCGACTAGCTCATGGATAGTTCTGGCGACAGCCGCCCAATCCGCCGACAGCGAAACTCGATCGTCAGCGTCGGAGCCGCCACGTAGCCTCGGATTCACCATGGCCAAGGACCTCGGGGTATCCCCCACTACCCCGGAGGCGGGCCCGAGACTCGGCTCGCTGAAGCGGTTGTGGCCCTACATCCGGCCCTACCGCGGTCTGGTTCTGCTGACCTTGTTCGGTGCGCTGGGGGCCACGCTGGTCCAGATCGCGATCCCGCTGATCACCCAGGACGTGATCGACGGGCCGATCGACGACCGGGACAAGGCCGGCTTGATCCCGCTCGGGCTACTAGCGCTGGCATTCGGGGTTGCCGAAGCCTTCATGTTCTTCCTGCGGCGTTGGGCGATGACCAAGTCCAGCCTCGCGATGGAGCGGGACCTGCGCGATCACATCTATGCCCACCTGCTTCGGCTGCCCGTGGCCTTCCACGATCGGTGGTCCTCAGGACAGCTACTGAGCCGCGCCAGCAGCGACGTCTCGTCGATCCGGCGCTTCGTCGGCTTCTCGGCGATCTTCCTGGTGGTCAACATCGTCAGCTGCATCGTCATCATGATTCTGCTGATCGTTATCTACTGGCCGCTGGGCATCTTCAGCGCCGTGGCCGCAATCCCGCTCATCTACGTCGGCGTGCGCTTCGAGCGGCGTTACAACGTGGTCTCCCGCCAGGTCCAGGATCAGCAGGGTGAGGCCGCCACCGACGTCGAGGAATCGGTGCTGGGTATCCGGATCATCAAGGCGCTGGGCCGGCGCGACCTGGTGTTTCGCCGCTTCGATGCCAAGGCTGTCCGCCTGCAGGGCCTGGAACTGGGCAAGGTCAAGCTGCTGGCCTTTATCTGGGCGATCTTCGAGCTACAACCCCAACTCGTCCTGGCCGGCGTGCTCGTCGGTGGTTCCTTCGCCGTAGCCGGTGGCGCGATGACACTCGGCACGCTGGTCAGCTTCATCGCCCTGTTCACGGTCATGGTCTGGCCGATCCTGTCCATCGGCTGGCTGCTCGCCTCGACCCTCGAGGCGGCCACGGCGGCCGATCGCATCTTCGAACTGCTCGACGCCGAACCGACGATTCTCGACCCGCCCCACGGACCTTTGCAGCGCCTGGGCGCCGGCCGGCTGCGCCTGGAACGAGTCGGCTTCACCTATCCCGACGCGACCGCACCGGTGCTGCAAGACGTCGACCTGGAGATCATCCCCGGCGAGACCGTCGCCCTGGTCGGCGCGACCGGCTCGGGCAAGACCACACTGACCGCACTCGTCCCGAGGCTGTACGACGTGACCGCCGGGCGGATCACGATCGACGGGGTCGACATCCGCGACCTCCCGGTGAGTCAACTGCGCAGCCAGGTCGCCACCGCGTTCGAAGACGCCACGCTGTTCTCGATGAGCGCCCGGGAGAACCTCACCCTCGGCCGCCCCGAGGCCACAGACGACGAGGTCGCCGAGGCGATCGAGATCGCCCAGGCCACCTTCGTGTACGACCTGCCGTGGGGTCTGGACACCCGATTGGGTGAGCAAGGGATGAGCCTGTCCGGAGGACAGCGTCAACGCCTGGCCCTGGCCAGGGCTGTGCTCGGCCGCCCCACCGTCCTGGTGCTCGACGATCCGCTGTCGGCATTGGACGTGCACACCGAGTCCCTCGTCGAGGAGGCCCTGCGCCGAGTCCTGGTGGGTACCACCGCCCTGGTCGTGGCCCATCGTCCCTCGACGGTGCTCTTGGCAGATCGGGTGGCCCTGCTGGACGGCGGGACGATCACCCATGTCGGCCGGCACTCCGACCTGCTCGCGACCGTGCCGGCCTACCGCTCGATCCTGTCTGCCCAGACCGAGGACGAGGGCGCCGACAGCGACGACAGCGACGACGACGACAGCGACGAAGCAGCCGACGGTGGCAGCCGGCAGATGCAGGACGAGGGGGTCGGTCGATGACGACCACGGATCAGAACAGCAGACCCGACACGGGCGCGTCCGAAAATCATGCGGCGGAACGAGACTGGCGGGGCATCGCCACCGAAGATGTCGACGATCTGCCGTCGGCGGCCGGCGTCTTCCTGCGGGCCAGGTCCCGACGGTTGCTCGGCGAGTTGGTCCGTCCGCACCGGCGGCAGGTGCGCTGGCTGCTACTGGTCATTCTCGTGCAGAACCTCGCCTGGCTGGCCGGGCCCTGGCTGGTCGGTCTGGGCATCGACAATGCGCTCCCGGCACTTATGGACGACGGCAGCGTGGCACCGTTGATCTGGATCGGGTCGGCAATGCTGCTTGCGGCTGGAACCGATGCGATCCTGCGGTACGCCTTTCTGCAGCGCACCGGGGCGATCGGCCAGGACATGTTGCTCACCTTGCGCCGCAGGGTGTTCAGCCATGTGCAGCGCCTGCCCCTCGCCTTTCACGAGCGGTATACCTCCGGCCGGGTCATCTCCCGGCTGACCTCTGACGTCGACGCCCTCAACGAGTTGCTCGACGAGGGCTTGGACGGTTTGCTCACCGCGCTGTTCTCGATCATGACGATCGGCATCGTGCTGATCGTCCTCGATCCACCGTTGGGCCTGGTCACGATGCTGGCCTTCCCGTTGCTGTTACTCCTGGGGCGCTGGTTCCAGCAGAACTCGGCCAAGGCCTACCGGCGTACCCGCGAGACGGTCGCGATGGTCATCGTCCAGTTCGTCGAGTCACTGGGCGGGATCCGGGCAGTGCACGCCTTCCGCCGGGAGCCGCGGGACACCGAGATCTTCCGCACGCTGAACGAGGACAACCGCAAAGCCCAGGACCGGGCCTTCTGGCTGATGTCGATCTTCGTGCCGGGGGTCCAGCTGATCGGCAACCTGGTGACCGTCGGAGTGCTGATGTACGGCGCCATCCGAGTGATGGACGGGGACCTGCAGATCGGGGTGCTGACCGCATTCCTGCTCTACATCCGCCGCTTCTTCGACCCGATGTCGGACGTGGCGATGTTCTACAACTCCTACCAGTCCGCGGTAGCGGCGCTGGAGAAACTGTCCGGTGTCCTGGAGGAGCAGTCGAGTGTGGCCCCCGCGCAGGACCCGGAGCCGCTGGCGCAAGCGCACGGCGACGTGCGCTTCGACGGCGTGCAGTTCGGGTACGGCGACGCGATCGTGCTGCCACAGCTCGATCTGCACATCCCGCAGGGCCAGACAATCGCCCTGGTCGGGGCCACCGGCGCCGGGAAGTCGACGCTGGCCCGCTTGGCGGGTCGGTTCTACGATCCGCGTGAGGGCAGCGTGTCTCTCGACGGGGTGGATCTGCGACGGCTGTCCGACGAAGATCTGCGTCGGGCCGTGGTGATGGTGACCCAGGAGAGCTTCCTGTTCTCCGGCTCGGTGGCCGACAACATCGGCTTCGGTCGCCCAGGGGCATCCCGCGCCGAGGTCGAACACGCGGCCCGCGCAATCGGGGCCGACGAGTTCATCCAGCGACTGCCAGAGGGCTACGACACCGACGTACGCAAGCGCGGCGGTCGGCTCTCGGCCGGGCAGCGCCAGTTGGTTTCCTTCGCGCGCGCCTTTCTGGCCGATCCGGCGGTGCTGATCCTTGACGAGGCGACCAGCTCGCTCGACGTACCCAGCGAGCGGCTGGTCCAGCGCGCCCTGGGCACGATCCTGGCCGACCGTACAGCGATCATCATCGCCCATCGACTGTCCACAGTGGAGATTGCCGACCGGGTCCTGGTCATGGACGCCGGGCGGCTGATCGAGGACGGTTCGCCGTACGACCTGCTGGCCGGCTCCGGACGCTTCGCCGACCTGCACACCGCATGGCGGGACAGTCTCGCCTGACGCTGTGGGGGTGTGTAGCGCGTGAAAGACTGGCCCGCATGGCTGGATCTGTGTACATGCCCAAAGACGGAATGCGAATCGGAACCTATGGGAGTTACGCCGAGGCCCAGCGCGCCGTGGACTACCTGTCGGACAACAAGTTCCCCGTGGAGAACACGACCATCATCGGCTCAGAACTGCGCATGGTGGAGCAGATCACTGGCCGGTTGACCTGGGCCCGCGCTGCATTGGCCGGGGCCGCCAGCGGTGCCTGGTTCGGCCTGTTCGTCGGCCTGCTGCTGGGTCTATTCGCACCCGGTAACCGGGAGCTGTTCACGCTGGCGCTCTTCGGCCTGTTCTACGGGGCCGTCTTCGGGCTCATCTTCGGGTTGATCGGGTACGCCGCCACCCGGGGCAAGCGGGACTTCACCTCGACCAGCCAGGTAGTGGCCAGCACCTACGATGTGATGTGCGTGCCCAGCCACGCCCAAGCCGCCCAAGAACTGCTCGGCAAGCTCAGCCTGACCAACCCGACGAACCCCACCTAAGCCACCGCATCAGGCACGTCATCTGGAGTCAAGGACGCCCTGTATCAAACCTATTGGTAGAAGGCGTCCTTCAGTCCGATGAAGTTGGGCTCACAGCGGGGGCGAGGTAGGCGAAGGCGATCGCCGCTGCGGTGGCCACATTGATCGAGTCCACTCCGGCGCGGATCGGGATCCGTACCCGCAGGTCGGCCGCATCCAACGCCTCCTGACTCAACCCGGGCCCCTCGGCGCCCACCAGCACGGCCGTACGCGGATGCTGCGCGGGATCGAGATCACCCAGCACCAGTGCGCCGGGACCGGGCGTCATCGCCAGCACCGCGAACCCGGCGGCCCGCAGTTCCGCGATCGCCCGCGGCCAGCGTGCGAACCGGGGCGAGGCCGACATCTGGGACGAGGGCGGGGACGGAGACGGGGCCGCCAGCTCGGTGAAGGGCACCGCGAGCACGTGGCCCATCGAGACCCGCACCGCGCGCCGATACAGCGGATCGGCACAGCCCGGCGCGAGCAGCACCGCATCAAGCCCGAATGCGGCCGCGTTGCGGAACATCGACCCGAGATTCTCGTGATCGTTGACGCCCTCGAGTACAGCGATCCGCTTCGCCGACCCGATCAACGTCTCGACGGGCAGTGCCGGCAGCCGATCCGCGCTGGCCAGGACTCCCCGGTTGAGGTGAAATCCCACCGCCTGTGCCATCACCTCGGCCGAGGCCACGTACACCGGTGCCGCAACGTCGCGCAGTTCGGTGCCCAGGACTTCGATCCGCGAAGACACGCCGAGGACGGCCCGGACCTGGTACGGCGAGGCAAGCAGGCGCTGTACGACCGGGACCCCTTCGGCGATCACCAGAGCCGGGCCGCCGGACCGGTCGGGTCGACGGTCGGCAGAGGACAGGTCCCGGAAGTCGTCGAGTCGAGGATCGGCGAAGTCTCGGATCTCGATCGGCGCGGCCACATCGGTCATCCTGCCTCGGTAGAGATCAGGGGCTGGCCTGGACCGAGGTCAGTGGCGCACTACCTCGCTTGACCACGCGCGACAGCAGGCAGGCGCGCTCTACCTCGCTGACGGGCGCGCCGACGCCGGCCGAGCGCCGTACCCGCGCAAGCAGGACAGATCACAGCTCGATCACATGGCGGGTACCACGTCGGTGCAGTGACCGTATTCTCTCGGAAACTGCTGCGGTCCGGCGAACTGGCCGGAACAGCGCCTGGGCTCAAGGACATCCGGGAGGTGGCCGTTGCCGTCGATCGTCGAAGATCGCGCCGGTGAGCCGGCCACCAGCCAGAAGCTGACCCCCGCACAACCCGTACCGTCAGCCGACGGAGGCGGCCGGGACACCCGTCCTCCGCGTACCGCGCGCGGCCTGCTCCTCCTTCCCCCGTGGGTCAGGGCCCCGATGCTCGGTCTGCGTCAGCCGGGCGCCTTTCTCGCGGTGGCGGTGGCGGCGGCGATCCTCGCCTGTGCGGCAGCCTCGGCTGCGCTGTTTCTCTCGTCGGCGAGTTCGGCGTCCCTGCAGCAGCAGATCAACGACCGGTGCGACAACGCGGCGTACCCGATGATCGGGACGCAGACCTACCTCGGGCCCTTCTTCGGGCCCGGGAACGGAGGCGAGGGCCGGCCGGAGTTCACCCCGCAGACCGACCAGGCCTATCCGCAAGCCCTTGCCCGGCAAGGGGTGGACAGCAGTCCGATCTTCATCGGCGCGCAGTCCGTTCTCACCGAGAACGGCCAGGCGCCCATCGCGCAGAACACCCGAGTCGTACGGCCGTTCTATCGCCCCGGTGCGGTGGATCAGGTCACCGTTCTGGACTCCGGATCCGGAAACGGGGTCTATGTGCCGTCCTTCGTGGCGGAGCGAGATCAGATCAGCGTCGGCGACGACCTGGAGGCCGACGGGGCGAGCGTCCCGGTGGTCGGGATCTATCAGAACCTCTACGACGAGCCGGTACGGG
>Ga0136614_10000394_pt1 | contig 21204 bp, 21 predicted proteins | sample AntDrymUQ2792106_2_FD_106643 | JGI IMG/M metagenome (GOLD analysis project Ga0136614, IMG submission 106643) | Polar desert sand microbial communities from Dry Valleys, Antarctica - metaG UQ279 (21.06) | ecosystem: Environmental > Terrestrial > Soil > Desert | place: Antarctica: Dry Valley... | reverse complement strand
GTTGGGCAGGTCCTCGTTCTCTTTGAACTCGTCGCGGATCGCGTGGAACAGGTCCTCGGACTTGAGGCCCTTCTGGCCCTCGTCGAGGTAGCGCTTGATGGCCATCTTCTTGGCCCGCGCGACAACGTTCTCGATCATCGCCCCGGAGTTGAAGTCCTTGAAGTACAGCAACTCCTTGTCGCCGTTGGCGTAGGTGACCTCCAGGAAGCGGTTCTCCTCGGCGTCGGAGTACATCCGCCGGCAGGTCTCGCTGATCAGCCAGTCGACGGCGAGGTGCTCGTCGCCTCGCTCCTTGACCAGGTCCGGGTGCAACGGCAGGCCGGCGTGCAGGTAGACGGCGAAGATCTCGCGCGCCGCGACCTCGTTTGGCCGCTCGATCTTGATCTTCACGTCCAGGCGGCCGGGGCGCAGGATTGCCGGGTCGATCATGTCCTCACGGTTGGACGCGCCGATGACGATGACGTCTTTGAGCGTCTCCACGCCGTCGATCTCGCTGAGCAGCTGCGGCACGATCGTGGTTTCGACGTCCGATGACACGCCCGACCCGCGGGTGCGGAAGATCGAGTCCATCTCGTCGAAGAAAACGATGACGGGGAAGCCTTCTTCGACCTTCTCCCTGGCGCGCTGGAAGATCAGGCGGATCTGCCGTTCGGTCTCGCCGACGTACTTGTTCAGCAGCTCCGGGCCCTTGATGTTCAGGAAGTAGCTGCGCGCGTCGGCGCGCCCCTCCTTCTCGGCCACCCGCTTGGCCAGGCTGTTGGCGACGGCTTTCGCGATCATCGTCTTGCCGCAGCCGGGCGGCCCGTACAGCAGGATGCCCTTGGGCGGGCGCAGCTCGTGCTCCACGAACAGGTCGGCGTGCAAGAAGGGCAGCTCGACGGCGTCCTGGATGGCCTCGATCTGCACGCTGAGGCCTCCGATGTCGTCGTAGGAGATGTCGGGCACTTCCTCGAGCACCAGCTCCTCGACCTCTGGGCGGGGCAGCTTCTCCAGGGCGTAGTTGCTGCGGATGTCGACCAGCACCGAATCCCCGGCGCGCAGCAGTGGCTCGTGGCACAGGGGCTCGGCGATGCGCACGACCTGCTCGTCGTCGGTGTGGCCGATGACGAGGAGTCGCTCGTCGTCAAGGCGCTCCTTGACCGTCATCACCTCGCCGACCAGCTCGAAGCGTGCCGCCTCGATGACGTTGAGCGCCTCGTTGAGCACGACCTCCTGGCCGCGCACCAGCCCGTCGACGGCGACCTCGGGACTGACGTGGACCCGCAGCTTGCGGCCCTGGGCGAAGATTTCCACGACCTCGGTGTCCAAGGCCTGCAGGAAGATTCCGAAGCCCGATGGCGGCGCGGACAGCTTCTCGACCTGCTGCTTGAGTGCCACGATCTGCTCGCGAGCGTCGCGCAGGGTGTCGGCCAGCTTGGCGTTCTGCGTGCCGGCGGCCTGCAGCTGTCCCCTGGCCTCCAGCAGGCGCTCCTCGAGGGCGCGAACACGGCTCGGCGAGTCATCCAGCCGCCGGCGCAGCAGCGCCGCCTCTTCTTCTAGAAAGCGCAGCTGCGTGCGAAGCTGCTGCAGCTCGACCTCGTGGGACGGCATGGGAATCGAGCCTTTCGATGCGCGGTCCTCGACCCCGAGTATAGGGCGGCTCCGACCGCGACTGACGTGGATGACCCGGCGACCTCACGGGTGGACTTGCCTGGTGGCTGTCGGGGCGACCCCCGGCCCGTTGGTGTTTGCGTCCACGACGTACACCCGCGACGCAACCTCGGTCGGCAGGACCACCTCACGACCGTCGACCAGCGCCCGCACCCCGTCGCGGTCGTGGTGCAGAACCGTCACCAAGCGCTGCGGAAGGATGCCCGCCTGGACCATCGCGGCGAGCAGGTCGGCGCGGTCGTCACCGACCATCGTCACGATCCCTTGGCTGCCGATGTCGCGCTCGGCCAGCGGCCGTCCGGCGATCGCCGCCAGCTCCCCGGACGGCGAGGGGATGGGGTGGCCGTGCGGGTCCGTAACAGGCCGCCCGAGGATGCGGTCGATGTCGGACAGCTCGGCCTCGTCGACCTCGTGTTCGAGTTGTTCGGCGAGGTCGTGCAGCTCGTGCAGTGGCACGCCCTCGGCCTCGTGCACGTAGCGTTCCAGCAGCCGGTGGGTGCGAACCATGCGCAGCGCCTCGCGGCGCCCCTCGGTGGTCAACGCGGCCGAGTCGTGATCCAGGACGACGAGCCGGCGGCGGACCAGGCTCCGCAGCGGGGACCGGATCCGTCCGGCTCCGGCGCCCACCCGTTGCTCCAGGTCGCCCACGGGCGTGGAAGCGACCGGGTCGTCGGCGGAGAACAGCGCCTTGAGCACATCCTCGGCCAGGGTGCGCTCCGCCGCGCGGTGCCGCCGGACCGCTCTGGCGACCACGCCGCCGCGCGGCCCGCAGAACAGCGCGAGCACGAAGCAGGCGGTGGCGACCAGCACGATCGCCGGACCCGACGCGACGTCGTAGTAGTAGGAGCCGTACAGCCCCCCGACCGCAGACACCGACCCGACCGCGGCCGCCACCAGCATCATTGTCCGCAGCCGACTGGTCAGGAGCAACGCGGTGGCGCCCGGGGTCACGAGCATCGCCACCACCAGGATCAGCCCGACGGCCTGCAGTGACGCCACGATCGTCGCCGACAACAAGGCCGTGAAGACGTACTGGAGTACGCCGACCTTCAGGCCGACGGCCTCGGCCATCAGCGGGTCGAAGCTCCACAGGTGGAACCACCGGTACCCAACGACGATGACCAGCAGCACCGCGGCGCCGGCCGACCCCGTCAGCCACAGGTCCGCCGACGACACGCCGAGCACGTTGCCGAACAAGATGTGAAACAGGTCGATGCCCCGCGGCTTGGCCACCGAGATGATCGCCAGCCCGAGGGCGAACGTGGCGGTGAAGCAGATGCCCATCACCGCATCCAGCTTCACCGGGGAATTGCGCTCGATGTAGGTGATCGCCAGCCCGGTGAGCACCGCCACGACCAGCGCGCCCCAGAAGATCCCGGCCTGGCGGGCGAGCAGGTAGCCGACGGCGACGCCGAGCAGGACGGCGTGGCTGATTGCGTCACCCAGCAGGGCCTGATGGCGCACGACCAGAAGGCATGACAAGACCGCGGAGACCACGCCGACGATCAAGGCCGCAGTGAGGCCGGCCCGCATGAACCCGTAGCGGGTCACGGGCTCGATGAACAGCGTCACGAGGTCGTTCATCCCGACGCCGCCCTGGGAGAGGCGCCGTTTGAGGGTTGACGCATCGCCGCCGCCAGCTGGGCGGGCACGGCGCCATAGGCGGCGCCGAGCGCCGCGGGGGTGAGCACCGCCGCCGCCGGCCCCGCGGCGACGACCCGCTGGGCCAGCAACAGCAGCCGGTCACACAGCGTGTCGATCGTCGACAGGTCATGGTTGACGACGACGACACAGGCCCCGTCGGCGGCTAGATCACGCAGCAGGGTGCCGAGCAACGCGATCGTGAGCGCGTCGACGCCTGCGAACGGCTCGTCCAGCAGCAGCAGGGACGCCTCCTGCGCCAGCGCCCTGGCGAGGAAGACCCGCTGCTGTTGCCCACCGGACAGCTCACCGATCTGACGGCTGGCGTACTCGGTCAGGCCCACCCGGTCCAGCGCCTCGTCGATCTTGCGGCGGTCCTCGCCGCTGCGAGGGCGCAGTAACCCAAGGTGCGGGTAGCGGCCCATCGCCACGACCTCGTGCACCACCGCCGGGTAGTCCCAGTCGATCATCGAGCGTTGCGGCACGTAGGCGGTCCGCCGCCGCGCCGCAGCCGCCGGCCGGCCGCCGACGGTGACGACCCCGGTGTCGGGACGGACCAATCCGAGCACGGCCTTAAGCAGTGTGGACTTGCCGGCGCCGTTGGGACCGATGACCCCGGTCACCGACCCGGCGGGCGCGTGGAAGGTGACCGCTCGCAGCGCCGGCCGCCGCCGGTAGGTGACCGTCAGTCCGCGGACCGCGAGATCCCCCGACGGGCTCACCCTTCGCCTCCGAGTCCTGCGACGATGGCCCGCGCGTTGGCACGCATCATGCCGACGTAGGTGTCGGCGCCGCTGCCCGGCTCGCCCACCGAGTCGCCGTACAGCGGCTCGCCGATCGCCACCTGCGCGTCTCGGGCGACGCGCTCGATGAGGTCGGGGTTGACCGTGGACTCCAGAAAGATTGTCGGCACTTCCGCGGCGCGGATCAGATCGATCAGGGCGCTGACCGCCTGCGCACTCGGCTCCTCCTCGGTGGTGACGCCGATCACGGTGCCAAGCACCTCCAGCCCGAAGTGCTCCGCGAAGTAGCTGTAGGCATCGTGGCTGGTGACCAGCTTGCGTCGCTGCACCGGGATGGTGGCGATCTGCTGGGCGAGTTCGACGTCGAGCTGCTCCAGTTCGCCGCGATAGGCCTCGGCGTTGCGGGTGTAGTCCTGGGCGTGCTGCGGGTCGGCGGCGGCGAAGGCCTCCTCGATCGCGGTGACGTAACCCTCGGCGACCAGCGGCGGCACCATCCACAGATGCGGATCGAGTACCCCGCCGCGCTGTGTCGACGCGCGCTCGGCGATGCCGTCGGTGAGGATGACCAGCTGGCCCTCGACGTTCTCAGCCAGCGGCCCGAACCACGGCGACAGCCCAAGTCCGTTGTCGAGCACGACATCGGCGTCGGTGATGCGGGCGGCGTCCGAAGGTGCCGGTTGGAAAGTGTGGGGGTCGCCGCCGACGTCGACCAGCGTGTCGACCGTCACGTGCTCTCCGCCGACCGCCTCCGCGAAGTCGCTGAACACGCTCATGGTCGAGACCACCGCCAGACCGCTCTCCCGCGCGTCCGACACCGTCGGCGCGCAGCCGCCGGCCAGCAGCGCCAGCAGCGTGATTACGGTCACGGCCATGTGCCCCGTCACGGCTCCTGCCTCAGCACGGTGCCGTGGACCAGGTGGCTCAGCGCCGTGCCCAGCGCGTGGCGCTGCCCGTCGAGGCGCACCCACAAGGGGCCGCCGAACGGTGCCCAGTCGGTGACCTCCAGGACCACGCCCGGCTTGATGCCGAGCTCGGCGAGGTAGCGCAGTGCGGCGCTGTCGCGATCGGAAACCCGCTCCACCCGGAAGCGGTCGCCGGCGTGGGCGGTGGCCAGCGGGTCTGACCACGACTCGTGGTGGGCGCCGGAGCGCGGGGGGATCGGGTCGCCGTGAGGGTCATGGGTCGGGTGGCCCAGCACGGCGTCGATGCGCTCCTCAAGGCGGTCGCTGACGGCGTGCTCGAGCACCTCCGCCTCGGCGTGGACCTCGTCCCACGGCACTCCGACGACGTCGGCCAGGAAGGTCTCGATCAACCGGTGACGGCGCACCACGCGCAGAGCTTGTTGACGCCCGCGTGGCGTCAGCGTCACCCGCCGGCCGGCCGGGCGTTCCACCAGCTGCTCGGCGGTCAGGCGCTTGAGCATGGCCGAGACCGAGGGCGGCGACAGGCCCAGGCGCCGGGCCAGCGCCGTCGTGGTCACCGCCTCACCATGGGTGTGCATGGCGAACACTGTCTTGAGGTAGTCCTCCGTGGCGATCGTCGGTGCCACACCGCATCCTTCGGTAGCTCTCCGCCCTATAGTATGGCTATACGAACGTTCTGTGTTAGTCACAGCTAATGTTCGGAGGGCAGCGCCCGATGGCTTGGTACCGCAGCGGCCCCGCGTCACGACCAACTCGGTCGTGGCACGGGGCCGCCGGGGTGTGTGGCCTAGCTAGTAGGTGGCGGCTGCGCCGTCGCCCATGCCCGCCGCTCCGGTCAGGAACGGCTGCGCTGCTGCCAGGACCTCGTCCTTGGACAGCGGGGTCTCGGTGGCGCCCATGTAGACGCCGTTCTCGGCGGGCTTGCCGAGCAGGTTGCCGATGACCGCTGCGTGGCGCGCCTCGACACCGAAGATGCCGGCGGCGGCCTGCAGGATGGCCTTCTCCTTGATAAAGCCGACCGCACCCAGGTATGCCGACACGCCGAGGTTCTCGAACGTGAAGGCAGTCTCCAGGTAGGTGTCTCGGCTGTCGAAGGCGCCGCCGAAGTCAACGCCCGGCGCTTCGACCGGCATGCCACCCAGCTGGTTGATCGTCTGGGTGATGCCGTCAACGTGTGCCGCCTCGTCGGCACCGACCTGCTGGAGGTACTGCGCCTCCTGGCCGTCGAGCAGCCCTGACTCGTTGCCCTGGCGGTAGAACTCGGCCTCCAGGTACTCCAAGGTCAGCGCGTAGTTCAGGACATCGACGTCGTTACCGAAGTCGGCGCTCTGTGCGAACGCCCACTTGGTGCCGAGCATCTGCAGCGCAACGCTGCCAGGAATGACTGTCGCGGCGCCCTTGACGAAATCGCGTCGTCTCATCGTCGCTTCTCTCCCTAGCTTCGGATGAACTGCATGGCAGCTTCGAGGACTTCATCCATGGTGGCGGTTGCCTCCATGGGTGCCGGGAACGGGTTGCCACCGCTGATCTGCGCGATGATCGCGGCGTGACGTGACTCCACACCGGCGATCGCCGCCGCAGCAGCCAGGATGTCACCGTTCTCGATGTTGGTGACCTGACCGTGGTAGGCGGTCACGCCGAGTTCCTCGAAGGTTGATGCTGTCTCCAGGAACGCGTCGCGGTTGTTGAGCACCCCGTCGGGGAAGCGGAAGCGCGGACTTTCCACCGGCTCGCCTCCCAGGTCGGAGATGGTGGCGCTGATTGCGTCGACGTGGGCTTGCTCGTGATCACGAATCGGCGTGACCAGCTCGAGCTCGCGTCCCTCGACCACGTTGTTCTCCAAAGCCCGCGTGTAGAACGCGGCCTCCAGGTACTCCAGGGTCAGCGCGTAGTTCAGGATGTCAAGGTCGTTCTGCGAGGCATCCTGCGCCAGCGCGAAGCGGTCCCCGGCGCGTGTGATCGCCAGAGTCCCTCCTACGCCGATCAGGGCTGCGCCGCGCAGGAACTTGCGGCGGCTGTCCTCGGTGTCGAACGCCATGACGGGCTGGCCGTGAAACAGCTCAGGCCTCTTCAAGACTGCACCTTTCTTCAATCGGATGGACCGTGGTGGCCTGCAAAGCCGGTTAGCCGCGAGCACCTCCTCGATCGACGGCGTCGAGATCTGAGGGCCGCGCCTTGGCCTGCACCACGATGCGGTGGGTCCGGTAGCCCTTGGGGGTGCAGGCGAACATCGTGATCATTCGGGCGCGCCGGGCCTGTGGCTGGCGCAGGACGAACTTCACGTACTTCGATTCGGGGACCACGGTCGTCTTGGTCACGCGGTAGGTGGTGCGGTGCTTGCCGCCCAGGGTGGTGACCACGCGGTCGCCGCGATCCAGCAGGTCGAGGTCGGCGAACGGCTTTGTGTAGGTCGTGCGGTGACCCGACAGAACGCTGTTGCCAGGGGCGCCCGGCAGCGGCGTGCCCGGCCAGTGACCAGGGCCCTTCCGCAGGGGTTCGTCGTACACCCCGCGCCGGTAGCGCTCGTTGACGTCGATGGCGGGGATCTGAATCCGACCGATCGGCCCACCCTTGCGCTTGTCGTTCACGAACAAGCTGCGTAGCCGACCAGATGAACCGGCGACCGGGTCGTCACCGCTGGCGACTTGGACGTCGTCGCCGCCGTTGCGGCGCAGGTCGCGCAGGCGCCGGGTGACGGCGGGTTCCCGCTGGCTGGGCACGACCGGCACCAGCCGGGTCTGCCCGTCCTCGGTGACGACGCGCCGGACCTCACCACTCCTGGGAGACCCGATGAGAGGCGCGACCATATACACCAGCGTCAGTCCGACCACAACGACCCCAAACTGCAAGAAACGGCGCAAACCACACCTCCGATCATGGGCTATCTCAGCGTTGATTCGTACCCGAGGCCCCAAAACGGGCGGTTCTGTAATATCCTTGTTACCGACCGTCCCGTACCGATCCCCCCGTCGGCGGCCGGGAGCCCCCCCGACCGGTGGGCGTGGGCGCCCGAGGTGGAAGTCGTGGAGGCCATGACGGCCTCACCAGCCGCGGCACCCGGTCGTGTGCTCGTCGTCGACGACGAGCACAACACCACCAGCGTGCTGTCGGCCTATCTGCGCAGGGACGGCTTCGACGTGGAGGTGCTCCACGACGGGCAGGAGGCGCTGGCCTCGGCCCTAGCTAATCCGCCGCGGCTGATGGTGCTGGACCTGTCACTGCCGCGCATGAACGGTCTGCAGGTGTTGCGCGCCCTTCGTGGTCGCCACACCACCCCCGTGATCCTGTTGAGCGACCGCCGCGACGAAGACAGCGTGGTCAACGGGTTGCGCCTCGGTGCCGACGACTTCGTCACCAAACCGTTCTCCGCTCGCGAGGTCGCCGCTCGGGTGGAGGCGATCCTGCGACGCAGCGCACCGGCCGGGGCCGCACAGGCCGGCGGTGACCGGACGGTTACCGCAGGGGACGTGACCGTGGATTTGGTGACCCATCAAGCCTGGTGCGGTGGCAGGCAGGTGACGCTGACGCCGCTGGAGCAGGCTTTGCTGGTGCACCTCATGCGGCAGCCAGACCGCACCTTCGACCGCCGCACGCTGTTGGCCCAGGTCTGGGGGTTCAGCCATGGTCAGCCGTCTGCGGTCACCGTGGAGATCCGGCGGCTGCGCCAAAAGATCGAGGCTGACCCCTCGACACCTCGCCGGATCCTGACGATGCATGGACGCGGCTACCGCTTCCAGGCGTAGCCAGCCTCAGCCAGCCAGACGCCTGGCCGTCGTCAGGAAGGCGGTGTGGGCAACCATGCGGTGGTCGGGCCGCACGGCCAGGCCGTCAACGTGCCAGCCGCGCACCAGCGTCTCGGTCGTCTGCGACATCCCCCAACGAGCGTCGCCGGCCAGCGCCTCGTGCAGGCGCATCACCTGCGGCACCGACGGGGTGTAGCCGCACAAGATGCCGCCGGAGTGCAGCGCCTCGACGGCGGCGTCCAGCACCGTCCATGGCTCGGACAGGTCGAGCACCACGCGGTCGCAGGCCATACCCGACAGCCCCGCGATGACATCGCCTCGCCGCAGCTGCCAGTTGTGCGGGTGGGTGCCGAAGCGATCGATGACGTTGCGCTCGGCGACATCGGCGAACTCGTCGCGCAGCTCGAAGCTGATGACCTGCCCGCCGGGGCCGACCGCCCGCAGCAGCGCCGACGTGAGTGCTCCCGAGCCGGCGCCGGCCTCGACCACCGTGGCCCTCGGGCAGATGTCGGCCAACGCCACGATCATCGCCTGGTCCTTGGGGTAGACCACCTGCGCTCCGCGCGGAGCCTTGACGGTCCAGTCGGCAGAGGTCGGACGGACCGCCAGCAAGGTCGAGCCCTTCGTCGTCGTCACCGACGAGCCCTCGGGCAGCCCCAGCAACGCCCCGTGGGGCAGCACACCGTAGTGGGAGTGGAACTCACCGCCGGGACGCAAGGTCAGCAGGTAGCGCCGCTGCTTGCGGTCCAGCAGCAGGACCTTGTCACCGTCGCCGAAGGGATCAGGGTGGCCCGGATGGCGGACGGTCACGGCGAACTGCGGGTCACGGCCGGGTGGCGGTGACGCCGTCGCGGCGACCGGCCGAAGCCACCACCCGTTCGCGGGTGCGGCAGAAGGCGCAGACGGGCGCGATGTCGGTTTGCCGTGGTCGAGTGGTCGGCAGGCCGCAACCACTGCAGGCGACCAGCTGCTCCCCCGCCGGGTCGGCGTTCGCGAAGTGCGTGGACTGGACCCGGTCAAGGAAACCGAACAGGAACTGCGCCTTGGTGCCTGGGCTGGTGCGTTCCAGCTCGTTGAGCGCGTCCTTGTAGCGCAGGACCGTGTTGCCGCCCACCATCGGGCACTCCTCCACCACGTACTCGAGGCCCCGGATGACGCAGTAGGCGGCCATCTCCCGTTCCCCCAGGCGGTACAGCGGCTTGACCTTGCGCGCCAATCCGCCACTGTCGGGCAGGGCCACCGACTGGCGAGCCATGAACGGGGTCTGCCAGCGCAGCACGTTGCCGAGCAGCTGCGCCGCCTCGTCGTCGAGGTTGTGGCCGGTGGCCATGACGTCGTAGCCGTGCTCCAGCGCCACACGGTTGAACACGTAGCGCTTGGACAGCCCGCATACGCCGCACGAGGAGCGGTTGCGCAAGCCGGTCGCGGTGGGAATGTCGTAGCCGTACTCGCCGGCCAGGTCCACGGTGTGCAGGGTGGCGTCGCGCGCGGCGGCGTAATCGGCCACCAGCCGGCCGGAGTAATCGGAGTACTCACCGATGCCAAGCCCTAGATACAGCCCGTCGGCGCGGTAGCCCATGTCCAGCAGCAGGTCCCAGAGGGCCAGCGAATCCTTGCCGCCGGAGACCGCGACGAGGATGCGGTCGTCGTAGGACATCATCCGGTGGCGGTCGATGGCCTCACGAACCTGCGTGCGGACGTGATCGACGAAGTGCTCGGCACAGTAGGCGGCGTTGTGGCGCCGCACCTCGATCACCGCCGTGCCATGGCACTGGTGGCACCGCGCCGGACCGGCCCCGCCGGAGATGACCGGCCGTACCTCCAGCTCGGCGTCGTCAGCCATCACGACGTCCTTGGTGACCAGTTCACCGGCGTGGATGACCAGGACCGTCTCAGGGTTGATGGCAAAGCGAGCAAGGATGTCGCCGACCCTGGCGGGCCCAGCCACGACTTCGGTGCGGCTCGGGTTGCGCAGCACGACCTTCATGTCACCGGCCAACCTAACAGCCATGTGTCCTACCGCTTCGCGGCTTGAGGACCGTCTGGCCGGGGCGCTTCACCGGGCGGTCAGCCGGTGGTGGCGCCCATGGCGTTGAGGGCGGAGCCGGCGCGGAACCAGCCCAGTTGCTCGGCGTTGAAGGTGTGGTTGGCCTCCAGCTCGTACGTGCTGCCGTCGGCGTGGGTCAGTCGCACGCGAACGGGTCGGTCGGGCGCGAGGTCGGCGAGGCCGACCACGTCGATGCGGTCGTCGACGCGCACCTCGTCGTAGTCGGCGGGGTCGGCGAACGTCAGCGGCAGCATCCCCTGCTTCTTCAGGTTGGTCTCGTGGATGCGCGCGAAGCTGCGCACCAGCACGACCAGGCCGCCGAGGTGGCGGGGCTCCATCGCGGCGTGCTCGCGCGACGATCCCTCCCCGTAGTTCTCGTCACCGACCACGACCCAACCCCTGCCCTTGGCCGTGTAGTTACGGGCGATGTCGGGCAGCTTGCGCACCTGCCCGTCCAGCTGGTCCACGCCGTGACCGGGCTCGTCGGCGAACGCGTTGTTGGCCCCGATGAACAGGTTGTTGGAGATGTTGTCCAGGTGGCCACGGAAGCGCAGCCACGGCCCGGCCGCCGAGATGTGGTCGGTCGTGCACTTGCCGACAGCCTTGAGCAGCACCGGCAAACCTTCGTAGTCGCCGCCCGGCCAGGCGGCGAAGGGCTCCAGCAGCTGCAAGCGGTCGCTGCCGGGGTCGACGACGACTTCGACGGACGCGCCGTCGGCGGCGGGCTCGGCGAACCCAGACTCGCCGGAGTCCCAGCCACCGTCCGGCAGCTCGTCAGCCTCCGGGGCTCGCAAGGTCACGCCGTCGAGCTGGTCGTGCCGCGGGTCGAAGTCCAGCCGGCCGGCCAGCGCGGCCGCCACGACGATCTCGGGCGACCCGATGAATGCCAGCGTCTCGGCAAAGCCGTCGTTACGCTGCGGGAAGTTTCGGTTGAACGAGCTGAGGATCGAATTGCGCGTGCCGCCCAGGTTGTCGGTGCGCTTCCACTGCCCGATGCACGGTCCGCAGGCGTTGGCCAGCACCGTGGCCCCGATCGCCTCCAGGTCGCCCAGCAGGCCGTCGCGTTCGATGGTGGCACGGACCTGCTCGGAGCCTGGGGTGATCAGCAGGGGGGTCTTGACGCGCAGCCCCGCCTCCTTGGCTTGGCGGGCGACGTGTGCCGCGCGTCCGATGTCTTCGTATGACGAGTTGGTGCACGAACCGACCAGGGCGTTGGTGATCTCGACGGGGTAGTCGTTGGCCTTGGCGTCGGCCCCCATCTGCGACACCGGCCGGGCCAGATCCGGAGTGTGCGGCCCGACGATCTGCGGCTCCAGACGTTCCAGGTCAATCTCAATGACCCGGTCGTAGTAGGCCCGCGGATCGTCGGCGACCTCGGGGTCGCTGCGCAGATGCCCGCGGTGGGCATCGGCGAGGTCGGCGATCTCCTCTCGCCCCGTGGACTTGAGGTAGCGGGTCATCGCGTCGTCGTAGCCGAACAGCGAGGTGGTGGCGCCGATCTCGGCGCCCATGTTGCAAATCGTGCCCTTGCCGGTGGCAGAGATGGACTCGGCGCCGGGCCCGAAGTACTCGACGATCGCCCCGGTGCCGCCCTTGACGGTGAGGATGCCGGCGACGGCGAGGATCACGTCCTTGGACGACGTCCACCCGTCGAGCGACCCGGTGAGGCGCACGCCGATGTGCAGCGGCATCCGCAGCCCGAAGGGCATGCCGGCCATCACGTCCACCGCGTCGGCGCCACCAACGCCGATGGCCACCATGCCAAGGCCACCGGCGTTGGGCGTGTGGCTGTCGGTGCCGATCATCATCCCGCCTGGGAAGGCGTAGTGCTCCAGGACCACCTGGTGGATGATCCCGCTGCCGGGCTTCCAAAAGCCGAGCCCGTACTTGGCCGACACCGTGCGCAGGAACTCGTAGACCTCGCGGTTGGACTCGTTGGCCACGGCGAGGTCGTGCACGGCGCCGGTCTCGGCCTGGATCAGGTGGTCGCAGTGCACCGTCGACGGGACGGCCACCTGCGGCAGGCCGGCGGTCATGAACTGCAGCAGCGCCATCTGGGCGGTGGCGTCCTGCATGGCCACCCGGTCGGGATGGAACTCGCCGTAGGCGCGCCCGCGCTCAAGGTCTTGCGCCGAGGCGTCGGCCATGTGGCCGAACAGGATCTTCTCGGCCAGGGTCAGCGGGCGCCCCAGCCGTTCGCGGCCAACGGCCACGGCCTCGGCAGTGCGCGCGTAGACGGCTTCGACGAGTTCTGTGGGGGTCGATGCGCTGGCGGGCATCACGTCTCCTGCTCGGGAGGGGCGGGGCGGTGTCCTGGTGTCGTCCGTACACTAACGACATGCCCCCGGTCGCTACCCAAGATTCCGCGGTCCTGGCAACCTCCGTCGCCCTCAAGGAGTGGGGTGCGGCCGCGGTGGCCCTGCTCGACGGGCGCCAGACCGTGCTGGTGCGCAAGGGCGGGATCCACGAGAAGTCCTTCCGCGTCGACCGGGACCGCTTCGTGCTGTTCCCCACCGTGGCGCACAGCCACCGCGAGCGCGTCCGGCCAGAGCACCACGACCTTCTGGCCGCCGGCGAGGCCGACGTCGACGAGGCAGGCGGCACCATCACGGTGCGCTGCGGCGTGTCGCTGGTCGACGTGGTACCGGTGGCGCGGCCGGAGGGGCTGGCCGACATCGCCGACCTGCACATCTGGACTCAGGATTCGGTCCGGGCTGACCGCCTGGAGTTTCGGCCCAAGCACCAGCTGCAGGTGCTCGTCGCCCGCGCCGTGCAGTTGCCCCACCCCGTGACACTGCCGAGGTTGGAGGCCTACGCCGGCTGCCGGTCTTGGGTCGAGCTGCCGGTGGCGTGGGACGGCAGCGGCCGGCAGGTGCACGCCGAGGACCGACTCGCGGCCAACGCCCGACGGGTGCGCGCCGCGCTGGGCTGAGCACCGACCGCCGCCACCTGCGAGGGCGCGGGGCATACGAGTACACACGCGACCACGCACGAGGGGAACGAGGTGCGGTTCACCGATCGGCACGACGCAGGCCGCCAGCTGGCCGAGCGGCTGGCGCCGCTACGAGACAGCAAACCCGTCGTGCTGGCGCTGCCGCGCGGCGGCGTGCCCGTCGCGGTAGAGGTTGCCAAGGCGCTGAACGCTCCGCTGGAGGTCTTCGTCGCTCGCAAGCTCGGCGCGCCCGGTCGCCCTGAGCTGGGAATCGGTGCGATCGCCGAGGGCGGCGTGGTCGTCCTCGACGAGCGGGCGGGTCCCTGGCGCGGCGACGACGACCAGCTGCGAGCGACCACCGCCGCCGAGCAGGCCGAGCTGGAGCGCCGTGTCGACCGCTACCGGGGTGGGCGGCCCTTGCCGTCGCTGGCCGGGGCCACGGTAGTCCTGGTCGACGACGGTCTGGCCACCGGCGGAACCGCACGTGCAGCCCTGGCCGCGCTCAGCGAGCACCGACCCGGGCGCCTGATCCTCGCGGTTCCCGTCGCACCTCCCGCGACGGTGCAACGGCTGGCCGCCGAGGCCGACGAGATCGTGGCACTGCACACCCCGGCGGTCTTTCGGGCCGTTGGCCAGTGGTATCGGCACTTCGACCAGACCAGCGACGCGGAGGTGCTCGAGCTGCTGGGCAGGACCCCCGACGCGCACCGGGATACCCGCTGAGTGGCGGACCTCGTGGGGTGGGAATGAGCGGCGAAGGAAGCCTTGGGGTCCGCAGGGTGCGCATCCCCGCCGACGGCCTTGAGCTCGACGGCGATCTCGTGCTCCCCGAGGGTCACCGTGCGCTGGTGGTGTTCGCTCACGGCAGTGGCAGCAGCCGCGCCAGCCCGCGCAACCGTGCGGTCGCCGACGTCCTGCACGCCGCGGGCATGGCGACGCTGCTCGCCGATCTGCTCACCGCCGACGAGGACGACCTCGACCGGCGCACCGCCGAGCTGCGTTTCGACATCGCACTACTCGCCCGGCGGCTAGCCGCCATCGTGGCGTGGGCCGCCTCCCAGCCGGAAAGCCTTGGGCAGCGGATCGGCCTGTTCGGCGCCAGCACCGGTGCAGCGGCCGCGCTGATGGTCGCTGCCGCCGAACCCGAGCTGGTGGCGGCGGTGGTCTCGAGGGGCGGCAGGCCGGACCTCGCCGGCGCGGCGCTGCGCGACGTGCGGGCACCGGTGCTGCTGATCGTCGGCGGCGACGACGCGACGGTGCTGCGGCTCAACACCGAGGCCCAGTCGACGCTGGGCTGTTCGCTGGCGGTCGTGCCGGGCGCCAGCCATCTGTTCGAGGAGCGAGGAGCGCTGGAGTCGGTCGCGCGGTTGGCCGCCGACCACTTCACCGAGCACCTGGCGTCAGACAGGCGACCGCCAGGGTGGCAGCATTGACCTGACCGACCGCAACTGCGGCGGCGGATTCCGGTGCACCTGGAAAGTGACGCCTTGCGGATACCTCGGCAGCTCAAGACGTGGAAGGCGGCCCTGTTGGGCGCGCTTGCCGTGCTGCTCGCGGTCACCTTGCTGCCGTCGCTCGGCCCCCTGTCGGGCACCAGGGCCACGGCTTCGTCGCAGCGCCGTACCGTAGTGTCCCAGGCTCCCTCCGATGAGCCTGCCCCCTCGACCACCGAGGCCCCGGCGCCCGTGCTCACCGGGAACGCACCAGCGGGTTCCACCAAAGAGGCGCTGGTGATGGGACAGTTGTCGGCACCGGCGGCGCCCGATCCCAGCGGCACCGTCCCCGCCGCGCGGTTCGCCAAGGTCAAGGCCCTGCAGCCGCGGTTGCGCCTGCGCGACGTCGACACCGACGCCGTCGCCGAACGGGTGCGCCGGATCGACGGTGTGACGTTCGCCACCGCCATCGAAGTGGGTCGTGTGCCGGTGAAGGGCCGCAACGTCACGGTCGCCGCCGTCAACCCGCGCCAGTTCCGGCGGGTGACTCCTCAGCTGACCGCGGACGAGGTGGGCGTGTGGCAGCGCATCGTCGAGGGTGACGCTGCCTTCACCCATGACACGGGCACGACGTTGGGCGCCAAGCTTGGCGCCACCGTGAAGGCCGGAGCGGACGGCTCCGCCTTGCGCGTTGGTGCCTATGCCTCCAACGGCGTGCCGCCGGTGGCCGACCTCCTCGTCAACCGCGCGACGGCGAAGAAGCTGCGGTTGCGCGGCCGGCGCCACGTCCTTGTGGCGCTGAGCGACGACGCCGACGCGGCCGCCGTGGCCTCGCAGATCGAGACCGCGCTCGGCGTCAGCGCCGGGGTGCTCGCCCAACCCGAGACCCAACGTGCCTTCCTTGTCGGTGAGGACGCCCGCGAGGAGTTCGAGCCGTACACCTACGTCGACATGGGCGACGGGATGATCCAGATCGACGCCGACTGGGTGCAGCGCAACATCGTCAGCCGCGAGGTGCCGGTCCTCACCGGCGCGGTGACCTGTCACCGCCGGATGGTCGACCAACTCGCCGGCGCCCTCGGCGAGATCGAAGAAGCGGGGCTCGCCGAGCTCATCGACACGTCGGACTACGGTGGCTGCTGGGTGCCTCGCCACATCGATTTCAATCCCGCGAGGCCGCTGTCGATGCACTCGTGGGGCCTGGCCGTTGACCTCAACGTCTCCACCAACGGACTGGGTCAGCCGCCCACGATGGACCCGCGAATCGTCGAAATCTTCGACCGCTGGGGCTTCGCCTGGGGCGGACGCTGGAGCCGTCCCGACGGCATGCACTTCGAGCTGGGTGCGCTGCTGGCAGGCCCCCAGGGCTGACTCGCTGGTCCTTTGCGGGGCCGTTGACCCACGGGCATACTCGCCGCACCCCTCCACGTCGGCGTGGCGGAACTAGGTAGACGCGCATGGTTGAGGGCCATGTGGACTTCGGTCCTTGGGGGTTCAAGTCCCCCCGCCGACACCACCTTTCACCAGCGGGAACGCTATCCCAGCGGTCGTGACGTCAACGAAGTGCGAGCCCTCGCGCTCACAGGATGCTCACACACGGCCAAGGGCCGTGTGGGCGTCTGGCAGCCGCAACCTCAGAGGCGCAGCGCTGTGCGGTTAGTGAGGCGCCGGGTCATTGGGCTCGCGGCGCAACTCGACCTCGGGCCGTCGGACATCGCGCGGACCCAATCCGCTCCTGCATCACGACGAGCGCGCGCACATGATCCGCATGGTCAACACCACCCGTGTGTCACGGGCGCCATCGACGCTCGCCGAGCGTCTGTTCCAGGACCATCATTCGACCCTGGGCTCGTCGGAGCGTGTCGAAACGGCTCGTGCCCGGCAGTGAGGGTCAATGGCCGAGGATGTGTGCGGCCACCTTGCTCGCTGCCTCCTCGTCATGAGCCGGCAGGACGTGGCTGTAGACGTCGAGGGTGATCGCCACGCTGGCGTGCCCGAGCCGCTCGCTCACCACCTTCGCTGATACGCCGGCGGCGAGCGCGGCGGTGGCGTAGCTGTGGCGAAGACCGTGGATGCCGATGTTGGGGAGACCCACGGCTGCCACGCGGTGCATGAAGTGCCGGCTGACCGCTTCCGGGTTGAATGCTGAGCCGTCGGCGCGGCAGAACACGAGGCCGAACTCCTGCCAGGCCGGCCCGGCGGCGATCCGCTCCTCCCGTTGCCGTTGAAGGTGGGCGCACAGGGCGGCCAACGTCGCGGGATCGAGCGAGAGCGTTCGCCGACCCTTCGCGGTCTTCGGTTCTGTGGCGACGGGTTCGCCCCGCACGACGGTCACGGCACGGCGTACTGACAGCTTTGCGCGCTCGAGGTCGAGGTCCTCCCAGCGCAGCCCGAGAAGCTCGCCGCGGCGCACTCCGGTTGTGGCGAGTAGCAGCCAGGCGGCGTAAAGCCGGTCGTCGCGTACTGACGCAAGGAACTTGCGCATCTGCGCGCTGTCCCAGACCTTCAGCTCGGGCGCGAGGACACGGGGTGGATCGGCGAGGCTTGCCGGGTTGCGTGCCAGCCGTCCCCACCGCACCGCGTCGCCGAGGGCCTTCCGGAGCGTCGTATGTACGTGGCGGACCGTCTTAGTCGACAACCCTCCCTGACCGTCCTTGCGTCCGCTGCTCACCAACTCGCCGTAGAGGGCGTTGAGATGCGCTGGGGTCAGCGCCTGCAGCCCTATGTCACCGATACGGGGTTGCACGTGGGCGACGATCAGCATCCGGTACTGGTCAAACGTCGTTGGCTTGACCGTGGAGCGAATCGCCGGCAGCCACTCCTCAACCAGATATTGGCCGACGCCGCGCTTGGACGGCTCCACGTACGAGGCGGTATCGAGGGAGTGGAGTAGCTCGCGCAGCGCTCGCTCGGCATCCGCCTTCGTCCGGAAGCCACCCTTCATACGCTGCTTGCGCCTCCCGCTCTGGTCGCGGCCTGCGTCCACGACGTACGACCACGGCAGGCCCTTGCCCCTGCGCCGTTGAAACACCCGTCCTTTCATCAGGTCATCCTCGCCACGGCTTGCATCGGTGTCAGAGTGTGCGCAGCGATAGGCTGACAGCGAAGGCCATGTGGCGACTATCTGTGGAAAACTTTGTCCCTGGCAGGCTCGTAACGGAAGACTTATCCACGCGGGAAGTAGCCGAGCGACTGGAGCTCCCAGCACGGCGAACCGCTCGCCCCCAGCGTCCACGTCGTCGTCTTGTCGGCCCTATAGGTAGCGGCAGACGGTGGCCGGGTCGCAGCTGGCGGGCTGGATGTTGGCGGCTGCGTCGTGCAGTTGGGTGACCGTTTGCCGGAGTGCTTGGAGGTCGGCGATCTGTTTGTCGAGGTCGGCCAGGTGCGTGGTGAGCAGCTGTTGGACGTGGTCGCAGGGGGTGGTCCCTGCGTCTCGGAGGTGGAGGATTGTTCGGGTCTGGGCGAGAGTGAAGCCTGCGGTGCGGCTGCGGCGGATGAAGTCGAGCCGCCGGAGGACGTCGGGGTTGTAGTCGCGGTAGCCGTTGGGCGTGCGGCGCGGGGCGGGCAACAGCTTGGCTTCTTCGTAGAACCGCAGGGTCTTGGTCGTGGTGCCGCTCGCCGCGGCAAGTTCACCGATGCGCATCTCGCCTTCTTCGTTCGTGTTGGGCTTGACCTTCCCCGTGCTGGAACGTTCATTCTGGTTCCCGGACATCCAGGGAGCGAGTGGAGGCCAGGATGGAGACAGGCGGGGGCGGCTATGACGTCGACCTGGCGGTGGTCGGTTCCGGTGGTGCCGCGATGGCGGCAGCCATCACGGCGCGGCAGGCCGGCAAGGGCGTCGTGCTCATCGAGCGCGGCACTTTGGGCGGAATTTGCGTGAATATCGGTTGCGTCCCGTCCAAGACGCTGCTTGCCGGCGCCGGCGCTCGGCAGGCGGCGCTGACGAACCCGTTCGGCGGCGCGCCCACCTCTGCCGATGGGGTCGACTTGCGTGTGCTGATGGGGCAGAAGGACGAGCTGGTCGAGCGGCTGCGAGAAACCAAGTACGCCGACGTCGCGGCCGCCTACGGTTTTCAGGTCCGCCTCGGGCAGGCCAGCTTCGTCGATGAGGAGATCCTTGCCGTCGACGGGCAGCCGGTGCGTGCCCGCGCCTACCTGGTCGCCACCGGCGCCGAACCCGCCCGCCCGGACCTGCCCGGCCTGGACGAGGTGGACTGGTTGACCTCGACCACGGCGATGGAGCTGACCGAACTGCCGGAATCGCTGGTGGTCATCGGCGGCGGATTCGTGGGGATGGAGCAGGCTCAGCTGTTCGCTCACCTCGGCACCCGTGTCAGCGTCATTGGCCGACTCGCTCGTCAGGCTGAGCCTGAGCTTGCCGAGGCGTTGCGGGCGGTGTTCGCCGATGACGGGATCGCCGTCGTGGAGGAGCATGCCACCGCCGTGCAGACCGACGGCGACCAGGTCGTGGTGACGACAGCATCCGGGTGCCGGGTTCGTGGTCGGCGGCTGCTGGTGGCGACTGGGCGTTCCGCCCGCACCGCCGGCCTCGGGCTGGCCGCCGCGGGGGTGGACGTGGACGAGCGGGGCTTTGTCGTCGTCGACGATGATCAGCGCACCTCCAACCCGTGCGTCTACGCCGCCGGAGATGTCTGCGGCGCCCCGCAGTACGTCTATGTCGCTGCCGCCGCCGGCCGGGTCGCCGCGCGTAACGCCCTGGACGACGACCGGGGAGTCGCGGCAGCGCGGGTGGACCACACGGGGCTGCCCGCGGTGGTCTTCACCCGCCCGCAGCTGGCGTCGGCCGGGCTCACCGAGGCGCAGGCCCTCGCCCGTGGCCGGGTGTGCGAATGGCGCGTGCTCGACCTGGGCGACGTGCCCCGCGCGTTGGTCAACCACGACACCCGCGGCGCGGTCAAGTTGGTCGCCGACGCCGCCACCGGCAAGGTGCTGGGTGTGCACGCCCTCGCCGACGGGGCGGGGGAGATCATGCTCGCCGCGACCTACGCGATCAAGGCGGGGATGACCGTCGACGATGTCGCCGACACGTGGGCGCCCTATCTGACGATGGCCGAGAGCCTGCGCATCGTTGCCGGGCTGTTCCGCAACCAGATGCCGACGTCGTGCTGTGCCTGACGGGGCCCGCCCCGACGGGCCCAGGTCGAACCACGGCGGGCCGAACTACGGTCGGGTGACCGTTGGGGTCGCCGCTGCCCTGGGGCTGTGCTGCGCCGGGCACATCTTGTTGCTGGCTTTTGGGTTCGCCAGCCTCGGGGCCGCCGCCGGTGCACCCACCGGCAGCACCGTCCTGCTGCTCCTGGCCATTGTGCTCCTGACCGTTGCCGGGACCGCGATCACGGCCCGCAGGAGGCGCCGCCACCACCGGCACTCAACCTTTGGAAAGGATCTGCCGTGAGACTACCCCACGCTCTGCTCGACGTGACCGTGTCCACCGCCGCCGGCTACGTCGGCACCAAGGTGATGGAGCCGGTGAGCACGAGGCTCTACGAACTCCAGCCCGCAGCGGCCCAGGCCCGGGAGGACGCCGTCCGGCCCGGCCCGCCGTACCGCGTCGCCGCCGACAAGATCACCAAGGCCCTCGGGGTCGGGCTGAGCGAGGAACGGCTGCAGCGGTGGAGCCTGGCGCTGCACTACGGCATGGCGGTCCAGTGGGCGCCGCTGTACCCGCTGCTACGTCGGCGCACCCGACTGCCTCCGTCGCCGCGGGGCTGGCTACCGGCGCGGCGATGAGCCTGGTCGCCGACGAGCTGATGACCCCGGCGTTCGGGTTCTCCGCCTCGAACCTCGACTACCCGCTGGTAACTCACGCTCGCGGGTTCGCCGCGCATCTGGTGTTCGGACTGGTCGTGGCCGCCACGGTGGAAGCAGGTTGGATTGCCCTCGGCCGCTGTCCCTCACACCCGCCCGTGCGCAGCCGCACGCACCAGAGGCCTACGACCAGCGGGAGGAGATCGAGATGAGCGAGCACGTCGACGTCGCCGTGATCGGGATGGGGCCGGGAGGGGAGGTCGCCGCAAGCAGGTTGCTGGCCGCCGGGCGGCGGGTGGCGGTCATCGAGCGGGAGCTGATCG
>Ga0136614_10000393_pt1 | contig 21212 bp, 20 predicted proteins | sample AntDrymUQ2792106_2_FD_106643 | JGI IMG/M metagenome (GOLD analysis project Ga0136614, IMG submission 106643) | Polar desert sand microbial communities from Dry Valleys, Antarctica - metaG UQ279 (21.06) | ecosystem: Environmental > Terrestrial > Soil > Desert | place: Antarctica: Dry Valley... | reverse complement strand
TTCGAGATCAGCCTCTCCGATTGATTCTAAATCTCCAAGTCTTTCTTTCCACGCGCTAGGTAACACCATCAGAGACGTGCCGGTATCCACCAGCGCATCACATTTCAAGCTCTTTGTAAGCTCAGCAACGTTTGTAATAGTGACTGAAGAAATGATCCGTCCCATAATTTCCTCCATCGAATCCGTGTTCTCAAATATACAACGAAGATCAGTGTTGAATGAAAATAAGCGCGCCGCGCCGTTTGCTCATGTGAGTGAGTTTGACCGTCTCACGCGGCTCTCGCATAATCGCCGGCTATGAAGACTGCCATCATTCATCATCCGGTTTTTTATCAGCACGACACCGGCGCAGGGCATCCCGAACAACCTGAGCGTTACGCGGCGGTGATGCAGGCGTTGCGCGGCGATGCGAAGTTGTGGCCGCAGTTGTTGGAACTGGAAGCGCAGCCCGCGCCACGCGGCGACGTGCAGGCGTGCCACACGCCGCAGCATTACAAGCGCGTTGAGCAGGCCGTCAGTGAAGGCATCGGTTATCTCGACGCCGGCACGATTGTTTCGTTGCATTCGCTCGACGCGGCTTTGCGCGCAGCGGGCGGGGCGTGCCGCGCCGTCAATGCTTTGATGAACGGCGAGGCGCAGAACGCTTTCTTGGCCGCGCGCCCGCCCGGCCATCATGCGACGAGCGAGCGAGCGATGGGCTTTTGTCTCTTCAACACAGTCGCCATCGCCGCGCGTTACGCGCAGTCGCATTATCAAGAGATCGAGCGCGTCGCCGTCGTCGATTGGGATGTGCATCACGGCAACGGGACGCAGGGGATTTTCTACGACGACCCGACGGTCTTCTTTTATTCCGCGCATCAATACCCGTGGTATCCCGGCACGGGCGCGCGCGGCGAGACGGGACAGGGACGCGGGCGCGGCTACACCTTAAACGTCCCGGTGCGCGCCGCGACTCCTGCCAAACAACATCGCCGCATGTTCGAGACCGGGCTGGAAGAGATGAGCGATAAATTCACACCCGATCTGATCTTCATCTCTGCCGGCTTCGACGCGCACGCTGGCGATCCGCTCGGCCAACTGCTGCTCGAAGACGCAGACTTCATCGGGATGACGCGCATCGTCAAAGAATGGGCGCGTGAAGCCTGTCAGGGGCGAGTGATCTCTTGTCTCGAAGGCGGCTACAACTTGAACACTCTCGGCGAGACGGTGCGCGCGCACGTGCAAGCGTTGAGCGAAGACTGAAGCAGGAGGAGGCAGGGGCAGGAGGCAGTCAGGCCGCCAATCATGTCCCCCTGCCGTCTGCTTCCTGCTCCTGCCTCCTGTATTGATGACTTCTCTGACTTACATGCAGTTGCTTCGCGGCAATCGCGCGTTTCGGCGGTTGTGGTGGGGGCAGGTGATTTCGGAGCTGGGCAATTGGTTCAACTTTATTGCCGGGCTGGGGTTGGTGCGCGCCGTCTCAGGCGGCGATCCGAGTGTGACGGCGGCAGTGTTGATGCTGCGGCTCGCGCCGTTTGCGTTGTTTGCGCCGTTGGCGGGCGCGTGTGTGGATCGTTGGTCGCGGCGGACGGTGATGCTCGTGACGGACGCGGGGCGCGCGGTGTTGGCGTGTGGATTCTTGCTGGTGCGCGGGCCGGAAGATTTATGGATCGCTTACGTTTGCACTTTTGCCATGACGATGCTGACGGCGTTCTTCGAGGCAGCAAAGAACGCGGCGTTGCCGAACATTGCGGGCGAGCGCGGGTTGCTCGCGGGCAACGCTTTGATGTTCTCATCGCGGTTCTTGCTAATGTCGATTGGCGTGGCGTTGGGTGGGGCGGCGTCGGCGCGGTTCGGGTATGAGGCCGCGTTTGTCATCAACGCGGTGTCGTTCGTCGCTTCATACATTTCGATCTGGTTGATTCCAGAAGGCGAGATGCGGGCGGCAGGCGCAACGGCGGTTGAGAGTGATGCTCAACAAATGTCGGGCAGCGTGTGGTTCCGTCTGTGGGCGGACATTCGCGAGGGGTGGTCTTACATTTGGCAACATCGTTTAGTGTCGGCTTTGATCGGCGTCAACATTTTGTGGGCGACGGGCGGGGGCGCAATCTATTTGGTTTACGATCAACTCGGCGCGAACTACTTCGCGGCGCGCGAGGGCTACGCGCCGGACATGGCGGCGGCAGCCTTTTACGTTGCATCAGGTGTCGGGCTGGTCGTCGCAATGGCTTGTGCGCGTCGCATCGGCGATTACGTAGCGGCGCGCGGTTGGACGGTGGCGCTGATCGGTTGGGGCATTATCGCGCATGGCGTCACGTTCGCGCTGGTGGGTTTTATGCCGACGCTAGTGTTGGCGTGTGTGGTGACTTTCATCTCGCGGTTGTTTATTGGCGTCGAGTTCGCGGTGCAAGACACGCTGCTGATGCGCGCGCTGCCGGACAGAGTGCGCGGGCGCGTGTTGATTACGGATCGGGCGGCGGAGATGTCGGTGATGGGACTCGGCGCGCAGGCGTTCGGCTGGACGTTGGAATGGATCACGCCGCAAGGTCTAGCGATCATTTCAGGGTTGCTGTCGGCGAGTCCGGGCGTGCTGTGGCTGTTGCTGTTCGCGGCGGGCAAACTGCGCCTGCCGGTGAAGGAGGAAGCGCCGCCCATGACGACGACGGAAGAGGCTGAGTTAGCGGCAGCGCGTTGAAACAGGAATTGTGAGGCGGACGTAAGAAACGAATGTTGCAAACGTAAGAGTCTAAATTGAAACACGCGAGAATGGGACACCAAGAAAGAGACAGGATTGACAGGATGCACAAGATCAAGCCAGAAGATCATGCATCATCATCCTTCTTTCATCCTGTCCATCCTGTTAATCCTGTCTCTTTCTTTCGTGGTTTGATTTAGGAATTTTTCAAAAGCCTCTGAAGAGAAATGAGCGTGACTGTGAAAAAAGCGAGAGAGTCTGTGAGCCGCGCGCGGCTCTGGCTGCGGCGTGTGATGCCGCGCGTGGCGGTGGCGGCGGGCGTGAGCTTTGTCCTGCGCGCGCTGGTCCAAGACTTTTTTCCTGCATGGCACGACAGCTCGTTTTTCGGCTCCGTGCTTGATTTCGTGACGACGCTGCTGGTTGTGCCGACGCTCGTTTATTACGGCTACAAAACGCTGCGTTGGTTGAAGCAAAAGTTATTGTGGCGCGTGCGCCGCCGGTTGATTATTACTTACTTGTTCGTTGGCTTGACGCCGATTGTGCTGTTGGCCGGACTTGGTTTCCTCTTCGGTTACAGCATGGCGCTCAATTCGATGGCCGACACCGTGATGAAAGAGGTCGGCGCGACTGAACGGGAGACGTTGGCGAACGCGCGCGGCCTCGCCGACGCGCTCGATGATTTACCGACGGGGACGAACGGTGAACGGCTGCAAGCGTGGCTCGACGAGCGCAATCGCCTGCTGCAAGCCTCGCTGCCGGGCGCGCGCATTGTCGTCTGGCGCGGCGCGGATAACACAAGGGCAGAGACGTTAGACTTGAGCCGGCCCGCGCAGTTTGTCAGCGAGCCGGAAGGAGAATGGGTGCGGGCGGTCGGCGATTCGCAGTTGCCGCTCGGTGCGCCGCTGCCTGAGTGGTTGCGCGAACGCGAGGAGTGGAGCGGGCTGTCGATCATTCCTTCGAGCGATCCGCGCGCGCGGTATGGTTCGCCTTCGCTGCGCGCGTTGGCGCGGCGGGAAAGCGATGGCCGCGCGTTGGCATTGCTGTTGATCGTTCCGGTCAGCCGTGCGTTGGTCGAGCAAGTTCGCGAGAGTACGGGGATTCGTGTGCGCCCGGCGTTTTCCAATCGCTCGCTCTTCGCTCCGGGACCAGCGGGAAAAACGAACGTTAAGATCACCTCCAGCAGCGAACGCCGTAAGCCGGTCGTGACCATTGAAGAGACGAGCAACGAGGGCCGGGAAGTGAACCGCAATATCGATCAGCTCGGCGAAGAACGGACAGACGAGAGTCATGCCATCGTGGTGATGCCGGTGACGAATTGGCTCGACGGCGAGCGGGAGCGCTACATTACCTTCATGTTTCCTTCCAGTGTCGCGGCGGCGCGCGGCTATGCGCTCGAACGTGGTTATCTCGGACAAGAATTCCGGCTCAACAACGTGCTGCTGGTCTTCGTCGTGATCTTCGCTGTCTTCGAGTTGCTCGCCCTGCTCGCCGCCGGATGGATCACGCGCGCCGTCACCGGCACAGTTCACAAACTTTATCAGGCCACCGAGTTCATCAAGCGCGGCGATTTTTCACACCGCGTCAAGGTGCGCTCGCACGATCAGTTGGGCGAACTGTCCATCGCTTTCAACGAGATGTCGGCCAACGTCGAGACGCTGTTGCAGGAGCGCGTCAAACACGAGCGATTGGAACGCGAGGTCGAGATCGCGCATGAAGTGCAGACCCATCTTTTCCCGCGCGAAGTGCCGCGCCTTGAGTCGGCGGAGATCGTCGGTGAATGCCGGGCCGCGCGCGGCGTGGCCGGCGATTATTACGACTACGCGGAGATCGTGCCGGGACTCATTGCCTTCGCGCTCGGCGACGTGGCGGGCAAGGGCATCTCCGCTTCGCTCGTGATGTCGAATTTGCAAGCCGCGTTGCGCGCGCAGGTCACAATCTTGGCCGAGCGTTGGAAACTCGCCGAGTCGGCCCTAACGGTCGCCGCCGCTGCGACAGCGGTTGCGCCGACCGTCGAGCCGATGCTCGAACAGAGTCTCGATCTGCCGTGCGGCGTGACCGGCGTGGATACCGCCTGCGCGGTCGAGAACATGGTCGCCAGTATCAACGAACAACTGTGCCGCAGCACCGACTCAAATCGCTTCGCCACTTTCTTTCTCGCACTCTACGACGACCGCACGCGCCGCCTGCGCTACACCAACGCCGGCCACAACGATCCGCTGCTCGTGCGCGCCGATGGGAGTGTGGAAAAGTTAAACGCGGGTGGCACCGTCCTCGGCGCGTTCGAGTGGGTGCGCTACGAAGAGGCCGCGACGACGCTTGCGCCCGGCGATCTACTGCTCGTCTTCTCCGACGGCTTCAGCGAAGCGCAGAACACTGTCGGCGAAGAGTACGGCGAAGCACGCCTCGCGCAATTCGCCGCCGCGCGCCGCCACAAAACAGCAGACGAGATTCGCCGCGCCGTCTTCGAGGAGATCGATAATTGGTCAGGTGGACAAGAGCGCGGCGACGATCAGACAGTCGTGATCCTCAAAGCGCGTTAAGAGCATGAGAATAGACAGGATTAACAAGATTCACGGGATGAGCCAATCAAGGTGCGACCCGTATGGCTTCTTTCATCTTGTCAATCCTGTCCAATTCTTTCCTGCTTTGATTTAGAGCGCGGTGATCATAGCTGCTCGCGCTCCCATTAGCTCGGAGAAATCTTTGGTGTAGATCGTCTCGACGCGGCGGACGCGGCGGACGGCTTCGATCAATTCATCGGTGGTGAGATAGCCGTTCTCGACGTGTGAGATGGCCCATGCCTTGATGTGCGCGGCGGCTTCGAGCATCTCTTCGACAAAGTGGAGATATTGCTGTTTGGTTTCGGCTCGCGCGCCCAAACGTCCCGCGTGGACTTTCGCAAATTCATCCCAAAACGCGCCGTCGCCGCGCACCCATTCCTCACGCCATGCGGACAGAGAATCACGACGCGCCGTGTGGCGCGCGGCTCCGGGCAAGCGGAGAAAGAGCAGATCAGCGCGCTGTTCGGCGACGAAGTGGCGCGCTTCTTTGTTGTGGCTGGTGTTGCGTTGCGCGTTGTCGGCGGGCGCGGGCAGCACGTCGCGCAAGCGCGTGAAAACACGCGAGAGTGGTTGGCGGAGTTCCAGTGTCGAGTCATCGAATGAGAGCGCGTAATCACCGACCATCATGCCGACATTCAACGCGAGCGCTTGCGTGATGTCGCCTGTCAGTTGTTCGGCGTTCTCGCGAAGATTATCGAACCACCAAGCGTCGGTCTCGCCGAACCATTGGCGCAAGGCCGGGTTTCGCAGCTTGTGGCGCGGCACGTAAACGTCTTCCAATAGCACGGACACATCTTCGTCGGTCAATTGCTCTCGGTTGTTCTCGACGCGCGCGATGCCTTTAATCCAAGCCCATTGGGCGGCGTCGTTGACGGCGACTTGCATGCCCCAGCGCTTGACCATCGCCGCCAGATCAGGCTCGCCGGCGAACGGCTCGATGAGCGAGCGGAAACGGAGGCGGCGCAGGACACTCAACTCGAAGGCCAGCCAGCCGCGCGGTGTGGTGGCGTTGATGCTAGGCATGATTCGCGGTGTCTGAAGTGTCGAAAGTTTCGCTGGCAGTCGCCGCCTGTTGGTGTGGCTCTGCTGGCTGCGGCGCGTCAGGATTGGTCCCCTGCGGTGGCGACAATGGTTTCACATCTGCGGGCTGCCCGGCGTTGCCATTCCACTGAACCGCCAGCACGGGCAAAGTTGTCCCCGGCGGCGAAAGGCTTTGCGTTGGCGGCTCGGAACGCGCGAATGATCTCAACTCAGCTACGCCGTGCAGCGACAGCAATGCGCGAACAACTTGCGGATCAAATTCGATCCCGGCCCATTCTGTTAAGTGACGGCGCGCGTCTTCTTCGGTGTAGGCGGGACGAAAGGGGCGCGCGTCAGTCAGTGCGGCATAGGCGTCGGCGGCGCGCAGAAGACGCGCGGCTAACGGAATCTGTTCGCGCCGCAGGGCGTCCGGGTAGCCCGTGCCGTTCCACCATTCGTGATGCCAGCGCACTAAAAGTTGCGCGCCCCGATCCGCGCCCACACGCGCGATCTCTTGCTCGCCGATCACCGGATGCCGCGCCAGATCGATGCGCTCGTCTGCGGTCAGCGCGCCGCGTCGATGGATGTAATCGCGCAGCATGGCTAACTCGCCGAGATCGTGGCCCAGCGCCGCCCAACGCAGCGACGAGCGATCCGCGCCGCCCAGCCCGAATGCTGTCGCCAACTCGTCGGCGATCCGCGCCACCCGCGCGGCGTGCGGATGAGCATAATTCTCAAACTCATCCGCCGCCTGTGCGAGCCGCGCCAGAATTTCCTGCGTGACTCGCTCCTCTCTCGTCAACTGCGCTTGCATAAAATCATCGTGAATAGTTTCGAGTTTCGAGTTTCGGGTGAAAGCCTTTCAACTCGAAACCCGAAACGGTCTTACGATTCACTTCATTTCCTTTCTTTCATCCGTTCGAGCATGACGCGCGCGGCGGTGGATTGTGGATCGAGGGCGAGCGCGCGCTCAAGTTCGCTCGCGGCCCGGTGAAATTGTTTGAGAGTTTGATACAGCTCGGCCAGCATCACGTGATAAGCGGCGTTGCGTTCGTCGAGGTGGATCGCGGTGCGTAATTCGGTCTCGGCTCGATGGCGCGTGCGCTCGCCGTGCGCGAGCGCGCGACCGTAGTAAGCATGATAGCGCGCTTCGGCAGGCGCGAGCCGCGCCGCTTCGTCGAAAAACTTGATGGCCGAAATGTGATTGCCGATCTTCGATGCTGCCAGCCCTTGTTGGAAGAGTTCCGCCGCTTGCTCCTGCGGAGACAGCGCATTGAACGCCGCGTTCGACGTGTCACGCGCCGGCCCTTTGGCATTGGGCGCGGGCGCGCTCGCTTGTGCAGATAAACGCAGATCGTAAGCGGCGCGGTCTTTATCGCTCTTGAGAATCTCGTAAGCCTGCGCGATCTTTCCGAAAGCCTGTTCGATACGGGCGCGCGTGGCGTCTTCTACTGCGCGCCGGAAGCGGTCGGGGTGAAAACGTTTGGCGAGCGCGTAGTACGCCCCTTTGATCTCGGCGGGCGCGGCGTCCGTCTCGACGCCGAGAAGTTCATAATGAGTTGACGCACAGACGCGCGTTAGCAAAGCGTCGATCTCGAACGGGATATTGGCAGTCGCATCGGCAGCCGGCGCGACTGTTCCTTCAATAGCTGTGCGCGCCACTTCAATCTGCGCGCGCGCCGGCTGCTCCGTCGCCGGTTGGTCGTTAGTTGCGATGATCGCCGCCGCACCGGGAGTTGCGGACGCAAGCCGGCCTTTCCCGTTAGTGCGCCGCAGCAATCCGCCGAGCGACAGCGCGTAGATAAATTGCCGCGCCTGTTCTTCAGGCAAGCCGCTGAGCAAAATCAAGTCATGCACGCGCAGGGGCGACTCGATGCGCGAGAGCATAAAGGCTTCAGCCGGGAGCAACTCAAGTCCGTCTGGATCGCCTGCCGCGACGGGCGCGATCATTTCTTCGTCGCGCAGACGCGCGGCTACGAAGTGAGCGGGCAACCGCCGCGCGCTTTCCATCAGCAAGGGCGCGAGCCTGATCATCAACTGTGAGTTTTCGGCCAAGCGGGCGCGCGGCTCGAAATGCCATTCGCCGTCCGTCCACAGCAGCAACGGGTGTAGAGATTCTTTGGCCTGCCGCGACTGCCAATGCTCCAACTCTGGCCGCGTGCAAGCGCCCGTCGCCAACAGGCTCGCGCCAACTTCTCTGTCCGGCATCGCGTCCGTGACGATGGCCGCCAATAAGTCTTCGTCAATCGCGTGCCAGCGGCGGAGACATTCTGTCAAGCGGTGCGCGCGCAGATTGACGCTGGCGAAAACGAGTGCGCCCTCTTGGGCATAGACCGCCGCCTTGACGCGCACGCGCGCGAGGCGCAGCGCCCCCGACAATTTCTCGTCGGCGATCTCACGCAGCAGTTCAGCCAGTGGAATCTCGCTCAGTTGACCGTTCATCAAGGCGACGAATAGCTCCCTTTTTCATCATAACCCACGCGCACGCGACTACGAAATGATGAATGATAAATGGTGAATGCGGAATGAACCGGCAGCTTCGTCGTCATATTCATCATTCATCGTTCCGCATTCATCATTTCCCCGTGTCGTTGACACTATCGCGAGTCGCGCCCTATATTGCCTGTAACTTTCTCTCGTCACGAAAATTTACATTTCGCTTGCTCTCGCTTGTGTGGGCAGCGCATTTTACTCGGAGCATGAACGGCGAGCGCGGGAATCACATGCAGGCTACAGCCGACTTTCAACAGCCGCGCGGAACGGGCGCGCTGGACGAGCAACTCCGCCAATTGAACGCGGAGATCGTCGAATTGATTTCGGCGCAAGCCTTCATGCCCGGTGAGTTGGCAACTGAAGCGGCGGTGTGTCGCGCTTTCTTCGCGTTGTTACGGCAACGTTGGAATCTCTGTTGTTTGATTACTTACCTCGGCGATGAGAACGGGCGGTTGCGCGTGAGCGCCATGCAGGCGTGTGAAGAATTGGACGGCGCAAAGCTCAAGCGCGCAGGCGATTGGCTGGCGAGCCGTGTCGAGGGTGAGGCGCGCGAGTGGCAGGTGTGGCTGGCAGACGAAACACAGACCGGCAATAAATTGGAGCGCGACATGCGCCACGTCTTTACAGAGGCGGGAGTGCAAGCCGGTGTCGCGCTCCCGGTCGTAGTGCGCGGCAAACTGGCTGGCGCGATCATCACGCTCATCGACGAGGCCGAGATTTTGCGCGCGGCGCTGGCGGGGCTGCGTCTCAGCGCCGGCTCCGTCCTCGTCGCGCTCGGCAACGCGCGTCGTGCCACCGAGATGAGCGAGCAACGCCACCACATCGAGCGTCTCGTTGAAGAGTTGCGGCAACGCAGCACGGCGCTCGAAGACGCTAACCGCGAATTGCGCCGCGTCAACCGCTATCGCTCGCTCTTTCTCGCGCGGATGTCGCACGATCTCCGCACGCCCCTCACTTCCATTCTCGGCTTCACGGAGATTCTGTTGGAACATGGTGACTTGGCCGCCGCGCCGCGCAACTTTTGCGAGAAGATTCAATCGTCGGGCTTTCAGTTGCAAGCGAGCCTTAACCATCTGGTCGATCTCTCGCGGCTCGAAGCCGGGCAGAAGGAGTTATTCCTTCACGAGTTCTCGTTGCGCGAGATGCTCCGGGAATCATGCGCGGCAGTCAGTCGGCTGGCGCAGAAGCAGGGCGTCAAGCTCGACTGTGATACATCTGCCGTCTGCGGCACAATTGTCTCGGACGAGGGCAAACTGCGGCAAGTTCTCTACAACTTTCTGGCTTACGCCATCGGGCGCAGCCCCGACGGCGGGCGCATCGGAGTGCGACTCTTGCCACACACATCTTCCTCCCGCGTGACGCTTGAGATCGAAGATCAAGGCGAGCCGCTCGCCGATCCTGCCCACATCTTCGAGCCGGTGGACATCGACGCGCCGAGCGAGAGCGGGACCAATATGAACGAACTAGGGCTGGCAATCGCACACCGCCTGATCGAAGCGTTGGGCGGCACGATCACACTCGACACTGCTGCGCCGCGCGGCCTCACCATCCGGCTGGAACTGCCGACGCGACCGGAACAAAAATAGTTCAAAGTTCAAGGTTCAAAGCCAAAACGAACTGGCAACTTTGAACTTTGAACCTTGAACTTTGAACTTTGAGTATGCCAACGGACACGGTACGAAGAGCGGATGAGACCTCCGCCGTTACGATCCGCGAGGTGACGACGATTGAAGAGTACGACGCCTGCGTGCAGTTGCAGCGCGAGGCGTTCGGGCTTGAAGATTTGGAGTTGTCGCCGCGCCGCCATTTGATCGTCTCGCGGAGTGCAGGCGGTTGGACGCTCGGCGCATTCGTCGGTGATGAACTGGTCGGGTTCGTCCATCATCTCGTCGCCGTGCGCGGCGGCGAAGAAATCATCGGTTACTCGCACATGATGGCCGTCGCGCAGACGCGGCAGAATCTCGGCGTCGGCGCGCGGCTCAAGTGGGCGCAGCGCGAGCGGACACTCGCGGAAGGTCGTCGCTTCATCAAGTGGACGTGGGACCCGCTGCGCGCGCGTAATGCACACTTTAATCTCAACCGTCTCGGCGTGGTTGTGCGCTCCTACGCTGTTAATTTTTACGGCACAGATTACGAATCCGCGCCCGGCGATGCCGGCCAACAGCACGGCATTGATAGCGACCGTTTAGCTGCCGGATGGGAACTCGACTCGCCGCGCGTAGAAGAGTGCGCGAGGACGGGACAAGCGCCGCCCTTCGCCGCCGAGCCTGCCGCCTCCGTCGCCATCCCCCCGGATTGGAGCGCACTCATGCACGAAGACCCGCAGGCTGCACAAAAGGAATTGCTGCGCGTCCGCACAGAATTTCAACAAGCGTTCGCCGCCGGCCTCGCCTGCGCCGGCTTCGAGCGGAGCAAGACTGAGCCGCGCTATTTGTTTTTCGTTGAGCGGTGAGGGATATTGCAACTCTGTCGTGTGAGACCTCCTGCGGCTCCGCCGCCCGATGTGCGGAAAGGCTCTGCCTTTCCGGCTGCATGTACTTTTGTTTCCGTGAGAGGCTATGCCTCGAACGGCGACTCCGAGGCATAGCTTCTCCGCAAAAAACAACCTTCCGGAAAGGCAGAGCCTCTCCGCACATCAAGCGGCCGCAGCCGCAAAGAACTGTTTCACTCTGGAGCGTAAAACAGCTAATTGCTTACAAAGCCAAACTTGAGACTGTCCTGATGCCCTTTTCCCGTTTCGACCGCTACGTTGATCGCCACGCGAACGCTTTCGTCGAGCGTTTACAGGCGTTGTGCCGGATGCCTTCGGTGGCGGCGCGCGGGACGGGTATGCGCGCGGTGGCGGAGACGGTCGAACAGTTGATGCAGCGCGTCGGCGCAGGCACGCGGACGTTTAAGCTCGGCAGCGGCTTTCCCATCGTCTTCGGCGAGTTCGGATCGGGAACGCATTGTTTCCTCGTCTATGGGCATTATGACGTGCAGCCGGTCGGCGCATTGACGGAGTGGGCCGTTGGTCCCTTCGCGGCGAGCGTTTTAGACAACAAACTCTACGCGCGCGGCGCATCGAACAGCAAAGGCGACTTGGTCGCGCGTCTTGCCGCCATCGAGGCTTATCAGAAAACTTTCGGCAAGCTGCCGATGTGTTTGCGCTTCATCGTCGAAGGCGAAGACGGATTGGGCAGCCCGAGCCTCTACCGCTTCACTCAAGAGCAAGCCGAGTTGCTGCGCGCCGACGGTTGCATCTGGGATGACGGTTACAAAGACACGAAAGAGCGGCTCGTGATCAGTCTCGGCTTCAAGGGCATCGCTTTCATCGAATTGCGCGCGCACGGCGCGCGCACAGATTTGCATTCCAAGTGGGGCGGCATCGTGCCAAACCCGGCATGGCGTTTAGTGCAGGCGCTCGCCACCATCGTCTCGCCCAAAGGCGTGATCACGATTGACAGTTTTACTTCGCACGTCGCGCCCATCGCGCCGGAAGACAACCAGATATTAAAGCAGATCGAGTTGGACGAGGCGGGACTCAAACGCGAATTCAAGATCGGCGGCTGGGTGCGCGCGATGAGCGGGCGCGCGCTCGCCAAAGAATTGATCTTCGGCCCGACCTGTACGATCTGCGGCATCCACACCGGCCACACCGAAGCCGGCGCGAAAACCGTCCTGCCCGGCCAAGCCGTCGCGCGTTTAGATTTTAGATTGGTCCCCGACCTGACGCCTGAACTCGTCGTCCAACTTTTGCGGCAACACTTAGACGTGCGCGACTTCAAAGACATCGAGATCATCGAACTCGCCGCCGCCCCGTGGGCCAAAGCGCCCATCAATTCCCACGTCGCCCGCGCCGCCACCGAAGCCGCCGCCGAAGTGTACGACGCGCCGCCGCTCGTCTATCCCCTCGACCCCGCGAGCGGCCCCGTCGGCGCAGTCTGCGGCGTCATCCAACCGCCCGTCCCCGTCGTCTCCTTCGGCATCAGTTACGCCGGCTCGAACCCCCACGCGCCCAACGAAAACATCCGCCTCGACGATTTTCTGCAAGGCATCAAATACTTCGGTCGCGTCATCCACCGCCTCGCGCAGATCGCCAAAGAAGAAGGCAAAGCGCTGGGAACTGTTGAGAGTTTGGTGCAGCTTAATAAGTAGTGAGCTTGCTATCTCCTCGCATAGGTAAAAATATGAACGCAACTTTGATGGAAAAATTATTGAACGAAGATGAAAGCTCGGCACTTGATTTTAAGCGCGACCAGTACCCCTTTGAGAAAGCCTCTGACGAACAGAAAAGCGAATTTCTGAAGGACATCCTTGCTTTTGCAAATGCTTGGCGGCGAACCGACGCATATATTCTGGTTGGAGTTGAAGACGTAAAGGGCGGCAGAAGTAATGTCGAGGTGTTACATCAAATTTTGATGATGCGAGTATCCAACAATTTGTTAATAGCAAGAGCAATCGCCCGGTTACATTTTCTTATGAAGTCTTCCCTTTTGAAGGTGTTCAAGTTGGGATTTTCAATCTCCCTTTACAAGATCGTCCCATCTATCTCAAAAAAGATTTTGGCAGGTTGAAGCAACGTGAAGTTTATATCCGACGAAGTAGCTCAACGGATATTGCTGATCCTGATGAAATTGCGAAAATGGGCACATTAAAAATTCGTGAAGTGTTGGGCGAGCTGCCCTCTCAGCCAAAGTTGAATCCTATCATTGAAGCTTTACGTCGTGATCTCGAAGAAGAAAATGTAGTTCTAGCTGAGTTGGTCAGGCATAGATTCGATAAATGGAGAATACAGTGTAAGGTCGCAGAAGTAACTGACCTTTATGCAGTATTTCATTCTATCGGCCCTGAGGGGCAAGTGTCAGGGTCCATAAGTCAATTAACTGTAGCTTACGAGCCTACGATGAAGATGAGAATGTATACCATAGCGCCTGTCGGTTAAACGCCGGGCGCAACCTAACAACCCATCTGAGGGCAACGTGCCAGCGATCAATCGCGTACTCAAATATCTGCTCGGAGTGTTCTTCGTGCTGGCCGGACTCAATCATTTTATCAACCCGGACTTTTACCTGAAGATCATGCCGCCGTATCTGCCGTGGCATTTGTTTCTGATTTACTTGAGCGGCTTCTGTGAAATCGTTTTGGGCGTCATGCTGTTGATTCCGCGTTACACGCGCGTTGCTGCGTGGGGGATGATCGCGTTGCTCGTCGCGGTGTTTCCTGCCAACATTCACATGGCCGTTAATTCAGAGTTGTACCCGAACATTCATCCTGTCGCGTTGTGGTTCAGATTGCCGCTGCAAGCGGTCTTTATCGCTTGGGCATACTGGTACACTCGGCACGGTATTCAGCAGAAGTAGGAGCGCCGATCAGTTCATATCTTAAAGTTGATGATGGGGAAACTGCCTTTCGATACATCTGACGTGAAACAGGTAGCGGAGCATCTGCGCGAAGAGATTCGCCGGCACGAGGAGTTGTATTATGTCCACGACAGCCCGGAGATTTCTGACGTGGAGTACGACGGGCTGATGGGGCGTTTGCAGCAACTCGAAGCGCAGCATCCAGAACTAGCGACGCCGGACAGCCCGACGCGGCGCGTGGGCGGGCGGCCCGCGGAAGGGTTCGCGGAGTACGTGCATCGCCGTCCGATGTTGTCGCTTGATAATAGTTACAACCTTGAAGATTTGCGCGCGTTTGATGAGCGTTGCCGGAGACTCGCCGACAACCGGCGGCTGGAGTACATCGCCGAGTTGAAGATCGATGGGTTGTCGCTCTCGCTGCATTATCAGGACGGCGTGCTTGAGCGCGGCGTGACGCGCGGCGACGGGCGGCGCGGCGAGGACGTGACGCAGAACGTGCGGACGATCAGGAGCATCCCTCTCAAATTGAAGGGAGGGACCAACACGGCGGATGAGATTGAAGTGCGCGGCGAGGCTTATTTGTCGCGCAAGAATTTCGAGCGCGTCAATTTGGAGCGCGACGAGGCGGGCGGGGCGCGCTTCGCCAATCCGCGCAACGCCGCCGCCGGGACGATCCGCCAGCACGATCCGCGAATCGTCGCTGCGCGCCGGCTTGATCTCTTCGCTTACGATCTGTTCGCGGGCGAACGCAAAGCCTTCGCTTCGCATTGGGAGTCGCTCGAATGGCTCACCGCTGCCGGCTTTCGTGTCGGCCCGCGTGCGCGCTGTGCATCAATTGAAGAGGTCATCGAGTTTTGCAATCAGATGGAAGCAGAACGCGACAATCTCGGATATGAGATCGATGGCGTGGTGGTAAAAGTCAACTCGACCGCCTTGCAAGAGGAATTCGGCGCAACGAACAAATCGCCGCGCTGGGCCATCGCTTACAAATACCCGGCGCGGCAGGCGACGACACAAGTTTTAGACATCATCGTTCAAGTCGGGCGCACCGGCGCGTTGACGCCGGTCGCGATCCTTGAGCCGGTGCAGCTTGCGGGGACGATTGTCGCGCGCGCGACGCTGCACAACGAAGACGAGATCAAGCGGCTCGACGTGCGGATCGGCGATTGGGTAATGATCGAAAAGAGCGGCGAGATCATTCCGAAAGTCTTGCAGGTCGTCACGTCGAAGCGCATCGGCGCAGAGCGGCCTTTCAAGATGCCGAAAAAATGTCCCGTCTGCGGCGGCGTGGTGTCGCGCCCAGAAGGGGAAGTCGTGTCGCGCTGTGTCGCGGCAGACTGTCCGGCGCAACTAAAAGCGCAACTCCTGCACTTCGCCTCGCGCCGCGCGATGAGGATCGAAGGCTTGGGCGGCGCGTTGGTTGATCAGTTGGTCGAGAAGAAATTAGTGCGCGATTACGCAGACCTCTACTCGCTCACACACGAACAGATCGCGGGGCTTGAGCGCAAGGCCGAAAAGTCTGCGTCGAACTTGATGGCGCAGATCGAAGCGAGCAAAACGCGCGGACTCGCGCCGTTGCTCTTTGGCCTCGACATCCGTCACGTCGGCGAGCGCACCGCCGGTATTCTCGCCAGACATTTCCGCTCGCTCGATAATCTCAGCCGTGCGACGGTTGAAGAGTTGGACGACATCCCTGAAATCGGCTTGACCGTCGCCCAGAGTGCGCGCGATTGGTTCGACGACGAAGGCAACCGCGCTCTTTGCGACCGCCTGCGCGCGGCGGGCGTGCAGACAGCATTGGAGAGCGCGGCGGGCAGCCATGCCGCAACGCAAGATGAAAGATTCGTCGGCAAGATATTCGTCTTGACCGGCAAACTCGAAACGTTGACACGCGACGAGGCTGCCGCCTTGATCGAAGCGCGCGGCGGGCGTGTCACATCTTCAGTCAGCAAGAAGACCGATTACGTAATCGCCGGCGAAGACGCCGGATCGAAATTAGATAAAGCGCTCTCGCTCGGGGTAACGGTGTTTGACGAAGCACAGTTCAGAGAGATGATAAAGTAGTCGTCAGCAATCAGCCGTCAACGCTCGAACACTAGCAGGCGTGAGCAAACTGGGCGCTGCGGCTAAAATGGAGATTCAATGAAGACAACCGAACAGGAAAACAAACTGAAACTCATCTATACGATCTTTTGCGATGATGTGCGGCTCGAAGCGGGCAACAAGCTGTCTTTGATGGGCGTGTTTCAGAACATCATGGTGCAGCAATTGCCCGTCTCGCTGATCAAGTTCGCGGTCGTCAATCACTGGCAGGGCGAAGGCACGCATCTGTCGGAGGTGCGGATTCTGTCACCGGACAAGCGGCAACCGGTCGTCGTCTCGCAGCCGACGCGCTTTGAGGTCGCCTCCGGCGGATTCGCCGACAATATCAGTTTTTTCGTCAACGTCACGTTCCCGGAGCCGGGCCAGTATTGGGTCCAGACGTTGATTGATTCAACTCTCTTCGACGAGCAGCCGCTGACCGTCATCGACGTGCGTTCAGCGCAAGGGCCGGAGGCAGCATCGGAAGCCGTGAACTGAGAGATAGCACTTAGGTCAAAAGTAGAAAAGCCGCAGCAGAGTTACCGTACTCTGCTACGGCTTTTTTTGATGCGGATGAGTGGGATCGAACCACCACGATGTCACCATCACAGGCTTCTGAGACCTGCGCGTCTGCCAATTCCGCCACATCCGCGTGACGCGAATCAATATACGAACGCCGCCGCGAAGGTGTCAAGAAAGCAGGAGGCAGACGGCAGGGGCAGGAGGCAGGTAAGACCGGATTGTTTTTCCTGCCTCCTGCCCCTGCCGTCTGCCTCCTATCCTCTACTGTCCGCCGAAGATGCCGCCGAGAATGTCACCCCAGCCGCTGCCGTTGTCACGGCGGTCGCGATTCTGATAGCTGTCGTTATAGCCGCGTTGGAAACCTTCGCGGAAGTAACGGCGGTAGGTATCTCGGTTGCCGTACTGGCTGCGGTAGCCGGAAGTTGCATCCCGGTATTCGCCCTCGTCGCGAAAGTCGTGGCGATTGCCGTCGTCGCGATCTTCGCGTCCGGCGTCGTAGCCTTCGCGGTAGCCGTTGCTGACGGCCAGCCGGCGAATTTCCGTGCGGTCGTTAATGTCGTCGTCATCGCGATCACGGTCGCGCTGGCGGTTGCGGCGGCGTTCCCGATCCTCGTCGTCGTGCCGATCACGTCTCGGCCCGCGCCCGTCGTAGCGACCGTCGCGCGCATCATGGCCGTTGACGAAAACGTCCTGCTTCTTATTCTTATTCTTCCCCCGCCCGCGCCCTTGCGCGAAAGTGAGAGCCGGCAGAACCAGCATCGCGGCGAGCGCGAGCATCACGAGCCGTCCGAGTAAATTCTTACTTGTCGAATTCATATGGTCTCCTCTTGCCGCGAGGGCAAATATCTTTTTCATTAGCTGTCCTCGCCTGAATTTGAAAATCACGGGACAAGGTTTCCGTCAGACTAAATAACAATGAGCGTGCCGCAAGGCGTGGGTGCGCTAAATTGTTGATAGGTATTGCGGGCGAGTCTTGGCAGAGACGCCTTTTGCACGATAAGGATACCGGCGCTAACCGTATCGTGTGCGGACAGCATCCGTTAATGTTGTGATCAGATTGCGGTGAGGGCGCGGGAATCACGTTGTTGCAGGTGTGCGCGCGCGCTTGATATAGTTTCGTCGAATAGCCGGAATGCTATCTTTGCACAGATGACAATAACCGCACCCGACACCGGAACAATTCGCGCGCGTCTGGAAGAGGTGCGTCAGCGGATCGCAGCGTGTGCCGAACGCAAGGGCCGCGCGCCGGAGGACATCACACTGATCGCGGTCAGTAAAACGCACCCGGCGGAAATGGTGCGCGAAGCTGTGGCGGCGGGCGCGGGCGACTTTGGCGAGAATCGCGTGCAGGAAGCCGAAGAGAAAATCCCGGCGTTGCAAGGAACAGGCGCGCGCTGGCACTTGATCGGGCATCTGCAATCGAACAAGGCGCGGCGAGCGGTGCGCCTCTTCGACGTGATCCATTCGATTGATTCCTTATCGCTCGTCGAGCGTTTAGAACGGCTCTGCGTCGAAAAGGCGCGCGAACGTTTGCCCGTCCTCGTGCAAGTCGATCTCGCGGGCGAAGCAACGAAGGCCGGCGCGGCTGAGACGGAACTCCCGGCGCTGGTGGAGAAACTGAAAACTTGCGCGCGGCTCCAACTCGTCGGACTCATGGCACTGCCGCCATTCTTTGCGGAGGTTGAACGAGTGCGGCCTTACTTCCGCCGCTTGCGCGAATTGCGCGACGAGTTACAACGGCATGACGCATTTGGCGACGGCGGCATGGGCGAATTGTCGATGGGTATGAGCCACGATTACGAAGTGGCGATTGCCGAGGGCGCGACGATGGTGCGCGTCGGCACATCAATCTTCGGCACGAGGAACAAAGTTTGAGGATGCGGCGTTTGCTGCGGGTAAGGGTAGCGAAAATTTTATGACTGACTTTTCAAGACTGGAAATTCTCTTTCTGAGCATCGGGCGATTCTTTAGCATGGTGATCGTCGCCGTGATCGTCGCGATGATCGTCCTGATGCTGTTGCGTTTGCTTCTGAATTACGCGGACTTGAATCCGTTCAGCACGCCCGTCTTGTTCGTGCGTCGTTGGAGCGATCCATTCATCAATCCCGTGCGGCGCGGCTTGTTGAGTTTCGGCTTCCCGCCGAACGCCGCTCCGCTGGTGACGATCCTGATCGCGATCCTGCTCGGTTATTTCGCGATCAGCATCTTCGGCGATTTGATCGAGACGCTCGTCAACGTCTCGATCAGTGCGCGGCGCGGCCGCCCCGTCGCTCTGATCGGCAGCCTGCTCTACGGCGCGCTCGGCATCTACGCGACGCTGATCTTTATCCGCATCATCTTCTCTTGGGGACAAGTCAGCCACTCGAATCGCATCATGCGCTTTCTCGTCAACGCGACGGAACCGCTCTTGGGACCGCTGCGCCGCATCATTCCGCCGCTCGGATTCATGGACATTTCTCCCATCGTGGCCTTCATCCTCATCTGGCTTTTCCAAAGAGCCATCGCCGGTACACTGCTGCTCTTTTAACGGGACGCGCCTTGCGTTCACCGATATGCTGCGTTATACGGAAGCCGACGGCTCATTGATCTTTACGGTACGCGTCGCGCCGCGCGCCTCGAAGAGCGCAGTGGCGGGCGAGCGTGACGGCGCGTTGAAAGTCCGCGTCGCCGCGCCGCCGGTTGACGGTGCGGCCAATGAAGAATTAGTGAAGACATTGGCGAAAGCTCTCAGCGTGCCAACGCGCGCCGTCGAGATCGTGAGCGGCCATTCGTCGAAGACCAAGACGGTTCGTGTTGAAGGCGCAGATCCGTCACGACTTCTCAGCCTTGCGGCTGAGAAATGAGCTTTGCGTGACCCGGCGCTTACTAACCTCTGACCTCTAATCTCTGATCTCTTGACCTTCAGTTGCAGGGCGAAAAAATGGCGTGCTATAGTCGCGTCCCGCATCAAGCTCAATTCATTCGTTCAAGGAACTCGTTACCATGTCTGGACATTCCAAGTGGCATACCATCAAACATAAGAAGGGCGCGCTCGATGCCAAGCGCGGCAAGCTGTTCACGAAACTGATTAAAGAGATCACGGTCGCGGCGCGCACGGGCGGCGGCGACCCGGAAGCTAACGCGCGCTTGCGAAAGGCGGTCGCCGACGCGAAGGCCGGGAATATGCCGAACGACACTATCGCGCGCGCGATTCGTCGCGGCACGGGCGAAGAAGAAGGCGTCAACTACGAAGAGATCGTCTATGAAGGTTTCGGCCCCGGCGGCGTCGCCGTGATGCTCGACGCGATGACCGACAACCGCAACCGCACTGTCGCAGAGATTCGCCACATCTTCGGGAAGAACGGCGGCAATCTCGGTGCGAGCGGCTCTGTCCGCCACATGTTCGACAAGAAGGGTTACATCGTCATCGAAAAAACGGCGAAGCCCGAAGACGAGTTGTTCGAGATCATCACCGACGCGGGCGCGGAAGACTTGCGCGACGACGAAGACAACTTCGAGATTATCACCGCGCCTGACAATTTCGACGAGGTGTTAGATGCCGTCAAGAAAGCCGGCGTCGAGCCACAAGTCGCCGAAGTCGAAATGGTCCCGCAGAACTACGTCAAGCTCGGAGGCGCGGAAGCCAAACAGATGCTCAAACTAATGGAGTCCCTCGAAGATCACGATGACGTGCAGAAAGTCTCGGCCAACTTCGACATCGACGAAGCCGACATGGAGTAAAAGCAGTGACGAGTGACAAGTGACGAGTGACAAGTTAAAAACCTGTCTTAGCTCGTCACTTGTCACTCGTCACTCGTCACTGCTGTTATGCTTGTTTTAGGCATCGATCCGGGCAGCGAGACGACGGGCTGGGGCGTGGTTGAAGGTGACGCGCGGCGGTACGGGTTGGTTAATTATGGGGTGGTGCGTGCGCCGGCGCGGGAGCGTTTCGCGGCACGGTTGTTGAAAATTAGTGATGGGATTGAAGACGTGTTGCGGAAGTACGCGCCGGACGTGTGCGCGATTGAAGAGGCGTTTTATGCCGTCAATGTGAAGACGGCTTTGAAACTTGGTCAGGTGCGCGGCGTGGCGCTCTTGGCGGCAGAGCGGGCGGGCTTGGAGATTCACGAGTACTCGCCGCGTTTGATCAAGCAGACGGTGGTCGGCTACGGGGCCGCCGAGAAACATCAGGTGCAGGAGATGGTGCGCGTGCTGCTCGCGCTCAAGCGCGTGCCGGAACCGCACGACGCGGCGGACGCTCTCGCCATTGCGATCTGTCATTTGCATCACGCGAAATTCGCGCAACTGACAAAGGAGACTCCGCCCGCGCGCGCCAAGCTCGAATCTCTGTTAGCGGAGAACCCTCGCCGCCGCGCGCCTCGCTCTTAACTCGCCGGCGGTCCCGCGCAGCCAAATAAGTAAGCACTTAGGAAAAAGTAATTTGGTATTTTGAGCCGACTTGACTGAGTACGTTGTCCAACGCCTGAGCGAAAGCCTTGTTCGATTCAAACGCGCTCAACGGTAACCACTCGTACTTTA
>Ga0136614_10000391_pt1 | contig 21258 bp, 20 predicted proteins | sample AntDrymUQ2792106_2_FD_106643 | JGI IMG/M metagenome (GOLD analysis project Ga0136614, IMG submission 106643) | Polar desert sand microbial communities from Dry Valleys, Antarctica - metaG UQ279 (21.06) | ecosystem: Environmental > Terrestrial > Soil > Desert | place: Antarctica: Dry Valley... | reverse complement strand
GTTCCTGAAGATGGGCACGACGGCGATCGTCCTCAAGATGATCGAGGATCGGTTCCTCCCGGATCTCTCCCTCGAGGGGCCGGTACGGGCGCTCCACGAGATCTCGCGGGACGTGACCTGCACGGTCGAGGTCCGTCTCGCCGACGGCAGGCGCCTCACCGCCGTGCAGCTCCAGTGGGAGTACTTCGAGCACGCGAAGAAGTACATCGAGCACGAGGACGACACCGAGGCGAATCGTGAGGTCCTCGAGCGATGGGAGAGCGTGTTGACGTCGCTCGAGACCGAACCCCTTTCGCTGCACCGCGAGCTCGACTGGGTGGCCAAGTATCGCCTCATCGAGGCGTATCGCGAACGGGGAGGACTCGACAGGGGCGACCCGAAGCTGCGGGCGATCGACCTCCAGTATCACGACGTCCGCCAGGAGAAGGGCCTCTACTACCGGCTGGAACGCTCCGGGAAGGTGGAGCGCATGGTCGCCGAGGCGGACGTGCAACGCGCCATCATGGATCCACCCGAAGACACGCGTGCGTATTTCCGGGGACGATGCATCGGCAAGTTCCCCGATGCGATCGCGGCCGCGTCGTGGGACTCCCTGATCATCGATACCGGCGCCGAGGCGCTCCAACGCATCCCGATGAGGGAGCCGCTCCGCGGCACGAAGGCGCACGTGGACGAGCTGCTCGAGGCGTCCCACGACGCGGCCGCGTTGGTGAACGCCCTCCAAGGGTGATCCGCCGCTGCGGCTAGAATCGCCACCGAGGAGGGACCATGCCCGAACAGGAACGGAAGCAGGTCCAGAAGAAGAGCGGCGAAGGAGACCAGCCCGATGCCGACGCCGGCCAGGTCTCGTCGACGTCGAAGGCAGCCGAGCTCAAAGAGGAGATGGACGAGATCCTCGATGAGATCGACTCGGTCCTGGAAGAGAACGCCGAGGAGTTCGTGAAGTCCTACGTGCAGAAGGGCGGGGAGTGACCGACAGGGTCGAGCTGCCACTCTCGGGGGCTTCTTTCGGCGCCGACCCGAGCTTCGTCGAGCTGCTCAAGCGGCAACGTCCTGAGGCGATGCCCTCGTCGCTGCAGATGGGCGGGGTGGACGTTCCTCAAGCGACCACGGTCCTGGGCCTGCGATACGCGGAGGGGATCGTGATGGCGGGCGATCGCCGCGCGACCGCCGGCTACACGATCGCCGACGCCAAGATGAAGAAGGTGTTCGCGGCGGACGACTTCTCCGCGATCGCGATCGCGGGGGCGGCCGGACAGGCCGTGGAGACCGTCCGGCTCTTCCAGCTCGAGCTCGAGCACTACGAGAAGCTCACGGGCGACCGGCTGTCCCTCGAAGGGAAAGCGAACAGGCTCGCCCAGATGATCCGGGCGAACTTCCCGCTCGCGGTACAGGGTCTCGTCGTCGTCCCGCTGTTCGGTGGATACGACGAGGGCCGCAACGAGGGCCGGCTCTTCTACTACGACGCGACGGGCGGACGTTGGGAGGAACAGGACTACCAGGCCACGGGATCGGGAGCGCAGCCCGCCAAGAACTCGCTGAAGAAGCGCTGGCGGCCGGGACTGGATCACGACGAGGCGATGCGGGTGGCGGTCGAGGCATTGATCGACGCCGCCGAGGACGACGTCGCGACAGGGGGGCCGGACCTCGCGCGAGGGATCTTCCCGGTGGTGGTGACGGTCACCGCACAGGGCGCCACGGAGTCGGTCGACGAAGACGTCGCGACCGCCGTGCGCGCGGTGGTGGAGACGAGGTCGTAGATGTCGTTCATGCCGTACGTCTCGCCCGACCAGCTGATGAAGGATCGGTCGGAGTACGCGCACAAGGGCATCGCGCGAGGACGCTCCGTGATCGGGCTCGAGTACGCCGACGGCTTGTTGTTCATCGCCGAGAATCCGAGCTCCACGCTGCACAAGATCAGCGAGATCTACGATCGCATCGCGTTCGCCGGCGTCGGGAAGTACAGCGAGTTCGAGGATCTGCGAATCTCGGGGATCCGCCTCGCGGACCTGCGCGGCTACTCCTACGGCAGGGAGGACGTCAAGGCCCGCGACCTCGCCAACGCGTACTCGCAGGCATTGTCGACGATCTTCACACAGCAGATGAAGCCGTACGAAGTGGAGATCCTGGTGGGCGAGGTGAACGGCGATGTCGACGGCACGTCCATCTACCACGTCTTGTTCGACGGAAGCGTGACCGATGAACACGGCTTCGTGGCCATCGGAGGCCACGCCGACGACCTCACCGAGAGCCTCAAAGAGAAGTACGGCCCGGGCTGGGATCTCCCCACGGCCGTGAAGAACGCGGTGAGGGTGCTCGGCGCGCCGGACTCCCGAACGATCGACCACGACCACATCGAAGCAGGCGTCCTCGAGCGGAGCCAGCCGCGCCGGCGGAAGTTCCGTAGGCTCACCGACTCCGAGGTCGCCGGCCTCCTCGCCGGTTGATGGCGGCCAGGACTGGCGTCTGCCACAGCCGGGGAAGGAGCACCTACCGTCTCTGAGCATGAGAGCCCTCCGCATCCCTGATCCCACCACCGGGGTCCTGCGGCCCACGTCCAAGGGCTCGGAGGTTCCCTTCATCAGCACCCGGGACACACCGGCATCACACACCAGATGCCGGGCTTCCTCCGGGGTGATCAGACCGACATCTTCGAGCTCCGAGCGCCTCCCGAGCCGGCCCTGCAAGCTCTCCATGTCCACCGTCACGACCACGTGGGGACGCTCTCCTGCCACCTGAGGCCTGTCGGAGCGATCGAGGAAGGCTCGACAGAGCTCCACCAGGGCATCAGCACGGCGCTGAGGGGCCGACCTGGGGTCCTCTGCCCCGTCCCTGGTCCAGGAGTCCTGGACGGAACGGAGCGCCGTGATGAGGCTCTGTCCGGACTCCGGGTCCAAGGACCCGTCGATGCGGACCCTGCCCTCGATGGTGGGGGAGACCTGGAGGTGGCGGCCCTCCCACAGCCTCCTGGTACGCTCCTCGGCCCCACAGGCATCTGCAGCCTGGCGCCAGTAGGCGATCGCCACCCGGAGCTCACGGGCCGGAGGGCAATCGCAGCGTCCACGAGCATCGGCTCCGCCTCACCGAAGGCCTCAGGAGCCGCCTGTTGGGCACCCACGAGCAACCGGGCAGCCTCCGAGGACACCTGACCCGAACCGAGCGCCTCCGCCGTCAGAGGCATCTCTCGGAGGGCCCGGGACTGTTTCACCTGCCGGGAGGCACGACCGAAGCCGACCGCAGCCGCGCCGCAAGCCACGACACGACCGAGAGGTGGCCGTCGATCGCCCAGGTCCCTCTCCGCTCCACCTCAACCAGGCGACGGGAGCGTTCTGCCTCCAAGACGCGCGTGGCGCGTTCCAGCTCGACCAAGCCCTCACCCAGCTCCTCCTCGGAGGCCATCTCGAGGTCTTCGGACCGCAACTCATCCAGGACCGATCGCAACGTGCTCACCGGAACGACGCTAGCGACCCCGCATTCCCCGCACAGTGAAACGGGTCACATGTGACCAGGATTTTCTCGAGAGCTACCGTAGAGAGCCCTCGGGCGGGGCCAGAGCTTGAGTACTGCCCCTGCGCAGCGACGATCGATGGGAATGAGTGAGCCCCCGTGTGATGCGGGTTGCGCAGCGATCTCGCTCGAACGATCCCGGGTAGATCGACAGGTCGGCCTCAACGTCCGCCTCTACGAGCCCGCCGAGCGTACTCTTGCTCCGTGGATCGGCGGATCTTCGGACTCGAGAACGAGTACGGCGTTACCTGCACCTTCAGGGGGCAGCGCCGCCTGTCTCCCGACGAGGTTGCCCGGTACCTGTTCCGAAGGGTCGTCCACTGGGGACGTTCCTCCAACGTCTTCCTCGAGAACGGCGCTCGGCTGTACCTGGACGTGGGCTCCCACCCGGAGTACGCCACGCCGGAATGCGACGACGTCGAGGAGCTCGTCGCGCACGACAAGGCGGGGGAGCGCATCCTCGAGGCGCTCCTCGCCGCCGCGGAGATGCGCCTCCATGAGGAGGGCATCTCCGGCCAGGTCTACCTCTTCAAGAACAACACCGACTCGGCCGGGAACTCCTACGGCTGCCACGAGAACTACCTCGTGGCCCGACACGGGGAGTTCGCCCGCATGGCCGACGTCCTGATCCCGTTCTTCGTTACCCGCCAGATCTGGTGCGGCGCAGGCAAGGTCCTCCATGGGCCTCGAGGCGCTCAGTACTGCATCTCGCAACGCGCCGAACACATCTGGGAAGGCGTCTCCTCGGCCACCACGCGCTCTCGGCCCATCATCAACACGCGTGACGAGCCGCACGCCGACGCGGAGCGATTCCGACGACTCCACGTGATCGTGGGCGACTCGAACATGAGCGAGTGGACCTCGTTCATGAAAGTGGGCATCACCGATCTCGTTCTGCGGATGGTCGAGGGCAACACGGTGATGCGAGACCTGACCCTCGAGAATCCGATCCGCGCGATCCGTGAGATCAGCCACGACACCACAGGCACGCGCAAGGTGAAGCTCGCGAACGGACGGGAGCTGTCGGCGATCGAGATGCAGCAGGAGTACTTCGAGAAGACCTCCCGGTTCCTCGAGCGGCGAGGGACCGACGAGACGTCGAAGCTCCTCCTCTACGAATGGGGAGAGGCGCTCGACGCGATGAGCGCCGGCGACCCAGAGCGCCTGGGACGCAAAGTCGACTGGATCACCAAGCGCCTGTTGATCGAGCGCTACATGGCGAAGCACGACCTGTCGCTCGCCTCGCCGAAGGTGGCGCTGCTCGACCTCACCTACCATGACGTGAACCGCGGGCGGGGCCTCTACTACCTCCTGGAGAAGGCGGGGAGGGTAGAGCGGGTTGCGTCGGAGGCGGACATCTCGAAGGCGATGCGCGAGCCACCGCAGACGACCCGGGCGAAGTTGCGCGGCGACTTCATCCGCCAGGCGAAGGCGAAGCGCCGAGACTACACCGTGGATTGGGTGCATCTGAAGCTCAACGACCAGGCGCAGCGTACCGTCCTGTGCAAGGACCCGTTCAAGTCGGTGGACGAGCGGGTCGATCAGCTCATCGCCCACATGTGATGCCGGTGCTCGAGGCGCTGATCGACGTGGTCGCGATCGGCATACCGGAGTTCGCCGGTGAGTTCCTCACCGACCTGTTGTTGCGAGGCGGGCGAAGCCGCTGGCAGCGTGTCGCGATGGGGGACAGGAAGCGCGCCGAACGCGAGGTCAGGTTCCTGAGGCGGAATCACGTCTCCGCCTGGATCAAGCCGGCCAGCAAGAACACGTACGAGGTCGTCGTGCGAACAACCCAGGCCGACATCGCCCGCGCGCTTCTGAACGCTCCCGGTTCGGGCGAACCCGGATAGGCGACCCTCCGAAGCTCAGGTCGGCTGACGCCAGCGGCGGTTCTCGGCGGCCACGCGGCCGGCGAGCACCCCGGCCGCCCCGGCCGCCAGGAAGAACGCGGGATCGTCGTCGATCCCACGACCCATCGACCGCACCTCCACGCCTCGTTCGCGGAGTTCCTCGACGGCCGGTCGGCCGTCCACCTCCACGAGCTGGTGGACGTCTTCCAGCTTCCGCGATCGCAACGCGTCCCAGACGGCGGTCCGCTGCTCCTCCGGTTCGAGCGCCGGCACCGGCACGTTCACGGCCACCTTGCAGACGTCGGCAAGGATCGTGAGGGAGTGATGCGACACACCCCGGTGCCGCTCGCGCTCGTCGGCGAAGCTCACACGGAGCGCAGGGATCGGCCGGCCGTCGAGCGTCGCGGCGGCCATCAGAGCGTGCCCGCTCGCCAGGGCGGTCACCCCCCAGCTCGTCTCGGTGCCGAGATTCCCGGGTCCGTCGGCGACGACGATGATCTCGGCGTGCAAGAGCTCTCTTGCCGCCAGCAGCCCCGTCCACACCGTCACGGCTTCGAGCTCACCGCCGAACGCCTGTCCGCACGTGATCCATCCGTCGAGCAGCCCTGACGACCGCAGCTGCTCCACCAGTCGAGAGAAGCCGCCGGGCAGCGCCGCACCGTCGGTCATCACGTAGACCACGCGCGGGTCCGCCGCCCGCTTCGCACCCGCGGCGATCGGCGCCAGCATCGAGTGCAGCGGCGCGCAGACGACGGGCGTCTGAGCGAGCCCTGCCGAGGCCTCCAACAGGTCCGCGTGCGTCTCCTCGACGCTCGCGACGGCGGTCTGGACAGGCGTGTACCGCGCCTTCATGACATGGCCGGGTGGAGCGTCGGCGGGTGACTCCCGCCCCTCCACCGCGATCACGAAGAAGACGCCGCCCGTGCCCAGACCCAGCTCGACCGCCGTCGTATTGAGGAGGACGGGATCGCCGGGCCGGACCTCGCCGCAGAGGTCCGGGTAGGAGATCGCAGGAGCGGACGTCCCGTCGACCTCGACCTCGAGCTCCTGCGCCCCCGGTCGTTCGGCGGTCACGGCGCGAACCACGCCCCGTCGGATGTGGATCACGCGGTGCTCCGGTCGCGTATCACGGCGCCGATATGATGCCGCAACCATGGGGGAGGGGGACCGCGCGGAGCCGCTGGAGCGTCTGCTGAACCTCGTGGGCCTCCTCCTCGAGACACCGCAGCCGCTCACGTTCGAGCAGATCCGCCGGGTGCTCGAACCGTACGGGCAGAGCAACCCCGACACCGCCAAGCGCATGTTCGAACGAGACAAGGACGTCCTCCGCGAGTACGGCGTCCCGCTGGAGCTGGTCGACGTGGACGTGTGGGGCACCGAGCAGGGCTACGTGATCCCGAAGGACAAGTACTACCTCCCGGAGATCGAGTTCGAGCCCGGCGAGCTCGTCGCGCTGCTGGTGGCCGCTCAGAGCGGCGGCCAGGACCCGGCGGCGGAGAGCGGCGCCCGCAAGCTCCTCTACGGTGCCGACGGTGGCGTGCTCGCCGGGCTGGGCGGCGGCCCGCTCGCCTCCGGTTCGGATGCACGCAGCAACCTCGTGCACGCGGCGGCCGAGGCCGCGCAGGAGCTCCGCAGTGTCCGTTTCCTCTACCGAACGTCCCAGGGCAGGACCGGCGAACGAGATGTGGACGCCTGGGCGATGGTGTTCCGAGCCGGGCACTGGTACCTCGTCGGGCACGACCGGGAACGTGACGACGTCCGTGCGTTCCGCCTCTCGCGGATCGCCGGCGAGATCGCCGACGCCGGTGCGGGGTCGGGGCCGCCCGCCGACTTCCGAGCCGCCGACCACGTGGAGGCGGGCCCATGGGTCGCGGCCGGCGACGACCGCGCGGTGGTGCTGTTCTCGCCCGGTCGGGCGTGGTTCGCCGCATCCCAGTTCCCCGGCGCGCGCGAGATCGACACCGAACGGGACGGCTGGGTCGCCATGGAGATCCCCATGGCCGATCAGAACGCCTTCGCGGCCATGCTCCTCGAGTACGGGCCGGATGCCGTCGTCCGATCCCCGGCCTCGTTGCGCGACGCCGTGGTCTCGCGGTTGGAGACCCTCCTTGCCTGAACGGAAGCGCAGCGTGCCGAAAACCTCGGACCGCCTCGGACGGATGCTCGCGATCGTGCCCTACCTCGTGCAACATCCCGGGTCGTCACTGGAGGAGGTCGCGAGCGCCTTCACGATCTCTCCGTCCCAGCTGCGACGCGACCTGGACCTCCTGTTCATGTCCGGGTTGCCGCCGTACGGCCCGGGCGACCTCATCGACGTCGACGTCGACGAGGACGGGCACATCTGGATCTCGATGGCCGATCACTTCTCCCGGCCCTTGCAGCTCACGAGGATCGAGGCCCTCGCGGTGTACCTCCGCGGCACCGAGCTGCTCGCGACACCGGGCATGCCGGACGCACCCTCGCTCGCCAAAGCCCTCGACAAGCTCCGCCGATCGCTGGGTGCCCAGATGCTCCAGGAGACCGACGGGCGGATCGAGATCGCGAGGGGTGGTCGGGCTCCGGAGCATCTCGATGTGCTGCTCGAAGCGGCGCGGTCGCACGTGCGGCTGTCGATCGAGTACTTCGCCGCGTCCACGGGCGAATGGAGCCAACGCGAGATCGCCCCAGAAGAGGTGTTCACCGGCATGGGGCACTGGTACGTGGCCGCGTGGGACATCGATGCCGACGCGGAGCGGCTCTTCCGCGCGGATCGGATCCGGAGCGCGGTGCCGATGGGGGAGACGTTCTCTCCACGCGGTCTGCGAGGCGCCGGGCGCGACCTCTACTCCCCGACGGGCGAGGACGTGGCGGTCCGCCTTCGGTTGCGACCCGCGGCCCGTTGGATCGCGGAGTATTACGCGACCACGAACGTCGAAGAGCGAGATGACGGCGGCGTGGAGCTGACACTTCCCGCCCGACAGTTGGGCTGGGTCGCACGCTTGTTGCTCCGCGTGGGCGACGACGCCGAGGTCGTGGAGCCTCCCGAGCTCCGCGACCAGGTTCGCGATCTCGCTCGGGAGACGCTGACCCGCTACGGCCACAAGGCCTAGTCATACGGGTCTAGCCCCGACAACGCTCCCGATCCTCAAGGCCCGCCGGAACCGGGCCGATAGCAGTCGTGAGATGACCACCATCCGGACAACGTGCCCCCGCTGCGGCGAGGTCGACATGGGCCCCGAAGCGATCTCGCTCTCGGTCCGCTCCAGCGGCCGGGAAGGAAGCTATCGCTTCACCTGCCCGCGCTGCGACGATTCGGTCGAGAAGCGTGCCGACCGGAAGATCGTCGCGCTGCTGGTCTCGGCGGGAGTGGACCTCGAACCGCGAGGCACCGGCGAAGCGGGCGAGACGCTGTTCGATCAGGAGCCCGTCGCGACGATGGAAGCCCTCGAACACGCGATGGACGGTCCGGCGTTCACGATCGACGACGTCATCGAGTTCCATTTCCTCCTCGAGGATGAGCGCTATCTCAACAAGTTCCTCGCCGGCTCCGACGAGTCGTAGCGCCGCTCCGCAGCGAGCATCCCCGGTACCATCCTCTGCATGAGACCCTGGCTCGTCGTGTGGCTCGTCGTCGGGCTCTGCACGACCGTCGCGTTGCTCGTGATGCTCGGGTTCCTCGTTCGCCATGTGATCCTGCTCGGGCGCACGGCGGGGCGCCTGCAGGACGAGCTCCAGCCGATCACCGAGGAGCTTTCCGCCGCGTCGGTGCGGGCCGCCGACACGGCCGCCGGCCTGTCGGGACGGGCGTCCGCGCACGGATCCGTCCCACGCAGGGTCCGCCGATAGAATCCCTGCCGGGCACGTCCCGAAACCCATGCTCAACGTAGGACCCCTCGAGCTTCTCGTCGTCCTCGCCGTCGCCCTGGTCGTGGTGGGGCCCGAACGGCTGCCCGAGCTCGCCCGGTCCGTCGGCCGGGTGCTCCGGCAGTTCCGGGAGGTGCAGGACGAGGTCCGGAGCATGGTGTCGTCCGAGGTCAACGACGACATGCGAGACGCGGCCGACGAGTTCAAGAAGGTCACCGGGGGCATCAAGAAGGCCACCGACGTGAAGGGCGCGGTCCGTCGGGCGGAACGGACGATCCGAGACGAGACGGCCGCCCCGAGGAAACCGCGCAGCACGCCCGCCGTCGATGAGGCCGGTGAGGTCGGGGGAGCGCCCGCCGACCGACTCGTCGAGGATGCGACCCCCTCTCCGCCCCCGCCGACGGACGACACCGAGCCCGAGACCCCATCTCGTCCATGAGAACCCCTCTGAAGTGGCGACGCAAGAGTCCCGAGGAACGCGAGGGCGCGATGTCGCTCATCGACCACCTCAAGGAGCTCCGTCGTCGCCTCTTGATCTGCATCTGGGCGCTGCTCGCGGGATCGGTCGCCGGCTTCTTCCTCTACGAGCCCGTGATGCGGCTCATCAAGAGCCCCTACTGCGACTTCCTCCGCGATCACCCCGATAAATCTCCGTTCGCGCAAGAGGGATGCTCGCTGATCTTCCTGGGGGCGATCGACGGGTTCCTGATCACCGTGAAGGTGATCGTGTTCCTCGCGCTCCTGGCGGCGTTGCCGGTGCTCCTGTACCAGCTCTGGGCGTTCATCGTGCCGGGCCTCACAGCACGAGAGCGCAAGTGGGCGATCCCGTTCGTGGCGCTCTCGGTCCTCCTGTTCCTCCTCGGAGCCCTCGCGGCGTACCTGACGCTCCCGAAGGCCCTCGACTTCCTCCTCGGCGTGGGAGGTGACTTCGTCAACCCTCTCCTGACCGTCGACAAGTACATCGGCTTCGTGATCTTCACGATCCTCGCATTCGGGCTCGGATTCGAGTTCCCGATCCTGCTCATCTCGCTCTCCGCGGCGGGGGTCCTCACGAACGAGACGATGCGGAGGTACCGGCGGCAGGTGATCCTCGGCCTCGCGATCTTCGCGGCCGTGATCACACCCAGCCCTGACCCGATCTCGATGCTCGCGCTGTTGATCCCGCTCTACGTCTTCTACGAGGGAGCTATCATCGTCAGCCGCCTGATGAAGCGATAGGACGAAGGACCATGGCGATCAAAGGCAAGGGACGAACGAGAACCAGGCAGTCCGTGCGCGCCCCGAGGCGTGGGCCGGTCCCCGTCCCGGTGCCGGTCGCGCGACGCCGTGGCGTCCAGGTCATCGCCGCATTCGTCGCCGGCCTGTTGGTGTTCTTGGGAGGGGTGTGGCTGACGAACGGACTCCGTGCACAAGAGACCTCTGAGCGCGACCGTGAGCAGGAGCTCCTGCGGCGACGGGCGGGCGCGGCGTGGGAGGACCTGGTCACGACCGAGGTCGGCACGATCGGCCAGGTCGCCGAGGGCCGGCCACCGGTGCTCCTGCCGGAAGTCCGCGAGGTCATCTCCGGGCTCGCCGAGGACACGCCGAAGGGCGCAGCCGACACGCTGGGGACGGCCGCGGAAAGCGCCAAAACGGCGATGGATGCCATCGAGGCGTACGAGCTCTCGATCTCCCTCGCCGACAAGGGCTTCGACCAGAGCCAGGTGCTTCGATTCCTCTCCGCCAGGGACGAGCTGCTCACGGCGATCGAGTTCTCCCGCCAGGCGGCGCTCGTCGGCGTGCTGGCGGTCGATCTCGAGGGGAAGGGACGCCGTGCGGCGCTCGCTCGTGCCGAAGCTCTCTTCGCGGATGGCGACGCGGCCCTGCTCCGCTTCCAAGCCCATCACACCGAGGCCCTCGCCGCCGCCGGGATCATCCGGCAGCCCACCATCCCGGGCGCGTAGCCCGTGGAAGATGCTCCCGACCTCGTCGTGGTCGCCAACCCCGCGGCGGGACACGGGAAGGCCGGGCGTCTTATCGGCAAGGTGACCACGACCCTTCACCGTCTTCGGGTGCCGCACGAGATCCGCATCGCGGAGTCCGGGTCCGACCTCGAGCGGCTCGCTCGGGCCGCGGCCAACGGGGGAGCGCGGATCGTGGCCGCGCTCGGTGGCGACGGCACCGCCTCGATCGTCGCCAACGGGATCCTCGGCAGCGGCGCCGCGTTGGCGGCGCTCCCCGCGGGGACCGGCGACGACTTCGCCAAGGCGATCGGAGCGGGGAAGCTGGGCATCGCTGTCGAGCTCCTCGCGAACCCGAAGATCGTCGACCTCGACGTGATCGAGGTCACGACGGGGGCGGACAAGAGGAGCTTCGTGAACATCGCCGGTGCCGGCTTCGATTCGGAGGTGAACGAGACCGCGAACGGCATGACGGTCGATCTCGGGGCGACCGGCACGTACATCGCCGCATTGCTGAAGACGCTCTCCCGCTACTCGCCGGCGGCGTTCACGATCCAGATGGACGACGAGCGGATGGAGCTGGACGCGATGCTGGTCGAGGTAGGAAGCGGCCGATGGACCGGGGGAGGGATGAAGGTGCTTCCGAACGCCGTCATGAACGACGGTCTGCTGGACGTCTGCATCGTCGAGGCGCTCTCGAAGCCGGCGTTCCTCAGAGCGTTCCCGCGCGTTTTCCTGGGCTCTCACACGACGCATCCGAAGGTGCGTATGCGTACGGGCACCCGGGTCCAGGTCGAGGCGGACCGACGCGTCCTGGTGTATGCGGACGGAGAGCTGGTCGGCTCGCTCCCCGCGATCTTCGAGGTACGTCCCGCGGCCCTGCCGGTGGTGGTCGGGCCCGACGCCAAGGGCGTACGGTGAGCGCATGACCACCGGCCTGCTCCTGATCCATGCGTTCCCGTTGGACGCCCGCATGTGGGAGCCGCAGCTGGCCTCCCTCGGAGCGCGTCTGCCGATCGTCGCACCGCACCTCCCCGGTTTCGGGGGCACCGAGGGTCCCGAGGTCCTCACGATGGCGCTGGCGGCCGAGCATTGCGTTCGAGCGCTCGACGAGGCGGGGGTCGACACCGCGATCGTGTGCGGGCTCTCGATGGGCGGCTACGTCGCCTTCGAGCTCTGGAGGGCCGCCCGGCCGCGCATCTCCGCCCTGGTGCTCGCGAACACGCGGGCCGAGCCGGACCCTCCGGAAGGCGCGGCCGGGCGGCGCGCCCTCGCCGAGCGCCTGAAGAAGGAGGGCCACGGCTTCCTCGTGGAGGAGCCACCGCCGCTCCTCGCGGAGGATGCGCCCGCGGAGCTCCGGGAGCGCGTGAAAGCCATGATCGCCGACCAGACGCCGGAGGGGGTCGCGGCCGCCGCGCTCGGGATGGCGGAGCGCCCGGATTCCGTGCCGGACCTCCCCGGTATCGACGTGCCCACCCTCCTGATCACCGGCACGGCCGACCGGCTGATCCCGCCCGACGTGACCGCCGGCATCGCGGGCCGCGTGCCCGGCGCGGAGCTCCTCCGGATCGAGGGCGCCGGACACATCTCCAACCTCGAGGCTCCCGAGGCGTTCACCACCGCGCTCGACGGCATGATCCCACCCGTGGTGGCCTGAGGCACCGCACCGCACCGCACGCACCGCACCAGCCCGGCCGGTCAGGAACCCGCCCGTAGACTGGCCGCACCGTGGCCACCCCTGAAGAGTTCGCGCAGCAGTTCCCGTTCGAGCTGGACGGCTTCCAGCGGGATGCGATCGACGCCGCGCACCGAGGGCTGTCGGTGCTCGTCGCGGCCCCGACCGGCTCGGGGAAGACCGTCGTCGCCGAGTTCGCGATCGAACGGGCGCTCGACCGCGGGGGGAAAGCCTTCTACACGACACCGCTGAAGGCCCTCTCCAACCAGAAGTTCGGGGATCTGGTCGCGAAGCATGGTGCGGGCACGGTGGGACTACTGACGGGAGACAACGCGATCAACCCGGAGGCGCCGATCGTCGTCATGACCACCGAGGTGCTTCGCAACATGCTCTACGAGCGCTCCTCGACCCTCACGGGGCTCCTGTCGGTCGTGATGGACGAGGTCCACTACCTGCAGGACCCGTACCGAGGCGCCGTCTGGGAAGAGGTCCTGATCCACCTGCCGCCGTCCGTGAGCGTGGTGGCCCTCTCCGCGACGATCTCCAACGCAGAGGAGTTCGGTGACTGGATCACCACCCTCCGCGGTGACACGCGGGTCGTGATCGAGGAGCGCCGTCCGGTGCCGCTCGAGCACCATTACCTGGTGGGCCCCCGCCTGCATCCGATGCACGTGGAACAGGACGGCATCCTCCTGCCGAACCCGTACGTCGTCTCGTTGGATCAACACGAGCTGAAGACCAAGACCTACTACCGGCGGGGCTCGGGCCTTCCACAGCATCAACGGATCTCCCGGCCGCGCGAGGGCCACCGCAGGGTGTACGTCCCCCGGCGTGAAGAGGTCGTCGACGTGCTCGAGAAAGAAGGGATGCTCCCCGCGATCTACTTCGTGTTCAGCCGATCGGGCTGCGACAAGAGCGTGCGATGGATGCGAGACGCGAACGTGCGCCTCACGACGAGAGAGGAGGCGGCCATCATCCGGGACAGGGCCGAGACCCGGGCCGCCTGGGTCGACGAGGACGACCTCGTCAGTCTCGGCTTCTACGATTTCCTCGAATCCCTCGCCACGGGCGTCGCCGCTCATCACGCCGGCATGCTCCCGATGTTCAAGGAGACCGTGGAGGAGCTCTTCCAGGAAGGGCTCGTGAAGGTCGTGTTCGCGACCGAGACGCTCTCGCTCGGCATCAACATGCCCGCCAAGAGCGTGGTCATCGAGGACCTGTGGAAGTTCCAGGGCGAGCGGCACGAGCTGGTCACCCCGGGGGAGTACACCCAGCTCACCGGCCGGGCGGGCCGGCGAGGGATCGATGCGCTCGGCCACGCCGTCGTGATCTATCAGAAGCAGGTCCCGTTCGAGCGGGTGGCCGGGCTCGCCGCGACCCGTACGTACGACCTCGCTTCCTCGTTCCGCCCCTCGTACAACATGGCGGTCAACCTGGTGCGCAACTACACGCCCGAGCAGGCGCATCACCTCTTGAACTCCTCGTTCGCCCAGTTCCTCGCGGACCGGGGCGTGGTCGCCCTCGAGCGCTCCCGCCAGCAGGATCTCGCCACGCTCGAGGGCTACCGCACGAACATGGTCTGCCACCTCGGCGACTTCGAGGAGTACTGGGGATACCTCGAGAAGGCGCGGCAGCTGAGGGAGGAAGACCGACGGAACCGAGACCAGGGACGCCGAGACGAGGTCCGCGAGGGCGTTGCTCGGTTGCGCCCCGGCGACGTCGTGTGGGTCCCCCGCGCTCGACGCCGAGGGGTGGCGGTGGTGGTCTCGTCACGCGACGGCAAGCCCACAGTGCTCGCGCAGGATCGCCAGTTCTTCCGGCTGAACGACCGCGACTTCGAGGATCCGCCGCACGTCCTGACGAGGATCCCTCTGCCGAAATCCGGTAGCGTTCGCAACCCGCGGTTCCGCCGGGACGTGGCCGCCAGGCTCGTCGCACTCGACGTGAAGGCGGGGGGAGGGCGGCGACGGGGGAGAACCGATCCCAAGGTCGAGCGTGAGGCCGCCCGTGTCGAGGAGCTCGCCGCGGCACACCCGTGCCGCAGGTGTCCGGAGCGGGCGAAGCACGAGCGGTGGGCGATGCGCGCGAGCGAGCTGCAGCGGCGGCTCGGCGGCGTGGAACGACGGATCCGGGTCCGTACCGAGACCCTCGCGAGGCAGTTCGATCGAGTCCTCTCGGTGCTCCGCGCGCTGGGCTACGTGGACGCATGGTCCCTCACCACGAAGGGCCGGACGCTGACCCGCATCTACGGGGAGGGGGACCTGCTGGTGGGGGAGGCCCTGGACTCTGGGCTCCTGGACGACCTCCGGCCCTCCGAGGTGGTCGCTCTCCTCTCGGCGGTGATCTACGAGGGACGCGAACGCGTCCCACTGTCGGGCGAGATGCCGACGGCGGAGACCAAGGAGCGCTACGAGCGCCTCCAGCGCCTCTGGAGGAGGGTTCGCCGGACCGAGGACGAGCATCAGGTGCAGCTCTGCCGCGAGCTAGAAGCGGGCTTCGCCACGCCGATCTACCACTGGGCCGAAGGAGACGCGCTGGACGACATCCTCGCCGAGACCGAGATGGCGCCCGGGGATTTCATCCGGAACTGCAAGCAGCTCGTGGACCTGCTCCGGCAGATCGAGGAGGTCGCGGTGCCGGAGGCGGCCGCGCACGTCCGCGCGGGGCGCGAAGCGATCCTGCGTGGCGTCGTCGCTTACACGGGGGTGTAGCTACGATGCCGAGCATGGCCAGCCCGTTCGGGACCATCGCAGTGATCGCCGACCCACGGGCCGGGATCCTCGACCAGCTTCCGGTGCTCGAGCGCGCGCTCGACGAGCGCGGGCTCGAGCACCGAACCCTCGTGGCGAACGGGGTTGGTCCAGCTGCCCTCGCGACGATCGCGCTGGACGAGGGGTTCCGGTTCATCGTCGCGGTCGGGAACGATCAGACGATCCAGGACGTGGTGAACGGGATGTTCCGAGAGGGCCGAACGATCCGTGAGGACCCGGTCCTCGGCGTGATCGGCGCCGGGAGCGGATGCGACCTCGTCCGCAGCTTCGGCGTGCCGGGTGACACCGAGTCGGCCGCGGCGCATCTGGTCGGGGACAACACCTACGCGCTGGACCTCATGAAGATCACGTCGACCGGGACCGACGGCGAGCGCCGCACGCGATACGGCCACAACCTGGCGCAGGTGGGGATGGGCGCGCAGCAGGTCGCGTGCGCGGCGAAGGCTCCGGCGTGGCTCGGTGGCTCGCGCCGCTTCTACGGCTTCTGGTGCGGCTATCTGAAGACGAAGCCGTCGAGGTTCACGATCGAGCACGACACGCGCACGTGGGAAGGCCGGGCGTGGAACGTCGTCGTGGCGAACGCCCAGTTCACCGGCGGCGGCCTCCGGCTGTCGCCGCGGTCGTTCCCCGGGGACGGCGTGCTGGACGCCCTCGTGTTCACGGGACCGCGGTCCGGCGCGTACACACAGCTCCCACGCCTGTTCCGCCACGGCGATCACGTCCCCGATCCTTCCATCGAGGAGTTGAAGGCCAAGATCCGCTTCGAGGTTCGATCGGAGCGGCCGATGCCGGTCCTGGCCGACGGCGTCACGCTCGGAACCACCCCCGCCACGTTCCAGATCGTGCCCCGACCGATCCTCTTCAAGCTGTGAAGAAGGTCCACCTCGATCGACTCGCCCGAGTGGCGGAAGTGGTCGCGAGCCGAGAGCTGGACGCACTCGTCGTGTCCCCCTCTCCCGACCTCGTCTACCTCACCGGCTACGACCCGATGCCGCTGCCACGTCCGACGCTGCTCGTCCTCCGGCCGGACCGTGACCCCGCGATGCTGGTTCCCGAGCTGGAGCGAGCGCTCGCGGCGGCCTCGCCGGTGAGTGAGCACCTCGAGCTGGTGTCCTGGCGAGACGGGTCCGACCCCTTCGAGGCCGCTGCGAGCCTGCTGGTCGGCGCCGAACGGATCGCCGTGGCCGATCGCTTGTGGGCGACCCATCTCCTCGGTCTGCAGCGCGAGCTGCCCGGCGCGGCGTTCTCCCCTGCGTCCCCCGTGCTGAGCCGCCTCCGCGCCGTGAAGGACGAGCACGAGCTCGGGGCGCTCCGACGCGCCGGACGCGCCGCCGACGAGACCTTCCGCCAGATCGTCTCGATGTCGTTCCAGGGCCGGAGCGAGGAGGACGTCGCCCACGATCTCGCGGAGCTGCTCGTTCGGAACGGCCACGCCCGCGCCGACTTCACGATCGTCGCCAGCGGTCCCAATGCCGCCTCACCGCATCACGAGCCGGGGGGGCGGACGATCCTGCCGCGTGACGCGGTCGTGATGGACTTCGGGGGCGAGCTGGGGGGCTACTTGAGCGATACCAGCCGAACCGTGGTGGTGGGCGATTCCCCGGAGGGTTTCGAGCACGCCTACGCGGCCGTCCAGGAGGCGCAATCCGCCGCGGTCGAGGCCGTGCGGCCCGGACTGGAGGCCCAGGATGTCGACCGGACCGCTCGGACGCTCATCGACGCCGCGGGCTACGGCGAGCGCTTCATCCACCGCACGGGCCACGGGATCGGCCTCGAGCTCCACGAACCCCCCTACATGGTGGAAGGCGACCGAACGGTCCTGGAGCCCGGCATGACGTTCTCGGTGGAGCCGGGGGTCTATCTCGAAGGACGCTTCGGCATCCGGATCGAGGACATCGTGGCGGTGACCGAAGACGGCGTCGAGCGCCTCAACCGGAGCACGCGCGAGCTCCAGGTCGTGTCTTGACCAAGCGGACCGACCTCAGGTAATCCTGTCTCCCTGGTGGTGCGAACCAACCGGTGATGAGTCCGCGCTGAAGATCGGGGTGGGGTGGCGCTGTGACGAGGGACGAGATCATGAGCATGGACACGTCGGAGTTCGACCTGGACAAGTACCTCCGAGCGTCCTCCCGGGTCGACCTGTCGGCGGTCGACTGGGGCCGGATCGGGCAGCATCCGGTTTCGGCCGACGAGGCTCGATGCCTCGCGTACATGATGGACATCGAGACCCACACCGTCGTGTTCCTCCGCGATCTCCTCGCCACCCGCGCCTCGTTCGACCCTGAGGTCACCTCGTTCCTCTCCTGCTGGGGCTACGAGGAGCTCTGGCACGGCGAGGCCTTCAGCCGATTCCTCGGGGAGGCCGGCTACCGACTGCATCCCTCCTACGAGGACGTCGCGGGCGACGACCCGTTCCCCACCCGCTTCGACCGCAACCAGTGGATCAGACGGAAGTTCGGGACGAAGGGCTACGTCTCGCACATGGGCACGTTGCTCGGGTCGGCGTTGTTCCGTGATTTCGTCGCCGTGCACATGACGTGGGGTGCGGTGAACGAGCTGGGCACGCTGACGGGCTATCACCGCATCATCGCGAAGACCGAGCATCCGGTGCTGATCCAGCTACTCCAGGCGATCATCAAGGACGAGCGGCGGCACTTCGCGTTCTATCGAGCCCAGGCGAAGATGCGCCTCGCCCGGTCGAGGCAGGCCCGGACGATCACGCGATGGGCGCTCGAGCATCTCTGGGCGCCCGTCGGCACGGGAGTCAGACCCCAGCACGAGACCGACTTCGTGATCCATTCGTTGTTCGGCGACGCCGACGGGATGGTCGCGGTCGAAGAGATGGAGCACACGCTGGGCGAGCTGCCGGGGCTCCAGGGAAGCACTTTCCTCTCCGACGCGCTCGAGACGGCTGCCCGGCGTCTTGGCCAACCCCTTGGGGTGAGCTGACCGCTCAGTCCTGGGGACGGACCCTGGTGCCCTGCGCGGTGTCCATGACCTCGAGGTCCATCTCTTGGAGCTCGTCACGGAGCTCGTCCGAGCGCGCGTAGTCCTTCGTCTGGCGCGCCGCATCGCGCTCCGCGACGAGCCTGCGCATCTCCTCGGTCGGCACCCATCCTGCGCGCGCCTCTCGCTCGAGGTCGAGACCCAGGACGTGGTCCCAGGCCGTGAGCAGCGCACGCTTCTCGCCGGGCGTCACCTCGCCCGAGTGATCGAGATCGTTCACCGCCCGGACCGCGGAGGGCATGTCCAGATCGTTCGCGAGTGCTTCCCGGAAGCGTGCGTCGAAGTCCTTCGCGGCGGCGCCCTGAGCATCGGACGGCTCACCCCATTCCTTCACATGACGCCGGAGCTGCTTCACCCGCTTGTCCGCGGTTTCCATCACCTCCCACGTGAAGTCCATCTCCGAGCGATACCGGGTCTGGAAGGTGAGCCACCGGAAGGCGAGTGGATCCAGGCCGTGCTCCACGAGCTCCGCCGCGCGGACCACGTTGCCGGTCGACTTCGCGATCTTCTGGCCGGTGAGCCGGAGGAATCCGCCGTGGACCCACGTGGAGACCACCTCGTGGCCCACCCCGCCTTCGGACTGCGCGATCTCGTCCTCGTGGTGGGGGAACTTGAGGTCGTTCCCGCCGGTGTGGATGTCGAACCGGTCGCCGAGGTACTTCATCGACATGGCGGAGCATTCGATGTGCCAGCCGGGGAAGCCCTCACCCCACGGGCTCGGCCACTTCATCAGGCGCCCGGGTCCGGCGGACTTCCAGAGCGCGAAGTCGGCGGGATGTCGCTTCGCCGGATCCGTCTCGAGATCGCGGTGGCCCGCTCGCAACTTGTCCAGGGTATTGCCGGAGAGCTTCCCGTAGCCGGGGAAACTGGTCACGTCGTAGTAGACGGAGCCCGACTCGACGACGTAGGCGTGCCCGCGCTCGATCAGCGTGGCCGTGAGGTCGATCATCTCGGGGATATGGTCGGTGGCCCTCGGCATGACGTCCGGCAGACGGATCCCCACGGCCGCCATGTCGTCCAGCGCCTCGCGCGTGTACTTCTCTGCGATCTCGAGCGGCTGCAGCCCCTCATCCTCGACGGCCAGCACCATCTTATCCACCGCTTCGGGGGAGGATTCGTCGGTCATGTGCCCCACGTCCGTGATGTTCTGGACCTCGGTGACGTCATACCCTTCGAACTCGAGCGTGCGCCGGATGAGGTCGGTCAGCATGAACGTGCGGAGGTTCCCGAGGTGCACGTACCGGTACACGGTGGGGCCGCAGGCGTAGATCTTCACCCGGCCCGGCTCGACCGGAACGACCTCCTCGACCTGACGTGTGAGCGTGTTGTAGAGACGCACGCGCCAATCCTAGCGGCGGCTGCCGGCCGGACTGCCTCCGGTCACTCTTGGCTGGGTTCCGTACCGCCGATGCGTTGGCGCTGCTCGCTCCGGCCGTTGCCCGAACCGGGCCGGATCGCAGCGAGCGCCCCGACGGGCGGTGGCGGCACCGGGATCGGGATCGTGCCTTCGACCCCTCCGTGTTGGAGATGCGCCGCGGCACATGCGGCGTGATAGGTCTCGAGCTCGTCAAGGAACCGCGAGTCGTGGTACCGCCGGCCGTCGATGTTGGGACCCTCTCGGTCCTCGATGATGGCTTCGACGTCGTCCCCCGTGATCGTCTTGTAGGTCTCCAGGGCGTGGGCGACGGTGAGGACGTCATCCCGGTGCTCCTCGAGGAGAGCCATCGTCCTGTCGTAGAGGTCCTGCAGCTTGGCCTCGACCGACTTGCCGAACTCCGTGTCGAACAGCGACCGGTCTGCCCCGGTCTCTGCGGGCTGCACGGGTCCGCGGAGACCGGCCAGCGTGACCGACCGTGAGGCGATGGTCTCGCCCATCGCGAAGTACGCGAGCATCTGCGTCGTGAGTGCGGTGGCTCCGCGCATGTCTCCACCCACCCCTGTGGAGTGATCTCCGTCGAAGAAGAGCCGCTCGCCCGCGAGCGACGCGAGGAACGTGATCACGTCGATCTCGCGCTCGGAGCGCCACTGGACGAACTGGTCCTCCGGCGGGATCGAGGAGACGAATCCACCGACGTCACCACGGCGCTCGATCGTCGCGAGGTCGATCGTCATGTGCTTGCGGAGGTGGTAGGCGGCCACCGCGTGACAGGCCTCGTGCACGGCCACCGCGTGGCGCTCGCGCTCGATGTACTCGTGGTCGTCGGGGAGCCCATGTTGCTTCACGTGCTTCGCTTTCACGACGTCCGTCCACCCCACCCGATCGCGGCCGTCACGGATCGCGATGACGAGGGACTCGTTCACGATGTCCTTCATGTCCGCCCCACCCGCGTAAGGAGTGATGGTCGCGAGCTTCGTGATCTCCTCGTCACTGAGGCCGTGGTTCACCTTGTCGAAGTAGTAGCGGTACGTGGCGACACGACCTTCCAACTGCGGGTATCCGACCTTGAACTTCCGGTCGATCCGCCCCGGACGGAGCATCGCTTCGTCGAGCACGTGCGGCTGGTTCGTCCCGAAGATGTGGAGGATCCGATATCTCGGCGGGAGCTTCGGCTTCATGCCCAGGAGCCGCCGGAGCCGATTCGTCAACCCTCGCGGCTTCTTCAAGCCGTCCATCTCGGACAGGAGCGCCTGCAGCGTCCCCATGCCGCCGCCCCCCATGCCTCCTC
>Ga0136614_10000389_pt1 | contig 21286 bp, 19 predicted proteins | sample AntDrymUQ2792106_2_FD_106643 | JGI IMG/M metagenome (GOLD analysis project Ga0136614, IMG submission 106643) | Polar desert sand microbial communities from Dry Valleys, Antarctica - metaG UQ279 (21.06) | ecosystem: Environmental > Terrestrial > Soil > Desert | place: Antarctica: Dry Valley... | reverse complement strand
GGCGATCCAGACGGCGGGCGGACCGACCTACCAGTTCCGCCAGATCGACCCGGTGGACGACCAGGACGGGGGCGAGCCGGGTGGCAACATCCGCGTCGGCTTCATCTTCCGCACCGACCGCGGGCTCGGGTTCGTCGACCGGCCGGGCGGCACGTCGACTGCCGCGAATTCGGTCCTGTCCAACGGCGATCTCGCGTTCAGCCCGGGTCGGATCGACCCCACCAACCCGGCCTTCAGCTCGAGCCGGAAGCCGCTCGCCGCCGAGTTCACCTTCGCGGGGCAAAGGCTGTATCTGATCGCGAACCACTTCAACTCGAAGGGCGGCGACCAGCCCCTCTTCGGGCACTTCCAGCCGCCGGTGCGCTCATCCGAGACGCAGCGCCACCAGCAGGCGACGATCGTCGCGAACTTCGTCAGCCAGATCGAGACGTCGGAGCCGAACGCCCAGGTGATCGTGCTCGGTGACATCAACGACTTCGAGTTCTCCCAGACGGTGACGATCCTCGAGGGCGGGGGTCTGACGACGATGATGGACACGCTGCCCCAGAGCGAGCGGTACTCGTACGTGTTCGACGGGAACTCTCAGTCGCTCGACCAGATCCTCGTCAGCAACCCGATCCTGTTCCGCTCGCCGATCTACGACGTCGTGCACGTGAACGCCGAGTTCGCGAGCCAGGTCTCGGATCACGATCCGCAGGTGCTCCAGTACGACCCGACCTCGGCGCCGACCGCTGTCGAGGTGCGCTCGCTCGCGGCGGTGCAGGCGGGCCGGACGGTGCTGCTTCGCTGGCGGACGGGCTCGACCGCCCGCGTGCTCGGCTTCAACGTCTACCGCTCGACGGGGAAGGCGCGCGTGCGCCTGAACCGCTCGCTGATCGCCGTTCGCGGGTCGTCCTATGCCTGGCGCGATCGGCGGCCGGCGAGAACGGCCGCGCGCTACTGGCTGCAGGTCGTCCACCTCGACGGCTCACGCACCTGGCGCGGTCCCGTGCGGGCGCGGTAGGGCACGCTCTCCGGAACCCGGGCCGGCTCGCCGGCCCGGGTTTGGCGCAGGCAGGCGGCTATACTGATCGGCCGCCGATGCTGAACGAGACAGTCGAAACGAGCGCACGCCAGGTCGAGGAGCCCGGCGTCTGGGTCACCGGCCCGGACGGTGAGCTGATCCCCGACTACGACTCGACCTTCCCGGAGATCGAGGAGGGCCAGGTCGTCCACGGCACCGTCGTCCGGGTCGACAAGGACGAGGTGCTCGTCGACATCGGCTACAAGTCCGAAGGGGTCATCCCGGTCGCGGAGCTCTCGATCAGGCGATCGGTCACCCCGGCCGACGAGGTGCAGCTCGGCGACGAGCTCGACGCACTCGTCCTGACGAAGGAGGACGCCGACGGGCGCCTGATCCTCTCCAAGAAGCGCGCCCGCTTCGAGCTCGCCTGGAAGGCGATCGAATCGGCCTCGGAGAGCGGAGAGTCCGTCGACGGCCGCGTGATCGAGGTCGTCAAGGGAGGGCTCATCCTCGACCTCGGCGTCCGCGGCTTCCTGCCGGCGTCGCTGGTCGACATCCGGCGGGTTCAGGATCTGGACGAGTTCCTGGGCAAGGAGCTCCGCTGCAAGGTGATCGAGCTCAACCGCTCGCGCAACAACGTCGTGCTCTCCCGGCGCGCGGTGCTCGAGGACGAGCGCAAGGAGATGCGCCAGGCGATCCTCGACCGCCTTGCGCCCGGCGACGTCGTCGAGGGGCAGATCTCAAACATCGTTGATTTCGGGGCGTTCGTCGACCTGGACGGAATGGACGGGCTGATTCACATCTCCGAGCTGTCGTGGAGCCATGTCAACCACCCCTCCGAGGTGCTCGAGATCGGGCAGACCGTGAAGGTGAAGGTGCTCGACATCGACCGCGACCGCCAGCGGATCTCGCTCGGCCTGAAGCAGACGCAGTCCGATCCCTGGCAGCAGGTGCTCGAGACGCATTCCGAGGGCGACCTCGTCCAGGGCCGCGTGACGAAGGTCGTGACCTTCGGCGCCTTCATCGAGATCCTGCCCGGGGTCGAGGGCCTCGTTCACATCTCCGAGCTCGCTCAGCACCACGTCGAGAACCCGCGCGAGGTCGTCGGTCAGGGAGATCTCGTGACCGTCAAGATCATCGAGGTCGACGCGGAGCGGCGACGCCTCTCGCTCTCGTTGAAGCGGGTCGAGGGAGCCGAAGGGCAGCCGGCCGGGGACGGCCTGCAGGGCGCATCCAACCTCGACCTCTCCGAGGACGTCTTCGCCGACGAGCCCGCCGGCGCAGTTGCGGACGAGGCCGGGGAGGAGCCGGCCGCGGAGGCCGATCCCGAGGCAGAGGCGCAGCCCGAGGCCGATCCCGAGGCAGAGGCGGAGGCCGAGGCAGAGGCGCAGGCCCAGGCGGAGCCCGAGCCCGAGGTAGAGGCGCCGGCGGAGGCCGCTGCGCCCGCCGAAAACCAGGCCGACGAGCCCGCGAGCGAGTCGGACGCTGCCGCCGAGGTCGAGCTCGAGCAGGAAGCGCCTGGCTCGCCGCCCGAGCCCGGCGACGGCCCGACCGAGCCCGCCGCCTAGCGCATTCCCGCTCGGGCGTCCAGACCCGAAAAACGTCCGCTCGCCGTCGCGATCACCGGTGGCGTCGGTGCCGGGAAGAGCACGGCGCTCGAGGCCTTCCGCCGCCGCGGGGTGCCCGTGATCTCGAGCGACGAGATCGTGCACGAGCTGCTGCGGGCCGACGACGAGGTGCGCGCCGCGGTGGCCGCGCGGTTTGGAGGGCCGGTGTTCTCGGGTGAGGGCGCGGTCGACCGGGCAGCGCTCGCCGGAGTCGTCTTCGCCGACCCGGGCGAGCTCAGGTGGCTGGAGGAACTCCTACATCCGCGAGTTGCCGAGGCCTACCTGGCCTGGCGTGAGGGGCTCGCCCGCCTGCCCGAGCCTCCATCCGTCTGCGTCACCGAGGTTCCCCTGCTCTACGAGACGGGTTCGGAGTCGCGCTTCGATGTGGTCGTCGTGATCTCCGCACCCGAGGCCATTCGGACGGCTCGCGCCGGCGCGCGTGCGGTCGAACGTGCTAAGCGTTTCCTTCCCGAGGAGGAGAAGAGACGACGAGCCGACCACGCGTACGTGAACGACGGGACGCCCGAGGAGCTCGACGCGTTCGTGGGCGACGTTCTCGCCGCGCTCGGCGAACGCGGCTGAGACTGCTGGCGGGGCTCCTCGTCCTGGTCGGCGCCGGGGCGCTGGTCGGCCTCTGGGTGATCCGCGCCGAGCCGGACTTCTACGCCAGGATCCGGTATCCGCTGCGCTACACGACGATCCTCCGCGCGCACGCGCGGAACTACGACCTCGATCCGGCGCTCCTGGCCGCGGTGATCTACCAGGAGAGCCGCTTCCGCCCGGACGCCCGGTCGCGGTCGGGGGCGATCGGCCTGATGCAGCTCCTGCCGGACACCGCGCGAGGGATCGCGATTCGCACGGGCGGCACCCGGTTCCAGACATCCGACCTCTACAACCCCGAGCTCAACGTCCGCTACGGCTGCTGGTACCTGCGTCACCTCCTGGATCGCTACGAGGACGAAGAGGTCGCGCTCGCGGCCTACAACGCGGGCCAGACGAACGTCGACCGCTGGCGTCGCGAGGGCGTGGGGATCCAGTTCGCCGAGACGCGGCACTACGTCAAACGCGTAGGGGAGCTGAAGCAGATCTACCGCCGGAGCTACCCCGCCCAGCTCCGTGACACAGGATGACACTTGACAGATTGCAGAATGATGTCATAATGATGTCACAATGCAACTCCAGCCCCATGTCGAAGCACTTCAGGCCGACCTGGCCGAGCTCGCCGCGCTCGGCGACGACGCCACCGCCGCCGCCGCCGCTCGGCTGAGCAACGCGCTCAGGGCCTCGGCCGGGCTGCGGCTGCTCGAGGTTCTCGGCGAGGCGGCGCTCGAGCTCAGCTCCCAGCTTCCGTCCGGCCACGTCGACGTCCGGCTGGCCGGCCAGGAGCCCTCGCTCGTCTACGTCGCGGAGGAGGCAGCCGAGCAGCGCGCAGGCCTTGATCCGGAGGAATCGGCTTCGGCACGGATCACCCTCCGTCTTCCGGAGGCATTGAAGGCGGAGGTCGAGGCGCTCGCGACGCGCGAGGGACTCTCCGTCAACACATGGCTCGTCCGGGCGCTCGCACGTGCGGTGTCGGGCCCGTCCACTCCCACCCGCTCAACGAGACGGCTGACGGGCTTCGCCCGCAGCTGAAAGGAGAAACACATGGCGTTCTACCCATATCCCTTCGGCCACGTCGAGGTTCGGATCGACAGCCGCGATCCCCGGCCAAGGCGGCTCCGCGCCGAGCCTTTGCGCAGCTCCCGGAAAGCCCGATGATCGAGGTCTTCCAGACTCCCGGGCCGGTCACGCTCCTCCTCCGCCTCCCTGCGGGAGAGATCGAGATCGAGACCGTTGAGGGCTCGGAGACCCAGGTCGAGCTCGAGCCGGACGAGAACGCGCGCGTCGAGTGCCGCGAGCGCGCGGGCCGCTACGAGGTCGTCGCGGAGGTGAAGGGTCTCAGGCTCGGCCGGGACACGTCGCACCGCCTCCGCCTCCGGGTCCCGCACGGGTCCGCGGTGGACGCGGACACGAAGGCCGCCGATGTGCACGGCCGCGGTCGCTTCGGCGCCGTCGACCTCAACACCGCCTCCGGGGACGTCTCGTTCGAGGCCGTGGAGGCCGTGAAGGTGAACTCGGCCAGCGGAGAGATCAGCTTTGAGCGGATCGGGGGCGAGGTGACGATCAACACCGCCTCGGGCGACGTCGAGCTCCAGGCGCTCGCCGGTGCAGCGAAGGTTCGCACCGCTTCCGGGGACGTCTCGATCGGCTCGGCCGGGTCGTCCCTCTCGGCCCAGACTGCGTCCGGGGACGTCCGGGTCGGTTCTGTGAGCGAGGGCAAGGTCAGTCTCCAGTCCGCCTCCGGCGACCTCCACGTGGGAATCCGGCGCGGATCGAGGTTGTGGGTGGACGCCCGCTCGCTGAGCGGAGAGACGACCTCCGAGCTGGAGGTCGGCGATGCCCCGCCGGACGAAGAAGGGCCGCTCGTCGAGCTGCGCGCGACGACCATGAGTGGCGACATCGAGATCGTCCGGGCCTAGAGGCTTGATGCGAAATTCCGCCGGGCCGACTGACGCCCCAGGCACGGCGCCGGCTCAGCGCGCTCGGTCGCGACACGTAGCGCTGCTACGCGCCGCAACCGACCACGGTGCCCGGCTTGGCCTGGAGCGCCCCCGACGGCGGCCGAGTTTCACATCAAGCCTCTAGGTGTGTCAGACGCCGCCGCCATCCCGGCGCCGGCGCGGCTGCGACGCCAGCCCGAGTTTTTGAAGCTCTGGACGGGCCAGACGATCTCCGTCTTCGGCGATGCCGTGACGATGATCGCGCTCCCGCTCGTCGCCGTGCTGACACTTGACGCCTCGGCGGCGCAGATGGGGTCCCTGACCGCCGCAGGGCTCGCGCCCCACCTGTTCCTGTCGCTCGTCGCCGGCGCCTGGATCGACCGGCGGGCGCAGCGACGGCGAATCCTCGTGTTCTCGGACCTGGGCCGGGCCGGTCTGCTCGCCTCGCTCCCGCTCGCGTGGGCGCTCGACGCGCTGACGCTGCCGCACCTCTTCGCCGTCGCGTTCCTCGTCGGGGTGCTGACGGTCTTCTTCGACCTCTCCTACTCATCGCTCTTCGTGCTCGTCGTCGCCCAACGGGACATCATCGAGGCCAACAGCAAGCTCAGCCTCAGCCGCTCGGTGTCGTGGATGGGCGGGCCGCCGCTCGCGGGCGGGCTCGTGCAGGCGCTCGGTGCACCGGTGGCGCTCGCCGCCGACGCCGTCTCCTTCGTCGCCTCGGCCGCCTTCGTCTCCCGGATCCGGGTGCAGGAGCAGCCGCTCCCCGTCGACCGGACACCGCTCGGCCGGCGCCTGGCGGAGGGATTTCGCTTCATCTTCCGGGACGCCCTGCTGCGCTCGTCCCTCGGCTGCGTCGCGACGATCAACCTCTTCAACTTCGCGTTCTTCGCGATCTTCGTCCTCTACGCGACCGAGGAGCTTCACGTGGCGCCCGGCCTGCTCGGGGCCGTGCTCGGGGCGGCGGCGGTTGGATCCGGACTCGGCGCCGTGGCCGCGCCGTGGGTCGAGCGCCGGATCGGGATCGGGCCGACCTTCGCGCTCGGCAGCGTCCTCTTCCCGGCGCCGCTGCTGCTCGTGCCGCTCGCGGGGGGTCCGAAGTGGCTCGTGCTCGCCTGCCTCTTCGCTTCCGAGTTCCTGTCTGGCGTCGGGGTGATGATGCTCGACGTTCCCGCCGGGAGCATCAATGTCGTGCTGACGCCCCAGCGCCTCCGGGCGCGGGCGGACGGCGTGCGCCGCTTCGTCAACTACGGCGTGCGCCCGATCGGCGCGCTCCTCGGCGGCTTGCTCGGGAGCGCGATCGGGCTGCGCCCGACGCTCTGGATCGCGACCGCGGGCGCACTGCTTGGAGTGGTCTGGCTGGTCGGCTCGCCGCTCCTGCGGCTCCGAGAGCTCCCGGCGCAGGCCGCGTGACGGCCCGGCTCACCATCCACTAGGGAACGGAGAGTCGGGCCCAGAGGTTGTCGAGCATCCGAGACACCGGCCAGAAGGTGGCCGAGCCGCCGAAGTCGAGCGCGCCCGCGGCGAAGACCTTTGCTCCGGCCGGGGTCTCGTAGTAGGTCATCTGCCCGGTCTTGCCCGGTCCGAAGAGGTCCGGGAGCTCCGCGAGTACCTCGATGCCCTGCGGCGAGGCCGGGGTGACAGCGTCGATCTCGATGCCGTAGCCGCCGACGAACTCCCCGAAGGTTCCGCCTGCCTCGAGCCCGGTTCTGTCCCAGAGCCAGGCTGCCCCGAGGGCGCGCACGACGAACAGCCCCTGTCGCGAGCCCTGGTCGTTGCCGATGTACTGCACGCCGATCAGCGCCGACTCCGGCCGACCGAGCGTGCGCCAGAGACCGGCCCGCCGCAGCACGCCGCGCTCGCTCGCGATCCGCCAGAAGAGGTTGTTGGCGGAGAGGAACGCGAGATTGCCGCCGGCGTCGCGGTAGCGCTCGACCACGTCGAAGAGGTGCTCGGTCACGTACTCCGTGTGGCCCGGGAAGATGACGAGGTCGTAGGCCCCGGCCAGCGCGTCGCCGTCCGGGACGAAGGCTAGGTCGGAATCGGCGAGGTAGTCGACGTCCTTCTTCTCCCAGGCGAGCCAGTGCAGGAAGCCGAGGTCGTAGCGCCGGAAGAACGGGATCACTCCCCGGCGCAGGAACGGGCGGCCGAGCCTGACCGTCTGATGAGGCGCTCCGGCGTACCAGGTGTCTCCCCACCCGTCGCCGTTCTCGTCGTAGAAGTTGTAGGCCTGCCAGGTCGTCGTGGGAAGGACGATCGCGACCCTGCTGGTCCCGAGGCGTGGCGGCCGGAGCACGAACGGTGCGTAGCCGACGCGCCCGTCGGATGAGGTCAGGCGGGCAAAGTACAGGCCGCTGGGCCAGGGACCGATTCCGAGCTGGATGGTCGCCGGCGCGTGGATCCGGTTCGCCCAGCCGACCTCGACCGTGCCGGAGACCGGCACGCCGTTCATCACGTTGTCGGACCCGGTCTGGACGTGCTCGGGCCCCGACCTGAAGAACTGCACGGCGAGCGAGTCCGCGTCGCTAGCAACTCGGAGCCGCGCCAGCTCTCCAGGCGCGTAGCTCGCTCGCTCGAAGGACGCGTCGACCCCCTGCACGCGGACGACGGGGGCGCGTGGGTAGCGCCCGACGCGAGCGCTCAGCGCGCCGTACTCGGACCGGTTGCCCGCGGCGTCGCGGATGATCAGCCGCAGGACGTAGGTCCGCGGGAGGAGCGCCGCGGCGGGAGTCCAGAACCAGGTGTGCTGCCCGGCCGGGAGCGACCTCGTCTCGGTCGAGACGGGGGGGCCGAGTGCCTGTACGGTGCGGGCGGCCTCGAGCGTCACCACGGCGGGCTCGCTGAGCCGGAACCTGACCGCGGCCCGGTCGCGGAACCCGTCTCCGTTGGGGCTGATGGTCGTGAGTAGCGGCCCGTCCCCGTCGAACGGCGTCCCCTCGTTGTCGGCCTCGATGCCCGTCAGCGCCGGCGTGCGGCCGTCCAGCGTCAGCCTCGCGGAGGCGATCACGTCCCCGCCTCCGACCAGCTGGACGCGGTAGCGCCCATCGGGTACGGGGGTGCCGTCGAGCAGCCCATCCCAGAAGACCGACAGGAGCTGCCGTCGCTCCGGCGCGGAGATCCAGCCGAGCGGCCTGCCGTCGGCGCTCGCAAGCTGGAGCCCGAGCGGTTGCGCGGAACCGACCGAAGCGCTGACGGCGAGCGCGCCCGTGGCCGGAGAGAAGGTGCTGGGGACGACCGCGAGCGAGGGGGCGCCGCCCGCTGCCGCGCCAACGGGGGCGGCGCCGACGAACGTCACCACCGCGAGCGCGAGAGCGACCTGCCGCACGCGCGACACGTTAGCGTGGCCGGATGATCGAGCTCCGCTCCCTGGGCGACCTGGAGGCTCATCTCCACGGGTCGGGCTTCCTCGACGGCCGCGCCGAGGGCCTCGTCGCCGACGTCTACCTCTCCTACGGGCTCGGAGCCGCTCAGCGCCGGACCAGCACGCCTCTGCCGCCCGAGCCGTGCCCTCTGCCGGGAGGCGCTGTGCGGATCAGGCGCGCGACGGAGTCCTACCAGCAGCATCCCCTGCCCTTCGCGGTGGGGGAGTGGGAGCGCAGCTGGGATGCCCCGGACTACGCCGCCGCGATCGAGGCGGCCAGGAGCGCGATCGGCCGCGGGGACGTCTACCAGGTCAACCTGGTCCAGCATCTCTCGGCACCCTTCCGGGGCGATCCGGACGGGCTCGCAATGGCGTTAGCGGGCCTGCGGCCGCTCGAGCCGCGACCCTTCCACGGGCCGGGATGGACGATCGTGTCGGCGTCACCGGAGCTCTTCCTCGCCCGCCGCGGCCGCCGTGTCTGGACGATGCCGATCAAGGGCACGCGACCGCTTGCAGCGGGCGACGAGCTCGCAGCCTCCGAGAAGGACCTGGCCGAGCACGTCATGATCGTCGACCTCGAGCGGAACGACCTCTCCCGCGTCTGCGAGCCGGGCAGCGTCCACTGGCCCGAGCTGCTGGTTCCTCGGGAGCTCGCGGGCGTCGAGCACCTCGTGAGCAGGGTCGAGGGCCGCCTCAGGTCGGACGTGACGCTGACCGAGTTGCTCGAGGCGACCTTCCCTGGCGGGTCGGTCACCGGCGCGCCGAAGATCGCCGCCCTCGACCAGATCGCCGAGCTCGAACCGGTTGGCCGAGGAGCCTCCATGGGCGCGCTCGGCCGTGTCTACCCGAACGGCGACTTCGATCTGGCGCTGACGATCAGGACGTTTGCGGTCGCGGAGGGCCGCGTGCACCTCTGGGTGGGCGGCGGGGTCGTCTGGGATTCGGACGCCGACGCGGAGATCGAGGAGTCGTGGGTGAAGGCCACCCCTCTGCTGCGCGCGATCGGTGCACCGTTGTCGAAGCAGACAACATCATGCCGATCGTAGCAGTTGCGGTCGGCGGTCGCGGGCTCGTGCCGCTCGACCGGCCCGTCGTGCACGCTGACGACGAGGCGCTGCTCCGCGGCCGCGCCGCCTTCGAGACGGTTCGCGTCTACGGTGGGCGGGCGTTCGGCCTCGACGAGCACCTGGCCCGACTGGCGGAGTCGGCGGCCCGCCTGGGCCTGCCGGCGCTCGAGACCCCGGACTTCCGGGAGCTGGCCGACGAGGCGATTGCCGGAGCCGGCCTGGCCGACGCGGTGCTTCGCCTGTTCCACACACCGGGGCGCGAGGGGCGCGGGCGGGCTACCGCGCTCGCGCTCGTCGCGACCCTCCCACCGGGGCTGGAGGAGCTACGTGGCCGTGGCCTGCGACTCGTCTCGCTGCAGACCGGGATCGACCCGTCCGCGCGCGCGAGCGCTCCGTGGCTCCTCGGGGGGGTGAAGTCGACGAGCTACGCGGTCAACATGGCCGCGGCCGCCGAAGCGGCTCGTCGCGGCGCGGACGACGCGGTGCTGCTCGCCACAGGCGACACCGTCCTCGAGGGCCCGACCGCGAACGTCTGGTGGCGCCGAGAGCGCACGCTGTACACCCCCGGCCTCGAGACGGGGATCCTCGCAGGGGTCACGCGTGCCTTGCTCCTCGAACGCGCCGAGTCCCTCGGCTACCACACTCTCGAGGGCGTCTTCGGCCTGGCCGACCTCTGCGCGGCGGAGGAGGCGTTCACCTCCTCGTCCGTCCGCGAGGTGATGCCCGTGTCCGAGCTCGACGGCGTCGCCGTCCCCCGCGGCCCTGCCTCGACCGAGCTCCAGGAGGCTCTCCGGGCGGCGGCTACCGCCTAAAGGCTTGATGCGAAACTCAGCCGGGCCGGCTGGCGCCCCAGGCACGGCGCCGGCTCAGCGCGCTCGATCGCGACACGTAGCGCTGCTACGCGCCGCAATCGACCGCGGCGCCCGGCTTGGCCTGGAGCACCCCCGACGGCGGCAGAGTTTCACATCAAGCCTCTAGTGCGTCCCTCGAGCTCGTTCGACTTGTGCGAGAGCGCGGTGAAGGCGCTCTGGAGGAAGTCGCTGGCCGCGGAGGACGCGAGCGACCAGGTGAGCAGCCGGCCGAATCGTGGCGCCAGGATCTGCGTCGAGGTCAGCCCTGCGGCGGTCCAGGTGCCGATGCAGCGGGTGCACGTGACGAGCTCTTCCAGCGCGCGCTGCATCCCGGTGCCGGAGGCCGCCTCGTCCTCGCCGCCATCTGCCGTTCCCTCGACGAGCGGCTCCCGGAGGAAGCTCGTCACGCGGTCACGCGAGATCACTCGCGCGGCCTTGAAGCTCGCCGCGGAGAGGAGCACGAAGTCGAGCGCCGTATTCGTGCGGGGGCCGCGCCCGAGCAGCCGTGCGGCCAGCCCGGCGCCCATCAGACCGCCCGAGTAGACGCCGACGAGGGCGGCGTAGCTGCCGTAGGGAGGGCGGGCCGGAGCGGGGGTCATGGAGGAGCCTTCGTCACGCGGCTGTGGGAGGCGCGAACGCGCCGTGGAGGGCAAACGATGCGCTCGACCCGCTGACCTGGAGGACCCAGTGCTTGAAGTCCTGCGCGTTCATGCAGGCGTTTCCGCGGCCCTGAAGCAGCAGCCGGTACCGGGCACCTCCGGTCAGGCCGCGCGCGAAGACGCCGGTGCCGACGATCGGCGACTCGAGCCGCCAGGCGCGGTAGAGAAGCGGTCCGCCGCCGGGCGACCGCCGATCCTTCGGGTCGACGGCGAGCTTCGAAGCCTGGGCGGGAAGGCGCAGTGTCAGCGTGCCCCTGTTCCCCTTCGCGTCGCGGAACCGGAGCGTCCACCCTGACGCCAGGTGCGTGACCGAGAGGGCATAGCGCGCTGCGACCGGGTTGATCCCCCGGATGACGCTCGGACCCGCCTCCGTCACGTACGTGGTCGCGACCGGCCCGAAGCGCAGCCGGCGAAGCTCCGCCCGCTCGAACGGAGCGATGCGCGCCGTCTCCTGGAGCCACGTGCCCGGGCTGGCACAGCACGCACAGGCGGATGCCGCCGCGGGCCATGCCGCCGGGACCACGAGCGCCGTGCACGCCGCGAGCCGGAGCCGGGGACCGGGAAACATCGCCGTTACCCTTAGCGCGATGCCGGCATTCAAAACATCGGCCGCCTACAGGCCGACCGGAGACCAGCCCGAGGCGATCCAGACGCTCTCGCGGAGTCTCGCGGCCGGCGAGCGCTACCAGACGATGCTCGGCGCCACCGGCACCGGCAAGACGGCGACGATGGCCTGGACGATCGAGCAGGTCGGGCGCCCGGCCCTGATCATCGCCCACAACAAGACGCTCGCCGCGCAGCTCTGCAACGAGTTCCGCGAGTTCTTCCCCGCGAACGCGGTCGAGTACTTCGTCTCCTACTACGACTACTACCAGCCGGAGGCCTACGTCCCGCAGGCCGATCTCTACATCGAGAAGGACTCGTCCCAGAACGACGACATCGCGCGCCTGCGGCTCGCGGCCACCTCCGCCCTCTTCACGCGCCGCGACGTCGTCGTCGTCGCCTCGGTCTCCTGCATCTACGGCCTGGGCTCGCCCGAGGAGTGGCGCGAGCGCGTCCTGATCCTGACCCTCGGCGAGGAGCAGGATCGCGACGCGATGCTCCGCAAGCTGATCGACAGCCAGTACGTCCGCAACGACAGCGTCCTCGGGCGCGGCCGGTTCCGCGTCAAGGGTGACGTCGTCGAGGTGCAGCCCGCCAACGCGGAGACCGCCTACAGGATCTCCTTCTTCGGCGACGAGGTCGAGCAGATCACGCACTTCGACCCGCTCACCGGCGAGATCTACTCGCGGCTCGACAACCTGACGATCTGGCCAGCCACGGAGTACGTCACGTCGAAGCCGACGATCGAGCGCGCGGTGGACGAGATCCGTGCCGAGCTCGAGCAGCAGGTGCGGAAGTTCGAGAGCGAGGGGCGGATGCTCGAGGCGCACCGGATCAGGCAGCGCACCGAGTACGACCTCGAGATGATGCAGGAGCTCGGCTTCTGCAACGGGATCGAGAACTACTCGCGCATCCTCGAGGGTCGCGGGCCCGGCACGCATCCGTTCACGTTGCTCGACTACTTTCCCTCCGACTTCGTCGTCTTCGTGGACGAGTCGCACCAGACGATCCCGCAGATCGGCGGCATGCACGAGGGCGACCGCTCGCGCAAGCAGACGCTCGTGGATTACGGCTTCCGGCTCCCTTCGGCGCTCGACAACCGACCGCTCCGCTTCGACGAGTTCCTGGGCAAGGTGCCGCAGCTCGTGTTCGTCTCGGCGACACCGGGAGCCTTCGAGCTCCGCCACTCGCCCGTGATCGCCGAGCAGCTGATCCGGCCGACGGGGATCGTCGACCCGGACGTCGAGCTGCGGGCCACGAAGAACCAGATCGACGACCTGCTGAACGAGATCCGCAGGCGCGAGGAGGCCGGGGAGCGGGTGCTGGTGACCACGTTGACGAAGAAGATGTCCGAGGACCTCACCGACTACCTGCTCGAGGCCGGGGTGCGCGCCCGCTACCTCCATTCGGAGATCGACACGCTCGAGCGGATCCAGATCATCCGCGAGCTCCGCCTCGGCGACTACGACGTGCTCGTCGGCATCAACCTTCTCCGCGAGGGGCTCGACCTCCCGGAGGTGTCGCTGGTCGCGATCCTCGACGCCGACAAGGAGGGCTTCCTTCGCGGCAAGACGGCGCTCGTCCAGACGATCGGCAGAGCGGCCCGGAACGTCAACGGCAAGGTGATCCTCTACGCCGACAAGCTGACCGAGGCGATCAAGGGCGCCATGGACGAGACCGAGCGGCGCCGGGCGGTGCAGCTGGCCTACAACGAGGAGCACGGGATCACACCGGAGTCGATCGTCAAGGGGGTCTCGGACATCGCGGAGTTCCTGTCGCTCGAGGCGCCGACCGTGCCGGGCAAGCGGCGCGGCGGTCGCAAGGTCGAGGGCATGGAGCCCGGCGAGCTCGAGCGGCTGGTCGTGACGCTCGAGGAGGAGATGTTCGCCGCCGCGGAGGAGCTTCGTTTCGAGTACGCGGCGAAGCTCAGGGACGAGATCAAGGAGCTCCGGCGCGAGCTCGTGGCCGCGCGCGCGCCTGCCTGACGGCTCCCAGCGTCAGGCCCGGGACCCGGTGGCGACGATCCGCGCCAGCATCTCCGCGTAGTCGCGGTCGCCTCCGTCGGACTCGGCCTCTGCCAGCCAGCTGCGAGCGGCGGCTGCGAGACGGAGGTCCGCGCCGCACGCCGACGCCGCGGCGATGATCAGGTCGGCGTCCTTTCGGGCGAGGGACAGCGTGAAGCGGACCGGGTACTCGCCGCTCTCGATCGCCGTGCGGCGACGCTCTGCCTGCGCTCCCAGGGGCGTGGCGGCGAGGATCGAGAAGGTCGACTCCGGCGACAGGTCGAGGCCCCTGGCAAGAGCGACGGCCTCTCCCAGCACGCCGAGCGTCCCGAACAGGGTCGCGTTGGCGACGAGCTTCGCTGCGGTGCCCGCGCCGAGGGGCCCGACGTGGAGGACGGAGCCAAGGGCGGAGAGAAGGGGCGTGCACCGGGCGACCGCTGACCGGGTGCCGCCGGCGAAGATCGTCAAGCCGCCGGCCTCGGCCTCGGCAAGGCTTCCGAGCACGGGCGCATCGAGCAGACCCGCCCCGGCCGGCAGCGTCGAGGCGAGCCGCGACACGGACTCGGGCGAGACGGTCGACATCTGGATCAGCGTGGTGGATGCCGTGGTTCCGGCCGCGGCGCCCTCCGATCCCTCCGTCACATCCCGGAGCGCCTGCGGGTCGGAGACCATGACGACCACCACGTCGGCACCCTGGGCCGCGAGCGCAGGCGTCGCGGCGAACCTCGCCCCGAGCTCGACCAGGGCGGCAGCCTTCGTCTCGTCCCGGTTCCACACGACCACCTCGTAGGGCGATTCCAGAAGCCGCCGCGCGATGCGGCTTCCCATGGCGCCGAGACCGATCACCGCCACTTTCGTCGGCGGGCCGGCAGGAGTCTCGGACGCAGCGCCTCCCTCGAGCACGCGGACACTCTGGCACGCAGCCCCTAGTATCGGAAGCGTGCTCGGCTCGTTCATCTCGGTCGTCCTCGCGGGTTTCGGGGTCGGCGCTCTGGCCCGCTGGGCCGTGCCAGGCCCGGACCCGATGCCGGCCTGGTTGACGATCTTCATCGGTCTGACCGGATCGCTCGTCGGCGGCGGGGTCACGATCGCGGTGACGGGCTTCGAGAGCCGTGGTGCCGTCTTCGCGGTCCTCCTCGTGTCGATCGCGGTCGCCGCGGGGCTCGTGATCGGCTACCGCCGCTTCGTGCAGAAGCGTCCGATCACGGGCCCCGGGGCACAAAAGCTGCCCACACGGGGCTTCGGGATCGAGAGGCTGCGACAGCGCCTGCGGCGACTGGGCGTCGATCCCGAGACGTTGGCGCCTGCGAGCCCCGATCCGACGGAGGAGAGCCTCCGCAAGCTTCGGGAGCTCCGGGCGGAGGGCCTGCTCACCGACGAGGAGTACGAGGCGAAGAAGGCGCAGCTCGAGCAGGGTTAGGGCTGTTCCTAGCCGGGGTCGCCGCTGACCTCCGGCCGGGCCTCGGCGAGGGGCTCGCGGCCGCGGGGAAACACGCGGAGGGCAGTCAGCGCCCAGCGGTCCGTCTGCCAGACGTAGGTCTGGACGCGAAGGGACTTCTCCTCGGCGTCGTAGAGGTGGAGCCCCCGGGCCTCTCCGCGCCGATTCGGGCGCGGCTGCCCGAGGCCCGGGGCGATCGAGACGGTCACGCCCCGCTCGCCGCCGCTCGTGACCTCGAATTCCCGCCGCTCGCTGACGGCTCCCTGGTGGATGTGGCCGGCGACGATCAGCTCGGCTCCCCCGTCCGCCAGCGCAGCCAGGACGGCGTTTCGGTCGGCGACCGGCTTCTTGCTCGATCGCCACGGGGCGCCGAGCAGGTGATGATGCAGGGCGACGACGCGGAGCGCGCCAGAGGGGGCCTCGTCGAGCAGGCGGCTCGTGCGATCGAGCTGGGCCGCGCGAAGCCGTCCCGACTGGTGGCGCCAGGGACGAACGGAGTTCAGGCCGACGACGTGGAGGCCCGGCGAGCTGTAGAGCGGCTCGGTCGTCTGCCAGTGGCGCTCGAACTCGCGCCACGGCCGTGTGAAGCGTGCCGGGAACGTGTAGGGGATGTCGTGGTTACCCGGAATCGCGAGCACCTTCGGGCTGAGACCCTTCAGGAAGGTGGCAGCGCGCTCGTGCTGGTCTGCCCGGCCTCGGTGGGTCAGGTCGCCGCTCGCGATTACCAGCTCAGGCTTCGCCGACTCGATCAATTCGGCGAGGGGCGCAGCGATCTCGGCCGCCTCGCGCTTGCCGACGTGGAGGTCGGAGACGTGGAGAATCCGGGCGGGCACCGCCGGCCGAGGCTATACACTCGCTGCATGGCGGAAGAGTCGCCGGAGGTCTTCGACGATCTCTACCTCGGCCTTCGTGCGGGGGGCGCGCTGCGGAAGCAGCGCCGTGGTCAGCCGCTCACGGCAGAGGAGCAGGAGGCGCTCGGGCGCTGGCAGCGCCTGTCGACCTGGCGGAAGGCGCTCGCGATCGGCGGCTTCGCGATCGGCACGTTCGGCCTCGGCTTCACGCTCGGCGGGCTGGTTTTCGGCCGCTGGCGCAAGGCCTGACACAAGCATCAGGACTCCTCCTCCGGTCGAACGGGCGCCAGCCCGCGCACCGCGGGGACACCGGAACGATCGGCACAGATCGGTCACGGACCGTGACGCACGTGTGCGTCCGCCGAAATTAGGCTCGCGCGCGGGGGAGAACACATGGGGGTCCCCCGGGGGAACCCCGAAACCCGCATCCGGCCGCCTTGGCCGTGGCCGACTGGGCCGTCGGGGGCCGTCAGCCTTCGGAGTCGGCCGGCGAGAAGAGCACCGTCGGCACCTCTTCCCCGGCCGGGTCCTTGTCGAGCACGATCACGTCGACGAGCGTCGCGAGCACGGCGGCGATCGGGACCGCGAGCACGACCGCGAAGCCGCCGAAGAGGACCCCCACGGCTGTCACCGACACGAGCACGACGAGCGGCGAGAGGCCGACGGCGTCGCCGAGGACCTTCGGGATCACGAGGTAGTCCTCGAGCAGGCGGACGGCGAGCACGATGAGACCCGCCACGAGCCCGAGCTGCCACGACTCCGTCAGCCCGACGCCGACGGCGAGAGCCCCCGCGGCGAGCGGCCCGATCACCGGGATGATCTCGACGACACCGGCGAACGTGCCGACGAGGATCCAGTACGGCAGGCCCGCGACCGCGAACGCGATCGACAGCACGGTCGCGACCAGGACGATCAGCAGGAACTGCCCGCGGACGAATGAGCCGAGCTTGAGGTCGATCAGGTCCCAGGTGTCGCGGACGACGCGGCGTTTGCCGCGCGGCACGAGGCCGAGGACGAGGCGCTGCGCGCGGTTGCGCTCGAAGATCCAGTACGCGGCCGACGCGAGCATGAAGAAGATCCCGATCACGACCTCGAACGCCGTCCTCGTGATCTCGAGCGCGGGGTCGAGCAGCTCGTCGCCCGAGGGCAGGTTGTCGAGGCGGTCCTTGACCCCCTGCAGGATGTCGTGCTTGATCCCGGTCGAGGCGCGCGTCGACTCCGGCAGGGTGTCGATCGCATCCTGCACCTGGTTGATCGCGCGTGGCACGACGAGCCACAGGAAGAGCGCCACACCGCCGAGGATCACCACGTAGTGGAGGAGCACACCGAGCCCGCGCGGGACCTTGTGTCGCTGCAGCCACTCCACCGACGGGCGCATGGTCGCCGCGATGATGAAGGCGAGAAAGAGGATCGCGATCAGGATCCGGAGCTTCCAGAGCGCGAGGGCGAAGACCACGATCCCGCCGGCGACAACGGTCCAGACGAATGCTCGGCGGGCGGTCTCCTGCATCGCTCCGCAGTGTGTGGCCGCTGGGGCTCGGACGCAAACGCAGGAGACACGCAGACACCGACGAAGGCCGGACGGTGCTCGCCGCCCCCGACGAGGAGGTCTGCCACGAGGCCCGCCGACACGGGATCGTGCTGGCGCGGCCCCTCGCCCGAGCCGTGCTGCTGGCGCTCGCAGGCGGGCTGCTGGTCGCGCTCGGCTGGCCCTACACCGCGCTCGGGGCCCCGCTGGTCGCAGTGGGCGCGCTCGTCTCGCTCCGCGCGGTCTGGCGCTGGGAGCGCACGAGGCTCGTCGTCACGACCGAGAAGGTGTTCGTCGTCCACGGCACGCTGAGGCGCCGAGCCTCGGCCGTGCGGCTGCGCTCGATCCAGAGCCTCGACCTCGAACAGCCCCTACTCGGGCGGCTGCTCGGGTACGGAACGGTGGTTGCCGGGCCGCTCGAGCTCGACCACGTCGCCGGCCCACGGGAGGTGTTTCGGCTCGTCGAGCGGCTCTGCGCGTAGCCCGCCGAGCGAACACTTGTTCGACGGGGCCCCGGCGGCTAGACTCGCCTTCTATGCCGCAGGAAGAGCTCGTCGTCCACGGCGCCCGCGAGCACAACCTGAAGGACATCACCGTCCGGCTGCCACGGCATTCCCTGATCTGCGTCACGGGACTGTCCGGCTCCGGCAAGTCGTCACTCGCCTTCGACACGATCTACGCGGAGGGGCAGCGCCGCTACGTCGAGTCGCTCTCGGCCTATGCGCGCCAGTTCCTGCAGATGATGGAGAAGCCCGACGTCGACTCGATCGACGGGCTCTCGCCGGCGATCTCGATCGACCAGAAGACGACCTCCCGCAACCCGCGGTCCACCGTCGGAACGGTGACCGAGATCTATGACTACCTGCGCCTGCTCTACGCGCGCGTCGGCCGGCCGCATTGCCCGGTCTGCGGGCGCCCGATCTCCGGCCAGAGCCTCGACCAGATCGTCGACCAGGTGCTGCGCCTGCCGGAGGGGACCAGGTTCACCGTCAACGGACCGGTCGTCCGCGACCGCAAGGGTGAGTACCGGGAGGTCTTCGAGGAGCTCCGCGCCGACGGGTTCACGCGTGTGAAGGTGGACGGGGAGCCCCGGCTGCTCGAGGAGGAGCTCGTACTCGACAAGAAGTTCAAGCACACGATCGAGGTCGTGGTCGATCGGCTCGTGCTGAAGCCGGACCTGCGAACGAGGCTGGCTCAGTCGGTCGAGACAGCCTCGGCGCTCGCGGAGGGGCTGATCGTGATCGACGTCCTCGACGGTGACTCGATGACCTTCTCGGAGCGCTTCGCCTGTCCCGAGCACGGCGTCTCGCTCCCCGAGCTCCAGCCCCGCATCTTCTCGTTCAACTCACCCCACGGTGCCTGCGCGCGCTGCACGGGGCTCGGCTCGCAGCAGGAGATCGACCCGGATCTGCTGGTCCCGGACCCGACGGTCTCGATCGGCGAGGGTGCGCTCGTCCCCTGGGCGGTCGGCAACTCGGGCTTCTACGAGTCGGTGATCCAGGCGATCGCCGACCGCTACGAGATCGACCTGGAGACGCCCTGGCAAGACCTGCTCGAGGAGCATCAGAACCTCTTCCTCTACGGAACGAAGGGCGACCGCGTCTACATCGCCTACCGCAACCGGATGGGGCGGCGGCGCTCGTACATGCTCGCCTTCGAGGGGATCGTCCCGAGCCTGCAGCGCCGCTATCGCGAGACCGACTCCGCGCAGCAGCGCGAGCGGATCGAGGAATACATGAGCTTCCGTCCCTGTCCGGCCTGCAAGGGGGCCCGGCTGAAGCCCGAGGTGCTCGCGGTGACGATCGGCGAGCGGAACATTCACGAGTTCGCGCGCATGTCGGTGACCCGTGCGCTCGCCTTCCTCGAGGACCTGCGGCTGACCGAGGTCGAGCAGCTGATCGGCGCCCGGATCATCAAGGAGATCCGCGAGCGGCTGACGTTCCTCGACAACGTCGGGGTCGGCTACCTGCAGCTCGACCGGGCCGCGGCCACGCTCTCGGGCGGCGAGGCGCAGCGGCTGCGGCTCGCGACCCAGATCGGCTCCCAGCTCGTGGGCGTTCTCTACATCCTCGACGAGCCCTCGATCGGCCTGCACCAGCGAGACAACAATCGTCTGATCGGCACGCTCGAGCGGCTGCGCGACCTCGGCAACACGGTGCTCGTGGTCGAGCACGACGAGCAGATGATGCGCGCCGCCGACCACCTGGTCGACATGGGCCCGGGCGCCGGCGAGCACGGGGGCCGCGTCGTCGCCGAGGGCACCGCCGAGCTCGTCGAGCGGAGCCCCGCTTCCGTCACCGGCCAGTTCCTCTCCGGCCAGCGGGCGATCGCCGTGCCGCACCGCCGTACCGCCGACAGCGGGTCGTTCTGGGTCCGCGGCGCCCGGATGCACAACCTGAAAGGGATCGACGTCGAGTTTCCGGTCGGCAAGCTCGTCTGCGTCACCGGCGTCTCGGGCTCGGGCAAGTCGACGCTCGTGAACGAGATCGTCTACAAGGCGATCGCGAACCGGCTCAACCGCCTGCGCGTCAAGCCGGGCGAGCATGAGTCCTGCGAGGGGATCGACTGCTACGACAAGGTGATCGACATCGACCAGCGGCCGATCGGGCGCACCCCGCGCTCGAACCCCGCCACCTACACAGACCTCTTCACGCACATCCGCGAGCTCTACTCGCTGACCCCGGAGTCGAAGGTGCGCGGCTACAAGCCTGGCCGGTTCTCCTTCAACGTCCGGGGCGGCCGCTGCGAGACCTGCAAGGGCGACGGGACGATCAAGATCGAGATGCACTTCCTCCCGGACGTCTACGTCCCGTGCGAGACCTGCGGCGGCAAGCGCTACAACCGCGAGACGCTCGAGGTGCGCTTCAAGGGCAAGTCGATCGCCGACGTGCTGGAGATGTCGGTGGAGGAGGCACTGCGCTTCTTCGCGAAGATCCCGAAGCTCCGGCGGCGGCTGCAGACCCTGCACGACGTCGGGCTCGACTACGTCAAGCTCGGCCAGCCGGCGACGACCCTGTCCGGCGGCGAGGCCCAGCGGGTGAAGCTGGCCTCGGAGCTCTCGAAGGTTGCCACCGGCCGGACGCTCTACATCCTCGACGAGCCTACGACAGGCCTGCACTTCGCGGACATCGAGAAGCTGCTCGAGGTGCTGCAACGCCTCGTCGACTCGGGCAACACGGTGCTCGTGATCGAGCACAACCTGGACGTGATCAAGCAGGCCGACTGGCTCGTCGACCTCGGTCCGGAGGGCGGCGAGGCGGGGGGTGAGCTGATCGCCGTCGGCACGCCGGAGCAGGTGGCCGAGGTGGAGGACTCCTTCACGGGGCAGTTCCTGCGCGGAGTGCTGCCGGCTGTGGCTGCGGCGGCCTGACGCGCTGACGGCGCGGCGGCCGAACGCCGAGCGCCCGGGGAAACCGGGCGCTCGGACGGACGGGCGGACGGACGGGCGGACCTAGTTCCTGATCGTGTTGCTCGTGCCGGCGATGTAGCACCCGCCGACCTGGGCCTTCGACATCACGAGCCGCAGCCGCAGACCGCGCCTGAGCTTCGCGGTGAAGGTCGACGAGGTGGTCATCGTGCCGGGCAGCGTGCTGGCGACCGGCACGGCGACCCGCAGCGCGACGCTCTTCACGAAGACCCAGCGGACGAGCGTGGAGTTGTAGCGCTGGAGCGCGACGAAGCGACCCTTGAACGACTGGGCGGCGGTGACCCGGACGCGGTAGCGGTTCAGCGCGGTCTTCGTGAGGCTGATGCGCGGGCGCACGTTGACCTGCGTGGT
>Ga0136614_10000388_pt1 | contig 21298 bp, 15 predicted proteins | sample AntDrymUQ2792106_2_FD_106643 | JGI IMG/M metagenome (GOLD analysis project Ga0136614, IMG submission 106643) | Polar desert sand microbial communities from Dry Valleys, Antarctica - metaG UQ279 (21.06) | ecosystem: Environmental > Terrestrial > Soil > Desert | place: Antarctica: Dry Valley... | reverse complement strand
TTGTTGATGTTTGGCGAGGCGTTGAGCGGACCGGTCACTAAGTTGAGAATGACCGGCGAATTGGTGTCGGCGTTCGGGTCGGGATTGTCGAAGCTGAAGGTGAAGCGGTTAAAGCCGACCACTAATTCGTTGACCATCCTCGGCGAGAGCGTCGCGCGATAGTTGACGGCGAGATTGCGCGGCGTGCGGAAAGTCGTCACGATGTCGGGCGTATCAGGGAAAGCGCGCAGACCACCGTTGACGGCGTCGCCCACCGTATCCTGCTCGCCCTGTGAATAGCGGACGTAAATCACATTGTTCTCATTGAACGTGTGATCGATCTTCGTGGTGAAGTCGTATTGCCGTTCGCGCTGCGGAGCGACGAAGCTGAAGCCGGCGGTGTTAAGACCGTCACCGAGAGTGAAGTTGTTCGGCAGCGGCGTCAGATTGATCAGCCCCGTCGTGGTCGGATCGAACGCGAGCGGGATGTTCGGGTTGTTGGCGATGTTGAAGGTGGCGACGTTTAAGCCCGGCAGCACGTTGCCGTTCGCATCGACCGACGCGGTCGAAGAGTTGGCGTTGCCGTTCGCCCGGCCCACCGTGTAGCGGAACTGGCCCGCGCGAGCCTGCTGCGTATAGACCGTGCGGTTGCGGAAGAGGCTCTGGCTCGTCCGCAGGAACTGCAAATTGACGAAGAAGAAGGTGCGGTCTTTGCCGTTGATAAACGAGGAGCCGCCCTCCCCGAAGCGCGGGAGGTGGAGCGGGCCGCCGAGGCTTCCGCCGTAGATGTGCTGGACGAACTGCGGCTTCGCTGTCGCTACGCGCTGGCCGCCCACCAGCACTGTGTTGATCGTGTTCTGATATTCGTTCGCGTGGAAGCGCGGCGTTTGATAGAACTCGAAGAGGTTGCCGTGAAACTCATTGGTCCCCGACTTGGTGACGAGCGTCACCTGCGCTCCCGAAGAGCGGCCCAGCTCGGCAGTGAAGTTGCCGGTCACGACTTGAAACTGCGTGATCGAGTCGGGGTTCGGACGCAGCGGCGTGAAGTTCGAGCCGCCGGCGCTCGTGTCGTTGATGTCGATGCCGTCGAGCGTGAAGTTGAAAGCGCGGTCGCGCGCGCCGTGGACGTGGATGCCGCCGCCAGCGTTCGCTCCATCCACGACACCGGGTTGGAACAGAATTAAGCTGAGCGGGTTGCGCCCGCGCGTGCCGACGATGGGCAGCGTTTCAATCGCGCGCTCTTGCACTGTGTTGCCGAAGTTGCCGGAGCTACTGGTCTGGACCAAGTCGGCGGAAGCGACGACTTGCACCGTGTCTTCCAAACCGCCCACTTCAAGCGTGGCATCAATGGTCGCCGGCTGATTGACGTTGACTTGATTGTTGGTCGAGACGAAACGCTTGAAGCCCTGTCTCTCAACCGCCACGGTGTAGAGTCCGACCTGCACCGTGTCGAAGACGTAAGTGCCGGCATCAGTCGTCTCCGTAGTGAGAGCCACATTGGTCCCCTCGTTCGTGAGCGTCACGGTCGCGCCGGGGACGACTGCGCCGGAAGGATCGGTGACGACGCCGGTGACGCGCGAGGCCGTCCCCTGCGCCCAAGCGACGCTCCCCATAGTGACAGTGACGAGCGTCAACAAGATCGACAAACAGACAGGATGGAGACTTGTCCTTTTCATAATTCAGCTCCTCTTTTCAAGTTGGTTGATAGGCTAGAGAAATTCGGGCCAGAAACTGAAGCCCTGCGTTGATGGTTGACATTTGGAAACAGCAATTTACATTCCAACTAAAACTGCCGCCGCAAAGTTCCGCTTGCGCCCGTTTTGGCTTGAGCGCAATTGCAGTGGGTACAAAAAAATGGATCATTGTTCGTTTTTTCGGATGGCCTTCAGTCTCTTGCTTCCAGCCAGCGCGCGAGAGTTTCATTCGTAAATCGCATTGAGCGCGGCGGCCAGACGATAGCCCGCGAGCGCGATTCGTTCGGCGGCGATCTTTTTGGCGCGGGCGGCGTATGCGCCTTGCGGTTGCTCGTTCTCTTTAAGCTCGACGTAAGCGAACTCGCGCGCCAGCGTGTTGCTCTCCTTGACCCACTCTTCGGGATTCGACTGTCGCCCTTGCGGACTCGTATCAGCCGGATGAGCGGCGGCGATTGATGCGGCCAACTCGATGATCGCCGGCGGCGTCTGGCCGTTGGCTGGGCGCGGGACATTCACGTAATTAAACAGACCGGCTGCCGTGTCCCAGTAAGCGTGTAGATTATCCGGCCCGCGCGGGACGGGCGGAGTGATCGGAAAACCATTGCCGCCTGCGTCGCCGTTCGGACGTTCTTTCGTGTAGCGTGTCGCCGCGTGCAAGGGTTGATGCACGTCGCCGACGAGGTGCGCGAGATAGCCGACGGCTTCGGCGCTCAATTTGTCGTCGGCGCGTGTGTCAGTCGTGTCGAAATTCTTGCGCTGCGCTAGTTCGTCCAACGCATACTTGATCCGCACCAGTATGTTTTCTTTCGCGGGACCAATTTTCTCGTCAACCGGGATGCCGAGAAACAGCGGATTGAAATTGATGTAGTGCCATTCGGCATAAACAGAACTGAGCGACGAATCGCGAATGTCGTCCATCCAACAGGCGATAGTGACGGGGTTGTACATCCGCTCGCAGAAGAAGACCAACCCGCGATCCGGCCTGCGGCCCGGCTCCGGCGGCAACGGCGTCAACAATTTATCGACCTTCGCTTTGGCTGCCGGCGTCAAACGGCTGTAAGCGATCTGCGCGACGACCATATGACCCGTGTCGTCCCACGCCAGCGTAGGCGACTGCGCGAGAAAGAAGAGGAACAAGAAAAAGATTGCTTTGCGAACGATCATAAATTGCCCCTTTGGATACTTATCTCAAATCTGAAATTTCAGGTTTGAGATCGATTCTTTTCCGTCCTCCCTCTCAGGTTCCTCCGCGTCCTCTGCGGTAAATCATTCCACGCACATCAACGACATCAGTCGTACAACAACGCTGCCGCGCGCGCGCGGCGAAACGCTTCCAGATCATTGGTCCATGAACGCGCGATCTCTTCCGCTGTCTCGCCGCGTTTGAGCCGCTCGAAGGTGTCGGCGTCGGTGAGCAGCCGGGGATAGTTGTCGATCTTCCACTCGTTCAAGTGGAGGCGTCGCAAGGCCGTCGCGATCTCGATCCCTGCAATGACGGGACGAAACTGCGCGCGGTCGGTGATGATGATGTTAATGCCGCCGCACTCTTGGTTTTGAAAGACCGAAACCTTCGGCGTGAAGCGCACGGGGACGAAACGCGCGCCCGCGATGCGGCGAGAGTTCAACTCGGCGGCTAAACGTTGGCCGTCGAGCCACGGCGCGCCGATGATTTCAAACGGCGTGTCCGTGCCACGCCCGACCGAGAGATTCGTCGTCTCTAACAATCCGACGCCGGGGTACAGCGTCGCTTCCGTCAAACTCCGCATGTTGGGCGAAGGATTGATCCACGTCTGATTCGTCTGGTCGAACCACATCGCGCGCCGCCAACGCTCCATCTTGACGACCCGCAGATCGCAATTGATCTTGCGTTGTTCGTTGAAGAGCCGCGCCAACTCGCCAATCGTCATGCCGTGCCGGACGGGGAGCGTGTGATAGCTGACGAACGAGAGCTGATCGGCGTCGGCGATTGGTCCCTCGACTTCGACACCGTTAATCGGATTTGGTCGATCAAGAACGAAGACCGGCAGTTTTGCTTTCGCGGCTTCTTCCATCGCGTAGCCGAGGGTGGAGATGTACGTGTAAAATCGCGCGCCGATGTCTTGAATGTCGAAGACGAGCGCGTCGAGATTCTGCAAATGTGCGGGCGTCGGTCGGCGCGTCTCGCCGTAGAGCGAGTAGATCGGCAAGCCAGTCTTCTCATCAATGGAATCAGAAACTTTTTCATCCAACTGCCCGCGAATGCCATGCTCCGGTGAGAAGAGCGCGACGAGCTTCACATTTGGCGCTTCGCGCAGCACGTCAATCGTCGGTCGCCCTTGCCGATCACGCCCCGTGTGATTCGAGATCAGACCGACGCGCATTCCGGCGAGCGGCTTAAAATTGTCGCGCTCCAACACGTCGATGCCGTTCAAGACTTCGGCGTTGAGGGCGGGAATGCTCGCGCTGATGCCGGCAGCATTCGTCGCTGAAGTTTGACTCGTCAAACGAGCGACGCCGATTAAGACTTCCGCCGCCGTGCGCGCCGCCTCTGCGCGGGCGCTCTCAATTGATGTGTCAACCACCGACGAAGCGACGATGGAAGCCACGCGCCCGCGCAGAGGCGTGACATCTCCCTTGCCGTCCGGGTGAACGCGGTTGCTCAGGAAAACGACGAACGTCTCGCTCGCCGGATCGATCCAAATGGAAGTGCCGGTGAAACCCGTATGCCCGAACGAGCCGGGCGGGAAAAGATCGCCGCGATTGGACGAAAAACCACTCGTGATGTCCCAGCCCAAGCCGCGCGCCGAGCCGTCTTCCGCCACTGCGCGCGCCCGCGTCATCGCCGCCACGCCGAGCGGACTTAAAATCCGCGCGCCGCCGTACTCGCCGCCCTGCAAGATCATCTGGCAGAAGATCGCCAGATCGTCGGCGGTTGAGAACAGCCCCGCGTGTCCCGCGACGCCGCCCATCCGCGATGATGTGGGATCATGCACCGCTCCGCGCAACCACTGGTCCCCTTCAGCCGCGCCGACGCTCTCCGGCTTGCCGCCGAGATAGGTCGCTTGCGCTCGCCTCTTCTCCGTCGGCGCAATGCGCGGATGAAGCGCAGCGGCGGGACGAAAGTCCGTGTCTTTCATTTTGAGCGGCACGAAAATGTTTTCGCGCGCGAACCTGTCGAGCGGCTGCCCGCTCACACGCTTGACCACTTCGCCGAGCGCGATGAAGCCGATGTCGCTGTAAACAAATCTCGCGCCCGGCGGTTGGCGCAGCCGCTCAGTTTGCAGCCTCCTGATCGCTTCGTCATCACCCATCCATTGCTCGCCCAGATCAAAGTCGGGCGCATAGCCGGAACGGTGTGTCAGCAAATGCTCAATCGTGATCCGTTCGCGGCCCTCGCCTTTGATTTCAGGAATGAACTTTGACAACGGATCATTTAAGCGCACCAGCCCGCGCTCGATGAGGATCATCACGCTCGTCGCCGTCGCCACGACTTTCGTCAAACTCGCCGCGTCGAAGATCGTGTCCGCCGTCATCTCTTCCCGCGCCGGCTCAATCGCGCGTGCGCCGTAAGCCTTGCGCCACACCACGCGCCCGCGCCGCGCCGCCAACACCACCGCGCCCGGCGTCTCGCGCCGCTCGGTGGCTTGACGCACAACCTGATCGATCTGCGCCAAACGCCCGGCAGACATGCCGACGGCTGCCGGTTGCGCGACCGGCAGATTCGCCGCCAACGTCGTCACCGCACACGTAAGTGCGAGAAGCGGGACGATGAAAGCGCACGGTAATTTCTTTATGCGAATATTCCTTTGCATTCTTCTTCGATAGACCGATGAACTTTTTGCTGGGAGCGCGGACGTCCCGTCCGCCAAGCTCGCTTTGAGCGAGCTAATCGAGTTTCGCCTTCATTCAACGTTGACTGAGCGCGCAACTTTTATTTGCGCTCACGCGCTCACTGCGGACGAGCCGTCCGCGCTCCCAGCTCCGCTTGCGCTTGCGCCTTCAACTGAATGCCTGTGCCTCTCGCATAGAGCGAGGGCAGAGTGATCGGCAGCCGCCCCGTCACGTCGATCTCGCCTGTGATGGCGCGGGCGGCGGCGCGTTGCAACGTGGGCATGTCGCCGTAAGCGACCAAGTATGTTTTCAGTTGCGGAAAATTTTGCAGCAAGTATGGATTGCCGAAACTGATGCTGACGAGCGGCACATTCGCTTCGATCAATTTCGTCAAAGCGCGCTGGCCCGGCTCCGGCAAAGCGCCGCTGTTTGATTGTCCCGTGCGGACGCGCCCGTACATCGAGACGATCACAAAATCAGCTTTCCCCGCGCGCTCCAAAGCCGCCTGCACTTCCGCATCCGAAGAGCGTTCATCCAACACGGCGGTCTCAATCTTCCGGCCTGAGCGCGCCATCTGAGAAATGAACGGCTGCGCGATCCAGAGCCGGTCTTCGCCATTCGTGATCGCGAGATTGAAGACGCGCGCTTCCGGGCGCAGGCTCGTCAGGGGCAGCCGCTTGGCTTCATCACGGACGAGCGTGATCGCGTGGTCGGCGATCTCTTGCGCGAGCCGTTCGGCTTCCATGCTGGAAACGACGCGGTCGATCTCTTCGAGCGGCGTGAGACGTTGTTTGACTAAGCCGAGATCATATTTCGCCGCGAGAATGCGGCGCGCGGATTCTTCGAGCCGCTTCTCCGTCAGCCGCCCCGATCCAACCGCCTCTTTCAGACCGCGCGCGACCGCATCCGGGTCAGAAGGTTTTAAGAGCATGTCTGCGCCCGCCAACACCGCGCGCACCGCCGCCTCGCCCGGCGTGAAGTAGATCGTCAAGCCGCTCATATCGAGCGCGTCGGTGACGATGATGCCGTCGTAGCCGAGTTCACGCCGCAGGATGCCGCCCAAAACATTCGGCGAGAGCGTGCCGGGCAACGTCGCGTTCTCCACCAGCACTTCGCTGTCAGCATAAGACGGCGCGTAGTCTTTGGGACGGGGAAGCGGGCTGACCTTCGTCGGATCGATCTGCGGCAGCCCGATGTGCGCTGACATGATCGCGCCGACGCCCGCCGCAATCGCCGCGCGGAAGGGGACCAACTCGATTTTATCCAGACGCGCGCGCGGCAGATCGATCACCGGCAAACCGCGATGCGAATCAACCGCCGTATCGCCGTGTCCCGGAAAATGTTTCGCGGTTGAGATGACGCCCTGCCCTTGCGCGCCCTCGACGAAAGCCGCCGCCATGCGCCCGACTTCCAACGGGTCTTCGCCGTAAGAGCGGACGTTAATCACCGGGTTCGCCGCGTTGTTGTTCACATCCACGACCGGCGCGAAAATCTGCTGCACGCCGAGCGCACGCGCTTCTCTGGCCGTGATCGCGCCTTGCCGCCGCGCGTAGTCGGGATTGCCGGTCGCGCCGACGGCCATGTTCCAAGGGAAATTGATCGTGTCGTTAAAGCGCATCCCCGCGCCCGCTTCCAAATCCGCCGAGACGAGGAGCGGCAGCCGCGCGAGTCCCTGCATCCGGTTCATTAAGTGCGCGGATTCATAGACCGGCCCGCGAAACAAAATGATCCCGCCGATGTGATTCTCTGTGACCTGCCGGCTCAATTCTTTGAAAGCCTCGCTGTCCCGATTCAAGAACGTCGCGTTGACGCCGACCGAGATCAATTGCCCGATCTTCTGCTCTAGCGACATCCGCTTCAGTTCTTGATCAGCCCACTTCAAGGCGTCCGCCGATGGGCGGCGCGGATACGGGCGCGGCGAACTGTTCGACGTTTGCGCGCCCGTGTATGTGGTTAGAATCTGCCCGCGCGTGATTCCGCCCGGCGATAGCGTGAACATCGCCAACAGCGCGAGCGTGGTTAATTGACGGATGATGCGTTGAGAACTGAGAGTAATCATTTTTTGCCATTCAATTTCTGAATCAGTTGTGTTTCGCCAACAAGATATTCACCACAGAGGACACGGAGGAACACAGAGGTAGAGAATTTGAAATCTCAGATTTGAAATTTGAGATCATTTTTTCTTTATACATCCTCTGCGTTCCTCTGTGTCCTCTGCGGTTAATTTTCTTCGTCTGAGTCATTTCTTAATCAACCGCGCCCGGCGCGAGTTCGTCCCGCCGCGCGGCGGGCGCAGGCGCGAAGGCGTAGCTCACGAACAGCGCAACGAAGAATGTCACACTGCTCCCGATCAACACGTACCAAGTCCACGCGAGCGGCGTGTAAAAACGGACGTAGAGCATCACTATGATGCTCGCCAGCATTCCGATCAGCGCGGGCGGTTCGCTGACGCGCCGCAGGAATGTGCCGACCAAGAAGACGCCCAACACGGGGCCGTTGATCAGCGAAGCGATTGACAACGCTTGATCGAGCGCCGAACGATTCCGGCGCATCAGCACGAGCGCGACACCGATCTGCAAGATGCCCCACACCAGCGTCAGCCAGTGCGAGACGCGGAGATAATGCCGATCATCCTTGCCCGAAGCGAACGGCTTGTAGAGATCGTTGACGGCGGTCGCCGCAATGGCATTTAACGAAGACGATAAGGCCGCCGCAAAGATCGCCGCGACGACTAAACCCGACAATCCCGTCGGCATGTGCTTCGTGATGAAATCGGGAAACACACGGTCGCCGCCCGTGAACGGAAACGCGGCTTGCGCGGGCGCGAGCGTCGCGTAAGACGGATCAACATAAGGTTGATAAAACGCGAACAGCAGCGCGCCGATGAATAGAAAACCGATGAACTGCGCCAGCACCACCGCACCGCTTGAGAGCAAAGCAGCCGCCGCTCGTCGCGGTCGATCCGTGCAGAGATAACGCTGCACGAGATATTGATCCGTCCCGTGCGTACTCATCGTCAAAAAGCATCCTCCGATCAGTCCCGCCCAAAAGGTGTAAGTCTTCGTCAGATCAATCGGCAAACTAAAATTCCAGACATTGCTCGTGAATGGCAAACTGAAAGCATAGTTCGTCGATCTGAGTCCCAAATCGATCACGTCGAATTTGCCGTACTGCGAGCCGAGCGCCAGCGCGGAGTTGAAGCCCCCGTCGATGGCTGAAATCAAAACGATGGCCGCCGCCAGCGCGCCCGCCAGATACACGCCCAGTTGCACGACTTCGACCCAGATCACCGCTTCCATTCCGCCGTAGTAAGTAAAAAGAATCATCACCGCGCCGAGCAGGATGATCGAGTAAATGATGATCTGTTCGGCGTTCGCGTCCGGCTGAAAAGCGGTATAGACGGCAGCCAGCACGATGGCCGTCAACAGCAGACGCACGCCGTCCGCAATGTTTCGCATCACGACAAACAGCGCGGCGGCCAGCATCTTGATCTTCAACCCGAAGCGCCGTTCCAACAATTGATAGACCGTCAATAACTCGCCGCGAAAATAAGACGGGATGAAGAGCAGAGAGATCACGATGCGCCCCAGCATGTAGCCGAAGACGAGTTGCAAAAACTGAAAATTGCCGCCGCGCGCAAAGGCGATGCCGGGGACGGAAATGAAAGTGATCGTCGAAGTCTCGGTCGCTACAATCGACGCCGCAATCGCCCACCACGGCACAGTGCGGTCACCGAGAAAATAATCGCGCGTCGTCTCCTGCTTGCCGGCAAACCACACGCCGAAGAGCGTGATGCCGGCAAGGTACGCAATGATGATGGCAAGATCGAGATAACTCATTCACGTTACCATTCTTCACCCGTCAGAGCGCGCACACGCGCCCGGCGAACAACGGAGAAGATTCATCTTTTCGAGCTTGGTCAGCAGGCTTGTTCGCGGCAACTTTTGCGGGAGAGCGTTGCCGCACGGCTCTCATTTGCACCCAATCTTATCCTAAGAACTGTAACTCGTCACATTCGTCTTCGTTTCACCGATCAACTCTCCGAGCGAGTGAATGCGCGGGCAGACAGCGTCGGGAAATAGTCCAAGCGGATCGACGAGGACGGCACGCATCCCGACAGCGAGCGCGGCCAGCGCGTCGTGGCCGTAAGAGTCGCCGACATAGACGGCTTGATCAGGCTGCAATTCTAAATGCGACAACGCGAGTTGAAAGATCGCGGCGTCAGGCTTGCGTTGTTTGACGACGAATGAATCAAGCAGAAAATCGAAGTGCGATTTGATGCCCGCCAGCTCTAACAGTTCGTCGAGCCGTCCGTCTTCGGTGTTTGAGATGACGGCTAAACGCAGTCCCATCTTGCTGAGGGCCGTCAACACGCGCGGCGCGTCTTGGTCAAGTCCGCACCAGAGATGCCGCTCCGTGTGCGCGGCATCGACCGACACGTTCAAGCGTTCGCACATCTCTTCATCAAAACCGAGCGCGCCGTACATCCGGTGAAATATCCAACCGCGCCGGTGCGTGTCCGCAGGTGGCGGGCCGCCATCACGCAAAGCGACATCCACCGCGCGCAAAATTTCCTTCAACGCGCGCGTTAACTCTTCCGCATTGAGTTCCCGCCCCGTCTGTTCTTGTGCGAACTGCGCCAGCCGTTCCCAATCCGGGTGCAGCAGCGTGCCGCCGACATCAAAGAGGACAGCGCGCACGCCGCGCAGCGCCGGATGCAAAAGCGCGTGCCGCTGATTATCGAGGCTGTCTGTTGCGTGGATGCTCAAGGTTTCAACTCAACACTGTGCCGATTGCTATTAACTCTCTGATCACAAGTGCGTCGTGCTGGGAGCGCGGCCGTCTCGTCCGCCAAGCTCGCCCACAGGCGAGCTAAACAACTCTCGCAATCAACCAACGTCGCGTGATCGCGCAAACTTTATTCGCGCCGGAGGCGCTCACTGCGGACGGGACGTCCGCGCTCCCGGCTCAAGCAGCTCGGTGTTCCATCGTGCCAGCGCTTGGATGGCCGCCGGCACGACTTGATGCGCTTCGACCAAAGCCTGCTCCGCCTTTTCGCGCGGGCAGTTCGTTTTGTGCATCACGAGGGCGACGCGGAGATCGCCGCCGGCTGCGTCCAACGCCGCACGCGCTGCTGTCTCATCCGCCTCTGTCTCCGCGCTGAAGATGCGGAGCGAGCGCGCCACTAACTTTTGATTGCGCGGCAGCATATTCGTCATCCGGTTGCCGGTCACGTAGCCGAGCCGGATCATCGTCGCCGTCGAGATCATGTTCAGCGCCATCTTCTGCGCCGTCCCGGCCTTCAACCGCGTCGAACCGGCGATGACTTCAGGCCCGACGATTGGCACGATAGCGACTTCGACGACTTTCGTGATCTCCGAATCGGGCGCGCACGTCACGCAAGCAGTAAACGCGCCCAACTGCCGCGCGTGCGCGACTGCGCCGATGGTGTAAGGCGTCCGGCCCGAAGCGGCGATCCCGACCACCGCATCGCGGCCCGTCACGCCGCGGGCGTCCAAATCTCGCGCACCCGCCCCGCGATCATCCTCGGAGGCTTCGACCGCGCGATAGCAAGCCTCGTAACCGCCCGCGATCACGCCCTGCACCAACTCCGGCGAGACGCCGAATGTCGGCGGGCATTCCGCCGCATCCAACACGCCCAGACGCCCCGATGTTCCCGTCCCCACATAAAACAACCGCCCGCCCGCGCGCAACCGCCGCCCAATTTCTTCCACCGCCCGCGCCACCTCCGGCAACACACGCTCGACTGCCCCCGCCACGCCCGCGTCTTCCACGTTCATCAACCGCACGATCTCTCCAACCGGCAGACTCCCGATCCCCGCCGTCCGCGGATTCTCTTGTTCGGTGATCGGAAGGCTCTCGGTTTCTGCTTTCATTCTCGATTTATAGTTTCGAGTTTCGAGTTTCGAGTTTCGAGTTAAAGACATCTATTCTTAACTCGAAACCGCTTTAGCCAGCTAAAGCCAAACGCCGCGAGTGTGCGCGCGCCATCAGAGCGGCGGCGACGGCGGGCGGCTGTTGCGGCGGCGCAAGGGACGCGCCCGGCGCGCGCTTGTTCAACGTCTCGCGCAGGGGACCAAGCACTAACTCACCCGCCTTGAACACGCCGCCGACGTAGGCGACGGGAAATGTTTCGCGTTCCATTCCCAACTGGCTGATGACGGCGATTGCCGCCGCGCCCAACTCGCGTCCGGCAGCGGCGACGATCTCGCGCGCAACGGCGTCTTTCTTCTGCGCGGCCTCGACGACGGGACGGCCAAAGCCGGCGATCCGTTCAGTGGTCATATTCGGCGCGTAGATCGTCGTTGCCAGATCATCGGGCGTCGCCACGCTGAAATACTCGCAGGCCGCCCGTGCGAGGCTTGTCGCTGGGCCGCGCCCGTCTGAAGCGTGCGCGACGGCTTGCAGCGCGCGCCGCGCGAGCCAAGCTCCGCTGCCTTCGTCGCCGACGAGTGGCCCCCAACCGCCCGCGCACGCCGTCTGCCCGCGCGCGTTCTTGCCGCAGCAGATCGAGCCGGTCCCTGCAACGAGAACCAAGCCCGGCTCGCCGCCCGTCGCGCCGGCGAGCGCGATGTCAGCGTCTGTCACAATCTCTAACGGATTGATGTGCAGCGCGAGCAACACTTCACGCACCCGCTCGCGCAAGTCTGCACGGCGCACGCCGGCCAGACCAATTTGAATCGCGTCGAGATCGTTGCGGCGCACGCCGGCTTCCGCGCACGCGCGCTCAATCGCATCTCGCACCACCTCGGCGGATTGCCGCACGCCGACACGCAACGGATTGGAAGGCCCGGCCTGCCCTTCGCCGATGATGTCGCCTTTCTCATCAATGAGCGCGGCGTGGGTTTTGGTCCCCCCGCCGTCCACACCGAGATAAAATCCCCGTTCGCGCTGGAGCGGACGGGGCATGGCGGCAGCGGCGAGTTTGACTGATCGGCGTTCGGCTTTCATCTTGACGGGCGGAGGGCCGGCGACTGAGCGAGGCGCGCATTTCTTCTCATTGACGGAAGCAGTGTAGTGCGGCTTGACATATAATGGAAACTAAAAGATTTTATCTCTTCGATAATTAACTCTGATACTGAGGTCACAACGGAAAAAATGGAAATTCGCCAACTGAGAGCTTTAGTCGCTATTGCCGAAGCCAAAACATTTACCGCCGCCGCCAAGCGCGTTCACATCACACAAGCCGCGATCAGTATGCAAATCCGGCAACTCGAACACGAGACAGGCGTCTCGCTGTTCGTGCGGACGCCGCGCCGTTGTGTGCCGACACAGGCGGGCGAGCATTTGTTGGAGCGCGCTCAACGCATCTTGCGCGAACACGATGCAGCGCTGGCCGAGATGGAAGAACTGGCCGGAGTCGCGCACGGGCGGTTGCGCTTGGGCAATTCTTCGGCGATGTTTGGCGACGGGCCGCTGCCGCGAATGCTCAAGCAGTTGCGCGCGCGCCACTCGCACGCCGAAATCTCAGTCACTTCGGGGACCAGCGAAACACTTGTCAGACAAATCCTCGCCGGCGATCTCGACATGGCCTTCGTCTCGCTGCCGGTTGAAGGGCGCGGCGTGCAAACTGAAAAACTGTTCGTCGATGAGTTGATCGCTATCGCCAGTCCGCGCCACCCGCTCGCCGCGCAGCGCGTGGTCAGCGCCTTCACGCTGGCCGGCGAGAAACTGATCTTGGGCGAGCGCGGCGGCAACACCCGCCGTTTGATCGACGAGTTTTTCGCGCAGGCCGGATTGCATCCGAAAGTCGTGATGGAATTGAGCCGGTTGACTTCGATCAAGCGCATGGTTGAGGAAGAGATGGGCGTCGGGATCGTGCCGTTTCAATCGGCGATAGAAGAGATCGCGGAAGGCCGTCTAGTGCGTTGGTGGATCGAGGGCGCGCAGATCAACTCGGAGCTAGGGCTGGCATTCTTGAGCGGCGGCTATCAATCGCCGCTGACGCAGACTATCGTCAAGCTCTGCCGCGAACACTTCGCCAAAGTCAGCAGCGCCGCCGCCGCGCGGAGAAAGTCGCTGAAATCAACGGCGAAAAGTAAGGGGCGAGAAAAAAGCAAAACCGCAAAGAGATGATCCACGAAGTCACCCGAAATAACACGAAGATGCCGACGGCGCGTGCAGTGTTTCAGGCTTCACGCTCTGTTTCAATCACCGTGCGAATAACAGAACCGAGACGAGCGGTGTCTTCGGGTTTGCGGAGGCAGCCTTGCGCGCCGGCTTCTCGCGCTTTGTCGTGATCGAGCAGATCGGCGAAGGCTGTGTAGAACAGGATCGGTGTTTCTTGATCGAAGCTGCGAATTTCCCGGCATACCTCAAGGCCATCCTGATCGGGCAAGCCGATGTCAAGGAGGATCAGCGCGTAAGCATTCGCGCGCGCCAGCGCGAGGCACTCGTCGGCAGTCTGCGCGGTCGTCACTGCAAAACCGTCCTGCTGCAAACTCCACTCCACCAGAGCGCGCGTGTCCGCCGCATCATCCACGAATAAAATTGCCGGTTGTGTCTTGCTCATCAAACGTCCTCTCAAAATTGATGAATGCGGGATAACAAGTGAAGCACTCAATCTTTGGCATTAGCCCAATTCAGGAAAATACGGAGAATTTCTTCGAGCTTTTGCGGCCCACCTGCACCGTGGAACTTTGTATCCTCCACCCAGCAACGTATCCAATCCCTTTCAGGCTCAAGGTCTTTAGCTTCCTCAAATTCTCTCCCCCCTAAATCTGTGTTAACGAGATCAATCGTGACTGTCCAGCCGGGGTTGTCAAGAGTTCCAATCGTCACACCATATTGATGTTCCCAGTCTTCGTTACACTGGGATTCGTACCATTTCTGTAAATCCGCCAAAACACTCATACTACTTTCTCATCATCCTTCCAAGTATCTTTTCATCAAATCCGACCAATGCCCTTGCGCTTTCAAAATTAACTCACAGACTTCGCGCACCGCGCCGAAGCCGCCGGAGAGTTGGGTGATGAAATGCGCGGCGGCGCGCGTCTCCTCGCCGGCATCGGCCACGGCGATTGCCAATTCGACGCGGCGCATGAGCGGCACATCCGTCACGTCGTCGCCGACGAAGGCCACTTCCCTTTCCGTTACTCCGGCTCCGGCGAGAACTTCATGAAAATCTTTGATCTTGTCCCAAGTTCCCTGCCGGACGTAGCTGATGCCGAGATCACGCGCGCGCCGCTCGACGGCAACGGAAGTGCGCCCGGAAATAATGCCAGAGCGCAGCCCCGCGCGGTGCAGCAACACAAGGCCATGACCATCGCGCGTGTGAAAGCTCTTCTGCTCATCATCATCGCCGATCAAAGTAATGCGTCCGTCCGTCAACACGCCGTCGCAATCCATCAACAGCAACTTAACGCGCGCCGCGCGCTGTTCGAGTTCGACAATCTCACGCATCGGCTTCTCCGAAATTGCGGATTGCGGAATCGAAGACAAACCGCCTCTGAAATTTCAGTTCACAGGCTGCCTGCTGTTTTTTCAATCCGCAATCCGCAATCCGCAATTGATTTATCGTACTTCGAAGATCGGAATTTCGACGAGCTTCAATCCGTTGCCCGTGCGCGACAAGATGAGCAAGGCGGTACCGGATTGTTCGCGACCGAGAATTTTGGCCGTCACCGACACGTCGGCGGCGACGCGCTCTGCGCCGAGATTCTCCGTTCGCAGCAGACGGGTCTGCCACACTTCGGGCAGGCTGCCGATGATGCCCTTCGAGAAGTTGACGAGTTCGCCGGGCGCGATCAGAGCGTCGAGATCAGCTTTCCTGCCACTCTTGATCGCGAGATCGAGTTGATTGACAAAAGTGCGGACGGCTTCCTCCGTCGCGGGAGCTTTGCCGGCGGCTTCGGCTTTGAGCCGCGAGGCGCGCGCTTGCAAGGTCGGCGCGTAGCCGCCCTCGCTCGACACCGCCGCCGCAAAAAACTGCGCGGCCTCTGCCGGTTGATTTCGTTTGAGCGCGATTTCACCCAAGCCGATGTTGGCCCACGCGAGCGTCGCGGCCAGCGGCAGCGTGCCGTCTAATGCTGCGCGAAATTCGCGTTCGGCGTCATTGAGTTTGCTCTGTTCCAAGAACGCGCGACCGAGCAGGATACGAAACTCCTGCATCAATGGCGCACGGGCGAAACCGGCGCGGGCCAACTCTTCGGCGCGAGCAGCATTCTGTGAAGCCAGCGCGCGCGTCGCTTCATCAAGCGTGTCTTCGAGCGCCGGAGCGTGCGGCGTGGCGTCATTCGCGTAATCGATTTGCGGATAAAGTTTGTCGGGATCGATCTCCGTGCGGACGAGCCGCGCAGTGGTTTTGAACGTCGCCTCACCGAAATCGCGCGCGGGGATCGTCTTCTCAACTGCGAGCCGCTCGCCGCCCGCCGCCATCGCCACGACCATCACGGCCACTTCGACGGGGCCGTTATTCCGCAAAGCGGCGACCCATTCGGCACCGCGCTGTTGCGGCAACCCGACGAGCAAATCCGTCTCGGTCGGCAGATCGAGTTGCGCGTCGAGCAAGCTCTTGATGTTCGCGCCGCCTGACCGCGAGAGCGCGGCGCGCAGTTTCGCTAACGTCAACTCTCGTCCTTCACTGGTCCCTTGCATCTCCGCCCGCAGCACGCCGAAGAAGGCCTCGCGTCCCAGCGCGCGCTCGACCAGCCGCCACACCATCGCGCCCTTATTGGCGACTGACAGATAATAAGTCGGTTCAAGCGGCGTTGTGATCGAGAGCGGCGCATCGCGCCGGGCGACGGCGGCGTAAGCGATTCGTTCGCGCAAGCGTTCAGACTCGGCGGCTTCGCGCCCGAATTGTTTTTCCAGAAACTGCGCGGCGAGATAACGCGTTAAGCCTTCGCGCACGACGCCGCTGCCTTCGCCGCGCACCGGCGTCGCGCCGCTGATCCACATTCGCGCGACCGCTTCGGCGATGAGCATCGCCGTCACCGCGTCGATCTTCTGCCGGCGAAAAGCCGCCGCGTCGAGTAGGAGCGTGCCGCCCATGTCGAAGCCTGCGCCGCGCCGCACGGCCACGAGCCGAACCGGCGCGTCCGGCGCAGGCCCAAGCAGCCCTGCATAAAATGCGCGCGCTGCCGCCGCCAGTGCAAGTAAAGACTCGGCATTCTTTCTTTCCTCAGCGCTCGCGCCCGCGTGCAGCAGCGCACTGATCCCCTTCGACTCGCCCGCGCCTTCGATGGTTTCCCACTTGCCCGTCAAGAAAAACGGCTGCGCGAAAAGTTTCTGCTCGAACGAATTGCCCGCGCTCGCCTGCCCGGACGAGACGACGGTTTCACCGCCGGGCGCATTGACTTTCACAGAGACCGGCGCGTAGTCCGCGCTACGCGAACTGTATGGCGAGTTCGGTGCAGGATACCAAAACGAGAGCGGAAGAAACTGTGCGCCCTCGACAGAGACGGCGGCCAGCCCCGTATTCTCCGCGAGCGGCAATTTGTAATCGAAAGCGACGTTTACCATACCGCCCGACTCGATTGGCGCAGGCAGCGTGACAATCACCATCTTCAACTTCGAGCGCTCGTCATCCCGCACAAGAAAACGCGCCGCTTGATCATTAACGGTGACCGAGGACACTTCAGCATCCGGGCTAATGCGCGCCGTCAACTGCCGCCCCGCGCCCTGACCGACGTTCGTCACCGACAGCGCCGCCCGTGCCGTCAACGCGCGCGCCGCAGACGCCGCCGGTACGTTCGCCGTAATGTCGAAACGTGCTACTTGCCACGCCGCCCGTGCACCATCCTGTGCGTGTATGGAGAAAGGGACCAACAGCAGGAGAAATAAAAACAAAAATTTAGTTATGCGAAGATGAATCATAAGATGCGAAATTATAACTGACGAGTGAGCGCAAATTCGTGGCTCGGATGATGGTATGACTGAACATTCACCACAGAGACACAGAAGCACAGAGAAGACAAATGATGAATGATGAACGCGGAATGATGAATGGAAGATATTTGCTTTTCATTTATCGTTCACTGTCCTGCCTTCATCGTTTCCTCTGTGCCTCTGTGTCTCTGTGGTTCAATCATGCGCCCCAATTTCACAGACCCCGACTTAAATGCTCATGACTGAATTGATGTGACAGGCCGCACCAATTCATGCACATCGCGCAACGTCGTGAGCAATGCTTCCATTCGCTCCAAAGGCAGCGCGTTTGGGCCGTCTGACAGCGCGCGCTCAGGACAATCGTGGACTTCCATGAAGACGGCATCGACGCCGCAGGCGACTCCGGCACGCGCGAGCGGTTCGATGAACTCGGACTGCCCGCCCGTTGCATGGCCTAAGCCGCCGGGCAGTTGCAGCGAGTGTGTCACGTCGAACACTACCGGCGCGCCGAACCCACGCATGATCGGAAATGAGCGCATGTCCACGACCAGATTGTTGTAGCCGAATGAGACGCCCCGCTCCGTCAGCAATAATTTCTCGCAACCGGCGGCGCGCGCCTTCCGCACGATGTTGCGCGCGTCGGCAGGCGCGAGAAATTGTCCTTTCTTGACGTTGACGGCGCGTCCCGTCTGCGCCGCCGCCTCGATCAAATCCGTCTGGCGCGAGAGAAACGCGGGTATCTGCAACACGTCCACGACTTCCGCGACCGCTTCGACTTGCGACACGTCATGCACGTCGGTCAGGACGGAGAGACCAAGTTCTTCCTTGACCTCGCGCAGCACGGCGAGGCCGGCCTGCATTCCGTGACCGCGAAAACTTTCATGCGACGAGCGATTGGCCTTGTCGAACGACGACTTGAAAACCAAATCCAGTCCGACACTGCGCGCCCGTCGCGCACATTCACGCGCCAGCATCAGCGCGTGTGCGCGCGATTCGATGACACACGGCCCGGCGATGATCGTCAAACGCCCGTCGCCGAACGTCGCGCCGCCGACACTGAAAGATTTCATCCTATTCTCTGTTGTCATATTCATGCCTAATCGTCAGCGTGTGTGGGAGCGAGAGACACCCTCCCTGACGGTCGGACTTCTGCCTTTCTTCATCCCTCACTACTTCTTTTCAGTCCGCGCCGACGCGCTCTGCCGTCGGTTGCAAACTATCAGCCTTCAAGTCTGTATCGCCGTTGCTCGGCGTCTCGTTCCGCATTCGGTTTTCGTGCGCGGCATGGATGAAGGCGCTGAAGAGCGGGTGTGCGGCGAGCGGTTTTGATTTGTATTCGGGATGAAATTGACAGCCGGTGAACCACGGATGAACTTCGCGCGGCAGCTCGATCATTTCGACGAAGCGCTGGTCGGGCGACTCGCCACTGAAAACTAATCCGGCGCGCTCTAAAGTCTCGCGGAAGTCGGGGTTGAACTCGTAACGGTGGCGATGGCGCTCGCTGATCTCTGATGCGCCGCTGTAGATGTCACTCACGAGGCTGCCCGGCGCGAGTCGGCACGGCCACGCGCCGAGCCGCATCGTCCCGCCCAGCTCTTCGACGCCGACGAGATCGCGCAACTTGAAGATCACCGGATATGGAGTTTCTGGATCGAACTCGGTCGAATCGGCGTTGGTTAAGCCGCAGACCGAACGTGCATACTCGATGACGGCGGTCTGCATTCCGAGACAGATGCCGAAGTACGGCGTCCTTGTTTTGCGTGCGTAGGAGATGGCGCGAATCATGCCGGGAATGCCGCGCCGCCCGAAACCGCCGGGGACGAGGATCGCGTCGAAGTCGCGCAGGCGATCTTCGTAATCATCTTCCATCAACTCTTCCGATTCGACCCAGCGCACGTTGACGCGCAGGTTGTTCGCAACGCCGCCGTGCGTCAACGCCTCGCGCAGAGACTTGTAAGAATCTTCCAATTCGACGTACTTGCCGACGATCCCAATGGTCACTTCGCCCGCCGACCTGTCGCGGATCGTGGCGACGAGTTCGCGCCAGCGTGCCAGATCGACAGCCGGCGCAAGCTCTTGCAAGCCGAGCGATTCGACGATCAACTCGTCCAAGCCCTGCGCGTGAAAGGCGAGCGGCACATCGTAGATCGTGTCCACGTCTTCGGCGGTGATCACGGCGCGATCCGTGACGTTGCAGAACAAAGCGATCTTGGAGCGCAAGTCGCGCGAGAGTTGGCGGTCGGAGCGGCAGAGCAGAATGTCGGCGGCGATTCCGATCTCGCGCAATTCGCGGACGGAGTGCTGCGTCGGCTTCGTCTTCAACTCGCCGGCGGCGGCGATGAAAGGGACCAATGTGAGATGCACAAAGACCGCGCCCTGTGGTCCCTCTTCGTTCCCCATCTGGCGAATGGCTTCGAGGAACGGGAGCGATTCGATGTCGCCGACTGTTCCGCCGATCTCGACGATCACGACATCGGGCTTGTCCTTTTCGGCCACCGCGCGGACGGCCTTCTTGATCTCGTCCGTGATGTGCGGGATCACTTGAATCGTCTTGCCGAGATAATCGCCGCGCCGTTCCTTCTCGATCACGGAAAGATAAATGCGCCCGGTCGTCCAATTATTCGCCTGTGCCAGTCTCGCGCTGGTGAACCGCTCGTAGTGGCCGAGATCGAGATCGGTCTCCGCGCCGTCGTCCGTGACGAAAACCTCACCGTGTTGAAACGGCGACATCGTACCGGGATCGACGTTGATGTATGGATCGAGCTTCATCAAAGCGACGCGCAAGCCCCGCGCTTCCAGCAAACAACCGATAGATGAAGCCGCCAATCCCTTCCCCAGACTCGAAACCACACCGCCCGTCACAAAAATATATTTAGGCATCTCTTTCTCCAACAAAGTCCAAAGTCCAAAGTCAATCCAATCAGTCCGACTTTGAACCTTGAACTTTGAACTTTGAACTATCATCGCCATCGCCCGGCACTCGCTTCTTGTTGTAGTAACCGCTCTTCAAATCTCGCTGAACCTCAATCGCCTTCGCCCCCTTCGGGTTGAGCAACTGGATCAGCCCGAACATTCCCGCCCGCATGTACCCGCCCTCACGCGCGCGCCGCTCAAACTCCTCCGGCGTCGCGTCATACGGTTTCCCCAACGTCGAGAAAAACCACAACGCGCCGCAAATAATCGCGATAATGACGCTTAATCCGATCCAATCGCTCATAAGTTCAAAGTTCAAAGTTCAAAGTTCAAGGTGCAAAATCCGGGTTTCAACTTTGCACCTTGAACTTTGAACTTTGAACCAGCGCTCGGACGCGCGCGAGGTCTTCCGGCGTGTCCACGCCGACGGATGTTTCCGCGACTTGGACAACACGGATTTTGTAGCCGCGTTCGAGGACACGCAATTGTTCGAGCGCTTCAGTTAATTCTAAATTCGACGGCGGCCAGCGCGCGTATTCTAACAAAAAGGCGCGGCGATAGACGTAAAGTCCCGTGTGCTTGCGAAAATGCGCGAGCAATTCTGGATTGGCGTCGAGAGCTGCTGCGAGTGAGCCGTGCCATCGCGCCGCTTCGCGCGGGTACGGAATGGGCAAGCGCGAGAAATAGAGCGCGTGGCCGCGTTCGTCCACGACGACTTTCACGACATCTGGACTGAGCGCGTCGCCGGCATGTCCAATGGCTTCGCAGGTCGTCGCCACCGCCGCTTCCACATCGTCGAGCAAAGCCGCGACGGCTTGTTCGATTACGCGCGGCGAGATGAGCGGCTCGTCGCCTTGCACGTTGACGATCAGTTCCGCTTCGTCGCCCAACGTGGCTGCGACTTCGGCCAGACGGTCGCTCCCGCTTTGGTGATCGGCGCGAGTCATCCGCGCTTCAAAGCCAGCGGCGCACACAGCGTCGAAGACTCTGCGATCATCGGTGGCGACGATGGCGCGGCTCACGTTTCGCGCCGCGAGCGCGCGTTCGACGAC
>Ga0136614_10000387_pt1 | contig 21301 bp, 23 predicted proteins | sample AntDrymUQ2792106_2_FD_106643 | JGI IMG/M metagenome (GOLD analysis project Ga0136614, IMG submission 106643) | Polar desert sand microbial communities from Dry Valleys, Antarctica - metaG UQ279 (21.06) | ecosystem: Environmental > Terrestrial > Soil > Desert | place: Antarctica: Dry Valley... | reverse complement strand
CGGCTGAGCTCGACGCCGCTGGCCTGGCCGGAGCCGCGCACTTCGAGTTCGGCCAGAACGCCGTCCTGGCCGACCGGCGTTAGGGCCTCGACCGTGATGAGCATGCGACCAATGACCCGCGCACGTTCCCTCAGGCGCTCAATCACCGCCGCACGGCCACGAACGACAACGTGGTCTGGAAACGCCGTTGCCTCCTCCCACACGATGTCCGGGTCCCAGTCTCTGCCAGCCGCAATATCGCCTTCGTTCCACTCGGCGAAGTAACGCCGCACGATCTCCACGTTCTCCTGCGACATCGCCTACCCCGATAGTCCCACGGCTTCGATGGCGCGCTCGCGGTCCACGTAGGTAACGAGCCTCGTGACCTTGCCGCCACGAAGGTGGAACAGGTTCGCCCCCTTCGACTGCGTCTGCCCGACATCCAGGCCGCTTGCCCTGCCACGTCCGCTGAACTGGACGAGCGCGAGCACGCGCTCGCCTTCCAGTTCGCGGAACTCCTCGGCCTCGGCGCGAAAGCCCTCGAAGGCATTCAGCCAGCTACGCCAGCCCTCCGCCAGACCCGCGAGGCCCGTCCAGCGGCCGGGCGCGGGACCGTCCTCGATCACGTACTCGATCTCGGGATGCGCCCACTCCGCCGAGCCGAAGTCACCACGCTCCCAGGCGGCGCAAATCGAGCGCACGATCTCGACATTCTCCTGCGACATCGCCCGCGCAGTATCGCGGTTGCGTCAGGGGCGGCGGTCGATCCAGGGGGCGACGACCTCCGGCAGCGCAAGCCAGCGGAGACCGGCAAGTGCGCGCCTCCGCGCGACAGTTGCGCGATAGTCGCGACCCTTCTCAGGCGGTCTCCAGCGGTCTTGAGCGGCAGTCCGAGCCGATGGCGGAACGGCGCGCTCAACCCCAAGGCTCCCTGCACACGGCAAGAAACCGCTCTGCTAAGCGGAGGGGGAGGGATTCGAACCCCCGGGCCCCGAAAACCGGGGCCGGCTGCTTTCAAGGCAGCTGCAATCAACCAGACTCTGCCACCCCTCCGATGCGATGCATGGCCTGCGGTGTAATGGCGCGCCGACCCGCGTGGCATTCTTTGATTAGGAACTCAGCGCCATCTGGGCGCAGTACATAGAGCCAATCGTAGGCGTTCGGCGCGACTCGCTTCTCAATGTAGCCCGTGGTGTCTAACCTTTTCCGGCCGGATTGCCAGTCGCGATCGTCTCCGGCGCCCCGAACGGGTGCAGCACAGCCGGGATCTCGATCGTGCCGTCCTCGCGCTGACCGTTCTCGACCAGCGCGATGATCGTGCGCCCGACCGCGATCGCGGTGCCGTTCAGCGTGGCGACGTGACGAACGCCCCCGTCGCCATCCGGGCGGTAGCGGACGTCGAGCCGGCGCGCCTGGAAGTCGGTCGTGTTCGAGCACGATGTCAGCTCGCGGTAGCGCCGCTGACCCGGTAGCCACGCCTCGAGGTCGTACTTCTTGACGGCCGAGGAGCCGAGGTCATCGACCGGGATGTTGACCACGCGGTAGGGGATCTCGAGCGCCTGGAAGATCTCCTCCTCGATCGCGAGCAGGCGCTCGTGCTCGTCGGCGGCCTGCTCGGGCTCGACGAAGGCGAACATCTCGAGCTTGTCGAACTGGTGCACGCGGAAGATCCCGCGCGTGTCCTTGCCGGCGGCGCCGGCCTCACGGCGGAAGCAGGACGAGAAGCCCGCGTAGCGCAGCGGCAGCGCGCCGGCGTCGAGGATCTGCTCGGCGTGCAGCGACGCGAGCGCGACCTCCGAGGTCCCGGCGAGATAGAGGTCGTCCTCGGGCAGCGCGTAGATCTGCTGCTCGGTGTCCGGCAGGAAGCCGGTCCCGTACAGCGCCTGCTCGCGCACGAGCGCCGGCGTGATCGCCGGCACGAAGCCCTTCTCCAGCAGCAGCTCGACGCCCCAGCGCACGAGCGCCAGCTCCAGCAGCACGAGCGGGCCCTTGAGATAGGCGAAGCGCGTGCCCGAGACCCGCGCCCCCGCCTCCATGTCGACGAGGTCGCCCAACAGCTCGAGGTGGTCGCGCCCGGCGCGGCCGGCCTCGCCGACCTCGCGCAGGACCTGCTGCTCGTCGGGCGCGCTCGCGTCGGGCGGATTCGGCAGCTCGGACAGTGTCGACTCGAGATTGGCCTGGACCTGCTTCAGCTCGCCGTCGAGCTCGGACTCGCGCGCGCCGAGCGCGCGCATGCGCGCGATCGCCGCGTCCGCGTCCTCATCCGAGCCCGAGCGCTTGGCGGCGGCGATCTCGTCGTTGGCCGCCTTCTTGGTCGCGCTCAGCTGCTCGCGCTCGGGCAGCAGCTCGCGCCGCCGGGCGTCGAGGGCGAGCGCCCGGTCGAGCGCATCGGCCGCCTCCGCGCCGCGCCGGGCCAGCGCGGCACGGGCCGCGTCGGGCTGCTCGCGGATCAGCTTCAGGTCGAGCACGGCGGCGTGCGCTCGCCGGTCAGGGCGTCAGCGGTCTTCCGGCGGGACGAGACACTCTGCGCCCGGCTTCGGCTTGTCCGGCTTCTGGCCGGCGTAGGCGCAGACGAACTTGGCGATCAGCTCCGCGTCTTCGCCGACGACGATGTTCGCCGGCATGATCGCTCCGGAGAAGCCGCCGTTGCGGAGCGCGTAGAGCACGTCCTCGACGGATTCCTTGCGCGTGTTGAAGTTGGGGCCGTCCGTGCGCTCGGCGTACTTGAGCTGACCCTCGGGCGTCGACCCCGACGCCGCCGCGGCCTCGAGCGTGTGGCAGCCCGAGCAGCGCTGGTTGAACAGGTCGGCGCCCTCGCGCAGCGACGCGTCTTGGGTGGGCACCTCGATCTCCTGGCCGCAGCCCGATGCGACGAGCGCGCAGCAGAGCGCGCACGCGAGGCCGAGCAGGCTTACCTTCGGGCGGAGCCGGTGCACGGGCGGGGATACTATCCGCCGCTTCATGCGCAGGATCGTCTCCGTCACAGCCGCAATCGTCGCCGTCGGTGCCGGCCCCTCGGCCTGCGGCGGCGATGATTCACCGAGCCGCACCGTCACCGTCGAGGCCGGCAAGCCGGTCGAGGTCACGGGAAAGGAGCACTCGTTCGATCCCGACAAGATCGTCGTCGACGCCGACGGGTACTCGCCGGCGCAGGTAAGCATCAAGCTGCGCAACGCCGGCTCGCTCGCGCACGACCTGCGCGTGCAAAGCGAGGACGGCGACGACCTCGGCGGCACGCCGGTGTTCCAGGGCGGCAAGACCGAAGGCGCCACGCTATCCCTCAAGCCAGGCACCTACCGCATCATCTGCAGCGTCGGCGACCATGAGCAGCTCGGGATGAAGGGGACCCTCGAGGTCTCCGAGTCGCTCGACTAGCCTCGGTCGGCAGGAACGCGAGCTCCGGCGCTGAACAACACAGCGCCCCGGCGGAGGCCGTGACGACCAGCTTTGTCGAGCGACGGATTGCTCAACGGTCGTCTACATCGGCGGCGATCAAGGCCGCCGCCGGGGCTTACTTCGTTGCAAGACCGCCTGCAAAGGTCGGTTTCGAGGACCGCGTTCTGGGAGACTGGGAGACCACATGCGAGCCATCTGGAAAGGCACGATCTCGTTCGGGCTCGTGAACATCCCGGTCGCACTCGGGATCGCAACGCAGCGCTCGGACCCCAAGTTCCGCACGCTCGACAGCGAGCGCCTCGAGCCGATCCGCCAGCAGCTCTACTCGCCCGGCCGCGAAGAGGTCGTCCCGCGCGAGGAGACCGTCAAGGGCTACGAGGTCTCGAAGGGGCAGTTCGTCGTCGTCACCGACGAGGAGCTCGAGTCGGTCGCGGTCGAGCGCCGGCGCACGATCGACATCGTCGCGTTCATCGACGCCGAAGAGGTCGACCCCGTCTACTTCGACCGCACCTACTACACCGAGCCGCAGGAGACCGCCGACAAGCCGTACGCGCTGCTGCTGACGGCGATCAAGGAAAGCGGCAAGGTCGGCGTCGGCAAGCTCGTGCTCTCGGCCAAGGAGCATCTGGTCCTGCTGCGCCCGTCCGGCGACGCGCTCGTGATCGAGCTGCTGTTCTACCCCGAGGACGTGCGCTCGAAGGCCGAGATCGAGGCTCGCGTCCAAGCGGCGGAGGTCTCCGACGCCGAGCTGAAGATGGCGCGCGAGCTGGTCGAGAGCCTCGCCGCGCCGTGGGAGCCGACGCAGTTCGAGAACGAGCACAAGCGCGAGCTGCTCGCGATGATCGAGCGCAAGGTCGCCGGCGAGGAGGTCACCGAGGCGGTCGCCGAGCCCGCCGAGCCGGCGCCGGTGCCCGACCTGATGGCGGCGCTCAAGGCCTCGATCGAGCAAGCGAAGGACGAGAGCGGCAAGCCGGCGGCGAAGAAGCCCAAGTCGGGCTCGCGGGCGAACGGCAAGCCGAAGTCGAAGCCGAAGGCCACGTCGAAGCCCAAGGCAAGATCGAAGGCGAAGCCGAAGCCGCGCGCGAGCGCTAAGAAGAAAGCCGCTTCGAAAAGCGGATGACGGTGCCGTCCGCGGACGGCCGCACGTCGATCTCGTCCATCAGCTGACCGATCGTCCGCAGTCCGCGGCCGCGCTCGGGCAGTTCGCCGCGCATGACGCGCGGGACGAAGCTGCCGCCGTCGGTCACGTAGAAGGCGAGCATCTCGTCCTCGCGCAGGGCCCGGATGGCGATCTCGTCGCTGGCTTGCGAGCAGCCGTGCTCGATCGCGTTCGCCGCGGCCTCGCTGGCGGCGGTCGTGATGTCGAAGCATTCGCTGTCGCCGAAGCCGAACTCGCGCGCGACGGCGAGCGCGAACTGCCGCACGTCCACCAGCCGCGCCCCGTCGGCGGGCACGGACAACTCGAAGACCTCGTTGCGACGACCGCCGCCGTTCGTGTGCCTGCCACTACCCGCGAGCGCTCCCGCGCTTTCTAGATTCAAGCAAACCCCTTCCGTGCCTACACACTTCCCGAAAAGTGGGCCTGCTACACCCGCTGATATACCAGCGCCATGAGCAGCGACGCCGAGAGCGCCTCCTACCGCGCGGCGATCGGGCAGTTCACGACCGGCGTCGCGGTAGTCACGAGCGCCGGCGAGAACGGCCCCGCTGGGCTGACGACGAACGCGCTGGCGTCGCTCTCGCTCGACCCACTGCTGATGGTCGTCTGCCTCGACCGCGGCTCGCGCACGCTCGACGTCGTCCGCGCGGCCGGGGTACTCGGCGTCAACGTGCTCGCGGCCGACCAGGAGCCGCTCGCGCACAAGTTCGCCGGCAAGGCCTCCCACGCCGAGAAGTTCAGCGAGGTCGCCTGGCGCGAGGTCGACGGCGTGCCGGTGCTCGAGGGCGTCGTGGCCTGGGTGGCCGGCGCGGTCGACGAGCTGCTCGAGGGCGGCGACCACCTGATCGCGGTGACCCGCGTCAGCTCCCTCGATGCGCCGGGCGGTGAGCCGCTCGTGTTCCACGATGGGGCCTACCGGGGCATGGGCCAGGCCTAGCCGGACTGCATCGCCCTCAGCGACAGCGTGACGATCAGGATCGCCCCGATCGTCATCACCCCCATCTCGCCGAGCACGATCCGGCGCGCGAGTGTGACCTGCTCAGGGCGCTCGAGCGAGTCGGGCTCGTCGATCGGCTCGAGCTCGCGCTGCATCGCACGCACCCGCATCCCCTCGCTCACGAGCGAGACGAGCAGCGGCGAGAGGCCGTAGATCACGTGCAGGTCGTCGGGAGCGCTCTCACCCATGGCGATCAACACGCCGCCGACGAGCACCTGGAGCACGACGATCGCCTGCGCCGTGCGTAGCAGGTACCAGAACGCGATCGACGGCTCGCCACGCAGCCAGCAGGCCGCCCCCCACGCGCCGGCCAGCGCGTTGGAGCCCAGGACCGCGATCCCGAGCACGAGATGGAGCTCGCTCACAATGCGCCCTTTCGCACTATGTAGCAATGTGTCACAAGGCGGTATATAAAGCGCACGGCGATGCTGAAGGCCTATCTACCCGTGCTCGTGTTCATTGGCCTGGGGCTGACGATCGGGGTCATCTTCACATCGCTCAACCACGTGCTCGGCCCGCGCCGCCCAAGCAAGGTGAAGGTCGACCCTTACGAGTGCGGCCTCCCCTCGGAGGTGACGAAGAACTTCCGCTTCGGGATCAGCTTCTACCTGATCGCGATGCTGTTCATCCTGTTCGACATCGAAGTGATCTTCCTCTACCCGGTCGCCGTCCAGCTCCAGGCGTTCGGTGTCTTCGCCCTGGTCGAGACCGTCGTCTTCATCTTCCTGCTGCTGGTCGCCTACGTGTTCGTCTGGAGACGGGGTGCGCTCGAATGGAAGTGACGCGCACGAAGCTCGGCGAGGCCGACGACTTCCGGATCAAGCAGCTGAAGGCACAGCAGATGCTGAAGGGCGACATCGAGGGCGAGGAGCTGCAGCAGTACGTCGAGGAACGGCTGCTCGTCACGCGGCTCGAGAACATCCAGCACTGGGCGCAGGCCAACGCCTGCTGGCCGCTCACGTTCGGGCTCGCGTGCTGCGCGATCGAGTTCATCAACGTCGTCGGCTCGCCGCGCAACGACCTCGCCCGCTTCGGGCTCGAGGCGCTGCGCGCCTCCCCCCGCCAGGCCGACATGATCGTCCTCTCGGGACGGATCTCGATCAAGATGGCGCCGGTCATCCGCCGCATCTACGACCAGATGCTGGAGCCGAAATGGGTCGTCTCGATGGGCGCCTGCTGCTCGAGCGGCGGCATGTTCAACAACTACGCGCTCGTGGCCGGGGCGCACAAGTTCATGCCGGTCGACGTCTACATCCCCGGCTGCCCGCCGCGGCCGGAGGCGCTGATGTACGGGATCATCAAGCTGCAGGACAAGATCAAGCAGAACCCGGGCATGGGCTGGCGGGAGCGCTACGGCGCGGAGGGCACGGAGGAAACGGCCTAGATGGTTGACGCGACCGGCCTCGAGCTGATCGCCCACGCCCTGCGCGCACGCCTCGGCGACGACGCCGTCACCGGGACCACCTATCACCGCACCCAAGCGACGGTCGAAGTCGCGCCCGCCGCGGTCGAGGACGCCGTTCGCTTCCTCGCGCGCGAGGCCGACGACCGATTCGAGTTCCTCGCCAGTCTGCACGGCTGTGACTACTTCCCCGACGAGCCGCGGCTCTCGGTCCATTACCAGCTGCTCAGCATGGAGCGCCAGGAACGCGTCTGCGTCAAGACGCGGATGACGATCGAGCAGGCCGAGCTGCCGTCGGTGGCCGGGCTCTTCCCGGGCGCCAACTTCCAGGAGCGCGAGGTCTACGACATGTTCGGGGTCGTCTTCAGCGGCCATCCCGACCTGACCCGCATCCTGATGCCCGACGACTACGCCGGACACCCCCAGCGCCGCGACTTCCCGATCGGCGGCGAGGAGGTCCGGTTCACCTATAACCAGGACGCGCCGTGACCGAGGCGACAGCCGCGCCAGAGCGCGACACCGAGCTGTTCACGATCAACATCGGGCCGCATCACCCGGCGACGCACGGCGTGCTGCGGCTGCTCGTCGAGCTCGAGGGCGAGTACGTGCACTCGGTCAAGCCGATCATCGGCTACCTCCACACGGGGATCGAGAAGAGCTGCGAGAAGCACTCCTACTGGAAGGCGATCACGTTCGTGGAGCGGATGGACTACCTCGCCTACTACTACAACATGATGGCCTACTGCATGGCGGTCGAGGAGCTGCTCGACGAGCCCGTGCCGCTGCGCGCCCAGTACCTGCGCGTGCTCCACCTCGAGCTCAACCGCATCTCGAGCCACCTCTTCTGGCTCGGCACCGCGATGCTCGACGTCGGCGCCATCTCGATGCTCTGGTACGCGATGCGCGAGCGCGACATGGTGATGGACCTGTTCGAGATGTCCTCCGGCCAGCGGATGCACACGCGCTACTTCCAGGTCGGCGGCGTGGTCGAGGACATCCCGCCGGGCTGGGAGGCGAAGTGCCGCGAGTTCGTCGCCGCGATGCCGGGGCGGATCGACCAGTACGAGGCGCTGCTGTCGAAGAACGAGATCTTCCTGCGGCGCACCCGCGGCACCGGCATCGTCTCGCAGGAGGACTGCCTGGCGCTCGGGGTCACGGGGCCGCTGCTGCGCGCGACGGGGCATCCGTGGGACCTGCGCAAGGCGATGCCCTACTCCTCATACGACCACTTCGATTTCCAGATCCCGGTCGGGACCGTCGGCGACAACTACGACCGCTACATGGTCCGCATGGCCGAGATGCGCCAGTCCGTGCGGATCGTCGAGCAGGCGCTCGACGGCTTGCCCGAGGGCGCTCACATCACGGACAACCGCAAGGTCGCGCTGCCGCCGCGCGACGAGCTGGCGACCTCGATGGAGGCGCTGATCCACCACTTCAAGCTCGTCACCGAGGGCTTCCGCCCGCCGGCCGGCGAGGTCTACCGCGCGATCGAGTCCCCGCGCGGGGAGACCGGTTGCTTCGTCGTCTCCGACGGCTCGGCCAAGCCGGCGCGCGTGCACATGCGCGACCCCTCGTTCGTGAACATGCAGATGGTCCCGAAGATGGCCGAGGGCGAGCTGATCGCCGACATGATCGCCTCCGTCGCGCTGCTCGACCCGATCATCGGGGGGGTGGACCGATGAGGCCCTACCGGGCCCTCATCAACTGCGACTTGGCCCTATTGGAGGCGTCTCGATGAGCGAGGCCGAGTCCGAGCGCCCGCTGCCCGTCCGCGCGGCCCCCGCGGGCGCCGTGACCGGCTGGGACCAGGCGGTCGACCTGACCAAGGACCCGGCGCTGATCCCGGACGCGGCCGAGATCTCCGTGCCGCCCGAGCTGCGCAGCGAGATCGAGATTACGATGGCCCGCTACCCCGAACGCCACTCGGCCGCCCTGCCCGCGCTCACCGCCGCTCAGCGCCTGCACGGCTGGTGCTCGCCCGAGGCGATCGACCAGGTCGCCTGCGTGATGGGCGTGACACCGGCCTACCTGACCTCGGTCGTGACCTTCTACGACATGTTGAAGGGGCAGCCCGTGGGCACGAACAGCGTCTACGTCTGCACGAGTGTCGCGTGCTGCGTGCGCGACGCCAAGGCGGTCCACGACGCGATCGCCGCCGCGGCCGAGGAGGCCGGGCTCGAGGACACCGAGATCCGCGAGTTCGAATGCCTCGGCGCCTGCGACATGGCGCCGGTGTGCTCGGTCAACGGGCGCTTCGTCGGCCCGCTCGAGACGAGTGACGCGCCCGAGATCGTCGCCGCGATCAAGGAGGGCCGCACGGTGCTGCCGGGCCGCTCGTTGGAGGACGCATGAGCCCCAGCGGTGAGACCAGGGTCCTGCTCGAGCACATCGACGAGCCCGGCTGCGAGACGCTCGCCGGCTACGAGCGCGTCGGCGGCTACAAGGCGATGCGCAAGGCGCTGCTCGAGATGGACCCGGAGGAGGTCGTCTCCGAGCTCGAGGCCTCGGGCCTGCGCGGGCGCGGCGGCGCCGGCTTCTCGATGGGCAAGAAGGCGAGCTTCATCCCGAAGGGGGCGATGGACAAGTACCTCTGCTGCAACGCCGACGAGTCCGAGCCCGGCACCTTCAAGGACCGCCTGCTGATGCAGAAGGCGCCCCATCGCCTGATCGAGGGGATCATCATCGCCTCCTGGGCGGCGGGGGCCAACCGCACGTTCATCTTCATCCGCGGCGAGTACGAGCTCCAGGCCGAGGTGCTCGACCGCGCCGTCGCCGAGGCCTACGACGCCGGTTACCTGGGCGAGCGCGTGCTCGGCTCGAAGCACTCGGTCGAGCTGGTCGTGCACCGCGGCGCCGGCGCCTACATCTGCGGCGAGGAGTCGGCGCTGCTCGACGCGCTCGAGGGCAAGCGCGGCAACCCGCGCCTGAAACCGCCGTTCCCCGCCAACCAAGGCCTGTACCAGGGGCCGACCCTGATCAACAACGTAGAGACGCTCTCGTGCGCGCCGCTGATCATCGAGCGCGGCGCCGACTGGTTTCGCTCCTACGGCACCGACCAGTCGGCCGGGACCAAGGTGGTCTCGGTCTCAGGCAACGTCCAGCGGCCCGGCAACTACGAGGTCGAGCTCGGGATCACCGGCCGCGAGCTCGTCTACGGGCTCGCCGGTGGGCCACCCGAGGGCCACGCGGTCAAGTGCTGGTTCCCCGGTGGCTCCTCGGCGCCGGTCCTGCTCGACGAACACCTCGACCTCCCCTACACGTTCGAGGACATGGACGCGGCCGGGTCGATGCTCGGCTCGGGCGCGATCATCGTCGTCGACGACTCGGTGCCGATCGTGCACGTGGCGCTGCGCCTGGCCGAGTTCTACCGCCACGAGTCGTGCGGCAAGTGCGTCCCCTGCCGGGAGGGCACGCAGTGGACCGTGAAGATGCTCGAGCGCGTCGACTCCGGCGCGGCGACGCCGATGGACCTCGAGATCATGGCGCAGGTCCAGGAGAACATCATCGGCCACTGCCTGTGCGTGCTCGGCGACTCGATGGCGATGCCGATCGGCTCGATGATCAAGCACTTCCGCGACGAGTTCGAGCAGCACATCCAGGACGCGCGCGCGCAGGGCGAGCGCGAGCTGCTCGTCGAGACGGCGAGCTGATCCGGCCGATGCCCCGCCCCGAGCCGCGCATGGTCAGCTTCGAGATCGATGGCCGCGAGGTGAGCGCGCCCGAGGGCGCGATGCTCGTCGACGGCGCCAAGCTCGGCGACGTCGAGATCCCCTACTTCTGTTACGAGCCGAAGCTCGGCGACCCGGTCGGGGCCTGCCGCATGTGCCTGGTCGAGATCGAGGGCATCCCGAAGCTGCAGACCGCGTGCTCGACCGCGGTCAAGGACGGGATGGTGGTGACGACGACCTCCGACCGCGTCAAGGAGGCGCAGAGCGCGGTCGTCGAGTTCCTGCTGATCAACCACCCGCTCGACTGCCCGGTCTGCGACAAGGGCGGCGAGTGCCCGCTCCAGGACATCACGTTCGGCTGGGGCCCCGGGCGCTCGCGCTACGTCGAGCCCAAGCGCCATTTCAAGAAGCCGCTGGAGCTCTCGCCGCTGGTGGCGATCGACCGCGAGCGCTGCATCCTCTGCTACCGCTGCGTGCGCTTCTCCCAGGAGATCGCCGAGGACTCGCAGCTCGCCTTCCTCGAGCGCGGCGACCACACCTTCGTCGGCACGCACGACGGGCACCCCTACGTCGCGCCCTTCAGCGGCAACATCATCGAGCTGTGCCCGGTCGGCGCGCTCACCTCGACCGCCTACCGCTTTCGCGCGCGCCCGTGGGAGATCGAGGGGGCGGGCTCGGTCTGCACGCTCTGTCCCAGTCAGTGCAACATCGAGTTCACCGTCCGCGACGACGACAAGGTGCTGCGCGTGCTCGCCCGCTTCGAGGGCCACGGCAACACCGAGGTCGACGACGGCTGGCTCTGCGACCGCGGGCGCTTCGGCTACCAGGCGATCCACTCGCCCGAGCGCGTGACGACGCCGCTGCTGAACGAGGGCGGAACGCTGCGCGCGGTCTCGTGGGAGCGCGCGCTCGAGGCCGCCGCCGCCGGCCTCGGCCGCAGCGGCGCGGCGACGGCGGCGCTCGCCGGCGGCGAGACGACGAACGAAGAGGGCTTCCTGCTCCAGCGGCTGCTGCGCGAGACGCTCGGCTCGCCGCACGTCGCCGCCCGCACCGGCGCCTCGCTCGACGCACAGCAGGCGCGCGCGCTCGCCGCGCCGGAGCTCAGCCCGCGCGTGTCCGACATCGACTACGCCGGCTGCGTGCTCGTGATCGACAGCGAGCTCGTCGACGAGTCGCCGATCCTCGATCTGCGCGTGCGCAAGGCCGCGCGCCGCAACGGCGTCAAGGTCGTCGTTCTCACGAGCCGCCCGTCCTCGCTCGACCCCAACGCCGACGCCGTCGTGCGCTTCGCGCCCGGCGCCGCCGAGGCGGCCCTGCGGGCGCTCGCGGCGGCGGTCGGCGAGCCGCGTGGCGGCGGCGAGGGCCTCGACGACCTCGCTTTGCGCGCCGGGGCCGGCGCCGAGGGACTGCGCTCCGCGGCGGCGCTGCTGCGCCGCGCCGAACCGGTCGTCGCGCTCTGGGGCGAGCGCGTCAGCGACGGCGAGCGCGGGCGCGAGGCGGTGGCAGCGCTGCTCGCGCTGACCGACGCGCTCGGGCTCGCGGGCGCCGAGGGCGGCGGCCTGATCGAGGTCCCGCGCGGAACGAACGCGCGCGGCCTGCGCGAGGTCGGCTGCGCGCCGAACCTGCTGCCGGGCATGGCGGCGGCCGAGGGCGAGCAGGTGGGCGCCGGCGCGCCCGAGATCGCAGCGGCCCTGGCCGGCGGCGATCTGTCCGGGCTGCTGCTCGTCGGCGCCGATCCGCTGCGCACTCATCCCGACCGCGGCGCCTGGGAGCGCGCGCTCGACGCGGCCGGCTTCGTCGTCGCGGTCAGCGACTTCGTGACGGAGTCCGTCGCCGAGCACGCCGACGTCGTCCTGCCGGGGGAGTCCTACGCCGAGACCGAGGGCACCGTGACCCACCCAGACGGGCGCCTTCAGCGCGTGCGCGCCGCGATCGGCCACCCAGGCGAGGTGCGGGCGATCTGGAGCGTGCTCGCCGAGCTGGCGGCGCGCGTGGACGACTCGGAGCCCGCCGCAGCGACGATAGTCGAGGCGTTCGAGCAGATGGTCGCGGCCGTCCCCTTCTACGCCGGCGCGACGCTCGCGGAGATCGGCGGCGGCGGCGTGCGCTGGCAGGATCGCGACGCTGCCTCCGCGCTCCCCGCCGCCGAGACTGCCGACGCGGCCGAGGACGAGGACGGCGCGCCGCCTGAGCGCACCGACGGCCTGCGCCTCGGCACCGCGCCCTCACTGTGGGCGACACGCGAGGGCGACCACGCTCCGGCGCTGCGCTTCCTCGCCCCGGCCCAGCGCGCCGAGCTCTCGCCGGCCGACGCCGAGCGGCTGGGGATCGCCGCGGGCGATGAGGTCGAAGTCGCTTCGAACGGGACCAGCGTGCGCGCCGTCGCCGCCCTGCGCTCGGCGATGCCCGCGGGCAGCGTCTTCCTGATCGAGGGGACAGAGCGCGAGAACGCAACCGCGCTGACAAACGGCGCCGTGCGGGCGGTGGAGGTGCGTAAACCGTGAGCACGTTTCTAGCGCAGGCGACCGCCGTCGAGGGGACCGGCGTGATGATCGTCAAGGCGATCCTGATCTTCGCCTTCGTCTTCAGCGTCGTGCCGCTGCTGACGCTGCTCGAGCGCAAGCTGATCGGGCGCTTCCAGGCGCGGATCGGCCCCAACCGCGTCGGCCCCTACGGCCTGCTGCAGCCGATCGCCGACGTCGTGAAGCTGAACTCGAAGGAGCCCTCGCACCCGCGCACGGCCGTCCACGGTCTGATGGCGGTCGCGCCCGTGATCTCGATCCTGACCGCGGTCGCGACGCTCGCGATCATCCCGTTCGGCCCGCAGGGGGCGTGGGGCGGCGACTTCGGCCTCTGGGGGATCGACGTCTCGATCGGGATCCTCTACGCGTTCGCGTTCGGCGCGATCGCCTTCTACGGCTTCCTGCTCGGCGGCTGGGCGTCGGGCTCGAAGTACTCGTTCCTCGGCGCGATGCGCTCGGCGGCGCAGCTGATCTCCTACGAGGTCGCGCTCGGCTTCTCGCTCGTCGGCGTCGTGATGATGTCCGGCTCGCTGTCGCTGGTCGAGATCGTCGAGCACCAGAACGAGGTCTGGTACATCCTGCCGCAGCTCGTCGGCTTCCTGATCTTCACGACGGCGAGCTTCGCCGAGACCGCGCGCGCCCCGTTCGACCTGCCCGAGGCCGACGCGGAGATCGTCTCCGGCTACAACACGGAGTTCGGCGGCATGCGGCTCGGATCGTTCCTGCTGGCGGAGTACCTGCACATGGTCGTCTTCGCCGGCATCGCGACCGCGCTCTTCCTCGGCGGCTGGCACGGCCCGGGCCCGGCTGTACTCGACCCGCTCTGGGTCGTGCTGAAGATGTTCGCCTTCATCCTGCTGTTCATCTGGATCCGCGCGACGCTGCCGCGGCTGCGCTACGACCAGCTGATGAGCTTCGGCTGGAAGGTGCTGCTGCCGCTCGCGACCCTCAACGCGCTCGTGACGGCGATTCTCGTGGTGGTGCTCTAGTGCGCGCGGCAATCCGGGTCGAGACCGACGTTTCTCGTCTATATGACAAGAAACGTTCGGTTCGACGCCGCGAGGGGGCACGACGATGAGCCCCTACAACCCCTCCGAGGACGTGATCGAGGTCCAGCGCGGGCCGACGCCGGGCGGCGTCGGCAGCGTCTACCGCACTTTCGGCGAGACGCTGCGTGGGATGAAGACGACGTTCGCGCGCATCGCCGAGGGGCCGAAGACGATCCAGTACCCGGAGGAGAAGACGCCCGTCTACCCGCGCTTCCGCGGCCGCCACAAGCTGCACACTTTCGACGAGTCGGGGCTCGAGAAGTGTGTCGGCTGCTCGCTCTGCGCCGCCGCGTGCCCGGCCGACTGCATCCGCGTCGTCGCGGCCGAGAACACGCCCGAGCACCAGGTCTCCGCGGGCGAGCGCTACGCGGCCGTCTACGAGATCAACATGACGCGCTGCATCTTCTGCGGCTATTGCGAGCTCGCCTGCCCGTTCGATGCGATCACGATGGGCAACGACTACGAGCTTGCCGACTACACGCGCGACGACCTGATCTTTACCAAGGAGATGCTGCTCGCCGACTCGCCGGAGCGCACCCCGCTGCGGCGCGAGGGCGAGTAGTGCTGCTCGAGCAGATTCTCTTCTTCATCGCTGCCGCCGGCGCGCTGGGCGGCGCGCTCGGGGTAGTGGCGATGCGCAACCCCTTCTACGCGACGCTGTCGCTGATCTGCCACCTGATCGCGCTCGCGGTGCTGTTCCTGCTGCTGCAGGCGCAGTTCCTGGCCGCCGCCCAGATCGTCGTCTACGCGGGCGCCGTGATGGTGCTGTATGTGTTCGTCGTCGCGTACGTCGGCGGGCAGGACGAGCCGATGCGGCCCGCGGGCGGCGTGGCCGCCGGGCTCGGGCCGCTGTTCGCGATCGTGCTGCTGATCGAGGTCGCGATCGCCGTGATCGGCTCAGGCCTCAGCGCGCTCGACACCCAGGGCGCGAAGCTCGGCGCCGGCTTCGGAGAGCCCGGCCAGATCGGCGAGCTGCTGCTGAAGCAGTTCCTGATCCCGTTCGAGGCGGCCTCGTTCCTGCTGCTCGTCGCCGCCGTCGGCGCGGTCGTGCTGGCGCGGCGTCGCAGGGGGTTGGAGGAGCTGGACGAGGGGGCGGCGGGCTGATGGACGTCGTCTGGTTCGTCGTCCTCAGCGCGTTCATCTTCTGCATCGGCGCGGCCGGGGTGATGACGCGGCGCAACCCGCTCGTGATCCTGCTCTGCCTCGAGCTGATGCTCAACGGCGGCAACCTCGCGCTGATCGCGTTCGCGCGCATGCACGGCAACGCCGAGGGGCAGATCTTCGCCCTGATCGTGATGGTCGTCGCCGCCTGCGAGGTGGTCGTCGGCCTCGGCCTGATCGTCGCGATGTACCGCCGCAAGATCCCGATCGACGTGGATTCGATGAGCGAGCTGCGCGGCTAGCGGATGAGCGCCACCACCTATGGCTGGCTGATCCTGGCGTTCCCGCTCGCGGGGACGATCGCGATCGCGATCGGCTTCAAGCTCTGGCCCGGGCGCAGCGCGGGCTGGATCGCGAGCGCGATGATCGGGCTCTCGTTCCTGGCCGCGCTCGGGGCGCTGTTCGACATGCTCGATCACGACCCTGAGGGGCGCGCGTTCACCTCGAGCCTGTTCAGCTACGCCAAGACGGCGGGCTTCGACGCGCAGATGGGGATCCTCGTCGACCAGCTGTCGGTGTTCATGTGCCTGGTGGTCTCAGGGGTGTCGTTCCTGATCCACCTCTACTCGATCTCCTACATGACATCCGACAAGGGGTTCAACCGCTACTTCGCCTACCTGAACTTCTTCGTCTTCTCGATGTTGCTGCTCGTGCTGGCGGGCAACTTCGTCCTGCTGATCGTCGGCTGGGCGTTCGTCGGCGCGGCGTCGTACCTGCTGATCTCGTTCTGGTACCGGCGCAAGACCGCCGTCCAGGCGGGCATCAAGGCGTTCGTCATCAACGTCATCGGCGACATCGCGCTCGTGATCGCCGCCTTCCTGCTGTTCTCGAAGACGGGCGCGCTCGAGTTCCAGGCGGTCTTCGAGGGCGCCGAGGACGTCTTCGTCAAGAACGACGGCACGCTGATCGCGGCCTGCCTGCTACTGCTCGTCGGCGCGTCGGCGAAGTCAGCGCAGCTGCCGTTGCACACCTGGCTGCCGGACGCGATGGAGGGCCCGACACCCGTCTCGTCGTTGATCCACGCGGCGACGATGGTGACCGCCGGCGTCTACCTGATCGCGCGCACCCACATCCTGTTCGAGCTGGCGCCAACGGCCTCGGACATCGCGGCGATCGTCGGCACGGCGACGCTCGTCTTCGCCGCGACGGTCGCGCTCGTGATGACCGACCTCAAGCGGGCGATCGCCTACTCCACGATCTCGCAGATCGGCTACATGATCCTCGGCGTCTCGGTGTTCGCCTACTCGGCCGGGCTCTTCCACCTGATGACGCACGCGTTCTTCAAGGCGCTGCTGTTCATGGGCGCCGGCTCGATCATCGGCGCGATGGCCGGCGAGCAGTCGCTCGACAAGATGGGCGGCTTCCGCAAGGCGATGCCGTTCACGTTCGTCACGTTCACGATCGGAGCACTCGCGCTCGCCGCGTTCCCGCTCTTCAGCGGCTTCTTCTCCAAGGACGACATCCTCGGCTCGACGATCACGCGCGGCGGCGGCTTCATCGTCCTCGCGGTCGTCGGCTACCTCGCGGCCTTCGTTACGGCGATCTACGCGTTCCGGCTCGTCTTCCGCGTCTTCTGGGGCGAGCGCGTGCCCGAGGCGGCCGAGCTCGAGGACGAGGGCAAGCTGGCCCACGCCGAGCCGTTCAACCCCGCCAACAACGAGGCGGAGGACACCGAGGTCGGGTTCCCCGGCCCCGAGCACCACATCGCGGAGCGCGAGTGGCCGATGAAGATCGCGATGGGCACGCTCGCGTTCGGCGCGGTCTTCGGCGGCGTCTTCGGCTTCGCCAACCTCTTCGACCCGCTCGACAAGTTCCTCGAGCCGGCGTTCGAGGAGACCGCCGGCGGCGCTCATATCCCGCATCCGAGCGATGCGACCGAGTACAGCGGCCTGACGATCGGCGGCGTCATCTCGATCACCGGAATCGCGATCGCGTGGTTCGTCTACATCCGGCGCGCGGGCCTCTCCGGCGCGCTGGTGCGGCGCTTCCCGCGCGTGCACGAGTTCCTCGTCAACAAGTGGTACTTCGACGAGCTCTACGACGCCGCGTTCGTGCGCCCGCTGGTGGCCGCCGGGCGATTCGGGCGCACCGTCGTCGAGTCGAAGCTGGTCCAGGGTGGGCTCGTCGGGGGCACCAGCGCGCTGGTGCGCGAAGGCTCTGCCTTCGCGCGCTCGCTGCAGACCGGCTACCTGCGCGCCTACGCCCTGCTCGTGCTCGCCGGGCTGGTGGGGCTCGCCGGCTACTTCCTGATCGTCTCGAGCTGATGAGCCAGTGACGATCCACCTCTCGATCATCCTCTTCCTCCCGCTTGCCGCCGGGGTGCTGTCGCTGTTCGCGCCCGCACGGATCGGCAAGTGGGTCGTGTTCGCCGCGACGATGGGCGTGTTCGCGTACGCGGTCGCTCTGATCGTCGACTTCGACCGCGGCGCGGAGCTCCAGTACGTGACCGACGACGGCTGGATCTCCGAGCTCGGGATCCGCTACTAGCTCGGCATCGACGGGCTGAACCTGTTCCTCGTCGCGATGACCGCGGCGCTGTGGCCGGGCGCCACCTACCTCGCCGCCAAGCGCGGCTACGAGCGCTCGGACCTCTTCTTCTTCCACATCGGGCTCGCCGAGACGGCGGTGCTCGGCGCCTTCCTGGCGCAGGACCTGGCGCTGTTCGTCCTCTTCTTCGACCTGATGCTGGTGCCGTTCTACTTCCTGATCGGGACCTGGGGCGAGGGCCCGCGACGCGTGGCGGCGACGACGAAGTTCGTCATCTACACGCTCGTCGGCTCGCTGCTGATGCTCGCCGGCGCGATCGCGCTCGGGGTGCTCGCGACACCCGAGGGCGGCGAGATCAGCTACTCGATCGCGGAGCTTGCGAAACGCCCGCTCGAAGCCGGCAGCCAGTACTGGATCTTCTGGTTGTTCGCGATCGCCTTCCTGATCAAGGCGCCCGTATTCCCGCTCCACGGCTGGATGCCCGACACCTACCGCGCCACCCCGCTGCCGGTGCTCGTGCTCGTCGGCGCCGTGATCGCGAAGGTCGGCAGCTACGCGTTCCTGAAGATCGTGCTGCCGATCCTGCCCGACGCCGCGCAGCACTTCCAGGAGATCATGATCGTGATCGCCGTCGTGGCGATCCTCTACGGCTCGGTGCTGGCCTTCTCGCAGGACGAAGCGCGGCTGGTGGTCGGCTACTCCTCGATCTCCCAGCTCGGCTTCATCACGCTCGGGATCTTCGCGCTCGACCCGAAGGGGGCGCAGGGGGCGCTGCTGCAGATGGTCACCCACGCGCTCGCCGCGGGAGCGCTGTTCATGATCGTCGCGGTGCTCTCGCAGCGCACCAAGGACGGCACCGAGTCGCTGTCGAAGCTCGGCGGGATCGCGTTCCGTGCGCCCGTGCTGGCGGCGGTCTTCCTGATCGTCGCCCTGGCGACGCTGGCGATGCCGGGCTCGCCCAACTTCGTCGGCGAGATCCTGATCCTCTTCGGCGCATTCGAGGACAAGCTCGTCTACGGCCTCGTGGCGAGCGCCGGGGTCGCGTTCGCGGCCGTCTACTCGATCCGGTTCTTCCAGGCCGCGATGCACCACCGCGTCGGCGACGACGTGACCCTCGACAAGGGCGACCTCTGCCTGCTCGACTTCGGCACGATCGTCCCGCTGGCGGCGATCGTCGTCGGGCTCGGCGTCTACCCCCAGTTCGTGCTCGGGCGCACCGACGAGTCAGCGCAGGCGGCGATCAAGAGCGCGCAGACGCTCGCCGATCGCTCCGGCGAGGCTCAGGCTGCGCCCGCGCCCGCGGCTCCCGTGCCGCAGCAGCTCCCGCCCCAGGCCGTCCCGCCGCCGTCCGGCGCTCCAGGCGAGGCCCCGCCGCAGCCGGTCCCCGAGGCCGTCCCCGTCGAGCCCGTCCCCGAAGGAGCGGTGCCGCCGTGATCCCGTTCGCGGAGGTCGAGGCGCCGAAGATCGACTATCAGGGCCTGGCGCCGCTGTTCGCGCTGATCGGCGGCGCGTGCGTGGTGCTGCTCGCCGGGCTTCTGCGCGGGCGCTCGGTGCAGCGCGTCCTCGTGCCCGCGCTCACCCTGATCGCGCTCGGCGCGACGATCGGGCTGACCGTCTGGAACTGGGAGCCCGGGGTCCGCGAGCCGATCATCGAAGGAGCGCTCGCGATCGACACGCTCGCGCTTGGGTTCGCGATGATCTGTTACGTCGCGGGCGTCGCCGCGGTGCTGCTGTCGCTGCGCTCGGACATCGTGCGCGAGGCCGGCGCGGGCGAGTACTTCGCGCTGCTGCTCGGCTCGCTCGCGGGCATGACCGTGCTCGCCGGCGCCGAGAACCTCGTCACGCTGTTCGTCGGCTTCGAGTTGCTGTCGATCCCGTTGTACGTGATGTGCGCCGCCGCCGTGCGCCGCGAGCGCTCGCTCGAGGCGGGGCTGAAGTACCTGATCGTCGGCTCGGTCTCCTCGGCGACGCTGCTCTACGGCCTCGCGCTGATCTACGGCGCGACCGGCTCGACCGACTTCGGCGCCATCGCCAGCGCGCTCGACGGCGCGGTCTCGCTCGGCGACCCGCTGCTGCTGACCGGCATCGCGCTGACGATGGTCGGGCTCGCGTTCAAGGTCTCGGCAGCGCCGTTCCACCAGTGGACGCCCGACGTCTACCAGGGCGCGCCGACGCCGGTGACCGCCTTCATGGCGGTGGCGACGAAGGCGGCGGCGTTCGCCGTCATCCTGCGCCTGTTCGTCGAGGCGCTCGGGGTGACCCAATCCGATTGGGGCCCGGCGCTGGCCGTCATCGCGGTGACGACGATCGTGGTCGGCAACGTCGGCGCGATCGTCCAATCGTCGCTCAAGCGGATGCTCGCCTGGTCGGCCGTCGCGCAGGCGGGCTACCTGATCGTGGGCGTCGTCGTCGGCACCAGGCTCGGCCTGCAGGCGACGGCCTTCTACATGGCCGTCTACGGGCTGATGAACATCGCCGCGTTCGCGGTGATCGTCGCGCGCGAGCGCGTCTCCGAGCACGGCGACGACATCCGCTCTTTGGAGGGTCTCGGCCGCGCCAGCCCAGCGCTGGCCTGGCCGATGACGATCGCGATGCTCGCGCTGGCGGGCTTTCCGGCCACAGCCGGCTTCATCGGCAAGTTCTATTTGATCGACGCGGCCGTGGCCGGGGACTACGCCTGGCTCGGGATCGCGATCGTCGTCGGGTCGATGCTCTCGCTCGTCTACTACCTGCGTGTTCTCGCGGTGATGTGGATGGGCGACTACGAGGTCGAGGTCGCCTCGATTCCGCCGCGCCGGCTGAAGGCGGTCGGCGGCTGGTCGCCCGAGGCCGACGCGCGCGCGCAGCCCGAGGTCGCCGGCGTGGCGATCGTCGCGGCCGCCGCGACGATCTTCTTCGGCATCGTCCCGAGCCCGCTGTTCGATCTCGCGAACGACGTCGGCAGCGCGCTGGCGGGCTTTCTTTAACCAGTGGCTCCTTCGAACCACTAGAACGGCAGCTCGTCGGCGACGTCGCGCAGCCGCGGCGCCGCGCGGCGAGACCTGGAAGTCGATCGCCGCCGGCCATTCGATCCCCAGGTCTGGATCGTCGTAGGCGATGCCGCCCTCCTCCGCCGGCTCGTAGTAGGCCGAGCAGCTGTAGATGACGTCGGCGACGTCGCTGACGACGCAGAACCCGTGCGCGAAGCCGACCGGGCAGTAGAGCTGGTGCAGGTTCTCGTCGGAGAGCTCGTAGGACTCCCATTCGCCGAACGTCGGCGATCCGCAGCGCAGGTCGACGAGGACGTCGAAGATCGCTCCGCGGGCGCAGCGAACGAGCTTTGCCATCCCGCGCTGATAGTGCATCCCCCGCACCACCCCGCGGGCCGAGCGCGAGTGGTTGTCCTGTACGAACTCCTCGCCGACGCCAAGCTCGGCCCAGGCCGAGCTTGGCGTCGGCGAGGAGTTCGTACAGGACAACCACTCGCGCTCGGCCCGCGGGG
>Ga0136614_10000386_pt1 | contig 21319 bp, 16 predicted proteins | sample AntDrymUQ2792106_2_FD_106643 | JGI IMG/M metagenome (GOLD analysis project Ga0136614, IMG submission 106643) | Polar desert sand microbial communities from Dry Valleys, Antarctica - metaG UQ279 (21.06) | ecosystem: Environmental > Terrestrial > Soil > Desert | place: Antarctica: Dry Valley... | reverse complement strand
TGGGCGGGCTCGGCGGCCAGGCCGTGGGGGAGGCTGCCCGGTCGCGCCTCGGGGCGACGGGCGCGGTCCTTCTCGCGTCGACGCTGGTTCTTCTGGCGATCCCCCTTGCCACGCAGGTGTCGCTCGGCGAAGTCTTTCTCGGCCTTCGGGTCCGCCTCGCGGCCCTTTTCGGGCGGGCGACCCTGGGGTGGGCGCGCAAGAGAGACCGCCGACTCAAGGAGCGCCTCCGGCGCACCGTGGTCGCCAAGCACATCGAGAAGGCCCAAAGGGAGATCTCGCTCGCGGAGGTCCCCTTCACGCGAGAGGACGAAGGGCAGGCGCTGCGCGAGGTGCCGGGACCGGGGCGCTTCTCGATCACGAAGAAGATCGCGCCGCCGCGTGAGCCGCCGGCGGCCTCGCCCCGTCCGGCGCCCCGCCGGAAACCGGAGCCGCAGCAGCAGCAGAAACTGCCGCTGAAGGTCGAGGGGTACACGTACCCGCAGCCCGACTGGCTGGAGAAGCGCCCGGAGTCCGGGGCGGTGGATCGCCGCCAGCTCGCGGAGACGGGCCGGCTGATCGCGGCCAAATGCGCGGAGTTCGGAGTGGAGGGGGACGTCGCGGAGTACCACCCCGGGCCGGTCGTCACGACGTTCGAGTTCCGTCCGGCCGCCGGAATCAAGGTCAACCAGGTCATGGGTCTGTCCGAGGACCTCGCCCTCGCGCTCTCGGCCGAGTCCATCCGGATCGAGCGCATCCCCGGGAGGGCGAGCGTCGGGATCGAGGTCCCCAACCCGGGCGGCGGAGAGATCATCGCGCTGCGCGACGTCGTCGAGTCCGAGAAGTTCCAGCGCTCTCCGTCCCTCCTGACTCTCGCGCTCGGCAAGGACATCCACGGCGAGCCGGTCGTGGACGACCTGCGCGCCATGCCGCACCTGCTCATCGCCGGCACCACGGGTTCCGGGAAGAGCGTCGCGATCAACGCGCTGATCACCTCGCTGCTCTACAAGTCCCGGCCCGACCAGGTGAAGCTGATTCTCATCGACCCCAAGATGGTGGAGCTCGAGATCTACGAGGATCTCCCGCACCTCGCCACGAAGATCATCACGGAGCCGAAGAAGGCGTCGAATGCCCTCAAGTGGGCGGTGGGCGTGATGGATGAGCGCTTCCAGACGCTCTCCGCGTTCGGACAGGTCCGGAACGCCGAGCAGTACAACCAGGCCATCCGCGATCCCGAGGCGATCGCGCGTTTTCGCTCGCAGCATCCCGAGGACCCCGACGTCAAGCTCGACCCGATGAACCTCATCGTGATCGTCATCGACGAGCTCGCCGACCTGATGATGACGGCGCCGAAAGAGGTGGAGGAGTCGATCGTCCGCCTGGCCCAGAAGGCCCGGGCGGTCGGGATCCACCTCGTGGTGGCCACGCAGCGTCCGTCCGTCGACGTCCTCACCGGAGTCATCAAGGCGAACCTGCCCGCGCGCATCGCGTTCAAGGTCTCTTCGAAGATCGACTCCCGCGTCATCCTCGACGGCAACGGCGCCGAACGGCTGCTGGGGCGGGGCGACATGCTGTACCTGCCACCGGGCACCTCGCGCCTGCGCCGCGTCCACGGGGCCTATGTCTCCGTGCAGGAGACGGCCCGGCTCGTGAAGAACCTCAGGAAACAGGGGAAGCCGGAGTACGACGAGCAGATCACGAAGGACCGCGAAGAGGTCGCGCGCCGCGACGACGGCGGGGACGAGACGGATCCCCTCTACGACGAGGCCGTCCGGCTCGTGGTCAAGGAGCGCAGCGCCTCCATCTCGGCGCTGCAGAGGCGGATGGGCGTGGGGTTCTCCCGCGCCGGGAAGCTGATCGACATGATGGCGCGCGACGGACTGCTCGGACCGCAGAAGGGCTCGAAGCCCCGCGAGGTCCTCGTCGCCGAGGACTACTTCGAAGAGGTGGATCGCCAGCCGCGATGAGCCGGCCGATGCGGCTCTTCATGTTCGCCCTGATCGCGACGCCGGCGATCACGTACCTCGTCTACCGGCTGGCGCGCGGCCTCGGCTACCTCGACCCCCCGGCATCGAAGGAGCACGAGCACCGGAGGACCGTCACCGTGGCGCTCTGGGCGTTCCTCGCGTTCCTCCCGACGTTCTTTTACGGATACGAGAAGAACTGGCCGCGCGTGTGGGCGATCTTCGGCGTCGTCAACGGCGTTGCCCTTCTCTTCTTCGCGGCGATGGGGGCCGCCGCGGCGGTGCGCCTCTGGCGCCTCCGCCACCCGACGCAGACTCCGGAGGGCCCCGCCCCCGACTTCGGCGCGGCGCCGCCCGCGGAGAAGCCGCCCGTCCCGGCGGGAAACGGCCCTCCGAGCGCGGGGGACGAGCCGCTCCTGTAGATTCCTCCGGCGCGGGCGGCGGCCGCCGCCCACCGCGCGAGGTCTGATTGCGCGCCGTCTTCTTCGGGACCCCGGACTTCGCCGTCCCTTCGCTCGAGGGACTGCTTGCCGCCGGCGTGGCCGTCGAGCTCGTCGTGACCCGGCCGGACCGGCCGGTCGGTCGGCGCGCGGAGCCCATTCCGTCACCGATCGCGCGCCTCGCCGCCGCGCGGGGGATCGGCGTCGCCAGGCCCGCCCGGGTGCGCGACAACGGGGAGCTCCTCGCTGAGATCGCCGGCGGCCGCCCGGACGTCGGCGTGGTGGTCGCCTACGGGCGGATCCTGCCGCGCCCGCTGCTCGAGATCCCGCGGCTCGGGTTCGTGAACGTCCACGCGTCCCTCCTGCCGCGGTGGCGAGGCGCCTCGCCGGTCGCCGCGGCCATCCTCGCGGGCGACCGGGAAACGGGGGTCGTCACCATGCGCGTGGAGGAGGCGCTGGACGGCGGCCCGCTGTATCTCGAGAAGCGCGTATCGATCGGCGCGGACGCCACCGCGGCCTCGCTGGGCCGGCGGCTCGCCGCGGACGGAGCCGCCCTCCTCGTCGAGACGCTGCGCGGGCTCCAGGCCGGGACCCTCGCCCCCCGGCCGCAGCGGGGCGAGGCGACCTTCTGCAGGCCGCTCGCGCGGGAGGACGGCGAGGCGGACTGGAGCCGTCCGGCGGAAGAGCTCGAGCGCCGGCTGCGCGCGTTCACGCCGTGGCCCGGGCTCTTCACGTTCGCCGGAGGCGAGCGGATCAAGCTCCTGGAGGGGCGCGTGGGCCCCGGGTGCGAGGGAGCGCCCGGGGCGGTGAGCGTGGCGGGGGACCGAGCGCTGGTCTGCGCGGCAGACGGCACCTCGCTCGAGATCGTGAGGGCCCAGCGGGCGGGCCGCTCGCCCGTGCGCGGGATCGAGCTGGCGCGGTCGCTGCGTCCGGGGACGCGGCTCGGTCGCGACACCGCACGGCCCCTTCCGTGACGGGCGGCGTCTCGCCGGCGCGAAGCCGCGCCGTCGAGGTCCTGCGCGACGTGCTGGGCGGCGGAGCGCGCGCCGCGCCGCTCGTCGGTCGGCGGTCGGAAGGTCTGGCGCCGGAGGACCAGACCCTCCTCCGCGAGCTCGTCCTTGGGGTCCTGCGCCACAAGGCGGGCCTCGACGCGGAGATCGCGTCGGTCTCGCAGATCCCGCTCGCCCGCTTCGCGCCTGGGCTCCTCGAGATCCTGGAGCTCGCGCTGTATCAGATCCGTCACCTCGACCGGGTTCCCGCCTACGCCGCCGTCGACCAGGCCGTCCGCCAGGCCCGTGTCCTCGGCGGGGCCGGGGCTGCGCGCCTGGTCAACGCGCTTCTCCGGACGCTGCAGCGGCGCGGCAACGCGCCCGCGGGGACCGGCGAGACCACGGATCAACTCGCCCGGGACTTCTCGCATCCCGCGTTCCTCGTCGGCCGCTGGCGCAAGCGCTTCGGGGACGACGCGGCGCGGCGAGTCCTCGCCGCCGACAACCGGCCCTCGACGCTCGACCTGATCGCAAACCCGGGGCGCACGACGCGGGACGCCCTCCTCCAGGCCCTCGCGCAGGAGGGCATCGACGCCGCGGCGTCGGCGCTCGCGCCGCACGCCGTGACGGTCCGGTCGGGCAACCCGATTCGATCCCCGCTCTTCGCGGCGGGACTCTTCAGCATCCAGGACCTCGGGTCGCAGGCTCTGCCCCTCCTGCTGCCGCGGGGCGATCTGCTCGTCGATCTCGCGGCCGCGCCCGGCGGGAAGACCTTCGCCGCGCTCTTCTCCGGGCATGCGCAGCGCGTCGCGTGCCTCGACCGCTCGCCGGTCCGGTTGCGACTGCTCGTGGAGAACGTCGCGCGGCTGGGCGCAGGCGGCGCGTACCCGGCCGCCGGCGACTTCCTCGCGCCGCCGCTGCCCGCGGGCCGGTTCGACCGCGTGCTGCTCGACGCTCCGTGCAGCGGCACGGGGACACTGCGCAAGAACCCGGAGATCCGCTACCGGGTCACGCCGGAGGCGATCGAGCGGCTCGCGGCGATGCAGGAAAACGCGGCGGCGGCGGCGGCGAACCTGCTCGCCCCCGGGGGTTTCCTGCTCTACGCCACCTGCAGCCTGGAGCGCGAGGAGAACGAGCGCGTGATCGAGCGCGTCCTCGCGGGAGATCCGCGCCTCGAGCTCGCCACGATCGACGCGCCGGACGCCCTGCGCCCCTTCGTGGCGGGGCACCTCTTCCGCATGCTGCCCGACGACGCGAGCGACGGCTTCACGGCCCACCTCCTCAGACGGAAGGCCTAGCGGGCCGTGACCGGTTCAGAAGTGAGGACGCCCCGGGGACGCGGCCGGGACACTAAACTTCACCGAAGAAGCCGAGCCGCGTGGGACGTCGGAGGCGGCCGCTGCGAGCAGCGCGAAGCCGAGTGCGGGAGAGGCGATCGCTGCGCGCCCCGGCATGGCCTGGTTGTACGGACTGGAGACGGCGCCCGCCTCACCTAGAATCCGCCGCCATGGGCGACCTCCCGGCCATCCCCCTCCTCGACCTGACCCGGTACGACGACGCCCTCAAGGCGGACGTCGCCCGCGCCGTCGCCTCGGTCTTCGAGACGGGTCGCTTCGTCATGGGCGCGAGCGTCGAGCGCTTCGAGGAGGCCCTCGCCGCGGCGATCGGCGTGCGGCACGCGATCGGTGTGTCTTCCGGCACGGACGCGCTCCTCGTGGCCCTGATGGCCCTCGACGTCGGCCCGGGGGACGAGGTCATCACCTCGCCCTTCACCTTCTTCGCGTCCGCGGGCGTCGTCGCGCGCCTCCACGCGCGCCCCGTCTTCGTGGACATCGACCCGGCGAGTTTCAACATCGACCCCGCGCGGCTGGAGGACGCCGTGACCTCGCGCACCCGGGCGATCCAGCCGGTGCACCTCTACGGCCACCCCGCCGACATGGATGGGGTCGCGGCGGTCGCGGCGCCGCGCGGAATCCCGGTGCTCGAGGACGCGTGCCAGGCGATCGGCGCCGCCTGGAAGGGGAGACCGCTCGGCGCCCTGGGCACCCTGGCCGCCTTTTCTTTTTACCCGACGAAGAACCTCGGCGCGGCGGGCGACGCGGGAGCCGTCACGACGGACGACGCGGCGCTCGCGGAGAGGATCCGCGAGCTTCGAATTCACGGGGGCGTCCGGCAGTACCACCACGAGAGGGTCGGCGGCAACTTCCGCATCGACGCCCTCCAGGCGGCCGTGCTCCACGCGAAGCTTCCGCGTCTTGCGGCCTGGAACGAGCGCCGCCGGGCGATCGCGCGTCGCTACGGGGAGCTCCTCGAGAAGCCGGCGGGAGAGGGCAGGCTCGTCCTGCCGGGCGAGGCGCCCGGTGCCCGCCGCGTCTTCCACCAGTACGTCGTCCGCGTGCCCGACCGGGACCGGGTGAAGGAACGCCTCGCGGCCGATGGCGTCGGAAGCGCCGTGTTCTATCCCCTCCCGCTCCACCTCCAGGAGTGCTTCGCGGACCTCGGCTACCGCGAGGGGAGCTTCCCTGAGGCGGAGAAGGCGGCGCGCGAGGTGCTTGCGCTCCCCATCTTCCCCGAGCTGAGCGACGGGGAGGTCGAGCGGGTGGCGGCGGCGCTGACACGCGCGCTCCGCTGAGCGGCCGCACGCCGGCCCGCCCTTCCGCGGCCTATTCGAAGTAGGCGAAGACGTCGAGGATGACGTCGACCGTCCCCGCGGGCTGACCGCTCGCGACCGCGAGCGTCGCGGATCCGGTCAAGCCGACGACGGCGTTGTTCGACCGTGTCTGTCCGGCCGCGTAGTTGATCGTGGACGGGAGGCCCGCGACCGTCGCCGAGATGCGCAGGAAGCCGGCATGGGTGGCCCCCGTCACCGTGACGCAACTGACAAGCGCTCGATCTGGCAGGCGTTCGCGTCGGATTTATCGAAAGATGAATCGGTTGCAAACATATGAATCGAAGCTATTTATCTTCCGTCCGTCGATCTGAGGCGGCGTCGACTAGCACTCCTCGATGATGAGTGCTAGTATCGCAAGCGTTCGGTGTGCACCAGTGCGCCGCACAAGTCACACAAGCAAACAGGAGGAGCTATCGTCATGAAGATTCGTCCGCTCTACGACCGAATCCTCGTCAAGCGGCTCGAGGAGGGGGAGACCCGCAAAGGCGGGATCATCATCCCCGACACGGCCAAGGAAAAGCCCATGCAGGCCGAGGTCGTCGCCGTCGGCAAGGGGAAGGTCAACGAGGAGGGCAAGCAGTTCCCGCTCGACGTGAAGAAGGGGGACCGCATCCTCATCGGCAAGTACGCCGGCACCGAGATCAAGATCGACGATGAGGAGCACCTGATCCTTCGTGAGGATGAAGTGCTCGCCGTCGTCGAGAAGTAAAAGAAAGTCTGAAGGAGCAAGAGAAACATGGCAGCGAAGACCATTTCCTACGGTGAGGAGGCGCGCCAGCGCATCCTCCACGGCGTCAACAAGCTGGCCGATGTCGTCAAGGTGACGCTCGGCCCCAAGGGCCGCAACGTCGTCATCGAGAAGAAGTTCGGATCCCCCACGATCACCAAGGATGGCGTCACCGTCGCCAAGGAGATCGAGCTCCAGGATTCCCTGGAGAACATGGGCGCGCAGATGGTGCGCGAGGTCGCTTCGAAGACCTCCGACGTGGCGGGCGACGGCACGACCACCGCGACCGTGCTCGCGCAGGCGATCTATCGCGAGGGCATCAAGAACGTGACCGCCGGCGCTAATCCGATGGAGCTCAAGCGCGGCATCGATCGCGCCGTGAAGGCGGCCGTCGACGCCCTGGACAAGATGTCCAAGCCGGTCGAGGGCAAGGACATCGCACACGTGGGCACCATCTCCGCGAACAACGACTCCGAGATCGGCAAGATCATTGCCGAGGCGATGGACAAGGTCGGCAAGGATGGCGTGATCACGGTGGAGGAGGCCAAGGGACTCGAGACGACCCTCGAGGTCGTCGAGGGAATGCAGTTCGACCGCGGCTATCTCTCCCCGTACTTCATCACGGACGCCGAGCGCATGGAGGTCGTGCTCGAGAACCCGCGGATCCTCCTCTTCGAGAAGAAGATCTCCAACATGAAGGACCTTCTTCCGATCCTCGAGCAGATCGCGAAGCAGGGCAAGCCCTTCCTGATCGTGGCCGAGGACGTCGAGGGCGAGGCCCTGGCGACCCTGGTCGTCAACAAGCTGCGCGGGACCTTGCAGGTCGCGGCCGTCAAGGCGCCGGGCTTCGGCGATCGCCGGAAGGCGATGCTCGAGGACATCGGGATTCTGACGAGCGGGAAGCTCATTTCCGAGGACCTCGGTATCAAGCTCGAGAACGTCAAGTGGGAGGACCTGGGCGACGCGAAGAAGGTGACGATCGACAAGGACAACACCACGATCGTCGTGGACGACCGGTCCAAGAAGAAGCAGGAAGCGATCGCCGGACGCGTCAAGCAGATCCGGACGCAGGTCGAGGAGACGACCTCCGACTACGACCGGGAGAAGCTGCAGGAGCGGCTCGCGAAGCTGGTGGGCGGCGTGGCCCTGATCAAGGTGGGCGCGTCGACCGAGACGGAGATGAAGGAGAAGAAGGCACGCGTCGAGGACGCGATGCATGCGACGAAGGCCGCGGTCGAAGAGGGGATCGTCCCCGGCGGCGGCGTGGCCCTGCTGCGCACCGTCCAGGCGGTCGAAAAGGCGGCGAACGAGCTCAGGGGCGACGAGAAGATCGGCGCCCGGATCGTCGTGCGCGCTCTCGAGGAGCCGACCCGTCAGATCGTCGCCAACTCCGGCGCCGAGGGCTCCGTCGTCATCAACGAGTTGAAGAACCGCGGCGGGAACTTCGGGTACAACGCCAACACCGAGAAGGTCGAGGACATGCTGCAGAGCGGCATCATCGATCCCACCAAGGTGACGAAGAACGCGCTCCAGAACGCGGCCTCGATCGCCGGCCTGATGCTGACCACCGAAGCGCTCGTCTCCGAGATCAAGGAGAAAGAGAAGGCTCCGGCGGGCATGCCGGGCGGCGGCATGGGCGGCATGTACTGATCCGAAGCGTTTCGAGTTTCAGACGAGCCCGGGTTTGTCCGGGCTCGTTTTTTTTGTGCCTTCTCGGCCGCCTATACTCGCCGTACGGGTGAATCGGACAGAGCAGAGCGGGCGTGACGTAACGGCGGTCATCGTCCACTACCGCACGCCCGACCGCACGGTCCGGGCGGCACGCGCCGTCGCGGAAACGGCGCCCCAGGCGGAGATCCTCGTCGTGGACAACGATTCGCGCGACGGGATCAGCGCCTTGCTTGCCGGAGAGTGCCCCCCGGCCCGCCTTCTCACGGAGCCCTCCAACCGGGGCTACGGCGCCGCGTGCAACCGGGGGGCGCGCGAGAGCGAGCGGCCCTACGTGCTGTTCCTGAATTCGGACGCCTACGTGGGACCCAAGGCCGTGGACACCCTCGGGCAGGCCCTCGACGGAGCGCCGGACGCGGCGGCGGTGGGTCCCCGGCTCATGGCCCCCGACGGGACGGCCCGCGCCTCGATCCGCCGCCTCCCGACTCCCTGGAAGATCTTCTGCGAGAGCTCCGGGCTGGCGTTCCTGTCCGGCGGACGCCCGCCTCTGCGGGGGCACACCGCGACACGAGAGGACCACGCGCGCCGGGCGGACGTCGAGGCCCTCATGGGAGCGGCCCTGCTCGTCCGCCGATCCGCGTTCGAAGAGGCCGGCGGGTTCGACGAGGCGTTCTTCCTCTACGCGGAGGAGACGGACCTCATGGCGCGCTGGAGACGTCGCGGCTGGAGAGTCCTCTTCGAGCCGGAGGCCGCCGTCGTGCACGAGGGCGGCGCCTCGGGCGGTGACTCGCTCTTCGGCCAGCTGCACGCCTCGCTGGCGGCCTACGTGCGCAAGCACCACGGCCGCCGTGCCGCCGCCTTCGCCCGTGCGGCGCTCGCCGCCGGGGCCGCGGGGCGATACGCCGCGGCCCTCGTGACGCCGGGCGCGCGCGGTCGCGCGCGGCGTATGCGCTACGGAGCCGCTCTCCGCCCCGGCCGGGCGGCGGCACCCGGCGGCGGCTCGCGGTGACGGCACCCCTCCTTTTCGCGGTACTTCCTCGACCCCCGCACCCGACGCGCGACGGCCTCGCGATCCGGAACTTCCATCTCCTCGAAGCGCTGGCCGAGGTCTTCCGCGTGCGCGCCTTCGTGTTGCGGTCCCCGCATCTGGACGGCGAGCCCGGGGAGTATCCGGAGGGCATCGCGATCGAGGCCGTCCGCCAGGCGCCGCGGCGAATCCGCCAGGCGGGGGCGTTCCTGGTGGCCGCCGCGGGGGGGGCCTACTCCCCCCGGCTCTACGCGTCCCGGAGACTCCGGGACACGGTGCGCGCGGCGGCGCTCTCGGAGCGGCCGGCGTGGGTGGTGGCGCAGTCCTACCACGTCGCGCGAGCGGCTCTCGGAACGGGGGCGCCCTCGTGGGTGGACTTCCACAACGTCGACTCGAGGATCTGGGAGAGGCTCGGGGACGCCGGCGGGGGCTCGGCGCCTGCGCGCCTGTTCGCCCGCGTCCAGGCCCCGCGGGTCCGGGCGTTCGAGCGGGACGCGCTGCGGCGCGCGGGCGGCGCGTCCTGCGTGTCGGCCCTGGATGCCGAGACGCTGGCCGCGATCGGCGGAGCGCCGACGGCGCCCCTCGTCGTCCCGAACGGCGTCGACCTCGCGCGCTATCCCGTGCGGCGCGAGGCGCCCTCCTCCGAACTCGTCGTGTTCGTCGGCGACCTCACCTGGGCGCCCAACGTCGACGGCATCCGTTGGTTCCGCCGGCGCGTCTGGCCGGCGGTCAAGCGGCTGCGCCCCGGCGCCCGCGCGGAAGTCCTGGGGCGCGGGGGCGGACGCCTCGGCCTGGATGCCGAGGATTTCGCCCTCCTCGGCGCGGGGGGCGACACGCGTCCCCTGTGGGGGCGCGCCGGTGTAGCGGTCGTGCCCCTGTTCGCCGGCGGGGGGACCCGCCTCAAGATTCTCGAGGCCGCGGCGAGCGGCGTCCCGGTCGTGTCCACCCGCGTCGGCGCGGAGGGCCTCTCCTTCGAGGCGGAGCGCGAGATCCTCCTCCGGGACGATCCGGAGCAGTTCGCCTCCGCGGTGGCGGCCCTCCTCGCCCGGCCCGAGGCGGCGGCGCGGCAGGCGGCCGCGGCGCGCGCGCGGGTCGAGCGCTCGTACGACTGGAAGCGGATCGGGGCGGCCTTCGCGGGGGAGCTCGCACGGCGGGCGGAGCGCCGAGCGTGATCGCCGTCGCCGCGGCCTGCTTCGGGCTCGCCACCCTGCTGTTCCTCTGGTCCTACCTCCTCTATCCCGCGATCATCGTGCGCGCGGCGGGGCGGAGACCCGCGCCGACCTTCGCGGGCGGACCGGCTTCCGACGTGGAGGTGGTGATCTCCGCGGCGGACGAGGCGGAGGCCATCGGGCGGCGCGTGGCGAACCTGCTCGCGCAGGACCCCGCCCCGGGCTACCGGGTCACGATCGGATGCGACGGCTGCCGGGACGACACGGCCCGCGTTGCCCGCGCGGCTGGAAACGGCCGGGTCCACGTCGTCGAGTTCCCCCGGCGCCGCGGGAAGGCGGCGGTGCTCAACGACCTCGTCGCCCGGTCCGACGCGAAGATCCTCGTCTTCACGGACGCGAACACCCGGTTCGACGCGGGTGCCGTCGCCCGTCTCGTCGCTCCCTTCGCCGATCCCGCGGTGGGCTCGGTCTGCGGCCGGCTGCTCCTCGAGGCGGGGGAGGAGGGGGAGCGGACGCCGGAGACCCTCTTCTGGGACCGCGAGTCCCGCGTCAAGGAGGCGGAGGGTCGTCTGGGCGTCTGTCTGGGCGCGAACGGCGCGATTTACGCCGCACGGCGCGACCGCGTCCGGCCGCTCCCGGAGGACACGTCGCTCGACGACCTCCTCATCCCGGCGCGCATCGCCCACGAGGGGCTGCGGGTCGTCTTCGCGGGCGACGCCGTCGCCCGGGAGGCGGCGCCCCGCCACGCGCGCGCCGAGCGCGCCCGGAGGTTTCGGATCGGCGTCGGTGCGGGCCAGGTGCTGCGGCGCGAGGGCTGGCTCTTCGACGCGCGCCGGCATCCCGCTCTGACGCTGGCGTTCGTTTCACGGAAAGCCGCGCGGTGGGTCGCGCCCGTGCTCGCCCTCGTGGGGCTCCTCGCGTCCGTGGCGAGTCCGTCCCTGCGGCCGGTCGCGCTGCCGGTGGCGGTGGTGGCCGCCGCGCTGTTCGCGGTGCCGCTCCGCGTGCGGGGCGCCGGCGTCGGCGGGAGGCTCTATTATTTTTGCCTCATGAACGGCGCGCTCGCGGCCGGCGTCCTGGCGGGACTCTTCGGGATGAGCCGCCCGGCATGGAGCCGCACGCCGCGGGGCGGCGAGACAGCCACCTAGTGCCGCGCACGCACTCGGTCTTTCGGACCGTCGCGCTCGTCGGCGACCTGCTGATCGCCGCCCTGGCGCTGTACCTCGCCTTCCTGCTCCGGACGCGCGTATCGATCCCGGGCACCCAGACGCTCCTGCCGCTCGAGAGCGTCCGCTTCACGCCCCTCAACATCCTGCTCGTGTCCGCGGCGCAGGGCATTTCGCTCTCCGTCTTCGGCCTCTACGGGGCCCGGGAGCGGTTTCGGGATCCTCTGCCGCGGCTGCTGCTCCCCGCGCTCTTCTTCCAGCTCATGGGCCTCGCGGCGGTGTATTTCCTCGCGAACCCCTACTCCTTCCCCCGCTCCGTCCTGGTTCTCTACCTCCTCGTGAACGGTCTCCTGCTCCTCCTCTGGAGGACGGCGCTCGACCGGTCTTTCCCGCAGCCGAGGCGCCGCGCGCTCATCGTCGGCAGTGGACCCGCGGTGGCGTTGATCGCCGACACGATACGCAAGCACCCCTGGACGGGGGTGGAGGTGGTCGGCATGCTCGGCGAGGGGCGGGCGGTGGAGGGCCTCCCGCACCTGGGTGGCGTCGAGCGGCTCGCCGAGGTGGTCGAGCGCGAAGGGGTGGAAGAGGTGATCCTCACACCGGAGAGCTCGACGTGGCGCGACCGGATCTCCGAGCGCATCCCGGAGGGCTGGCGGGCCGATCTGCTCGTCTGGCCGTCTCCTTTCGAGACGATGATCGGGCGCCTGCGCTTCCGTATCGTCGGCGACCTCCCGCTGCTCGAAGCGCGGATCCGTCCGCTGGAGGGACTCGCCGCGGCGTTCAAGCGCGCCTTCGACCTGATCGCCGCGGGCGCGATCCTGCTCGCGACGCTGCCGTTGCTCCTCCTCGCCATCCTCGCGGTGGCGACGACCTCCGCGGGGGGAGGGTTCTACCGCCAGACGCGCGTCGGCAAGAGCGGCAGGCCCTTCGAGCTCTGGAAGCTCCGCACCATGCGCGCGGGGGCGGAGGTGGAGACGGGCGCGGTGCTCGCCCTGCCCGGCGACCCGCGCGTGACCGGGATCGGCCGCGCATTGCGCGCGGCGCGGATCGACGAGATCCCGCAGCTCTGGAACGTCCTTCGGGGCGACATGAGCATGGTCGGGCCGCGCCCGGAGCGCCCGGAGTTCACGGACCGCTTCCTGGAGAGCGTGCCCGGCTATGCGCTGCGCCACTCGGTGCGGCCGGGGCTGACCGGCCTGGCGCAGGTCTCCGGAGAGTACTCCACGGAGCCCGAGATCAAGCTACGGTACGATCTCGCCTATCTCAACAACTGGTCCTTCGGTCTGGATCTATCCATTCTGCTCCGGACGCTGCCCGTCATCCTGACGCGGAGGGGGGTCTGAGCGTGGGGCCCGGCCCGGCGCCGGGGCCCGAGCGGACGGCCGCCGGAAACCGCCCGCGCGTCGCCGTCGTCATGCCGGCGTACAACGCGGAAAAGACCCTCGAGCAGACGTATGCCGACGTGCCGCGCGGCGTCGTGGACGAGGTGATCCTCGTGGACGACGCCTCGCGGGATCGCACCGTGGACGTCGCGCGCCGCCTCGGGCTGCACGTCGTCGTGCACCCGCGCAACCGTGGGTACGGCGCCAACCAGAAGACGTGCTACCGCACGGCGCTCGAACGTGGGGCGGACATCGTCGTGATGGTCCATCCGGACCACCAGTACGACCCGAAGGTCATCCCGGCGCTCGTGGAGCCCCTCCTCGCCGGGGCCTGCGACGCCGTGTTCGGGAGCCGGATGCTCGGCGGGCGGCCGATCCAGGGCGGCATGCCGAAGTGGAAGTTCTTCGGCAACATCTTTCTGACGGCGGTCGAGAACGCGACGTTCCTCATCTACCTCACGGAATACCACAGCGGCTTCCGGGCGTACAGCCGGCGGTACCTGGAGAGCATCGACGTCGAAGCGAACTCGGACGGCTTCGTCTTCGACACCGAGATCATCGCGCAGGCGATGGCAAAGGGGCTCCGGATTCGTGAGATCCCCATCGCCACCAGGTACTTCGACGAGGCGTCGCAGATCGCGTTCGGCCCCTCCGTGCGCTACGGCTTCGCCATCCTGAGGACGATGTTTCTCTACAAGCTGCACGTCTGGGGCGTGTACTCGAGCCGGATCTTCAGGGAGGGAAACCGTAAAACGTAAACCGTGAACCGGAGAACGGAGAACGGAGAGCCAGTGGCCCGATGCGGTTCCCCTTCACGGTTCACGGTGCCGGCGGCGGCTCCTTCAGGCGTCCCGCGCGGAGCTCGGATTCGAGCCGCGCGACCTCGCTCCGGATTGGATCCGCCACGCTGGCCGGGAGCGTCGCGAGCAGGGCCGGGCTGATCCAGCCGGCGCGGAGGAACGCGGCGCGCGCTTGCTCGTCGCGGGCGCGCAGCGCGCGGGCGCGCCCGACGTTCATGTCGACCTCCGCTCGCTCACCGCCGGCGGCCGTCGCGGCGGCGTACAGCTCCTCGGCGCGCTCGGGCCGTCCGGCGGTCAGGTGCGCGGACCCCGCCAGCACCAGCGGGCGCGTGTCCCCCGGGAGGCCCGCCGCGGCGGACTCCGCGAGCACCGCCACCCGGTCCAGGGCACCGAGCGGGTCCTCGACGGACTGGGAACGCGTGAGCAGGATCTCGAAGGCTTCGCCGGCGATCCGCAGGCGCCGCTCGGAGCCGTATCGTGCCAGCTCGGGCCGCAGGGCCGCCGCCAGAACGCCCACCACCAGGATCAGGCGCGCGGCCTTCATGCCGGCTCCCCGATCACCCGCCACGCCCTTCCGGCGGCGAGCAGGAGAGGCAGCGCGGTGATCGGCCGCTGGAGGGGGAACCAGGTGAGCGCGGCCGTGGCGCCGGCGACGAGCATGGCGGCGAGGAGGACGGCCTCCGTCCGCCGTGCGCCCTCGATGCGGCGGATCGCGCGGAAGAGGAGGACGAGGAGGAGGGCGGCGGAGGCCACGGCGGCCGATCCCCCGATCACACCCCCCTCCGCGAAGGGCTGGAGATAATCCGAGTGCGCCTCCGCATAGGAGCTCGTGACGAGCGGATTCAGATGGCGCCGGCGCGCCCGGATCTCGGCGGTGAGCCGGTGGGGCACGAACTCGGGCCCGAACGTTCCCGGTCCCCATCCGAGGATGGGCCGCTCCGCGGCCATGGCGCGTGCGGCTGCCCAGGCGCCGGATCGGTACGTGACGAGACGATCCCAATCCCCCGCCTGCGCCGCGGCGATCGCCTCCGCGGCCCGGACGCGCAACGGCCGGTAGAGAAGCGCCCCGGCCGCGAGCGCGGCGAGGACGAGGGCGATCGGCAGCCAGGCCCGCCGGCGAAGCCCCGCAAACGCCACCACGGCACCGCCGGCCGCGACCGCCATGAGCGACGTCAGGTTCTGGTTCACGACGACGCCCGCGAGGCAGAGGAGGGCCGCGGCGGACGCTCCCACCCGGAGCTTCGCCGTCCGCGCCGCGAGGGCGACTGCGAACGCGGCGACCGCCGCGATTCCGAGGGCGATCGCCAGATAACCCACGTTTCCCGCGAACGCGCCCGTCGCCTCCCGGTTCCCCCAGGCCCGGATGCGGAACGGCGAGAAGAGACCCGTCGCCTGCAGCAGGGAGACGGTGGCGTTCACGGCGGAAACGCCCAGGAAGACGGCGAGCAGGGGCCGCGGATTTCGGAGCGCGCGCGAGGCGCCGAGGGGAAGGAGGAGCGCATAAAGGAGCAGGGCGCGGAACGCGTCGAGCGCCACGGCCCGGCGGGGCGAGAGGACCGCCGAGAGTCCAGCCGCCACGAGGGCCAGGACGAAGAGCGCGGGGACGGCCCGGTGCAGAGGAGGCCCCTCCCGCCAGGGCGCGGCGGCCCCGTCCAGGCGGCTCCCCGCGCGGGTCCCGGCGAAGGCGAAGGCGGCCGCCGCGGCGATTGCGGAGAGGGCGAGGAACCGCTTGGGCGCATCGAACGCGTTGTCGGCGGCGGGGTCGACGGCGAGCGCGGTCCCGAGCAGGGCCGCGCAGAGAAGCAGCATCGCGATCCGCGCTCCGGCGTCCGTCGGGGGCGGTACGCTTTTCGGCTTTCCCCGATCTTTCCGTGGCATCGGCGGCGGATTATGACGAGTCGGAGCGGCTCGACACGGGGAATCCTCGGTTCGGCACGCCCCGTTATGCTCTCGGCGTGACCGATTCCCCGGATCCCCCCCGCCCGCGACGCGTCTCCCTCCACCTCTGGATCTACCGCCACCGCAAGCCGCTGCTCTTGGCGCTCGCGCTCGCGTTCCTCGTGGGCCTCGCCGTCGTCGCCTCCCTGACTTCGGTGATCGCGTCCCGTTTCGAGGGGCGCCGATGGAGCCTGCCGTCTCGCATCTACTCCGACATCCTGGTGATCCGCGCGGGAGACCCGGGGAGCGCCGACCGGCTCGCGACGAAACTCGAGCGGCTCCTCTACCAGCGGTCGGCGCAGGCGCCCGTTCGCCCGGGGCACTTTCGGGTGTCCGGGGACGTCGTCGAGCTCCACACCCGCGACTTCACCTACCCCGGAAGGCGCTTCCGCGGGTACGCCGCCCGCGTCGCCTACCGCGCGGGGAAGGCGGAGTCGGTGCGCGACGCCGCCGGGGCTCCCCTTCCGGCCGTCGTCGTGGAGCCCGAGCTGCTCGGCTCCGTCTTCGGCGAAGACTTCGAGGACCGCACGCTCGTCCGGCTCGACGAGGTGCCCGAGACCCTCCGCGACGCGATCCTCGTCGTCGAGGACCGCGACTTCTACCGCCATCCGGGGATCTCCTTGAAGAGGATTTTCGGGGCGCTGTACGCGTCGCTGCGTGGCGGCACGATGCAGGGAGGCTCCACGCTGACGCAGCAGCTCGTAAAGAACCTCTATCTCTCGCCGGAGCGCACGCTGCGCCGCAAGGCTGTCGAGGCGGTCATGGCCCTGATCCTCGACGCGCGGTACGGAAAGGACGAGATTTTCGCGGCGTACCTGAACGAGATCTACCTCGGGCAGCGCGGCTCGATCGGCGTGACGGGGATCGGCGAGGCGGCGCGCTACTACTTCGGCAAGCAGGTATCCGACCTCGACCTGGCAGAGTCGGCCACGATCGCGGGCATGATCCGGGCCCCGAACCCCTACTCGCCTTTCCGCAACCCCAAGCGCTCGCGGGACCGGCGGGACTTCGTGTTGCGGCTGATGCGGAACGAGGATCGCATCGGGGACGCGGCCCTGCGGCGCGCGCTCGCCTCCCCGCTCGTGCCTCGGACGCGCCGTCGCCAGCGCACGATCGCGCCGCACTTCGTCGACTTCGTGAAGGCGCAGCTCGCCGAGGAGTACGGACAGAAGTTGAGGACGGAGGGGCTGCAGATCTTCACGACCCTCGACGTGGACCTTCAGCAGGCGGGACAGCGAGCCGTGACGGAGGGCCTCGGCGCGCTCGAGAAGCGGTACCGCCGGCTGGCCGCCGCGGCGCGCGACGCGCCCCTCCAGGGCGCCCTCATCTTCCTCGAGCCGCAGACCGGGGGGGTCAAGGTGCTGGTCGGGGGCCGCGATTACCGGAAGTCGCAGTTCAACCGCGTCACGCAGGCGCGCCGCCAGCCCGGCTCGCTCTTCAAGCCGTTCGTCTTCCTGGCGGCCTTCGCGCGCCGCGACGCGGCCACCCCGGTTACCCCGGCCACGATCCTTTCGGACTCGCCCATCAGCGTGGAATGGGACCGCCGCGAGCCCGACCAGATCTGGACCCCGCGCAACTACGACGGCTCGTTCCGCGGGCCGATGTCGGCCCGGCGGGCCGTGGAGCTGTCGATCAACATCCCGACCGTCCGCGCCGCGCTCGAGGCCGGGCTGCCGACCGTGCTTGCCGCCGCCCGCGCGGCCGGCATCGGCTCGCGCCTGCGGGCGTTCCCCTCCATCGCCCTGGGCGCCTTCGAGATCTCACCCATGGAGATCGCGGCGGCCTACGCGGTCTTCGCCAACGGCGGGGTCCGGGTCGAGCCCAACGCGATCGTCGGCGTCATGGCGGGAGGCGGCGGGGTGCTGACCCGTCGCGAGACGCCGCTCGCGCCGGCGCTGCCGGCCGACGCCGTGTTCCTCGTCAACTCGATGCTCCGCGGTGCCGTCCAGCGTGGGACCGGCTCCGGGGCCCGGGCGGGAGGCCTGCGCGGCGTCCTCGCGGGCAAGACGGGGACCACGAACGACGGGCGCGACGCCTGGTTCGTTGGATTCTCGCCGCGGTTCCTCGCCGCCGTCTGGGTGGGCTACGACGACAACCGGGGGCTGCACCTCTCGGGCTCGGAGGCGGCCGTGCCGATCTTCGCGGACTTCACGCGCTCCGTGCCGCAGGCCTACTTCGCCGAGAACTTTCCCGTCCCGTCCAACGTCGTGACCGCGGAGATCGATCCGGATACCGGCCTGCTCGCCGCCGCGGGCTGCCCGCGCCGCATGACGGAGGTCTTCATCGAAGGGACGGCGCCCACCGCCCAATGCCGCCGCCACGAGTTCACGTTCGAGGAGTTCTCCTCATCGGAGGAAGTGCAGCGGCCGGACCCTCTCTGGTAGATTCGGGGGTTTGAGCCACCGAGCCCCTCGCCGCGCACCGTCCGACATCCGGATCACGGGAGCGCGCACGCACAACCTCAAGAACGTGTCTGTCTCGATCCCGGCGGGCTGCCTGACCGTCGTGACGGGGGTATCGGGCTCCGGCAAGTCGTCACTCGCCTTCGACACGCTTTACGCGGAAGGGCAGCGCCGCTACACGGAGTCGCTGTCCACCTACGCGCGCCAGTTCCTGGAGCGCCTCGACCGTCCGGACGTCGACTCCGTCGAGCCCGTCCCGCCGGCCATCGCGCTCGAGCAGAAGAACGGCGTGCGCAACGCGCGGTCGACGGTAGGCACGCAGACGGAGATCTACGACTCGTTGCGTCTGCTCTTTGCGCACGGGGGGGCGACGTCCTGCCCGGACTGCGGCGTCGAGGCGGTGCCCGGCGGGGTCGAGCGGGCCGTCGAGGCGCTCTGCGGCGAGCACGGCCAGGCGCGCGTCACCCTGACGGCGCCCCTCTCCTGGACGACCGGGGCCGCGGTCCGTCGGGGTCGCCGCGCCGTCGCCCGCGACGCCGCGCTGCGGCTTTCGGAGCTTAAGCGGGCCGGCTTCTTCCGCGCCGTCTCCCCGGCGGGTGAGACGGTCGAGATCGGGGAGGACGTGACCGCCCTCCTCGATCCGGAAGGGCGCCTCCCGCTCGTCGTCGGCCGCTTCGTCGTTCGCGAGGAGTCGCGCCCGGAGATCGCGGCCTCGGTGGAGAGCGCCTTCGCGCTCGCCGGGTGCCTCGTCGCCCGATTCGACGAGGGGACACGCACCTTCCGGCGGGGCCTCCACTGTCCGCGGTGCGGCCGCGATTTCCGCGATCCGACCCCGGCCCTCTTCGCGTTCAACTCGCCGCTCGGGGCGTGCACGCGGTGCCAGGGATTCGGGCGCGTGATCTCCGTCGACCTCGACAAGGTGATCCCGGACCCCGGCCTCGCCCTGGAGGACCGGCCGGTCGCGCCGTGGAACACCCCCGCCTACGAGTCCGCGTACCGTGACCTGTTCCGCGCCTGCCGCCGCTACTCCGTGCGCACGGACGTCCCCGTGGAACGGCTGAGCGGCTCCGAACGGGACGTGCTTCTGAAGGGGCGCGGGGAGTTCTACGGGGTGTCCGGTTTCTTCGACTGGCTGGAGACCAAGCGCTACAAGATCCACGTCCGCGTGCTCCTGGCTCGGTATCGGGCGTACACGCCCTGCCCCGACTGCGGCGGCGCGCGGCTGGGCCCCGGAGCCCGGGCCGTCCGCTTCCGAAGCCGCACCCTCCCCGAGCTCTCCGAGCTGCCGCTCCGCGAGCTGCAGGACTGGTTCACCGCGCTCCGTCTCACGGAACGGGAGGAGGAGCGCCTGGGGTCCGTCATCGCGGAGATCCGCGCGCGGGTGCGCTACATGAACGACGTCGGGCTGGAGTATCTGACGCTCGCCCGCCCCGCCCGCACGCTCTCCGGCGGCGAGGCGCAGCGCATCGGCCTCGCCTCGGCGCTCGGCGGCTCGCTCACGGGGACGCTGTACGTGCTGGACGAGCCAACGATCGGCCTCCATGCGGCAGATACCCGCCGCCTCCTCGGGATCCTCCGCCGTCTCTCCGACCGCGGCAATACGGTGGTCGTCGTGGAGCACGATCCGGAGGTCATCGAGGCGGCCGACCACGTGATCGACCTGGGCCCCGGGGCGGGGAGCCTGGGCGGACACCTCCTGTTCCAGGGCTCGCCCCGGGCGCTCGCCCGCCAGCGCTCTTCCGCGACGGGCGGCCTCCTGCGGAGGAGAAGCGGGCGCGCCGGCGGCCCGGCGGCGTCCGGGGCGGAAGGGGAGGGCGGACGGGTGGTCGCCTTCAGGCGCGGCGAGGGCGCGCTCACCATTCGGGGCGCGCGGGAGCACAACCTGCAGAACCTGACGGTCCGGCTTCCCCTCGGAAAGCTCGTCTGCGTGTCGGGCGTGTCGGGCTCCGGGAAGTCCACGCTCGTGCGCGACATCCTTCACAACTCCTACGCCCGGCGCGTCAAGGGGTCCGTGCAGCTCGACGTCGGCGCCCACGACCGCATCGACGGGCTGGAAGGCATCTCGGACCTCCTCTTCGTCGACCAGTCACCCCTCGGCCGCTCCGCGCGGTCGAACCCCGTCACCTACACCAAGGCGTGGGACGAGATCCGGCAGATCTTCGCGCGCACCCCAAGGGCCTCCGCGCGGGGGATCACGCCCCGCGACTTCTCATTCAACGCGACGGGGGGTCGCTGCGAGGCGTGCAAGGGGACCGGTTGGCAGACGATCGACATGCAGTTCCTCGCCGACGTGACCGTGCGCTGCGAAGCGTGCGACGGGCGCCGGTTTCAGGGGCGCGTTCTCTCCGTTCGCTACCGCAGCAAGAACATCGACGACGTCCTCGCCATGACGGTCGAGGACGCGATTCGATTCTTCGCGGAGCACGAGCGCGTCACGCGCCGCCTCCAGCCGCTTCGCGACGTGGGCCTCGGCTACATGCCGCTCGGGCAGCCCACGGCGACGCTATCCGGCGGCGAGGCGCAACGCCTGAAGCTCGCGTCCTTCATCGACCTGCGCCCGGCCGTCACACGGGGCGTGCTCTTCCTGTTCGACGAGCCGACGACCGGGCTCCACGCCGTGGACGTCCAGCGCCTGCTCGCGACGTTCCGCCGGCTCCTCACCCGCGGCCACTCGATCGTCGCCATCGAGCACCACCTCGAGTTCCTCGCCGCCGCGGACTGGATCATCGACCTGGGTCCGGGCGGCGGCGATCGCGGGGGGCGGATCGTCGCTGAGGGTCCCCCGGAAGAGATCCGCCGGAGCCCGGACAGCGTCACGGGGAAGTTCCTGGCCGGCGTGGCGCCGTTGCCCCCCGAGGACACCCGCCGCCGCGCCCCGGCAGCCGGCTAGCCGTCGCGTTCGCTCGCTCGGGCCTGCTGTCGCAACGCCGGGCGGCTCGCCCGGGATGCGGGCTCGACCGCCCGTCTGGCCCTCGCTCGCTGCCGCTCCCGCGACGCGAGGCT
>Ga0136614_10000385_pt1 | contig 21328 bp, 17 predicted proteins | sample AntDrymUQ2792106_2_FD_106643 | JGI IMG/M metagenome (GOLD analysis project Ga0136614, IMG submission 106643) | Polar desert sand microbial communities from Dry Valleys, Antarctica - metaG UQ279 (21.06) | ecosystem: Environmental > Terrestrial > Soil > Desert | place: Antarctica: Dry Valley... | reverse complement strand
GGCCTCGGCAGTGGCTATGATGTAATAAACAGCAATGCAATACCTCGCGCGCGGCAATTCAACGTCCACGATCTCCGCACCGAGATCCCTGTACGTGTCAATCGAATTCTCCACCGCAGTTCGTACATCCGCATCAAGTCCTTCCCCAAATAGAGCTCGCGGAAATCCAATGCGCAAACCCTTAACGTCGCCGGTTAGTTCTGCGTTGTAGTCTGGGACTGGAATTTCCGCAGTTGTCGCATCGTGTGGGTCGCGGCCGGCAATCACTTCCAAGATCGTAGCCACGTCGCGAACACTGCGACCGAAGATCCCGACCTGATCCAACGAGGAGGCAAACGCCACCAGACCATAACGAGAGTTACGACCGTAGGTTGGTTTCAATCCGAAAATGCCACACAACGAAGCTGGCTGGCGCACAGACCCGCCCGTGTCCGAACCCAACGCAACCGGCACAATCCCCGCGGCCACAGCCGCTGCGGATCCGCCTGAAGACCCTCCGGGTACACGGCGTACGTCCCATGGATTCTTCACCGGTCCAAAAGCAGAATTCTCATTCGAGGAACCCATAGCAAACTCATCGCAGTTCGTTTTCCCTATGATTACCGCTCCCGCCTCCAGCAGTCTTTCAATGACGGTAGCGTTATAGGGTGGGTGATAGTCACCCAGGATGTGCGAGCCGCAGGATGCCCGCATTCCGCGAACACAGATATTGTCTTTGATCGCTATGGGAAGACCGGCGAGCAAAGAAGCCGCAGGCGTTCCGGCAGCGTTCGGGGAACGGTTTTCTTTTTGGCGATCATCCGCGCGTTTCAAAGCACCCGTGCGATCGATTTCGAGAAATGCATTCAGCGTTTCGTTTAGCTTCTCGGCCACGTCGATGGCGGATTCAACCACAGCGCGCGCGGTTGTTTCGCCGCTCGAAATCCGGGTCCTCAACAATTGAATTTCGCTTTTGATTTCACTCGCCATGAGAGTTGCTCAGATTGAAGCCTTTGCCACTGTGACACAATCACACACTAGAGGCGCGTCTGACTAAGTGGATGCATCAACTCCTTGGATGCGCGCTGACCCGTCGGCGCTTTGTCCGATCGGCGGCGGTTGGCTCGACTCTAATCAGAGGCATGCGGTGCCAACCGGCCTTAGTCCAAAGCAGCGACAGAGGTCGCCGCACTCTCAGCAGTTGACCATCTGATCAGATCTTCGATTAGCTTCTCCGCCTCGCTCCTCGCCCTTACAGTATTTTAGGCACACGGAAGTGGCCCGCGGCCGCATCCGGCGCTTCTGCGAGCGCGACTCTCTGACCCAGCGAGGGAGTAACCACGTCGTCGCGGGCCGAATCGGTTTTTTCTCCTTCCGGTGTCAAACCGCCGAGCGCCGGTTCGACGTTGCTGGTTTCGAGCGCACTCAATTGTTCAACGTAGGTCACAATCTCGGCGATTTGGGGAGCAAAGACTTTCCGCTCTTCCCTCGTAATCTCAAGATGCGCAAGCTGCGCAATCTTCTCTATATCAGATTCATTTATCGGCATAATTTGGTTTTAGGGTTGACGGCTTTAGATTCGCGATCCGTCCAGCCTGTTTATGCAACTTATTGCGGCACCAAGGAACGCTCGACGCAAGTCTTTGTCCTTGATGTCAGCAGCAGCCGTTACCAATTCCACGGAAACTGTCGCAGGATCAAGTTCACGGCTAGTCCGGTTGGCATGTTGCGGGCCGCGTGAATTCGCGACCGCCTTTGAATCCACGCGAAATTCGACAATTGTCACCAAAGGCTGACCCAAAATGGAGTTCAGACGGAAAAGCAATTGTCCGCTCAAAGACTGTAGTTGTTTCTGCCAAGTCGCATCGGCAACGCCGATGACCAAAGTCCTCCGACTTAGTCTTAGTGGCACGGCGTGATCGCGTAACCCCTCGCCGGCTGCATGCTTCCAGGCAGCCAGGCAAGCGGCCTCTGTAACTTCCGGCGAGTCGCCGGCGGCTTGCAGTATCTTCGGAAGCATTTTGATCAAGTTGTCCATTTTATCTCGGGTGTTGCTTTCAATTCATGCTAGCATCAGCAGCGTTTTACGGAACCGGGAGCGATAGCGACCGCACTCAACTGGCCCAGCGATCCCCGTTGCTTCCATTGTCAGACCTTAAATAACACTCATCACCTACGAGTACTGCGGAACACACCCATCAATTCGGGCTTGAAGGGTGCGTTCCTTGAGTGCGGTCGCTACCGCTCCCGGTTCTGAGCAAAGGCGGTCGCTACTCGCGAGGCTGGTTCTCAACTTGCTCCACTAACGTTAGGACAGTAGTGCTTTTCAATCTAAAATCAAAAATCCAAAATCAAAAATCTCTGAGATCGCGTCGCAGTGTAGCGGAGAAGCCTGGGCAGCGACAAGCGGAGGTCCATTGTCCCACGAACGCCTATTTCAAGATGTGCTAAAGGAGAAGCTGGTGCTTGCTTCCCGGAGTCCACGTCGCGCCGAAATACTTAACGCGGTCGGCTGGCCCTTTGAAACTGTGGCGGCAAATATCGACGAGAGTCGCTTCGAATCCGAAACCGCCGCACCGTATGTGAAACGCCTGGCGCAAACCAAGGCCGAAGCTGTGGCTAAAAACCTACGTTCTGGTCTAGTACTCGGCGCAGACACGGTAGTCCTGGTTGGCGAGAAGATTTTGGGTCAACCGAGCGATGCGGGAGATGCCCGAATAATGCTGAAACTCTTAAGTGGCAGGTGGCATGAGGTATTGACCGCTGTGGCCCTTGTGCGCGCCGGCCAAGGTCAAGTGATGGCCGGCCACGAAACAACGCGGGTGTGTTTTGCCGAGATGTCTGTTGCGGAGATTGATTGGTACGTCGCGACCGGAGAACCGATGGACAAAGCCGGCGCGTATGGGGTGCAGGGACAAGCGGCTTTATTCATCGAAGAGATTCAGGGAGACTACTTCAACATCGTGGGCCTTCCGGTGCGGCTGCTTTATAAACTCGCGCTCGCAATGCGATAGGAGGTTAGATGAGTTTCAAGCATCAAACACGATCCACTAAATAACACGAAACGCACGAAATGGATGCCTCAGTTCGGTTACTTCGTGTGATTTCGTGGATCGTTTTGCAGCCTCTTTTGCTGCTCACCAACCTTTCAACAACCGTGCTAGACCTCAAATGCCGCGCTTCTCCAACTTTAACCAGGCATTGCAAGTTGTACTTGTTTCTTATTTGATCGACAGGCGAGAATATCCCAGTCCGTCGGGTTCCTTGCCGGCGGTGAGACGATCCACAATCTGCCAGGTTTTCAGATCAATCATCGTCACGACGTCGGCGTTGGTGTTGGCCACGAATGCGTGACCGACTTTCGGTGCGACGAGTATGCCCACCGGCACAGGACTCTGCCCAAACTGACTGCCAAAGATTCGCGATGCCGCGCTGCTGGACTCGTTTGCTTTGACCTGCATTGGTATCCGCCGGATCTCTTTTTTGGTTGCCGCATCAAAAACCGCGACACACCCCATCGCGCATTTGACACCAGGACGAGTTTCCCTCCGGGTGTAAACTTCACGCGGATCGGAAAGTCTTTTGATTCCAGGGTGGTCGTAACCTTCAGTGAAAGAACGTCAATCACTGAAACCGTATTGGCCGCGCGATTGGTAACCCATACCTCTTTCTCATCCGGTGAAATATCGATTCCTTCAGCGCCCGCGCCTGTTTGAATGTCGGCGATCTTTTTTTTCGCACTGAGATCAATCACGGTAACTGAACCCGATCCGATATTTGCCACAAACGCCCGATGATGCTTTGGGGAGACGACAACCATGTGGGAAACGTTTTGGTCGGTTGGAACGGCGCTCAGTACTTTACCCGTGCTGACATTAACAATCAGCAGAGCCTTACTGCCTTCAGCAGTGACCGCCACCTCGCCATCTTTCAGCCACGTAATGCCGTGCGGACGCCGGTATTCGCCCAGGTCAATCGTCTTGAGAGGATTCTTTCCGGGAACGTCGATTGTCGTGAGCGTGCTTCCCGGTTGCTGCCCCGTGCCGTAGTTGGCAATTACTGCAATCTTACCGTCTGGCGACACCGCAACTTCGTGGGGGCCAACTCCCGTGGGAATTGTGGCGATGACTTTCTTCGAAGACAGATCAATTAACGAGACTGTGTTGTCGGACTTGTTGAGTACCAACAAAGTGCCCGAATCCGCCGCACTCACAACGTAAACCCTGGCTAGCAGCAGAACCAATAAAGCCGATCTCACAAGTAGTTTCATACCTTCCCAAAGAGTCGCTTCTTTCAAAACAAAACGGAGCCGCCGTCAATGTTAATAGCCTGCCCGTTTATCCCGCGCCCTTCTTCCGAAGCGAGCAAGAGTGCCAGTGATGCAACTTCTTCCACAGTAATCAGGCGATCTTGAGGACTCATTTTCTTTATTAGTTCGAGAGCCTGATCAGCCGAACGGCCCGTTTTAGCGGTGACATTCTCGATGCTGCGGGTGGTCATGTCAGTATCAACATAACCCGGGCAGATCGCGTTGACTGTGATCCCTTTCGCGGCAACTTCCATGGCAATAGACCGCGTCAATCCCAGAACCCCGTGTTTTGAAGCCGCATAGGCTGCGATGTACGGGGCGCCGGTCTTGCCGGCGATCGAAGCGACGTTGATGACGCGTCCCCAGCCTCGCTCAAGCATCGCGGGCACGGCCGCGCGCGTGCAATAGAATGTGCCGGAAAGATTGATCGCCAGATGACGCTGCCAAAGATCGTCATCGGTTTTCGCAAGCGGAGCGCTTTCCGCGATACCCGCGTTATTGACGAGAATATCCGGACCGCGACCAAACTTCACAGAAATACCCGCGAACATGAGTTGAACGCTGGCAACGTCAGAAACGTCGCAAACCACGGGCAGCACATTTCCCTCGTTACCAATTTCAGCGGCAGTTTCTTCCACCTGCCGGGCGGTGCGAGCCGCGAGTACCACCCGTGCGCCATCCCGCGCAAACGCCAGAGCAATCGCCCGCCCGATGCCGCGGCCACCGCCCGTGACCAATGCGATGTGATTCTCAAGCTTCATCGTCTGGGGTGTCATATGAATCGCGCAAACCCTTTGGAGTGCGGTGCCTTGTCACCGCTTTTGGGTTGCGGGAAGTGGAGGTTAAGTGGAACACACAGTCTAATAGCTAGCGCGTGTCAAAAGCGGTGACAAGGCACCGCACTCCAAAACGCTAAATGCTCGATCACCACGAAGACCTTACTGCGGGCTGGCGGCTCGCGTTATGAGGTTCAGCTCAATCTCAATTGCGTCGCCGAGAAAGGTCGGGTTGGCAGGTTGAGCGAAGTTGATGCCGTAGTCCCGCCGGTTGACGGTGGTCCTGCCAGTCGCGCCGAGCATGGTCTTCCCCGTCTTCGGGTCAGGGGTGACGCCATTGACAGTGAACGGTATGGCGATCTCCTTCGAGACGCCGTGCATTGAGAAGGTTCCGTGCGCGATGAAGCCTTTACCTTTTTTCTCGATGCGGCTGCTCTTGAAAGTGATCTCAGGATACTTTTCAACGTCGAAGAAATCGGGCGTCCGCAGGTGGGCATCACGTCGCTCAATGCCCGTGTCGATGCTGGTTGACTTGATGACGGCGTCGACCGAGGATTTGGTCACGTCCTTGTCGTCATAGACGATCGTCACGGTGAACTCGTTGAACTTGCCCCTCACGTTGGAGAGGCCACCCGCGATTGGAATTGAAAAACCGATGTTCGAGTGGGCAGCGTCAATATCGTACTTCGTCACCGCCCCAAAAAACGGAGTCGCGGCGATCAGCAGGGCCAGAAGGGACGGGATGAAAAGATTCTTACGCATTGATAGATTCTCCTTAGATTTTCGACGGTGGGGCTCTTCTGCCCGCTTGGGAATGTAACAACCGGATTTTAAGCCTAATCTAAGCTGCCGCCTGGAACAAGGCGACAAGCCCCATACTAGTGTCCTATTTGTCCGTTCGACTCTTACTCAACCAAAAATAGTGTCAGACACGATCCACGAACTCACACGAAATGACACAAACACGGTTTCGGGTCGCTTTGTGTGATTTCGTAAATCGCCTAAGTCGGTCGAAACTGCTCGAACAGCAAAAAACTGAAGTGCTTCACTGCACAAAGCACAAAGGAAAATTGCAACTAGGACACCACCAGAAGGCTGCTCGAATCACTGCCCGGAAAATCTTGGCGCGCGTTTTTCCAGGAAGGCGCGAATGCCCTCACGACCGTCCTCAGATTCGAAGCAGCGCAGTTGGGCTTCAGTCTCATAGCGAAGCATTTCTTCAAGTTCGGCAGACCGGCTCAGGTAAACCGCTTGCTTAGCCGCGGCAATCGAAATCGGTGCCGCGTCGCGGAGACGTTCGGCTAACTCGCGAACCGCGGCCTCCAAATCCTCAGAGGCCACCACTCGATTCACAATGTTCAGCCGCAACGCTTCTTCTGCGCTCATCACGTCTCCCAGAAAAAACATCTCGCAAGCCCGATTCGGAGTTACCAGGCCAGGCAGGAAATACGTACCGCCCCAGTCGGGATGTAGGCCGAGCTTGACAAAGGATTGGCTGAAGGTCGCTTCGGCGGAAGCAATTCGAAGGTCGCAAGCCAGGGCGAGATTACAGCCGGCGCCTGAAGCCAGGCCGTTAATCGCGCCGATCACGGGCTTGTTCATCTGCCTGATTGCCATCACCACGCGTCGAGCGGCCCCGAGCAGCCGGGAAAACTCCTCGTTGTCCTGACGTTCGATGAGATCTGCCATGAACGAAACGTCGCCGCCGGCACAAAACGCGCGCCCGGCACCGGTCACAACGACCACCCGAATCGCCCGATCGCTGCCCGTTGCTTCCAGTGCTTCCGCGAGATCACGCCGCATATGCCCGACGAGTGCATTCAGCTTGTCGGGACGGTTTAGCGTAATCGTGGCGATACCGGAATCTTCAGTGACGTCGATGTGTTCGTACATAAGGGCGGGTAAATAGTAAATGGTAAATAGTAATAGAAGCAGAAGAATTAGCTCGGACCATTTAGCCTTTACTATTCACCATTTACCTGCCTTTGAATTGAGGTTTGCGCTTGTTTACGTAAGCGTCGATACCCTCCTTCGCGTCTTCCGACTGAAACAGTTGCTGCTGCAGCTCGCGCTCGAGTGCTAACGCAGACTCAAAAGGAATCTCTGCCCCGGTCTGAACACTGCGCTTGATGCGACCGACTGCGTGCGCGGCCCGGTGAGGAGCGGTGAACTGTCGCGCGTACTTCAACACTCTTTCAAGAAAGGTTGCCGCGTTCTCTGCTTCGTAGATGTCGTTGATGATTCCCAGTTGTTGTCCACGTTCAAAGTCAAACAGCTGGCCGCTGGCCATAAGCTCAATCGCTTTCGACTTGCCGACCATTCGCACCAGCCGCTGCGTGCCACCAGTTCCGGGAAGAACACCGAGAGAAACTTCCGGCAAGCCCATCTTGCCAGCGTCTTTGCGGGCAATGCGAAGGTCAGCTGCCATAGCGACCTCCAACCCCCCACCAACGCAGTGACCGTTGATCGCGGCGACTACGAGTTTTGGCGTCTGTTCCAGACGCGACAGCGTTTCATTCGCGTGCAGACAAAAGTAGTACTTGAAAGTGGGCGTCACGTCAGCAAGCATTTGGATGTTGGCACCGGCGCAGAAAAACTTCTCTCCACTGCCTGTGATCACTATGACCTGCACACTCTCGTCCATACGCGCGGCGAGGATGCGTTGATCCAGCGTTTGCATCATCTCGTGTGTGTAAGTGTTCGCCGGAGGATCGCTGAGGGTCAGAATCGCCACCCCTTGATCGACACGGTACGGTACGAGATTGAGCGTTTCGGTTACTTGAAAATGGTCTGCAGCAGCCATCGTGTACTCCAATTGCTAGAAGCTCACAGAATTACTTGAGAGTGACGGCTGGTAGTTCACGCAAAGACGCAAAGGGGGCAAAGACGCAAAGATCCACCGCTGCCAACCTCGCCTTTACAGTGTTCATCTTTGCGTCTTTGCGTGATCACCGTGCTATCCGCTCTTACTCTGGCACCGCAGCGCGCCACACACTCACCGACTCTGTCCTCGGCTGAGCGGTGGAGTTTAATTCTTCAGGGGCCATTTCATCAACAAAACCATGAAGAAATAGTCGGGTGACGTGTTCAACCAATTCTGAGACCGTTAACTTACCGCTCGGATCATACCAATTGTAAATCCAGTTCATCATTCCAAAGAGGGCGTAGGTTGCCGCCGTAAGATCCAGGCGACGCTTTTCAGGCTGCTGCACCTGCAACTCGCTCAGAATCTCTCGGGCCAGCTTTGTATATTTCTGCTTCTTACCAGAAACGTGTTGGTGTAGATCACCCGCAAGCGAATCGGCCTCGTGCGAAAGCACCTTCATTTCCGCCATGTTAGCCGCGAAGAACGCGAGGTGATTGTCGATGAAGATTCTCAGTTTCTGAACCGGTTCAGACTGTTCCGCCAGTCGCTGCTCCAACCGCTCCAGGACACGACCGAAACAGTTGTCCTGAATCAAAAACAGCAATTCTTCTTTTGATTTGCAGTAGTGGTAGAGGCCAGCCAGGCTTACTTCCGTGGCGCGCGAGATGTCCCGCATCGAAGTGGAATGATAGCTCTTTTCGGCAAAGATGCGCGCCGCGGTGCGCAGGATAAACTCCAGCTTTTGATCGTAGCGCGTAAAATCTTGCAGGTTAGTAGCCATTCCGGTTTGCGGGGATCGCGGCCGTCACCGTCTGCGTGGCGCGCCGTCAACTGTTCAAGCCGTTTGGGCGAGACCGGCGATACTCATCAATCGCCTTATACCTTTCTCGCCCTAACGTTTCCAACTTCTCGAGCCAGCTTTCCTTAAAGGGCATCAGTGTGTCCCTCAATGTCTCCGCGACCGCCAGATTGCGAAACCATTTCTTATCGGCGGGCACGATGAACCATGGCGCATGTTTAGTACTGCACCGGTTGAGTGCATCCTCATACGCTGCTGCGTAGTCCTCCCAGTGCTCGCGCTCCTTCCAATCGTTTACCGAGAGCTTCCACGATTTGGTTGGATCCTTCTCGCGTTTGAGGAGCCGCTCCTCTTGCTCCTCTTTGCTGATGTGGAGGTAGAATTTGAGAATGATAGTGCCCGAATCCGCCAGTAAACTCTCGAGAGCGTTAATGTGATCGTAGCGCCGGCGCCAGATTTCCTTTCCTACAATTTCATGAACTCGCACAACCAGCACATCTTCATAGTGAGAACGGTTGAAGACTTTGATTTCTCCAGCGCGGGGCGTCCGGGCGTGTACGCGCCATAGGAAATCGTGGGCCAGTTCATCTTCGGTAGGGACCTTAAATGACGATACCGTGCAGCTCTGCGAGTTTAACGGACCCGTCACATCGCGGATCGTGCCGTCCTTACCGCTGGTGTCGCGCCCTTGCAGGATGACGAGTACGCTCTGCGACCCAACTGCGTAAAGAAGTTCCTGCAAATCGATTAACTCTTCAATGAATCCCGCTGTCTTCTTCTCGCCATCCTTACGCTTTAGTCCGGCGTCCTCTCCCGGATCAAAATCCGCAAGTTTGATATTGCGCTTGCCCTCGAGGCGATGTGCATAACCCATGGTCTTTCCTATTAAATAGAAAGAGAATGTATCAACGAGAGATAGCCGGCACCCACTCAAAGTCTCACGTACTCAAATTCGAACGGCTTGCCTTTGACCCCTGCTGCTGGGGGCGCGATCCAGTTGGCGATTTTTCCGGGCTCAACTACCGGATGCATCAGGCTGCGGATGTATTCGCGATCTTCCACCGTAGGAAGCCATTGGGCCTTCAACTGATCAAATTCTTCGGCAGTGATCGGGTTACCTTCGATGTCGAAATGGTGACCCGCATATTCGCCCACGTGACGGTGAAAGCGCGTGTTAGGTAAGAAGATCCGCTCGCCGATTCCTGCTTCGCCCAGCGTTTTGTTCCAACGCGCCAAACCCTTCTCGCAGTCTTTGACGTACTCGCCTCGCAGCACTTCGTTCAGAGCGTTTCTCAGCGCAACTTCGCGCGAACTAAGCTTCCCGTCTTCGACAACCGTCATCGTGAATGTTTGCTCAGCAGCAATATGGTCGGCGAACAACTCTTGCTCCTTGTAGCGACCCTTGAGTCCGGCTGCGAAGAAGTCTGCCGCGTTGGAGCTGATCTCACCGCCGAACAAGTCGAGCGAGTAGCTGAACCAGAAGTTCACGTGCTTCTGAAGAATGTCCAAAGGAATGCCGCCGAGGTGGCGCACGTCACCTTCTTTCATCAATTGCGCGGTGCGCTTAACGATACGATTGATGCCCGTGTCGCCGACAAACATGTGGTGCGCTTCTTCTGTCAGCATGAACTGGCAAGTGCGAGCGAGTGGCTCAAACCCCGATTCCGCGAGCGCCGAGAGCTGATACTTGCCGTCCCGATCCGTGAACATGGTGAAGCAGAAAAAATTGAGCCAATCGTCACAAGGCTGGTTAAAGGCCTCCAGAATGCGCGGTTTGTCGGGATTGCCGCTGCGGCGTTCCAACAAAGCATCCGCTTCGTCGCGCCCATCTCGTCCGAAGTAACGTTGCAGAAGGTAAACCATGGCCCAGAGATGCCGGCCCTCTTCTACATTCACCTGAAACAGGTTGCGCAAGTCGTAAAGCGAAGGGCAGGTCTTGCCGAGCTCGCGTTGCTGTTCCACTGAGGCCGGTTCCGTGTCGCCCTGAGTGACGATGATGCGGCGCAACGAGTTACGAAACTCGCCAGGTACTTCCTGGTAAGCAGGCTGGCCAAAGTTGTCACCAAAACCAATCGTGGCGCCGGGGGCCGCGGGCTTTAGAAAAATACCCCAACGATAGTCGGGCATCTTTACGAAGTCGAAATTGGCCCAACCGTCAGGTTCGACGCTGATTGCCGTGCGCAAATACACGTCCTTGTTCTGAAAACCTTCCGGTCCCATCTCGCGCCACCAGTCGAGATAATTCGGGAGCCATTTCTCCAGGGCGCGCTGCAGCTTCTTGTCGTCGGCAAGATTGACGTTGTTTGGGATACGTTCGTTAAGATTCATGTAGCTCAACCTTAGATTTTAATAGGTCCCTTGGGTCTTGGGTCCTTGGTCTTGGGTCTTTGGTCTTTGGTCTTTGAACTTGGTGCCGCAACAACCAGAACGATCAAGCGCAAGTACAAAGACCAAAGACCCAAGACCCCAAGGGCACATGATTACGTTCTTCTGAAATCAAACTGAGCCTGCGTAGGCTTCCCGTAGTTAGTTAATGCTCCATGCTCGCCTACGGCATTGGGGCGCTGAAAGATCCAGTTTTGCCAAGCCGTCAAACGGCCGTAGATCTTCGTGTCCATGGTTTCCGGACCGGCAAATCTGAGCGATGCTTCCATTCCGGTCAGGGCATCGGGCGACAACGAGGTTCTTTCCTCAATGGCAACCCGGATCTCGTCTTCCCAATCCAGATCGTCCGGCGCGAAAGTCACCAGGCCCAATTCCTCAGCGTCTTCGGTATCGAAGCTTCTATCAAGGCCAAAAATCTCATCAAGTCTGTCAGGCTGGGAAAGAAAACGAGATCGAAGCCTTGTCAGCCCGTTACTCATTGGCAACGGTCCGGCATTCAGGTCGCTGACCGCGACGTCGATCGTTTTGTCCGGGCTATTGAGCATGTAGGTTCGATCTGAGGCTATCGCAAGTTCGAGCACATTGCCGGCAAAGCAACTGCGTAGTTCAATCAAAGCAAAGAAGCTCTTAGCAGTCAGATCAAGTCGCCTGAGCACGCGGGCCATGTTCAAGACGATCTCGCGGATTAGCCAATGGTCCTGGTGCGTTGCTAGTGTCTTGTCTACGGCCAGGACATCATCTATCTCTCCCTCGCTGCGAATGCACACGAGGCCCGTTTCAAGTTCATTCACGCGCAGATGCAGCAAAGCATCATCAAGCTCCCGATACGCCCGCAGCGGCCAGTAGGCGTCACCAAGAGCTTGAATTTCTTCCGGGGTCGTAGGCAACCCAGACTCCGGACCGCGGATGGTCAAATCTGCGTAACGTTGTGCACGGTTTAGTTTCACCCTGACGTACTTATATTCCCGTCCATCCGGGCCAGACTCAAATTCCAGCGGATTGAGCTTTATACCGGGCGCAGAATTATTGTGACTATTCGCTTCTATCAGGCTTTGGATCCTCGCAGCCATGCCTTCCTGGAATTTGCTGGTAGGGAAGTAGTCGTCGATCAGTCCCCACTCTTTTGCACGTTTGCCCTTCAGTCCTTCTGCCAGCGTAGAAAACACATCGGCTCGATCGCGTCGAACTTTTCTTTTATCTACCAACCGGGTGAGGCCCCCTGTCCCCGGCAACACTCCGAGCAAGGGAACTTCAGGAAGGGAAACCGCGGAGTTGCCATCGTCGACCAGATATATCTCATCGCAGGAGATTGCCAGTTCGTACCCTCCACCTGAGGCTGTCCCATTGAGGGCGGCCAGGAATTTCTTGCCCGAATGAGTTGAAGAGTCCTCAATCGAGCAGCGCGTTTCATTCGTGAACTTACAGAAGTTAACCTTGAAAGCGTGTGACGAAGAACCGAGCATGTAGATATTGGCGCCGGCGCAGAAGATGCGCGGCTTAAGACTGGTGATAACTACAACCCCGACTTCTGGATGCTCAAACCGCAGACGCTGCACGGCATCGGCCAATTCGATGTCAACTCCGAGATCATAGGAATTGAGCTTGAGCTTGTAACCCTCGGCTAGCGTTTCATCCTCCTGAACATCCATAGAGAGTGTGGCTACGGGACCCTCAGTGCTAAGCCTCCAGTGCTTATATTGTTCGGGTGATGTCTGAAAGTTGATAATCAAGTTCGCTCTCCAGGCTCCTGGTTTGGTGGTCGTTTGCACCGATAACAGTATTATGGCCGCGAAACGCCAGATGCTTGTCACGTTCGAACGTTCGTTCGAAAGAGGTGGATAATAGCCCTGCGGGTGTCTGAAGGTCAAGCTCACAGGTCTGGGTGCGGGGGGCTTTGTAAGGAGCTTTGCCGAGAACTGACCATTCAAGCTTAGGAAACTTGCAGGTTGGAAAGGCGGGCGCGCTGCGCTTTGCCCACCTTCACAACCTGCCAATTTGCTAGAGTTGGATGGTTGAACAGCGTGATAGTTATGGCGATGAGAATTATTGCATCCTTGGTTTTAATCGGCGTGGGCTCGTTCGCAATTTATACAGTTTGGGCTAAACCGGGGCACTCTTGGTCAGGCGAGCCAGCAGACCAGGCTATTGGCATGTCCGAAGGTCGCCACGAGAATGATCCGAGGAGTATTTGGCTTGTTGTTTATCGTCATAGGCGTGATCGGAATACTAAGAACCTTAAAGATACTCTCGGAGTAGCAACACTCCAGCGGAGCACTTCGCCGTGCTGGGTCTTGCTTGACAGTGCCGCATGACGGCGCGTAGGGTTGCGGCTTTGGCGCCCAGTTGTGGGATTCGTGGAGGCGAATCTGTTCTGGTGAACGGCGCGGTCTTCAAAACCGTCAGTGAGACTGTGAGAACAGGCTCAGGTAGGTTCGATTCCTACACGCCTCCGCCAGACGCCAAAAGCCAGCAGGCAGGAGGCAGGAGCAGACGGCAGGGACGGCGTTAATCGGTCGCTGACCAGAGCGGCATACCTCACGTAAGACTGATGATTGAACGAGCGCATAACTCCAGCGCTCAAAGGAATTCCTCACATGATCAGAGATTGGGTTGCACTCAACATGACCCCGGGCATCGGACCTCGCGCCGCTGCCAAACTCCTGGAACGCTTCGGTGCCGCAGAAGCTGTTTACGGTGCTACTCGAGCCGAGCTGGAAAAGTTGCGGCTGTTGCCGGAAGCTGTAGACAGCATCATTGGGCGCGACCTGTTTGAGAATGCCGAAGCCGAGATTACAAACGTAAGGAAATTCGGCGCGGATCTTTTAATACTCGACGATGGCGTTTATCCCGCGATGTTGCGCGAGATCTACGATCCACCAATCATTCTTTACGTGAAGGGCGCCTGGGAAGAATGTCTCGAGCAGCCGTGCGTGGCGATTGTCGGCTCGCGCAGATGTTCAACATATGGGCAGAATGCGGCTTTAATGCTGGCGCGTGATTTGGCCCAAAGGGGAGTCACAGTAATCTCGGGCTTCGCGCGGGGAATCGATGCCTCAGCACATCGCGGCGCCCTCGAAGGAGGTGGTCGCACGGTGGCCGTGCTGGGCACCGGGATCGACCAAGTTTATCCGCGCGATCATCGAAAACTTGCGGACGAGATTCTTGAACGTGGAGGGTCAGTAGTTACGCAGTTCCCGCTGGGCACTCCACCTGTGTCGGAAAACTTTCCGTACCGGAACCGCATCATTAGTGGCTTGAGCCTCGGCGTTGTGGTGGTTGAGGCAGCGGAAAATTCCGGATCTTTGATAACGGCGCGGTTGGCGATTGAACAAAACAGGGAAGTCTTCGCAGTCCCGGGCAATATCACCTCGCGTAACTCATTCGGCACGAATTATCTGATCAAAGGAGCCGGCGCGAAGCTGGTGCAGCAGTGGCAGGACATCGCCGCCGAGTTGCCGCCTCAAATCGCGGCGAAGTTGTTGCCGCCGCCTTTTGGTGAGAAGAAGAAAGAGAAGTCGCTAGCAGACCAACTTTCTTTAGTGCCGCATGGGCTTTCAGATTCTGAAACTACTGTTTTGAAGCTATTGGCAGCAGACAGTCCGGAACACATTGATTCACTCGTTGATCGGAGTAAGTTATCGATTTCAAATTTAACCGCCGCGCTGTTAGCGTTGGAGATGCGCGAATTGGTGCGCGCGCTTCCCGGCAAGTGCTTTGTAAGGAAAATGTGAAATAGTACTGAGTGCCGAGTGCCGAGTGCTGAGCAGTGCACCCTCAGTACTCAGCACTCAGCACTATAAAGGAGTCCATGGCAAAAAACCTGGTCATCGTTGAATCGCCGGCAAAGGCGAAGACAATTAATAAATACCTGGGGACGGACTACCTGGTTAAAGCCTCGATAGGCCACATCAAAGATTTACCTTCCAAAGGCCTGGGGGTTGATATCGACAATGATTTCAAACCAACCTACGAAGTAATTCCAGACTCCCGAAAACGGAATAACAAGAGAATCGTTGCGGAACTTAAGAAAGCCGCCAAAGATGCGGATGCCGTTTATCTGGCTGCCGACCCGGACCGCGAGGGCGAAGCCATCTGCCAGCACCTTGCTGAAGAGATTGTTCCCAAACGCCCCGCCAAGCCCACCTATCGGGTGATGTTCAATGAGATCACCAAACGCGCTGTGAATGCGGCGTTTGATAATCCGGGACAAATAGATGAGAACCTCGTTGACGCACAACAAGCTCGTCGCATACTGGATCGGCTGGTTGGTTACAAAGTTTCACCTCTTCTATGCCGCACAATCGGGGGCCGGCTTAGCGCTGGTCGGGTTCAATCAGTCGCCCTGAGAATTGTGGTCGAGCGCGAACGAGAAATCGAAAAATTCCTGAAAACGGAGTACTGGACCATCATCGCCAACGTAGCGGCAAAACTGCCACCGGCATTTGATGCCAGGCTTTTCAAGGTCGGCGAGAAAACTGTTAAGACGAGCGGTTTCGATCTGGACACTAAGAACACCGAGATTTTGATTAACGAGGAAGCGCGGGCCACCGAAATTGTTGCCGAGGCAGAGAAAGAGACTTTCGTTGTCAGCGAGGTAGCCACTAAAGAGCGGAAACGAAATCCGGTACCACCGTTCATCACTTCAAAGCTGCAACAGGAAGCCTCGCGCAAGCTTGGTTTCGCGGTAAAGAAGACGATGATGCTGGCCCAGAAGCTGTACGAGGGTGTGGAGCTGGGGTCGGAAGGATCGGTGGGTCTGATCACCTACATGCGTACCGATTCTACGCGCGTTTCAGAAGCCGCTCTCGGCGAGCTCCGTGATTTCATTGGCAATCAATACGGCCCCCCGTATCTGCCGGAGAAGGCCGTTCATTATCGGTCCAAGAAAGATGCACAGGACGCGCACGAGGCTATTCGCCCAACTGAGGTTGCGCGCACCCCGGATTCCCTGGCCCAATATCTGAATAAGGATGAGCTGAGACTCTACCGACTTATCTGGCAGCGAACGGTGGCTTCGCAGATGACTCCCGCGATCTTCGATCAAACAACCATCGACATCAACGCTGGTCGTTTCCTTTTTCGCGCAACAGGTTCGGTGCAGAAGTTTGACGGATTTCTGAAGCTGTACCAGGAGGGTCGCGACGAAAAAGCCGAAGAAGATGACGAAGCCGAGCGCACTCTGCCAATGGTGGAAAAGGGCGAGGTGCTAAAGTTAAAGACGATAACTCCGGAGCAGCACTTCACTGAGCCGCCACCTCGTTATACGGAAGCTACCCTGGTCAAAGCGCTTGAGGAGAAGGGAATAGGTCAGCCGTCAACTTACGCTGCGATCATGACGACGATTCAGGACCGCGAATATGTTGAGAAGCTGGAAGGCCGGTTTCATCCGACCGCTTTGGGCAAGACTGTGAACGACGTGCTAATTGAAGGTGGGTTCGACGACCTCTTCAATGTTACCTACACGGCCCGCATGGAGGAAGAGCTCGATCACGTCGAGGAAGGAAAGCTCAAATGGACCGCCGCGCTGCATGAGTTCTATGACAAGTTCAAGGACGACCTGAGTAAGTTCAAGCAATACACGGACGGGATCAAGAATATAGACACTCCCACGGAGGAGGTTTGTCTCAAGTGCGAAACCAAAGGGATGGTCCAGAAGTTTGGGCGCTTCGGCAAGTATCTCAAGTGTCTGAACTGCGGTGCTACACGTGACGCTGAGCCCAAGGCCGGAGCGGATGGCAGAGCAGCAGGCGGAGAGGTAAATGCCGGAGGTAATGGATTGGAAGAACCGGAAGCCTGCGACTTGTGTGGCAAACCCATGCAGCTCAAGCGCGGTCGCTTCGGTCAATTCCTGGGCTGTACGGGTTATCCCGAGTGCCGCAACATTCGGAAGATCTCCAAAGGCGGTGCAGTTGCCCCGGCACCCATCCCGCTCGATGAGAAGTGCCCTGTCGACGGAGCGCAACTTGTGAAGCGGTTCGGCCGTTTCGGGGAGTTTATCTCCTGCTCAAACTACCCAAAGTGTAAGTACATCAAGCAGGAAACGACGGGCGTACCGTGTCCGCGAGAGGGCTGCGTAGGTGAGTTGGTCGTCAAGAAATCGAAACGTGGAAAAACATTTTACGGTTGTTCGCAGTACCCCACCTGTGACGCGGTATTCTGGAACAAGCCGGTGAAGGAAACCTGTCCGAATTGCCAGGCGCCTTTTCTGCTCGAGAAGACTACAAAAAAACAGGGCACTTTCCGTTACTGCGCAAACGAAGACTGTGAGTACAGTTCGAACGACACCGGAACAGACGTAGCTAAGATCAAGCAAACCAAAATACAAACCGACCGCCAACCTGCTCGATAATCCTGGCGGCCCTGGAAACTTTCCAGCTGCCCAACCTGTACTATGCGATTTCACTCGGTTAGTTCCTCGTGGACAAATAGATCCCCCGATAAATTGAATCTCAGGAGAATTTAATCATGCTACGACGCTACGCCGCACTGGCCCTCGTCCTGACTTTCTTGTTCTCACCGAACGCGATTTTCGCGCAGCAGCCAGCTCAAACTCCGCCCAGTCAGCCCACCGTTCGACCGCAGCAGCCAGGTCAAATCCCGCCAAAGGACCCGAACGATCCTATTGAGCGAATCAAAGACGAGGGGCTGAATCGTTCACAGGTAATGCAGACGGTGAGTTATCTGACTGACGTGATCGGCCCTCGTCTGACCAATTCGCCGGGAATGAAAAGAGCAAACGAATGGACGCGCGATCAAATGGGCAAGTGGGGATTGCAGAACGCGCATCTGGAAGCATGGGGACCATTTGGTCGGGGCTGGACGCTAAAGCGATTTTCTGCGCAGGTGGTTCAGCCCCAGGCGATACCCCTGATCGCCTACCCGAAGGCCTGGTCTCCCGGGACCAACGGAACGCTCACGGCAGAAGTGGTTTACGTCGATGCGAAAGACGAAGCGGATCTGCAGCGATTCAAAGGCAAGGTAAAGGGGGCCATCGTCCTGACCGCGCCCCTGCGAGAAGTGAAAGCTCATTTTGAGGCGCCAAGTACCCGCAGAGATGAAAAGGACTTGCTCGGCCTTGCTGATGCACCTGAGCCGAGAGGTGGAACACCACGACGTTTTCAACTGACTCCAGAAATGCGAGCCGCGTTCAATCTGGCTGCCAAGAAGAATCTCTTTCTGCATGAAGAAGGCGCTGCGCTTTTGGTTGACTCCAGCCGTTTCGGTGATGGTGGCACAATCTTCCTGGGATCGGCCTCAGTGCCCCAACCCGTACCGGCGGAACCCTTCGGTCCAAACTCACGCTCAATTTCCGCGTACGACAAGAGCGCTCCGAAGTTTGCCCCTCAAATTGTGCTCGCAGTTGAACACTACAACCGCATCGTCCGCCTTATCCAGGCCGGCGAAAAAGTGACGATGACCGTAGACCTGGGCGTCGAATGGCAGGATGCAGATCCCATGGGTTACAACACGATTGCAGAGATCCCGGGCACAGATTTAAAAGATGAGGTCGTGATGCTCGGCGGTCACATGGACTCCTGGCATTCCGGAACCGGCGCCACCGACAACGGCGCAGGCGTTGCGGTGGCAATGGAGGCCGTTCGTATTCTGCAAGCGCTAAATCTGAAACCTCGTCGGACGATTCGCGTCGGATTGTGGTCTGGGGAGGAACAGGGACTGCTGGGTTCGCGTGCTTACGTGGCTGAGCACTTTGGTCGATTTGAAACCCCCACCGCGGAAACTCCTGGTCCTGCGCCAAGTCCGGCGCCGGTGCCCAAGCTCTTGACGAAGCCGGAGTACGAAAGGTTTAGCGGCTACTTCAATCTGGACAATGGAACCGGAAAGATCCGTGGCGTATACCTGCAGGGCAACGAGGGAGTGCGCCCTTTGTTCCGCGAGTGGCTGATGCCATTCCGCGATATGGGAGCGGCAACGCTCTCGATCTCAAATACCGGTGGCACCGACCATTTGGCGTTTGACGCCATTGGTTTACCGGGCTTTCAGTTTATTCAGGATGAGATCGAATACGACTCTCGCACCCACCACTCGAACCAGGACGTCTTCGATCGTATTCAGGCCGACGATATGAAACAGGCCGCGACCATAATAGCGGCGTTTGTCTATAAGGCAGCGACGCGAGACGAGAAACTGCCCCGCAAGCCGATGCCGGGACGCTGATTTACGCAATGAAGCAAATGGACGGCAGCTAGGTAGTGGGGCCAGGTTTGCCGGTAGGCGATGCGAAACAGGTCTCCGGTACGGTTATGCCGCCCGATGTGAGGCGGGGCCGTCATCGCTCACTACAGAACCGCGAGCGGTAGCGACCGGATCTCTCACTCAATCTTATTAAGTGCGGTTTTCTGATCGTTGAGTGTTTGATCCGGTCGCTACCGCTCGCGGTTCTGTATCGGAGCTGAGTCTGCTCCATATAACTACGTTCGTGAAGTTAATTCCCTTAGGAGTTTTGGCACAGCCTCGTAGCCCCTTCCCCACATCGGGCGCCCTAGCGAGATCGATAGGCCATGGACGACTTATGCCGAAACAATCTATTACCATAGCCCAGCATATTTCTGGGCTGTTCGTTTAGCACGAGCGTGAGTGAAAGGCCCTGGGTTAAAAAGAGAAGCGGGCCTGATGGCCCGCTTCTCATGCATGAATGTGCTGTCGTCGTAGTTAGCTTGGGTTACGTTCTAGAACCGGCTCGTAGTTGCCGGCGCGAGAGCCCATGCTCGCGGCGGGTGCCGCTTGGGATTTGCCCTTGTCCGAAAGATCGGCGCCAACCAGATCGCGAATCTTGCTAATCAACGCGGGCAAAATGACTGTTTGCGCGGTTGTTGAGAGTTCTTCTACCAGCCGATCTCCGAGCGAACCAACTTCCTGATGCAAACGGTCAAAAGCCCGGGACTCCTTAAATCGGCCCAGTAAGCCTGGACCTTCATCCTTGCCGTTGGCTTTATCGGCAGCGTTAGCCGACAAAGATGCATAAGACCGACCGGTCATGGGCTGGCTGGCGTAAGCGTGTGTTTCCGATGAAACAAATCTTTCCGATTGCGACTCCCCGCTTTTAATTGCGGAAGAAATGCAATAACCGACGCAGAATCCGACCCCAGCCGCTCCCAGACTCCACGCGACCGGACGCTTCTTAAACTGTTCACGCCAATCGAGCGCTTCCTTAACGGTTTCGTATTGTTGCACGACTGTCTCCTTGATTTCAGTTACGGTCTGGGTGATGGAATCCCGAGCTTCATCCATCCGGAGCTGGAGTTCATTTTTAGAGAGGTCTTCTTCCCTCACGTCTTCCCTTACTTCCGGTGCGCGAGCCAAACCTAGAGTTCGTTCTTCAGCCATTGCTTGTCCTTTCTTAGTTCCTCGACCGTCTTGTTAGGGACCAGGTTTTGACGAGCCAGACGGTTCTTCACCGTTAAAACAACAATGCCACCTATGATCACGTAGAAGAGACCCGTTAGTACGAACCCTAAGGCGTATTTGGCTGCCTGACTGAGGTCCGCGTTCGCAAAAAGCGTCGAGACGGCGAAAGCGACGGCCACGTTAAGCAACGCAAAACCAACGGCGGAGACTACGCCCCCAAGTGCGATTGCAATCCCGCCACGTGCGTAGGCATTTGCCTCCTCTTTAAGTTCGACCTTCAGCAAACTCAGCTTGGTGTCGAAGAGCTGCATTACGTCGTCGCCGAGTCGTCCGACTAACGCGGGCAGACTCTCGGGTTCGGATTTAAGCGCCAAATCTTTTGCGGTTGCAACAGCAGTTGATGGAACTGCCATGTGTTCCTCCTTTGTCTAATGCTGCCAGGTGGCGTCGTCAGTTCGAGAAAGCCTACTGACGTCTTCCGCGAAGGATCAGCCCAAGCACGAGTCCAGCGGCTGCCGAAATCAGAATGGCTTGGCTTGGGTTCTTTCGTGCGTATTCCTTCGCGTTCTCTGCAACTTGGCCCAAGTCTGCGTTCTGGAGGTCTTTGAGCTTGTCGCCTACGACTGAGACCCTGTCGCTCACGTAATCTTTCGCCTGCGTGGCAGCTTCGGTAATCTTTTGACCATACTCCTGTGCAGTTTGAGACAGAGCTGTGGCGGCTCCAGTGCTACTGGAGCCAGTACTTCCGGAGTCGTAGCTGCTGGAGCCGATGCCGGTTAAGCTGCTGCCGCTGGAGCCGGTGCCCGCGCCCGTTTTTGTTGCCGGGGAGTTCGGATTAAAGCCTTCTC
>Ga0136614_10000383_pt1 | contig 21367 bp, 16 predicted proteins | sample AntDrymUQ2792106_2_FD_106643 | JGI IMG/M metagenome (GOLD analysis project Ga0136614, IMG submission 106643) | Polar desert sand microbial communities from Dry Valleys, Antarctica - metaG UQ279 (21.06) | ecosystem: Environmental > Terrestrial > Soil > Desert | place: Antarctica: Dry Valley... | reverse complement strand
CGAAGATGAAACCCTTCTCCCCGACATCTCCCAACGGCACGCGCAGTTTCCCTCGCAAGCAACTCAGTAAAGGTGTCGGCGAATGGAACCACTACTATGTCCGAGCCATCAATGGCGAGGTGCGGCTATGGGTCAACGGGGAAGAAGTCTCCGGCGGGAATGGCAGCGAACCGCGAACCGGCTATCTATGTTTGGAATCAGAAGGCTCGCCAATTGAGTTCAAGAATATTCGCATCCGTGCGTTGCCGTAATCAATATGACCGCGGAGCCATGAATCTGTCACCAGCTTTATTGTCAATGTGGCAGCTCTTTAATTTGAGACGGAGAACGGCGATGAAACTTCTGACTTCGATGATTGCTGTCGGCTTGCTGATAACTGCGTTGGTCAACGCTCAAAGCGCCAATCCCAGAGTTGATGAACAGGGCTTTGTGTCGTTGTTCGACGGCCAGAGTTTGAAGGGGTGGAGACTGATGCGCGGACACGGGCCCGGTTATCTAGTGAGGGACGGCGTGCTGGTTTGTCCGGTCGATGGCGGCGGCAACCTTTTCACCGAAACAGAGTATGCCAACTTCATCTTCCGCTTTGAGTTCAAGACCGAACCGGGCGGCAATAGCGGCGTCGGCATTCGCACGCCGCTCGAAGGCGACGCGGCTTACGTCGGCATGGAAATTCAAATCCTCGACGACCCGCACGAGAAGTACAAAGGTAAGATCAAATCAGAACAGCATCACGGTTCTATGTACGACGTGATTCCGGCGCGCACAGGGTTTCTGAAACCTGCGGGTGAATGGAACGAAGAAGAGATCACAGCCAACGGCAGCCACATTCGCGTGAAGCTCAACGGCGCGATCATTCTCGACGCTGATTTGAAGACTGTGCAGGAAGAAGCCGTGTTGAAGAAGCATCCGGGCTTGAAGCGCAAGTCCGGTTACATCGGTTTCCTCGGCCACGGCTCGCTGGTCGAGTTCCGCAAGATTCGGATCAAAGCTTTGCCTTGATCGATTTGGGTGAATGTGACAACAGAATGTTCTCTCAAATCAATTTGCCTTGTGTAAACTCTTATGTTACCAATCACCCGATCACCATAACTACTGTTAACCGTCAGCGAAAGAGTAAACATGACCAAAGTTAACCGTACTTCCAGCCACGCTTCTACACGCCGCGATTTTCTCAAAACTTCGACTGTCGCGGCTCTCGCTACTGGCATGGCTGTCCGTACGAACGTCATTCCAAGTGCGTTCGCTACTGGCAGCGACATCATCAGAGTCGGCTTGATCGGCTGCGGAGGTCGTGGTACCGGCGCGGCCCAGAATGTCCTCAACTCAGCCCCCGGCGTCAAACTGGTGGCGATGGCCGATGCCTTCAAAGATCGACTGGATGAAAGCCGTGTCATTCTTCAAGGCTTAGGCGACAAAGTTGAAGTGACGGATGATCGATGCTTTACGGGTCTTGATGCCTTCGAAAAAGTGCTCGCGCTGAAGGACGTTAACTATGTGATTCTAGCCAGCCCGCCTGGCTTCCGTCCGCAGCATATTAAAGCCGCGGTCGCGTCTGGCAAGCATGTCTTCGCAGAGAAACCTGTCGCCGTTGACGGACCCGGCGTGCGCACTTGTTTGGCGGCTTATGAAGCGGCGAAGTCTAAAGGAATAGCGGTTGGCGCCGGAACTCAGAACCGGCATAAGACCGGGTACATCGAAACCATGAAGTTGATCCATGATGGTGCAATCGGCCAAATCCTGGCAGCTCGGTGTTACTTCAATACGGGAGCCATCTGGGTGAAGCCGCGACAGCCCGAATGGAGTGATATGGAGTGGCAACTGCGCAACTGGTATTACTTTACATATCTTTCGGGCGACCATATCGTTGAACAACACGTCCACCAACTCGATGCGATCAACTGGGCCATGAACGCACATCCTGTCCGCGCAACGACTTTGGGCGGCAGGCATGTACGAACCGAGCCGGCCTATGGTCACATCTACGACCACTTCACGGTCGAGTTTGAATATGAGAATGGCGCTCGCCTGATGAGCATGTCACGTCAAATGGAGAGGTGTGATAACAAGATAGCCGAAGCTGTGGTCGGCACTAAAGGTGAATGCCAGATCAACTCGTACAGAACCTATGCCATCACCGGCGAGAAGAGTTGGCGTTTCAGCGGAGATGACAACGAACCGTATGTCCAGGAGCACACCGATCTGATCGAAAGCATCCGCGCTGGAAAACCAAATAACGAATTGAACAGCGTCACCGAGAGTTCGTTGACGGCGATCATGGGGCGAATGTCTGCGTACACTGGCAAGACGGTGACATGGGAGCAGGCCCTCAACTCGAAAGAGAAGTTAATGCCCGACAGCTTAAAGTGGGGGCCGATGCCCGTCCCACCCGTAGCAATGCCGGGAGAGACGAAATTGATTTAAGTTGGATTACACGAACAAAGCGGTGACGGCCTTAGACCCTCACCGCTTTGTCCGTCACCGCCTCGTTCATCTCAGCCTCAAAGCACAAGGCCTCCAAAGCCGGCGCCGCTATCCTCGTCGCCGTCCGCCGCCGACGTTTTAGGAAGGGACACGCCGCCATAGCCTGTGCCACCAGATTGGTCATCCCCGGACGTCGCCCTCGACAGGGACACAGCGCCGAAGCCGGCACCACCTGGTTGCTGATTTCCTGCCACCGATCCTGACAGGGACACAGCGCCGAAGCCGGCGCCGCCAGGTTGGTTACCCCCAGACGCGGCTCCCGACAGAGATACGGCGCCGAAGCCAGTGCCGCTGTTCTGGTTATCACCTGTACTGGCTCCGACCGAGAGGAAGCCGTAGCCCGCAGAACCGATCTCTGCGCCGGCCCCGGCAGTTGCTCCTGCTATCGGGCTGGCGGCCCCCTCGATGCCAGTCACGGTGATGTCGAAGTCGACCAGGCGGAGACCCTGGCCGTTCCACTCGTTCCACTTGTTCACGAAGCTCGACCAGTCGGCGTTGACCCATAGGCCGTGGCCGCCGCTCCCTGCCTGATAGACGCCGGAATAGCGTGTGTCATTTCCTAACTTTGTGATCTCCAAATCGACGAGCCGCAGGCCCTGGCCGTTCCACTCGTTCCATTTGGCGACGAAGCTGTTCCAATCGGCGAGTGCCCACAGACCATAGCCGCCGCTGCCCTGGCGAAATACGCCTGAGTAACGCACCTGACCAGCAACTTGAATTGCGGTAAAGTCGACGAGCCGCAGGCCTTGGTTGCTCCACTCCTGCCACTTGGCGACGAAGCCGTTCCAGTCGGCGTTAACCCACAGGCCGTGACCGCCGCTCCCTGCACGATAGACGCCGGAATAGCGTAGGTCGTTACCTACCTGCGTAACTTCGAGATCGACCAGGCGGAGTCCCTGACCGTTCCACTCGTTCCATTTGGCGACGAAACTGTTCCAATCGGCGAGCGCCCACAGACCATAGCCGCCGCTGCCCTGGCGAAATACGCCTGAGTATCGAAGCTGGCCTCCCGGCTGGCTAATCTCCAGGTCGTCGAGGCGCAAACCCTGATTGTTCCATTCGTTCCACTTCGCGACGAAGTTGTTCCAATCGGCATTGACCCACAGGCCGTGGCCGCCGCTCCCTGCCTGGAAAACGCCGGAGTAGCGCTGGCCCTGTGGGAAGCCGAGATGGAACGGCGTGTAGGCGCACGTCTCCCAGGTGTTCCCCTTCATGATGCAGGGAACGCCGCCGTTGGGAGCACAGGTCTCGCAGTTGGTATTGGGCATATTGAAGAAGCCCCACTGCCCGTCACAAATGCATCCGCTGGCCTTGTACTCGTCGGGCGCGTTGAAGATGTGGCCCGTTTCATGGGCGAAAACCCGGTCGATGTTGTCGGGGCCCCAGCCATCGTTGTTGTAGTCCATGACCAATCGGGGGCCACCGATTGAGGCGTAGGCAAAATGCCCGATTGGGTATTTGGTGAAGAACGCGCAATATGCCCAGTTGGTCCCTTTGCTCGAGCGGAGGTTCTCGACGTAAGCCTGAGCACCGGCCAGTCCCGGCCCGTGGCCGAGCTGAGCCAACGCCGGATCCCGCCAGCGGGCCTCCTTCTGCTCAAAGGTCTGGGAGGCTGGTCCAGGCTTCACGGTCAGGGTCACCACACGGATATCGTAAACCCACGACACCCCCGCCGGGGAGCTTTGGCTGCCCAGCCAGGTGAGGCCATTTTGAACCTCAGCGACGACCTTGGTGCGCTCGGCGCTGCTGAACTTCAGGTCATTGGTAGGCCCTTCCACAATGATTATGCCCACCGCCACCTTGCCCGTCAGCCGTGAACTGGTCGGTGCCGCCCCCGCCAGCAACGCGGGAGGCGCGGCAACATCGGCTCCTTCCGGCGCGTCGGGATGCAACACCCCCTCCGTGTCCCACGGCGCATCGGCATACGGGCGCTGCGACTTCGCCGCCGTGTATTCCGGCGACTGACGGAGGCCAAACGCGGCGAGACCCAGAGCCTCTTCCTCGTCAAGTCCCTTCATCACTGCCTGGGAGATGGCCGCAGGCTCGGCGGCCAGGGTTGCAAACGGAGTCCGCTGAAGCAGCGACGGGCTGGCCGCCGGGGGCACTGCGGCGATGATGACCCGCTGCCCGTACTGGTGTGTCACTCCCCCACTGACCTGCTCAACCGCCGCCATTGCACCGGCAAATGCACCGGCATCTGTGGCTCCTGTCGTCAGGACAATTGCCTGCTCGTGAATATTCAGATCTCCTGCCATTATATTTTGCTCCTTTTTTCTTTCGGTTATTACTCAAGAAGTGACAGGTAAACCGTGACAGGTGACAGGACAGTTTGAATTCTGTGCCGCATAAGACTCATCCTGTAAGCCGGAATCTTTACCAAAAACTTTGGCTCAGCTCGGAAAAACTCACGTCCCTTAACTCTTTCTTGTCACCTGTCACCTGTCACTTCTGAGTTATTAGCTGTGTTCAGAATCGTCCGCCGGCGGGTCCGGCGGTACGAAGCCGGGAGCATCCCACGACAATCCCTCGCCACGGCGTTGCTTCGATGATCCCTCTTTGATTCGGCTTAACCATGCCGCAACGAAAAGTGCCTCGCCATCGTCGAGGCTCTCCAGGACTTTAGGCGGTAGATCACCGGCGGTAGCGGCCAACACTCCGGAGATCGACCTCAACTTAACCAACTCGCCTTGGCCACCCTCGACCACGAAGACCCGGGGCGAGGCTTCATGTTGCACTTTATAATTGGCGCTCACCTGCTTGAACGACTCTTGCGCTCGGTCGCCACTTAGTATGACAAGTAGCTCTCGCCCAACCCCCGAACCGCTCTCGTCTGCATGCTCGTTCATTGCCCTTCCTCCGATCTAACGATCAAATTGGAAACCCTTATCAACAGAGATTCGAGAAGATGAATTGACCTTGAAGTTCCGACAACTCCAGCCGTGTTTGTAGATTCAGACCACACCAAGTATCGATTGCGTGATCAAGTAGTACCGCAGGCGGTACTGATAATCAAATCACATCACAATCAATCCACATCTTGGCGTGGCGCACATATAGAGAGGCTGATTTCGCGGTCACACTTCATGGCGACGCGCGTGTAGGCGAGGTGTTTCTCAGGGTCCGATGCGGTAGGGAAGATGGTCCGTTGTGACAGCGTCGTTATGGGTTGTGGTGATGGACCGCACTCCAATACCCGACCCGGATGAAACGACAATCCGCTTGAGGAAGAAACTACAAAAAGATCGTGCCGTTGCAACACGAACGAACGAAGGTATATCAGAGCAGAAAAAGAGCTTCAGGAACTGACCTATAGAATTATAAAAAGCGGCGCTCAAGATATTCCTGGCGGGCGTCCGAGTCAACCTTTTTTTGTTGTGGTGTCTCTGCTAATCGTTGTACCCGATTTTTTGAGAGATTCGATATAACCACCCAACGGGTTGCGGCAGCTGAGAGAGAGAGCGTCGAAGTGAAAGACAGCAGCACCATCAATCAGGTGAAAAGCTGTATGAATACCGAGGCGTCCGCGAGCAGAGATAGTATTTTGTTGGTGCTCCTCAGCGGATCGACGCAAAGCTCACGTTTCAAATGGTGGCCCCGTGGAAGCGAGGTCTTCGACCTTCGCATTTGAATCAATTTTATAGCGCTTGATTTTGGCATGGAACGTAGTCACCTTCATTCCCAGTAAACGTGCGGCGCTTCGTTGTCGACCACCGGTCCGCATGAGCGCGCTACGAATCAGCTCTTCCTCGAAATGGCGTACTTCATCGGCGAGACTGGTCTTCGGCGGGCCATCAGTTGGCGAGTCTTGTCCCAAAGTGTCAACTTCTCTCAACAATAGCAACGCGACGATACGTAGCACCTCAATTCGATTGCTCCACGCCGGGTCAATTTGCGAGTCGCTCGCAAATCTACTTCCGTGTAGACGCAGCTTTTCATGTTGAACCACTACGCTTTCATGCAACTGAGCACCTCCTGTGAATGAATGCAACTTCTTTCATTCCGATGAAACTTTCGCCGTTCATCTGTTAAGCCTGCCGATTACGGTGTCATCTGATTTCTCATGACTCTCTACCCTGAGGATTCATAGGCAATGAGTTGAGACAGACCCAAAGCTGACCGCTATGCTCCATGAAATGCACCGCTCCCATTTCCACCCAGCGGTAGATCGTCCGTGTGTTAACGCGGGAGATGATGGCCGCTTCATCAGGTGTCACCATGCGGGTTCCGCATTCGGTACATCCGACATCAACTCTTACCGCCGCGTGTCTGAGCACGACACGCTGCTCTGCTGAAGCAACGATCTCGATTCTTCTTCTTCTAATCATGAATTCCTTTATGGCAATCCCCCTGTTCGTAAAATGATGTACAAGTACGGGGTCAAATCTCGTTCGTACTGATTGCGCGTCCCGCTGCTTGGTATTAGAATCGGGGTGAGCTTGGGTGCTTTGGCATCTTCTGTCCTTCCACAGATATTCAACACCTGCAGCACCGACTCACCCCGACCGCGCACTGTATGCGGCGTGGTTTCTAAATGTCTTATAAAACTTCTGATAAAATCCTGATAAAGTTTTGATTGACATGTGATCAAGTGTCATGAGCAAGCAATCGTTACACTTATACGAATTTGGCCCATTCCATTTGAATCCGGGCGAGCGCCTTCTGCTACGGAAAAATCAGGTTGTGCCGTTGACTCCAAAGGTCTTCGACACTCTACTGGTGCTGGTTGAAAATCATGGGCACGTCCTGGAAAAAGATGATTTGATGAAGACGCTGTGGCCGGACAGCTTCGTCGAGGAGAGCAGCTTGGCACAGAACATCTCTCTACTTCGAAAAGCTCTTGGTGAAGGCAACTCTGAGCGGCAGTATATCGAGACGATTCCCCGGCGTGGCTACCGATTTGTCGCCCACGTGCGCGAGGTTGAAAGCGAAAACACAGACATCATTATCGAACGCCGCACAGCCGCGCGGGTCATCATCGAAGAAGAAATCAGTGACTCAGACCACAACGGTTTTGCAAAGGAAGACATTAGTAAAGAGGATGTAAGGCACAACGGGCGCGCCGCTGCGCAAGACGAAATCATTAATAATGCCGGCAAAGGCAAGCCAGCGTATCTAGCTTCAATCCCTCATCCAAGTTTCCTGACGCGGCATCAGAAACCTTTAACCTTTGCGTTTGCTGCGTTCGTAGTCGCAGTAATCGCTCTGCCGTTCGGCCTCAAGGAATGGTTCGCAAACAATCTTTTTCGCAATAAGGCAACAGAACATTTCACAAGTATCAGCATTACCAAGCTGACCGACGCCGGGAAGGTGAAACATTTAGCGATTTCACCTGATGGTAAACACGTCGGTTACGTCCTTGAGGGCGACGGCGGGCAGAGTCTGTGGGTCAGACAGGTTGCCTCGACAAGCAATGTCGAAATCCTCCCGCCGGTTGAAGTTGATTACGACGGGCTTACCTTTTCGCGCGACGGCGATTTCATCTACTACATCACCCGCGAAATCAGAGGACCCATCGGCATTCTCTATCGAGTGCCCTTTCTTGGCGGGACTCCCGTCAAGGTCAAAGATGATGTCGATAGTCCCATCACGTTTTCACCCGACAACAAGCAGTATGCTTTTATCCGTGGTTATCCGGAGCAGATGGAGTTGGCATTGATCGTCGCCGACATTGACGGTGATGCTGAACGAAAGCTTTCCGCACGCAAGCAACCTGACAGCTACTCTTTCGCCGGGCCATCCTGGTCGCCCGACGGAAAGACGATTGCCTGCGCGGTCAGCAATTCCACCCCGACTGACTCCAACGTATTACTGGTCGGAATCGACGTCAGGAGCGGTGTTGAAAGACCCCTCTCGACACAAGGATGGGGTTGGGTCAGCCAGTTGGCATGGCTTGGGGATGGAAGCGGGATTATCTTTCCGGCGTGGAATCAGGACACGCCTGTGATCAACGACCAGATATGGTTCATCACTTACCCGGAAGGCGCGGCGCGGAAAATCACCAACGATCTCAACAGCTATCAAAGCGTGAGCGTCGGGGCTGATTCCAACACGCTCGTCACCGTGCAGGCCGATAGACTCGCGAACTTCTGGGCTGTGCCGAATGGGGACGCGAACCGTGCGACGAAAATTACACATGGTGCGGGCGACAAACTCGGAGAGATTTACGGCATGTCTGTGGCACCCGATGGCAGAATTGTTTACACCTCGACAGTGATCACCGCCACTAATATCTGGATCATGGAAGTAGACGGGAGCAAGCGGAAGCAACTCACCTTTGACGCACCTGGAAACTTCCACCCGGCTGTCTCCCCAGACGGACGTTTCATAGTTTTTGTTTCGCGCCGCACTGGCCGCCGCCATATTTGGAGAATGGACATTGACGGCTCAAATTTGAAACAGTTGACCAGCGGTGAAGCCGAAATCACGCCGTCTGTTTCGCCGGACGGCAAATGGGTGTTTTACGTCTCCTATTTTCAAGGCATCCCTACTCTGTGGAGAGTTTCGATAGACGGCGGCGAACCCGTCCAGCTTACCTATGAACATACCTTAAGGCCTGCCGTCTCACCCGATGGGAAATTGATTGCATGTCTTCGGATAGATAAATCCAGTCGGAGGCTGAAGATTGTGGTCATTCCGTCGGAGGGTGGAGAGCCACTCAAATTCTTCGAGCAGGTGGGGGCCGCAAGTAACAGTCCTATCAGATGGTCGCCTGATGGTCGCGCTCTAACATATATCGGCACGGCTGACGGCGGTTCCAACATCTGGAGTCAGCCGCTCGATGGCAGTTCGCCAAAGCCTCTGACTAACTTCACGGCGGATCATATATTCCGCTTCGATTGGTCACGCGACGGGAAGCATTTCGTCTGCGAGCGCGGTGTCAACATCAATGACATTGTGCTGATCCGCGACAAATAGTCGACGACGGGTATGGCGCGTATAGAGTTGCAGCACGCTGGCATCGTTAAGTTGATGGTACCTCTCCGACCTCGCACACCACGCGGTGCCGCAGCGAACAAACGCCCCCCGAAGTCAGAGAGTTAGCGCACCCCGGTTCCGCAAACCCGGAGGGTTGCGGTAGAATATTTTTCGGGGTCGAATGCCCCAGACAAGTAGTTTAAGGAGTCCACGCCGATGCAGAACATTGCCTATGATCCGGCCCAAGCGGTGACCGCCGAGGTACGTCGGGAGGTCGCCGATGTCGTCCTCGACCCCGACCGTTGGCTAATCACACCCAACGATCATCTCGGCGGGCGCGAGCCGATAAATTTGCTGAACTCCGATGTGGAGGCTGACCGGCAGCGAGTTCACGATCTGATCGGAGCGATCCGCCACGGCATCTTCTCATGAACTTCGCCGCCTGTGCTGGATTACCTGTTCAGGCGGAGAGCCGCACTTGGTTCCGCGCCATCCAGCCGCATCACCTGCCGACCGCCCTCAGCACGTCGCATACGAAGACTATTCCGAGCCGCTTCGGCGTGGGCGCGACGGCAAGTCCGCAGTACGAAGTTCTGTATCTGGCGGAGAATCATCTTGTCGCCTTGTTCGAGGTGCAAGCCCTGCTCGGTTCGCCCCTGTCGGCGGGCGGCGTGGTGCCGCACCCGCGGAGGGCGTGGACTATCATCAACATCACGGTTAACCTGCATCGCGTCGTCGATCTAACGGACATCGTATCTCAATCATCACTGAGCACGACGGCGCAGGAACTCACCGGCGACTGGCGCGGCTACGGGCTGCGCGGATCGAGCGCATCGATCCGCGCGCCCACCGGGGCGGCACCGACGCAAGACTTGGGAGCGGCGCTCTATGCGGTCCCGGATTTGGAGGGCTTCATCACCTTGTCAGCGAAACTGCCCGATCAGATGGCGCTCGTGGTGTTCCCGCAGAAGCTTGGTGCAGGCAGCACGGTGCGATTTATTGACCCGACGACCGGACATCATCACTCGATCCCGTGATCTCGTGAGACGTGCATCTTTACTACTCGACTTCAGTAGTTTCCACGGTATTGTCAACTTAAGCTGATGTAGCGATGGAATCGATAACAGAACAACTCGAATCCTTCCCTCTCGGCAACTTCCTGGCTCATCTTTGGTCCTCTTCAAGCCGCCATCTGAGCAAAGCTCACCTCGCTCCATGTCCCGAACCTCGACTGCATTTCTTCCCGGTAGCGTTCAGCTTTAAGCAGATGTCGTCGTGGTTTGAAGTACGAAGCGATGATGCTAAATGCTGAGAGGAAGCGTTGTGCGTGCCCTACTGAGTTGAACCGTCTCATGACCTTCTCTCGTACTCTGGTCGGTTGGTGCTCAGTTCTCTGCGCGGTTGTTGAGTCCTTTGTGTTATCGGTGCTCTACTCCGGGCATGACCTCAGCCTTCGCCGCGCCATAACTCTTCGCGCTTGTCCGTGATGATCACGCGCGGCACGTACTGCAAACCCTTCGACAGCTTGCGGAAGAACTTCTTAGCCGTAGTTTTCCAGTACGAGTAGAAAGACCAACACGGCGACGGCGATACCGAGACCGATGGCGACTTTAGCTCCGGTCGATAAGTTGTGACCCCTGACCTGTTTGACTTGCGGGTAGGCCACTGTCGTTGGGCCGTACCTGGCGTCCACGACGACAAAAGTGTTTTCACCAGCTTCGCTGATATAACCCTTCAGCTTCTTCTTGTCGCGCAACTTAACCTCGACGCGCGCCGCCTCGCCCGTGCCGAGTCTGCCGATTCCTTCCTTTACTTTCGCCGCCATACGCGACTGCTTCGCTTCTTTTGAGTTAGCACTAACGGGCTTGACCACAACTAATCCGATCAGCGCACTGGCAACTATCAACGCGATGAGTTTATTGAACATACATTTCTCCCTCAGTCATCAATCATTCGTCGGAAGATGAACTTGGCACGTGAACGTAAAGAAAGGTAGAGGAGCGCTCGTGTCAGCGCTCCTCTACCTGTAAAAGTTAGAAGTTGAACCTGAGCACGAGCTGGACCAAGCGTCCGCCGGGATCGTTCGTCGTCGAAATGTCCTGATACGCATTGCCGGTCGTTCCAAAAGCTGCACCGGCGTAGTTCGGGAAGATCGGTGTGCCCGTAGCTTGAGCCACATCAACCGCAGCGCTTCCGCCGACGAGGAAGTTGATGTTGTTAAAGGCATTCAGGAACTCTCCACGCAGTTCCAGATTCGTGTTCTCCGTGAATCTGATTTTCTTAATCACGCTCATGTCAAAACGCACAAAGCGCGGACCTTCAAGGATCAAGTTAGAGAACCCGCACCGACCTCTGGAAGCCTGCACGCAGCCACCACTGTTGGCCGGAGCGAGATAACGGCCCGTCGGGACGCCGAGACCCGAATAACCGTTTGCGCTCGTCGCCGAAACACTGAAGGCTCGTCTCGTGTTGAGAATGATGTCGTCCGGCAGGTACGTCACCACCTTCGTTTCAGGATTCCGACGAATGTCGACAGATTGCTGCAACTCTTCGCGGGTCATGCCAACAAGTTGCACGTTGCCGAGTTGAAACGGTCGGCCGCTTTGAACGCGCGCCGTGCCGTGAAATTCCCAACCGCCGATCAAACGATCAGTTAAGCCGTTCGCGCCTTCTAAAAACATGCGGCCACGACCAAAGGGCAATTCGTAAATCCAATTGGCCTTGAAGGAGTGACGCAGGTCTTGCGGCCCGCGGAATTTTTCGAGTCCTTCATTCTCAGAGCGCAGCGTTAAAGGCTGACTCAAGACCGTCTGACTCGAAGCGAATGCGTTCGTTAAAGATTTTGAGAAGGTGTAGCTGGTTTGCAGCAAGAGTCCGGCAGAGAGGCGGCGGCGCAATTCAAACGTCAGCCCGTCGTACCATGTGTCGATGTCGTTCGTCGTCAGCGATGCGCCGCCGAGCTTGCCCGGATTGACGACGAAGAAGTTCGCCGGCAGTCCTGCCGCGATGGCATTGTCGAGGAAGTTATCGTTGAGAACCTTGGCGAGGCCGGGAGTACCGGCGTTGCCGAGAGCCGGGTTCGCATTGTTTGGTGAAAGACTGGCGAGACGTGCTGCGTTTCTGAATTGGCTTGAGGTGTAGAGAGATGGATTACCGGCCTGCGCGACGGGAACTCCGCTGACGAAGGCGAGTGTGATCGGCAGCGGCGAGGTGTTGGTTCCGGCGCCGAAGTAAGCGAAGGAATTTCCGCGTCCGGCCACCTGGTTGGCTTGCAGATTAGCCTGCGCCAGCTTGAACTCGTTTAAGAATCCGTTCTCAGTAACGTTAATCTCATTGAGATCATAACGTCTCCATAAATCCTTGCCGCGTGTACCGACGTAGCGCGCTTCGATCACCGTATCCTTCGCGATTTCGCGTTGGAAGCCGATGCTCCACGATTGCACCTGTCCTGTCTTCAATTTTGGATCAAAGCCGAAAGCTGCGTCGAACGGAGTTGCTTCAAAAGGATACGTCGGGGTATTGGGAAACGACGGCGGAGCGAGCGCCGCACGATCACGGAAAAGTGTCCCAATCGGTAATGTGCCTTCAATCGTGTCGCTGTTGATAGACAACAATCCACCCGGATTTTGTTGGCTCACAGTGATGACGTTCGCCAGACCTTCGCGGACAAAGGCGAGCGAGTAGCCGCCGCGAATCACGCTCTGCCCATTATTGCCGAAGATGCGGTTAAGCAAACCACTCTGCCAGTCAGGACTCCACGCGACGCCGACGCTCGGAGCGAAGTTGTTGTAATCGGTGTTGAATAATTTCTCTTCAACGCCGAGCGCGGTGAACTGCGTCGGGCGGCCCGTCAGCGTGCCCGGCTTAAACAGATTGCCTTCGCCGGAGACGCCGAACAGATCGGCGTACGTTGTGCGCGCGAAGTTATCGTTCTCGGCTGTCGGGGCCTGTTGCGGTTCCCAACGCAAGCCCATGTTGAGCGTCAGATTAGGACGCGCGCGCCATGCGTCCTGCACGAAGAAAGCATACTGAGGTTGGCGAAAGCGCGTGATCTGTTCGCCGAGCAGCGTGTACTTGCCGTCATTCAAAAACGCGAATCTGTCAACCGCGGTGACGCGCCCCGTGAGCGTCGCGTAAAGCTGCTTGGCGACATCCACATCAGCCGCTGAGGCACCGGGAAAGTTAGCCGCCGTGAAGAGAGGTTCGGTCGGATCATCCTCCGCGATGCCGAAGTTGATCGAAGGAACGATTTGGTTGTTGTCTTGCTGAAATGATTTGATGAGGTTGTAGTTACCGCCGAAGTTGAACGTGTGTGTGCCTTTGACCCACGTCAGTGTGTCGGCAAAGTTGAAACTCGGAGAATTTCTGCGGTTGCTGGTATTGCCGAAGAAGCGACCGAAACGCAGGATGCCGGCGTTCGGCTCAAGCGCCGTCGCATCAGTGATTCCGAGGTCGTTGAGGTTCAAATCAAAGCCGCCCTGGTTCGCAAACTGTGCCGGACTGACTTCACCCAGAAACAGCGAAATGCCGCCGAGCATCCCGAAGCGCGCTTCGTTAACGAGCGTCGGTGTCAGCGTGGAGCGTAGCGCCGTGGTGTTCGACCAGCGCTGTGAAGTCTGACTACCCGTGTTCGGAAAGCCAGGAAACGGGGGGTCAATGAAGTTGAGAAAGTCAGTCTTGCCGCCGAACTCCTGATAGTTCCAAATGTTTTCCAGGTGGTGATTGTCCGTTAAATTGAAGTCGAGTCGCGCGGTCGTGAAGTAGCGGTCTTGTCCGCCCTGTCCGACAAAGTTGAAGTTCTGACGGTTAGGGTCGCCGGGAATATCCTGGACGCCGCCCTGACTTGTGCTCGCGCGAATCGATGCCAGCAGCGATCCAACGGTCGGGTCAACAGTTGAAGTAAAGCCGTTCGCCCCCGCTAACTGGAGCAGGTTGACGCTTCGTATCCCACCACCGGCGGCATACTGAAACATGCCCGTTTGGGCCGACGGACTTAAGATCGTACGTGGTCTGAGTTGTTGCTCCGGCAGACGGAACTCTTCGTAGTTGACGAAGAAGAAAGCTCGGTCACGCCCGTTGAAAAGTTTCGGAATAGTGATTGGTCCTCCGATACGTCCGCCGTACTGATTGAGTAGGTTGCGATTGATCGGAGCCTTGCCGGTTTTCGGGTCGGGCGGCAGATTTTGATTATTGAAAAAGTAGTTGGCGTTCAATGCCGGGTTGCGGTGATACCAATAGAGACTTCCGCGAAAGTCGTTGGTTCCGCCGCGCGTCACGAATTTGATCTGCACCGCTCCGTCACCTGAGCTTTCCGCGCCGGGCGTCGCGGTTGATACCGTCACTTCGTCAACCGCGTCGATGCGCGGTCGCACGAAAGTGAAAAAGCCGTCGTTCGAACTGATCAAATTGTCTTGTACGTCTGTGCCGTCAATTGTGATGTTGAGCGCTCCCTTCGGCAGTCCGTTGACCGTCGAAGTACGCGGACGACCCGTAGTTTGTACGCCCGGCAGCAGCGTCACCAAGTCCAAAGCGTCGCGCGATGCTTGCGGCTGTTCAACGATCTGCCGACCGACGATGGTCTGGCCCACAGTTGCATTCTGCGTATTCAACAACTCAGCACCGGCGCTGACGATAGTGACTGTTTCCTGTGTCTCGCCCACTTCCAAAGCGACGTTAATACTAGACGGCTTGCCGACATCCACTTTGACATCGCTGACGACCGTTTGCTTAAACCCCTGGGCCGCGATGGTCACCGTGTAGGTGCCTGATTGCAGGGCCGGCACATTGAAAGTTCCGTTGTCCACCGTGACGCTCGTGAACTCTTGATTGGTGGCGTTGTTCTTGACCGTCACCGTGGCGCCGGCCACGACCGACGCTGCCGGATCCATGACCGTACCTGCCAGCGAGCCGGTCGAGCCTCCCTGTCCGACTGCGATCACGCTGTAGGACGCAATCAACACCAGCGATGAAACTGCCTTGATGCATGTTTGTTTCATATCGCTTCTCCTTTTCAATAATGAAGAATTTTGAAACGTGCCTCACTGTCATGAGCGGCACTAAGGTAAAAGGCTCACTGAAGGCACATCAGGTTGTTCCGTATCCGGAACAGCAAGAAAGCAAGCAACGCATTTCTCAATTTCAAAAGGGCAACCGCTATGCCGATACGCGCTCAACGATGGCGATTGTTGATTGTCCCGATATTAGTTTTGAGGTGAAACGAAAGGGCGAAGGTTAAATCTTGATGGATTTGAATCTGGAGCAGTGTTGGTATTGATAAATTTGGAATGGTCGATAAATCTTCGGAGTTTGAAGCGGAAAAAATGTTCCGATCTATGGATGCTGAAGACAAAACGGATACGCAGAAATCTGATGGGATATAGCAATCAAGAGAACCATTCATCCACGAAGCCGGTATGTGTCCGCAGCCGACGCACACACCTCAACGCCAACGGCTTTCTTCTCCTGCCATAAAGCCGGTGGTGTCTGAGTCAAAAAGATTTTTGGGATATTTAAAGCTCTGAAGTCACTAACTATCTATACAGCGTCATGGGGCTTGCAAGCACCAACAGCGAAACGTGAGTCGCCAGTTTCAAAGAGGTTAACATGAAGCGAGTATCTATTTTCCCGTTGGTCTTTCTCATTCTCGTAGTGAATGCTTCGGCGCAGACGGATGAGGCGCGGACTTTCCGCGAGAGGGGTTTGCGGCACTATGAGATGGGCCGGTTCAGGGACGCCGTCGAAGCCTTCAGGGAGGCGATTCGCCTCAAGCCTGACTATGCCCTTGCGTACAACGATCTGGGTGTGGTGTGCGGAAGAATCGGACATTACGTTGAAGCCCTGGAGGCGCACAAGAGGGCGATACATCTGAAGCCTGATTTCGCCGAAGCGCACTACAATCTCGGAAGCACATACTATAGGCTGGAACGCCTCGAAGAGGCTGTCGCCCCACTCAGGCAGGCGATCCGCCTCAAGCTTGATTACGCCTGGGCACACAACAACCTCGGCTCTATACTTTTCGATTCGGGCAGGTACGCGGATGCCGTCGTCTCGTACCAACAGGCGGTGCGCCACATGCCGCAGATGACGCAGGCGCACATCCTGCTGGCTTCGGCGTATGCACAACTCAACCGTTACGGAGATGCCATCATTTCTCTCAAGCGTGCGATCCGTTTAGAACCGGATCACGCGGAGGCTCACAACAGCCTCGGGGTAGCGTATTACCTCGCGGGTCGTTACCAGGATGCCTCAGAGTGTTTCCGTCAGGCGATACGCATCCGACCCAGTTACGCCGCGGCGCATTTCAACATGGGGGCGATAAATGTTGCGCGGCATGAGAGGGATGCCGCGCTGGTGGAGTATAAACTGCTGATGCTTCTCGACCCTGACCTGGCAGAAAAGCTGCACGACGGACTCTACCGTGGAATGCTGCTCAAAGTCAGAGCCAGGTAGACTCTGCGATCGTGACAGGTAACAGGTGACAGGTGACAGGATAATTGCGGAATGCGGATTGAAATAGACTCTGCTGGTTCTTCAATCCGCAATTGCTTGGTGCTGTCCTGTCACTTGTCACTTGTCACCTGTCACTAATTCAGGTGAAGGATGGAGCGGCCAGCGATGGGCGTAATGGGGCTAGTGGGCAAGGCGAGCACGTTCGCCGGAGCGTCGATGAACTGTTCCGAAGAACTGATTGAGCGTGCCCGCCGTGGCGACGAGGAGGCTTTCCGTGCCATCTTCGAGCGCTACACACGACCTGTCATCAGCTTCATCTTTTACATGGTTAACCGGCGGGAACTCGCTGAAGAGCTTGCGCAGGAGACTTTCGTGCGCGCCTACAGGAGCATCGGCACACTCCGCGATGAAGCGAAGCTGGCGACGTGGCTCTTCGGTATCGCCAGGAATGTCGCCCGTGAATCGGTCCGCTCGCGGCGTCACGAGGCGCTTAATGTCGATTGCTCTCAAGCGCTGGAGGTCAGCGACCGGCAGTTCTCTCCTGATAAGATTTTGCTGGATAAAGAACTTCGGAGCGTGATGCGCCGGGCGCTTGATGCGCTGGACGAAGATAAACGCCTCGTCTTTACACTGAAGGTTTATCAGCAGCATAGTTACGAAGACATTTCTGAGATCACAGGATTTTCGCTGCCGAAAATCAGAAATGATCTTTACCGCGCGAGGGCCGAGTTGCGTCGTCGCCTGAGTCTTTACCTGGGAGCGGAAAATGATTTGTAGAGAGTGCTTACCGCTGCTCGATTTATACCTTGACAGAGAGTTGAGTCAACCGACCACGGACCTCGTGCATTCGCACCTGTCCGCCTGCCCGTCCTGCGCGAGCACATATGAAAAGCTGCGCCGTGAGCAGGATTTATATTTAGGTTATAAGTGTGATGGAGCGACCGACCCTTCATTCTGGAACGATGTCCTCAGACGGGTCGCCGAACAAAAGGTGGCACGCACCGCCGGTAACTTCGCGGTGCCACGACGGTGGCTGCACGCCGCTTTCGGCATGCTCAACGCTCCGCGCTTCAGCCCGACCTTAACGGCTCTGCTTGTGCTCGCCGCCATCGGGCTGACCGTCGGTGTGATGAAGTTTACGTCTTTTAATCATGAGCTACCTGACCGCGCATCTGTCTCTCAAGGCGACGGCGCAGTCGTGCCGTCCACCGTATCACCGAGCAAAGATGGCGAGATGAACACATCCGCCGGAGACGACAGAGGCGGCACGCAAGTGGGTCACATGGGCGGGAGCCATGATCAGCCGCCGGGGGGAAGTTCTAATCGCCTCGACAGACGGAACGAGGTGATGTCGTCCACGATCAAAGAAGTCGCCCGGCGTTCGAATCGTAAACCGTCAACCCGCCGCGATTCCACAACCGATGAACTCATCCGGGATGCTGAACGAAAGTACGTCGCGGCCATCGCGCTCCTGTCGCACGATGCTAACCGACGCCGCTCGCGGCTTGATCCTGAAACGGAAGTGCGATTCAAAGAAACTCTCGCCGCCATTGATCGCACAATCAACGGCACCCGTCGCGCGGTGCGCGAGCATCCGGACGACCCCGTCGCCGTGCAATATATGTTGACGGCTTACGCAAAGAAGGTGGAAGTCTTGCGGGAGATGATCGGCAACTAACCAGAAGATGAGAAAATTTCTGTCCATCCATCCACTGATTCTGCCGCTCGCCGCGATGCTCTGCTTCGTGGCGGCGGTCGGGCGCGTGATAGTCACGGCGCGACCATCTCTCGCTGTGCAGGATGTGAGGACGGCTGAGCCGGCAAGCGTGCAGGACGATTCAGGGCTGGTCAGTTTCAAGTTGCCGCGCGGCGCGAAAGTCGCTGTCGGTAATCGCACCACCGGACGCATCACCGTCATCGGATGGGATCGCGATACGGTTGAGGCACGGGCGGTCAGCGAAAGTGGCATCGAGTATGTACGCACGAGAGTCAACACAGACTCTTCGGGCACCAGCTTTTCACTAAAAGCGGACTACGCCGCCGAAGGGTTCCTGACGGAGCGACTCGACGAGATGAAAGCCCTCATTCTAAATTCCCACAAGCGAGGAACAGAGAGGCTGGAGCGGCGACTAAAGGAGTCGGAGGCGAAGAGGGAAGAGCGCGAGGCAAGAAGCGCTGCCGCGCCCAACAATTCGCCCGCCAGCGTAGTCGCTCCCGGTTCCCCGGCTCCATCAGCGCCACCGGCGTCTCCCGCTCAGCAACAGATTCCCTCCATCACTCCACCTGACCGGTCTGACGGACTGAGGTCACCGTCCTTTGTCATGCATCGGCAAGAGATTCATCTTGAGGTGAAGGTTCCGCGCTATGCCGAGATCGAGGTGATCGAAGTTTACCGGAGCGATGTCGAGGTCAGCGGGGTTGAGACGCATGTTGCCGTCAACGGAGGAAAGAGCACGATCAAGCTAAATAATGTTGGTTCGGCTGAAGTACGCACCAAGAGCGGCGCTGTCGAAGTCGGGGAGGTCCGCGGGCTAGTCGACGTTATTACCACGAGCGGGTCAATTGCGGTGCGCAAGGCTGGTAGTGATGTCCGTGTTATCTCCATCAGCGGCAATGTCGAGATACGGTGTGTGCGCGGCAGAGTCAACGTCGGCAACACGGACGGCTCCATTCGCTTGGTGGGCATCGGCGGTGATATTGATGCGACAACCACGGGTAGCGATATTCGATTCACGGGTGATATACGCAAAGATGGCCGTTACCATCTGAAATCCATGTCGGGATTGGTCGAGATGTTTTTAAGCTCCACGCCTGCAGGATTCACGGCAGTCCTTTCGTCTTACCGTGGGACCGTTGAAGCAACCCTTCCTTTAAGAATTGCTCAGAATACGATTAACGATCCGATCAACCGTCGCCTTGTCGGTCGCTACGGCAATGGACAAGCCCAACTCACGCTCGATTCCTTTGACGGGAACGTGAAGCTTAACAAGGCAGCGCCTGCGGCCACCGAAGATTGTCGCTGAATCGAGACCGGGGACAGAAGACACAGAGAGAGTTGAGCGTCGAAACGTGTGCTACCGTGTCCTGTATTCTGTGTTCCGAAGAAGTCCGAGAGCATTCACTTCGTTAACACTTCCCTGAAGAATTCAAGGGCGCGCGGATCGCCTGTTTCGCCGAGGCGGTGGATGGCCCTTTTGCGTACCGCCGCGTTCGCATGGGTCTTGGCGATTTTGATGAGCAGCGGAATCGCTTCGTCGGGGGGACGCTCGCCGATGGCGTGCACCGCCTGCATCTGTATCTCGGCAGCGGCGCCGGAACTATCGACGGTGTCACGGAGAAGTTCCAGGCTGCGCCGTCCCGCTTTTTCGCCGATCCGGTGAATCGCTTGTCGGCGCATTTCGACGCTGTCGCTTCCACGCGCGATTTCGAAGAGCTTGTCTTCGGCGCGCGCGCTTTTCATTTGAGCGAGGGCATGCACGATGTGCTTCTTCACATCCGTCACGCGCTCTGCTTCATACAGCCGCATTAACTCATCAACCATCGGGTCGGTGCCATTCTGGCCCAGCCAATGAATCGCGTTTTTGCGCAATTCAGGATGCTCGCTGGTGCGGGCAATTTCCAAAAGTTTCGCTTCCGCGCGTGGGCTTTTGATCTGTGACAGCGCATGCAATACCTGACGCTTGATGTCAGTGTCATTCTCGCCGGCGTAAATCTTCATCAACTCGTCAATGACCGTCTCGCGCTTCGTGTCGCCGAGTCGGTGAATCGCTTGTTTCCTCGCGTCCCGATCCACATCTGTCTTCGCCACTTTGAGCAGAAAGGCGTATGCCGCGTCTTTATTTTCATTGTCCGCCACAGCATGGATGATTCCGCGCTTGACGTCTTTTCGCGCGATTGATTCGTACAGGCTTTGCAGTGTCACGAGTGCCGACGGGTCGCGGCTCTGTCCGACGGCGTGTGCCGCGTGACGGCGGAATTGATCGCTCTCCTGTTCGTTGCGTACCAGGTCGGCCAGAAAAGCGTGCTCGCCGCCAGTCTGCCCCAGCCAGAAGACGGAGGTCGAGCGCGTGCGTGGATTGGTTGATTTGCGCACAAAGTTCTTAAGGATGTCGGCGACGCGCGGATCATCGTGCAATGCGACGGCGAGCGTGGCGTGCTCGGTTGCTAAAGGAGTTAGGTTTGATTCGGCGATGCCGCGCAGAAAATTCAAACTCTCTTCATTGCCCGCCCTACCGAGCCAGTAGATGGGATGGCCGCCGTACTCGCGAGGTCGTTCAAGGTTATAAACCTCCACGCGCGTGATGGTGCCGCTGTTGGCGTCGCGCAACAGAAATACGCCGAGGTTGCGCGTCTCAACGGTCATCCCTCGCGAGGTGCCGACGACGACGTTCGTGTCGCTGTCCCAACTCTGCGTCGAACCATGAAACTCTCGGACGTTGACGTCGACGCCGACTCCGGGGCGCACGTCAAAACCGTAGGCCGTCCAGAAAGGTGTCTGCGAAGAACCCACGCGCGCCTTCTT
>Ga0136614_10000382_pt1 | contig 21384 bp, 21 predicted proteins | sample AntDrymUQ2792106_2_FD_106643 | JGI IMG/M metagenome (GOLD analysis project Ga0136614, IMG submission 106643) | Polar desert sand microbial communities from Dry Valleys, Antarctica - metaG UQ279 (21.06) | ecosystem: Environmental > Terrestrial > Soil > Desert | place: Antarctica: Dry Valley... | reverse complement strand
GATCACCGAAAATCTCGAAGACGCGCAGAGTTTGATGGAGTTGTTCGCGCTGATTCGGCGTGTGCGCGTGCCGGTCGTCGCCGCAGTGCGTGGTCGTGCGCTGGCCGGTGGCTGCGGCCTCGCGACCGCGTGCGACATCGTGCTCGCCGCTGACTCGGCGCGCTTCGGTTATCCGGCAGTCAGGATCGGCTTCGTGCCTGCGATGGTGATGGCTATCTTGCGCCGCAACGTTTCGGAGAAGCGCGCCTTCGAATTGATTACACGCGGCGCCGACATCAGCGCAGCGGAAGCCGAGCGCATCGGACTCGTCAATCAGGTCTTCGACGACGCGACTTTTGAAAGCGAGGTCGAGAAGTACGTCGCCGGATTCGAGAAGGTCAGCCGCTCCGCCGTGATGCTCACCAAACGATTGCTCTACCACATGGACGGGATGACCTTCGACGCCGCTTTGCAATCAGGTGTCGATGTTAATGCCATCGCGCGGATGACCGAAGACTGCCGCGCCGGCATCGAGCAGTTTCTCAAAAAATAATCACCGGCGCGGTCGTCGAAAGAAGCGGCGCTAAGTCGCTGCATATCTCATTTAGTCGCGGCCCGCCCGTGCCTCAAGCGCCGGGTGAATCAATCAACGTTTTCATCAACTCGCGCGCGCATCGCAGCACATCCGAATCAATCCGATCAATCAAACCCCACTCGTGCGCCTCGCTGCTGGTCAGGCGACGCGCCGTCATTAACATTTCAAGCGCGCGACTCGCACCGATCAGACGCGGCAGTCGTTGCGTGCCGCCCCAGCCGGTGATAATGCCGAGGTTCACGCCGGGATGCGCGAGCACCGCGCACGGCGATGCGCAGCGGTAACGGCACGCGAGTGCCAGGTCGAGGCCGCCGCCGATGCAAAAGCCGTTGACCGCCGCGACGGTCAACAATGGGGCGTCGGCGATTCTCTGAAAGAGGCGCTGCCCGCGCGCGGCGAAATCCCTCGCGGTCGCGGGATTCAGCGCGGCGAGTTCGCGGATGTCCGCGCCGGAGGCGAACACGTCGCCGGTGCCCGTGAAGATAATCGCGGACACGTCGGCGCGCGAGATCCGCACGGAGAGAGCGTCGTCCAGTTGATCGAGCGTTTCAAGTGAGAGCGTGTTGCGTCGGGCCGGTCGGTTAAGGCGAATGCTGGCGATGCGGTCAAAGATTTCGACGACGAGCGTTGGTGATGAGTCGCCGGGCGGGGTGTCCGTCATGCGTGGATTTCTTTACAAGCGAGGTCAGCTTTACACGCGAGGCCGGACGTTTTCGCGGAGGTATGCAACGATGTCTTCGGTGGATGTTCCGGGCAGGAAAATCTCGGCGATGCCCTGCTCTTTGAGGCGCGCGATGTCTTCCTGCGGCACGATGCCACCGACAAGCACGAGGCAATCGTCCATCCCGCGCTCGCGCAAGAGCGACACGATGCGCGGGCAGAGCGTGTTGTGCGCTCCGCTCAGGATCGAGACGCCGACCGCGTCGACATCTTCTTGCAGCGCGGCGGCGGCGATCATCTCCGGCGTCTGGCGCAGACCCGTGTAGATCACCTCCATGCCGGCGTCGCGCAACGCACGGGCGATGACTTTGGCGCCACGATCATGCCCGTCGAGTCCGGGCTTGGCGACGAGAACGCGAATCTTTCTTTGAGACATAGTGAGCAGTGGTCAGTGTACAGTGAGCAATGAATAGTAGTCAGTAGGAGTCAATCTTTCTTCTGTCCTGCACTGTTCACTGTCCTCTGACCACTAAATTCAGAATGCCGGCTCTTCGTAGAGTCCGTAAACGTCGCGGAGCGCGTCGCAAATTTCGCCGAGCGTCGCATAGTTGCGAACGGCTTCAATCGTCGCGGGCATCGTGTTCTGATTCGCTTGCGCGGCGCGTTTGAGTGCTTCGAGCGAGTTCGCGACAGCGCCGTTGTCGCGCCGGTCGCGGGTTTGTTGCAGGCGCTCGACCTGACGGTCACGCACGCCTTCATCGATGATGAGGGTTGGGATGTCCGAAGATGAGTTGTCCATCTGATACTTGTTGACGCCGACGATTGTTTGCGCGCCACGCTCGACAGCCTTCTGATATTGGTAGGCTGATTCCTGAATCTCGCGTTGCGGAAAACCCTTCCCGACGGCCTCAACCATCCCACCCATTGCGTCGATCCTCGCGAAGTAGTCGAGTGAGCCGTCCTCCATCTTCTTCGTCAGCGATTCGACGAAGTAAGAACCGCCGAGCGGGTCGACGGTGTGCGCGACGCCGGTCTCTTCGGCAATGATCTGTTGCGTGCGCAGCGCAATCAGCGCCGCGCGGTCGGTCGGCAGCGCGAGTGCTTCATCATAAGCATCTGTGTGCAGCGAGTTAGTTCCGCCGAGCACGCCCGCGAGCGCCTGAATCGCGACGCGCACGATGTTGTTGAGCGGTTGCTGCACCGTCAGCGAGACGCCCGCCGTCTGTGTGTGGAAACGCAGTTGCAGCGAGCGCGGGTCTTTCGCGCCGAACCGCTCGCGCATTACCCGCGCCCAGATACGGCGCGCGGCGCGGTACTTCGCAATCTCTTCGAAGAAGTCGTTGTGCGCGTTGAAGAAGAACGAAATCCGCGGCACGAACTCGTCGACGGAGAGTCCGGCGCGCACACCCCACTCGACGTACTCAATGCCGTCGCGCAGCGTGAACGCCAACTCCTGCAACGCGGTCGCGCCCGCTTCGCGGATGTGATAACCGCTGACCGAGACCGGGTTGTAGCGCGGGACGTGCCTGGTGCAGAACTCGAACGTGTCGATGACGAGTTTCATCGCTGGACGGATCGGATAAATCCACTCCTTCTGCGCGATGTACTCTTTGAGGATGTCGTTCTGGAGCGTCCCGGAAATCTTGCGCCAGTCGGCGCCCTGGTTCTCCGCGACGACGAGGTACATCGCGAGCAGCACGGAGGCCGGCGCGTTGATCGTCTGCGAGACGGTAACTTGTTCGAGTGGGATTCCATCAAACAAAACTTCCATGTCGGCAAGCGACGACACGGCGACGCCACACTTGCCAACCTCGCCTTCGGAGAGCGGCGAGTCGGCGTCGTAGCCCATCAGCGTCGGTAAATCATATGCGACCGAAAGCCCGGTCTGACCTTGCTGCGTCAGATACTTGAAGCGCGCGTTGGTTTCTTCAGGTGTGCCGAAGCCGGCGAACTGCCGCATCGTCCACAGCTTCCCGCGATAACCGGTCGGGTGAATGCCGCGCGTGTATGGAAACTCGCCGGGGAACGAAACGTCATTTTCGAAATCAATGTCGGCTGTGTCCGCCGGGGTGTAAAGTCGATTGACCTCTTCGAGCGAGACAGTCTCGAAGTGCGACTTCCGCTCAGGCCGCTGTCGCCGCACGGGGTCGAGCGTCTCCTGCTCCCACCGTTCGACGGCGGCCTGCTCGTTTGAAGTGATCTCTTTGATTTCGGGCATGATGGTCTGTTCTCTCCTGCGATGGGCGTTCAAGGCGTGCCGCAAGCATCACCGGAAAACGTAATTGATGAGGGAGATTTTGATATTAGTTGACGCCGCCGCAGGGTGTCAAACACCTGTCCGACGGAGCGTCGGTGAGTGCTGGAGCGGGCCGGGGAGTCCGGCGAGAAGCGGCGCGGCCACGTTGGGGAAGTGTGGCCGCGCGCGATCCGGCGGGAGCGTCAACAAAGAGGGGAAGCGAAGCGGGTAATCGTCTAGCGGACAACGAGCGGGAGCGTAAAAACTTTTACCCCGTGAACAAAGGCCCGGTGACTTCCAACCGTCGCCACCGCTCACTTGATCGGTACCACAACCTCGTCGGCACGCACCATGTTGAGACGCTTGCGGGCCGCCGCCTCAATTGCCCGCGGGTCGGTGCGCAGGCGGTTGACCTCGCGATCAAGAGTCGCGTTGGTGTTGCGCAGTCGTTCAACGTCCAAGTTGATGCTTTCGTACTTCTGTTCAGCAGCGCGCATCCCGGCGTGGGTCCGCATCGTCACCGTCACACACATCGCGAACGTCGCAAGGACGATCATGCTGAAGACGACCCACGAGGGGACGGCGAAATTGCGTTGGCGAGCGTCGGCCCGCGCCACCGTCGCGCCGGTGCTGCGGGAGCGTGCGGGCGCATCAGGAACTAAACGCAGCGCGCGTATCGAAGGGCGTTGCATGGTCAGTCGGGAGTCAATCCAATAAGAATTTGCGGCCTTGCTCAAGTAGCACCTCCAAGTCATCTGCGGATTCTGATTCGGCATAAATGCGGACCATCGGCTCGGTCCCTGACGGGCGCATCAGCAACCACGCGCCGTCATCGAAAATAAATTTCACACCGTCTGTGCGGTTCAGATGTGCGACCCGCCGCCCGCCGATCTGTTCGGGGTCGCGGCTCAGCCGTGCGGGAAGCGACGCGGCGATGTCCGGGGTCAGACGAACGCCGATGCGCCCGTTTTCGAGTCGTCCGACACGCGCGTACAAAGCTTCGAGTTGCGCGGAGAGACTAGCGCCGCGCGCCGCCACCGCTTCGGCGGCTAACAGGCAGGCGAGAATGCCGTCCTTCTCTGGATAGTGTCCCCGGATCGAGAGTCCCGCCGACTCTTCACCGCCGAGGGTGATCTTGTCTTGGTTGATTAACTCGCCGATGAACTTAAAACCGACGGGCGTTTCGTAGAGGGGCAGTCCGCGAGCCTCGGCGACACGATCAACAAGGTGCGAGGTAGCGACCGAGCGGGCGACTCCTCCCGTCCAGCCGCGCGACTCCGCGAGGTAATCAAAGAGAAGCGCGATCAGATTGTTGGGCGTGATGAAAGTTCCGTCCGCGTCGAGCAACCCGAAGCGGTCGCCGTCACCGTCGGTCGCTAAACCGAGCGCGCAGCCACGCTCTTTGACGGCCGCGCGCAACTCATCAAGATGATCCTCGCCCGGCTCTGGTGAGCGACCGCCGAACAGCACGTCGCGCCAGTCGTGGATGGTCTCGACATCAATCCCGTGTTCGCGTAATGCGTAGTCGAGGTACCCACGCCCGGTGCCCCACAGAGGGTCGTAAGCGTAGCGACCCTTGGCCTCCGCAATCACGTCGAAACGAATCTTATTCTGCAAATCGGCGATGTAGGTCGGACGCGGATCGTACGACTCCGATTGGTTGTTCCGGCCTGCGTCCGCAGTTGATGCGGGAGTCGCCGGAATTTCACGAATCAACTCTTCGAGTTGCTTCGTCGTTTCCGGTAGGGCCGGCGCGCCATCGGCTGTCGAGAATTTCATCCCGCTGTACTCAGGCGGGTTGTGCGAGGCAGTAAAATTAATGGCCCCCGCCGCGCGGCGATCACGAATCGCGTGCGAGATGGTCGGGGTCGGGGTCGGACGGTCACAGAGCAGTGCATCAAGGCCGTGAGCAGTAATGACGTTGACGCACTGTTTCGAAAACAACTCGCCGAGAAACCTCGTGTCATAACCAACAATCAGCGGGCGAGACTCGCCGCCGGCAGTCGAGCGGACGTACTGGCAGATGGCCGTCGTCACTCTCCGCACGTTGTCGAAGGTAAACTCGTCAGCGATTACGGCACGCCAGCCCGATGTTCCAAAACGAATCGTCATCGTATTTTCTTTGTGCAGCGAATGCTTGAAGGGAGCTTTCAGCGACTAAGCACCCGGACGGGACGGAGTCTGTTTGACGAGTACTGGGTGTGTGTGCGCGAATTAGCAAACCCCTTGTTGCCTGACCATTTAGCGGGCAAGCGGCGGGAATTTAACATGCCGGTTACATGCAGTAAAGACTTATCTTTTCAACGCTTTATGAAGCTAACCTCAACGTTTACTTGAAGTAAGCGCGATTAAAGCATGGTTTCGGCGAACACATGGCGAACGGAAATCCGCGATTTGGGCATTGAGCTCAGAATGCTGAATTTGAAAAGAGAATAGCCAGGAGAAACAAAGTCACAGGTGTGGAAAATTTGCCGGAAGGCTTCGACCGTGGTTGAGTTGAGTCGAATCGACTATGAAAGAGGCAAAGTCAAAATACAAAAAAGGTGTGTGACAGCTTGCTACGTAGAGCAACTGCCACGCACCTTTTCAGAACTTACGATCAACGCCGACGGCGGTTCAACTTAGGTCCGAAGACTACGCCCTGTGATCAGGCGATAAACAGCGAGCACGACGAGCGCGCCGATCACGGCGAAGACGAGGGTCATGATGAACCCAGGGTCGCCGAACTCTTCCCCGCGTCCTCCGATGCCGAGCGCCCTGCCAACGAACCCGCCGACAATTGCACCCACAATGCCGAGTAATATGGTGATGATTACTCCGCCGGGGTCTTTACCTGGCATAATCGCCTTTGCGATCAAGCCCGCAATCAAACCCACGATAATCCAAGCGATGATACCCATCTCTTTCAATCCTCCTGTGTCAAAGTTGATGACCGCCGAGCGGTGGGTTTTGAAACCGTGCCTGTACGGATTCAATATGCAAAATCTGTCGTCGTGAGGGTGTCAGCAAAAGCCGCGCCATAAAGTATGCTTTGCAATCGAAAGGTTTGACTTGGAAAACTACTTTCAATCGCACCGTGCGCTTCCACGGCACGATCATTGCCGCGATGTGTTCATCGAACACCATCAAGCTGGGTAAACGTACGTTTCATCAAACGAGAGGAGAAGATTATCAATGGGACTCTTTGACAAAATGTTTGGCCGCGGTGCGACGAAAGCGCAGGAGCAGCCGAACGCTCCGCAGCAGTTTGATCAACTCAAACAAAAGTACCAGACCGTGCTGAACTCGATTGACCAGCAGCACATTCAACTTCAAAACCTGCACGTGCAGGATAACAAGCTTTTCGTCCGCGGCATCGCGCCTTCCGAGGATGCGAAGAATGCAATCTGGGATCAGATTAAACTCGTCAACCCAAGCTACGATGACATCAATGCTGAAATCAGCGTCGATGAAAGCCGAGCGCAGGGTGCGACCGCCGGCGGTTCCAGCACTCAGGGCGGGAAGACTTACACCGTCAAAGCGGGCGATACCCTGTCGAAGATCAGCAAACAGCAGTACGGCGACTCGGATGAATTCATGCGTATCTATTATGCCAACCGAGATCAAATCAACGATCCGGACATGATCAAAGTCGGCCAACAGTTAATCATCCCGCCTGACGACAACGCCTAGTACAAAAGTCAAAGTACAAACGTCGAATAATCAATGATGCTTCGCGAAGTCATTGAGGGCGTCAACAGCATCGAGGATGGCACGACCGGTAGATTTATCTCACCCCGGTTGTGCCTGTCCTTTGACTTCCTCAGACGGCTTGACTGACGATGGCCATTGAATCAGCGCCGGCCTGCTTCGGATTCTGTGCGTGTTTGATCCGAGGCGTGCTCGCTTGCCACGGCCTGTTTGACAGGGCGCGAGTTGGTCGGGTATAAAAAATTCGCACGGGAAACCTAAATCACGTAATTCAATGAAGTATTACCACGCCTGCTGAAAACTCAAAACTGTAATCAGATTATTCTAACTTGATGAAGCGCCACTACACCAACAACGCACCGCATCACGTCGTACGGTATCATCATCACCGCCATGACGGCGGCGCGTTGGCGGTCTTCCGTGTCGGGCGCAGGTTATAGAAAGTGCTCAAACTGTTGGAACCGAACGACCCGCTGACCGCGACTTGAAATGTCCGGCAGCGGGTTTTAGTTACTTCGGCAAGTGATCGGTAGACGGCCAGCAAGAAATGCGGCGTTGCCGTGTCACCCAGCGCTCAATTTTTATGAACTCCCTCTCGGAAATACCCGGCGGCATGCGCTACCACTTCGGCGCGGAGGCGCGCTTGCAGCGGTCAATCGAAGACGGCTGCATGGCGGTCTTCGACGGATGGAGTTACGAAGAAATAGCGACCCCCTCAATTGATTACTACGCGCTGTTCGAGCGCGGGATGGGGCGCCAGGAGGCGCAGCGCGCGTTCCGCTTTACCGATGCGGACGGACGCTTGTTGGCGCTGCGCCCGGATGTTACGTCGTCGGTGGCGCGCGCTGCCGCGACGCTCTTCGCGGGGCGGGCGCGGCCATTGCGTTTCTGTTACGCGGCTTCGGTGTTCCGCCAGCGGTCGCGTTCACACGCTGAGTGGCGGCGCGAAAGTCGGCAGGCCGGTTGCGAGTTGGTCGGCGCCGGCGGACGCGCCGCCGACATCGAGACGTTGCTCATCGCCGCCGAAGTTTTAGAGCGTCTAGGGCTGCGTTCCGGAACGCGCATCACACTCAACAACGTGGAAGTCTTCAACGGCCTCTCCGAAAAACTCGCGCTCGACACCGGGGCGCGCGAAGAGATGCGTCGCATCATCGACACACGCGACGATTCGGCACTGCAAGAGTTCATCCGTCATCACACAACGCAGGTGGCACAGGGTGGTGAGTGGGGACTGGCGAGACTCGCCGGGCAGCGCGAGGTGATTGACGAAGCGCGCCGTTTGATTTCCAACCCGCGTTCGCGTGTGGCGCTCGACGCGCTTGACGAGTTATGGGGCGTCATTGAACAACTTGAGTTGACGGATTTGTTCGAGATTGATTTAGGCGACGTGTCAGGTCTTGATTATTACACCGGATTGGTCTTCAAAGTTTACGTCGCCGGGGCCGGGTCGCGGGTCGGCAGCGGAGGCCGCTACGACGACCTGACGGTCAACTTCGGTCGCCGCGAGCCGGCCGTCGGTTTCGTGCTCGAACTCGACGCGCTGACCGAAGTGTTAATGCGGCGGGCCGCCACAATGGAGCCGGCGCAGTCGCATGAGTCCGGAGCGCCTATCGTCGAACCGGACGGAGACGCCGCCGGTCTCTTCCGCGAGGCCCGCCAACGCCGCGCCGCCAACTCACGTGTGCGGATCAAACAGAGGGACGAAGGATGAAGAGTGAGAACCTGAATCCGAATTACGTGAACTCGCGGAAGGACTCAATGATTGGTGGTGAAGATGGGTCAAGCGAGAATGCTTCGAGTTCGACACGCGCCGCCCGTCCCTCATCCTTTCATTACTCTTCGCACATGCTGACGGTGGCGCTGGCGAAGGGGCGCATGCAGGACGAGGCGTTGGCGCTGCTCGGTCGGGCCGGCGTAGAAGTGAGCGGCGAAGCTCTGGCGTCGCGCCGCCTCGCGGTCGAAGACGCAGAGGGTTGCTACCGCTTCGTGTTCGTCAAGCCCGCCGACGTGCCGGTTTACGTCGAGCACGGAATCGCCGATTGTGGCGTGGTCGGGCGCGATGTGTTGCTTGAATCCGAAGCGGACGTGTTGCAGCCGCTCGACCTCGGCATCAGTCGCTGCCGCATCGTCGTCGCCGCGCCCGACGGTGCCGCCGCGCATGATTACGGGATGCTGCATGTCGCGACCAAGTACCCGCGCATTGCGGCGGCGCACTTCGGGGCGCGCGGCGTCCCCGTCGAGATCATTCAACTCTCCGGCTCGGTCGAACTCGCGCCGGTGCTCGGCCTCGCTGATTGCATCGTCGATTTGGTCGAGACGGGACAGACGCTCGCCGACAACGGCCTGCGCGTCGTCGAGACGATTACCGAATCAACGGGCCGGCTAGTCGTCAACCGCGCCAGCTATCAACTCAAGGCCGTCGCCGTGGCGCGACTCATCAAAGCTCTGCGCGAAGTCACCACCGCAGTGGAGAGTAAAGCGTGATCGAAGTCATCAACAACGGCGACGAAAAAAATCGTTTGCGGAAACTGGCGAAGATCAAAGAGCGCAACGTCGCGCTTGACGCCGAGTTGATGCGAAACGTCTCCGCGATCATCGGGGACGTGCGCGGTCGCGGTGACGCGGCGCTGGTCGAGTACACCGCGCGTTTCGACGGCGTGACCCTGCGGCCTGACCAACTGCGCGTCGATGCCGAGACGCTGCGAACGTCGGCGGCGCGCGTCGAAGGGCGCGTGCTTGAAGCGTTGCGCGAAGCGATCAGGCGCATCCGCGCATTTCACGAACACGAGCGCGTCGATTCATGGGAGATCGATGGCAAACGGGGCGTCCGGCTCGGCCAGCGTGTCACTCCGGTTGAGCGCGCCGGCATGTACGTGCCGGGCGGGACGGCGAGCTATCCGTCGTCGGTGGTGATGAACGTCGTGCCCGCTCAGGTCGCCGGCGTCGAGCGCCTCGTCGTCGTCACGCCGCCGGAGACACTGGCGAGAACCCCGGCGGTCGCGGCGGCGCTCGTCGAATTGGGCGTCAAGGAGATTTACCAGGTCGGCGGCGCGCAGGCAGTCGCGGCTCTGGCTTACGGCACACAGACGATTCCACGCGTCGACAAGATTACGGGGCCGGGCAACAAGTACGTCGCGGCGGCGAAGAAGTTGGTCTTCGGCGCGGTCGGCATCGATTCGATTGCCGGGCCGAGCGAGGTCGTCGTGCTCGCGGACGACACCGCGCGCGCCGATTTCGTCGCTGCCGATCTGCTCGCGCAGGCCGAGCACGGCGAAGATGCTTCGTCCGTTTTAATCACCGACAGCCCCGCGCTTGCCGCGCAAGTCGTTGCTGAAGTGGCGCGGCAAGTCGCGACGCTTCCACGCCGCACGATCATCGAACGCTCGCTCGCTGACTACGGCGCGATCTTCGTCATGGAAGATGTCGATGAAGCCTGTGCGCTCGTCAACGAACTCGCGCCGGAGCATTTGGAGATCATCATGCGCGACGAAGAAACGGCTGCCGCGCGTGTGCGTCACGCCGGGGCCATCTTCTTCGGCGCGCACACACCGGAAGCGGTCGGGGACTACTTCGCCGGCCCGAATCACGTGCTGCCGACCGGCGGCGCGGCGCGCTTCTCGTCGGCGCTCGGCGTCAACGATTTCTTGCGGCGCACCAGCATCATCCGATACACGTCCGAGGAATTAGCGGAGACCGCGCCGATGATTGCCGCGCTCGCGCATGCCGAAGGACTCGACGCACACGCGCGCTCGGCGCTGATTCGTTTGGAAGAAGATCAACGGAGCGCAAATTGAATTGAATAGAAAAGCAACAGTAAAGAGTTTTAAGTTTTAAGTTTTAAGTTTTGAACTGAAAACTCAAAACTGTTCGATGGCTCATATGCACGACCCACTCGACACCATCAAGCAGCGCGTGCGCGAGTTGCGCGCTTATTCGCTGACGCCCGACCGCGGCGCGGTGAAGATCAATCAGAACGAGAACCCGTGGGATACACCCGCGCCCATCAAGATGGAGACCGCGCGCCGTCTGAGTGCTCGTTCGTGGTCGCGCTATCCGGACTTCGTGCCGGTGAGTTTGCACGAAAAGCTGGCGCGCTTCGCGGGGTGGACGCCGGACGGTGTGGTTGCCGGCAACGGATCGAACGAATTGATTCAGGCGTTGCTGATGGTGACCGTCACGGAAGGGAAGCGGGTGCTGATCTCCGAACCGACGTTCGCGCTTTACCGTCAGGTCACGACGGTGCTCGGCGGCGAAGTCATCAGCGTCCCTCTGACGCCGGATTTGAAGTACGACGCGGAAGCGTTGATGAAAGCCATCGGTGAACACGAGCCGGACGTGACGATCATCTGCTCGCCGAACAACCCAACTGGATGCCGAATCGATGACGCCGATTTGATGAAGATACTGGAAGCGGCGCGCGGCTTGGTCGCCGTTGATGAAGCTTACTTCGAGTTCACGAATCATTCGGTCGTGCCGCTGCTCGAACGTCACGCGAACCTCGCCGTCTTCCGCACCTTTTCGAAAGCAATGGCGATGGCGGCGCTGCGCGTCGGCTACCTGTTGGCTGCGCCGGAGTTGGCACGCGAGATTAGTAAAGCGGTGCTGCCGTACAATTTGAACGCGATGTCGCAGACGGCGGCGGAAGTGACCGTCGAGATGTACGCCGAGGAGATGCGTCCGCTGGTTGATAAGATCATCGCCGAGCGCGAGCGGCTGTACGTCGGATTGAAAAACATACGCGGCCTCGCGCCGGTCAAGTCAGTGTCGAACTTTATGGTCGTGCGCTCCGACATCGCGCCGCGCCGCGTTTTCGATGAACTGCTGCGCCGCGACATCCTGATCCGCGACGTGAGTAACTATCCGATGCTGAAAGATTACTTTCGCCTGAGCGTCGGCACGCCCGCGGAAAACGATTTGTTGATAAACGCGCTCCGTGAGATTTTTGCGAATGAACTTTGATTGCTGGAACCCATCCCATTTATGAGCACACCATCACCGATTCAGACGCGCGCCGCCGAAGTCCGGCGCAAAACGAAAGAGACGGACGTGCGCGTGGCTCTGACGCTCGACGGCGGCGGGCGCGCGAGCATCACGACCGGCGTCCACTTTCTCGATCACATGCTTGAGTTGTTCGCGCGGCATGGACTCTTCGACCTCGAAATCGAGTGCCGTGGTGACCTCGAAATCGACGATCATCATTCGGTCGAAGATGTCGCGATCACGCTCGGCCAGGCGCTCGCGCAGGCGCTCGGCGACAAGGCCGGCATCACGCGTTATGGCTCGGCGCTCATCCCGATGGACGAGGCTCTGTGTCGCGCGGTGATCGATTTGTCGGGGCGCTTCTATCTCGTCTACGAAGTCGAGACGCAGCGCCACACCGTCGGCAACTTCTCGGTCGAACTGGCCGAACACTTCTGGCGCTCGTTCGCCGAGGCCGCGCGCTGCAACCTGCACATCGACTGCCTGCGCGGGCGAAACACGCATCACATATTAGAAGGGACGTTCAAAGCCACGGCCCGCGCACTGCGTCAGGCGGTCGAACGCGACCCACGCGTCGAAGGCGTGCCGAGCACGAAAGGAGTGCTGTAACCCAAGTGACACGTCCGCCGTTGAAAGTGGCGATTATCGATTACGGCGTCGGCAACCTGCGCTCGGTGGAGAAGGCTTTCGCGGCGACCGGGTGCGAGGCCGTCGTCACGGGGGACGTTAATCTCCTCAGCGACGCCGAGCGTCTGGTGCTGCCAGGCGTCGGCGCGTTTGGCGCGTGCATGAAAGCTTTCCGCGAGCACGGCTTCGAATCATTGGTCGGCGAGCGTGTGCGGCAGGGGACGCCTCTGCTTGGCGTGTGCGTCGGGATGCAGATGCTCTTCGATGAGTCGGAAGAGTTCGGGCGGCATGATGGTTTGAGATTCTTGCGCGGGCGCGTCAGGCGCTTTGACAATGGTCTGCTCGTCCCGCAGGTCGGCTGGAATCAAATCGAATGGCGAGGCGGCGCGCACCCGTTGACGGATGGAATCGAGAGCGGCGACTTTTTCTACTTCGTTCACTCATATTACTGCGAACCCGAGGCGCGCGAAGACGTGATCGGCGAGACTGAGTACGGCACCGCTTACGCTTCGGTCGTCGCGCGCGGCAACGTCTGCGGCGTGCAATTCCACCCGGAGAAGAGTCAGGCGGCGGGCCTGCGACTGCTCGAAAATTTCGCGCGCCGCGAGTTCACATCCGCGCCGGGGACACGCTAAGGACTGAAAGCAAAATCATTTCACCGCAGAGGACGCGAAAGGGCGCAGAGAAATAAAAGACAGCATCATCAATCAGATAAACAGCTATAGCCATTTGCAATCGAGTGTGACCCTAACCAAATCACCGACCGTTTAGAGGCGGGCTCTGCCCGCCGGTGCAACGTGAGACGGCGGGCAGAGCCCGCCTCTAAACGGTCGGTGAAGAGGTCGCATCCAATTGCAAATCGCTATAATCAGGTGAACATCTGGACATTCTCTGCGTCCTCTCGCGTTCTCAGCGGTGAAATGCTGGTGAAGTTGTTTTGGTTTCAATCCAAACAAACTCGATTGGGAAAACACATGCTGGCAAAACGCATCATCCCGTGCCTCGACGTTGACCGTGGCCGTGTCGTCAAAGGCATCCGCTTTCTATCGCTTGTCGACGCGGGCGACCCCGTCGAGCAGGGGAAGAAGTACGACGCCGAGCGCGCCGACGAATTAACGTTCCTCGACATCACGGCATCAGCGGACAAGCGCGCCATCGTCGCCGGTCTGGTGCGGCGCGTCGCCGATCAGGTCTTCATCCCATTGACCGTCGGCGGTGGCCTGAACTCGGTCGAAGACATCCGCGCCGTGGTGCGTGCGGGCGCGGACAAAGTCTCTCTGAACACGGCGGCAGTCGAGCGCCCCGAACTGATTACCGCCGGAGCGGAGATGTTCGGCAGCCAGTGCATCGTCGTCGCCATCGACGCACGCCGCCGAAATCCCGCTGACGCCGGGCAGGGCTGGCAAGTCTTCACGCACGGCGGCCGGCGCCGCGTCGATTGGGACGCGGTCGATTGGGCGGTACGCGCCGAACGATTGGGCGCGGGCGAGATTCTTTTGACAAGCATGGACGCGGACGGGACACGCGACGGCTACGACGTGGCGCTGACCCGCGTCGTCGCTGACGCGGTGCGCATCCCGGTCATCGCGTCGGGCGGGGCAGGGAAGCTCGAACATTTTTACGAAGCGCTGACCGAAGGAGGCGCGAGCGCGGTGCTGGCGGCATCGCTCTTTCATTTCGGCCAGTACAAAATCGGTGAGGTTAAAAATTACCTGCGTGCGCGGGGAGTGGTGGTGCGATGAAGACAGCAATCGGCGAGGTCAGATTTGACGAGGCGGGGCTGGTCCCGGCGGTGGTGCAGGACGCTCGCACGCGCGAGGTGTTGACGCTCGCGTACATGAACGCGGAGAGCTTAAAGCGCACGCTCGAAGACGGCGAGACTTGGTTTTGGTCGCGTTCGCGTTCAGAGTTGTGGCACAAAGGCGCGACCTCCGGCAACACGCAGCGCGTCGTCGAAGTGCGGCTCGATTGTGACGGCGATGCGATAGTCGCGCTCGTCGAACCCGCTGGGCCGGCCTGTCACACCGGGGCACGTTCGTGCTTCCAATCCGAAACCGAAAACGAGTCGGATGACATCGCTGACGAAAGCGTCGCGACTGTCAAAGACGCTCATCAGAGCAGCGACGTGCGCGACCTCGGTTCCTTGCTGACCGAGTTATATCAATTAATCAAAATGCGGCGGCGGGAGATGCCGGACGGCTCGTACACGACTTACCTCTTCCGCGAAGGGCTGGACAAGATTCTCAAAAAAGTCGGTGAGGAGTCGGCGGAAATCATCATCGCCGCCAAGAACGAAAACGCCCACGCGCTCACGTCGGAAATCTCTGACCTGCTCTATCACGTCATGGTGTTGATGGTCGAACGCGGGATCAGCCTCGAACAAGTGGGCGTCGAGTTGGCGCGGCGTGGCGGAAAGGGATCAGAGTGATGATCGACGAACGGCGCGACCTGACGCGGCTTCTCGATTTCGCGGTCGAACTGGCGCGCGGTGCGGGCGACATCACGCTGCGTTATTTTCGCGAGGGTGTGAAGCCTGACCGCAAAGCCGACGGCTCGTTCGTGACCGTCGCCGACCGCGAGGCGGAGAGGTTCCTGCGCCAATCGCTGGAGGAAGCATTCCCCGACGACGCCATCCTCGGCGAAGAAGAGGGTGACCGCGCCGGCACGTCCGGGCGGCGCTGGATCATCGACCCGATTGACGGCACATATTCTTTCGTTCACGGCGTGCCGTTCTACGGTGTGCTCATCGGGCTGGAGGTCGAGGGCGAGCCGGCACTCGGCGTGGTCAACATTCCGGCGACGGGCGACATGGTCTACGCGGCGCGCGGCGCGGGATGTTTTTGGAACGGTGCACGCACGTCTGTTTCGCGAACGGCGACGCTTGAAGAATCGCTGCTGCTCGCGACCGACTTCGGCACGTGCGAGCGTTATGGATTCGGCGAAGCCGTCGCGGAGTTGGGACGACGGGCGGAGGCGCGCCGCACGTGGGGAGACTGTTACGGCCACATCCTGGTCGCCACCGGTCGCGCCGACATGATGCTCGACCCGGTGATGAACGTGTGGGACTGCGCGGCGCTGTTGCCCGTGATTGAAGAAGCGGGCGGGACGTTCACCGACTGGAAGGGCGAGCGGACGATTCGCGGCGGCAACGCCATCTCGACCAACGGTATTCTCGGCGGCGAGGTGCTGCGCATTATCAAAGAATCTTCGCAGCGTTAAGTGCGGCGTCGCTCTTCAGCGTTTCAAAATCTTTTAAGCATATGGACAAAGGTTTCTTGGGTCGAAGTTCCTTATGCCCTTCCGGCAAGCCCAAATAAGCTAATTCTCAGACAACTTTATCAGGATGTGTTTATTGACCATACTCTTGTGTGCGGGTCATATGTGGCACGCACGTTGGGGCAAGCGTCCCTTTGTGTGTCTTTGTGCGCCACGGCTGAGGCTGCCAGCGATTCTGTGTTCCTTTGACGCACAATCATGTCTCAGCAAAAGCTTTAAAAGTTTATGGGTCTCACTTAAGTCTCGTCATTCGTTCACTTAGGTCAAATCCCTGGTGTTGGCATGGGTGTTGCTGAAGTCAACTTACAAAATTGCTTTTCATCAGAGAGGCAATATCCACAGGAAAAAGAACAAACAGGACGGCGGCGAGCAACTGTGTAAGAAAAAGTTGGCCTCGCCGCACTTATTCCATTCGGCGATGCTTGCGTTCCGCGCTTTTGATGCGTAATGTCACGACATTCATAGTGCAACCGCATTTGACCGGATGATCGATCAGATTCACAGCTCCCCGCCACCGTCGCCCTCGGCAAGATTCAGACGCATCGTGGGACTTGGTCGAGAGACGCTCTACTCGCGACACCGCGTATTGCCGCCGGTGCCGAAAGTTTCGAGGCAGAAGTAATTGTGCCTTTTGTGATTCATACTGCTAACCAGATTCTTTAGTCGTTAACCAGATTCTTTAATCAAGGATAAGAAAATGAAACCCATCAAACATGTCGAGAAAGGCTTAACCGCCGCCGCCGGCGGGCTATTCAATACGATTCAGCTCTTCAACCAGTTCAGACCCAATGAATCGTTCATCCCGAAGTGGTCGGACAAACCGCTTCTGAAATCATGGCAGAAGTCGAAGCCACCCCTCGGCTACCCACGCACTACTGACTCGCTCTGCCCGAAGTGCGTGATCGAAGCGCGCGAGAAAATCTTGAAGGCCGAGGTCATCGACCCGTCCATCCTGATTAACGAGAAGGTCGGCGAGATTAAAGCGCAGATCATCGAACGCAACGGCCAAATCTGGATGATTAAAGATTGTCCGACTCACGGCCACTTCGAAGACATCATGGCGATTGACTCGACGTTCCTGAAGCACATCGAAAGCATGTTTCCGGGCCGCGACATCCAGGCGCACAACGACGAGAAGCTACACAACCACGGTTCGAGCACGATCAAGTACGGCCGCGGCTCGGTGTTAACCATCGACCTGACGAACCGCTGCAACATGATGTGCGACCCGTGCTTCATGGACGCCAATCAGGTCGGCTTCGTCCACGAGTTGGGGTTCGATGAGATCAAAGACATTCTCGACAAAGCCATCTCGATCAAGCCGCGCCGCCAGATGTCGGTGCAGTTCTCCGGCGGCGAGCCGACCATCTCGCCGTACTTCCTTGACTCCATCCGCTATTCGCGCAAGGTCGGTTACAACTCGGTGCAGTGTGCGACCAACGGTATCGAGTTTGCCAAGAGCAAACAGTTCTGCCGCGAGTCCGCCGAGGCGGGCCTGCGTTACGCATACCTACAGTTCGACGGCATCGGCAACGACGCGAACTCGCATCGTCAGGTCGGCAATCTGTTCGACGTGAAATTGCGCGCGATTGATAACCTGCACGAAGCGGGCGTCGAGATCGTGCTGGTCACCACTCTCGTCAACAACATCAACAACGATCAGGTCGGCTCGGTCATCCGCTTCGCGCTCGAAAATCCGAAGAAGATCGCATTCATTTCGTTTCAACCCGTGTCATTCACCGGGCGCGACGAAGAGATTACGGACGAACGCCGGATGGCGCAACGCTACACTCTGTCGCATCTTGCATTGGATGTGAAAGCCCAGGTCGGCATCACCGAGCCGACGCGCGATTGGTTCCCGCTCAGCTTGATGGGTGCGTTCGCCGATTTCGCGGACCTCTCGCACGGCCCTGACGCCGAGTGGGGACAGGTCTCCTGTGGATGTCACCCGAACTGCGGCGTCGGCACGGCGGTGATGATCGACAAAGAAACGAAAGAGATGCGCCCCGTGCCGGAGTTCCTGAATATCCCGGGACTCGTCAAGGACATGCAGAAGATTACGGATGCGGGCCGCAGCAAGTGGAAGTCGAACATGATGATGGGCCTCGCGCTGCTGAAGCATTACAACCCGTACAAATCGCCTTCGCAGTTCACGCTCTACGAGTTGTTCAAGAAGTTCGACAAATCGTTTGGTTTGACCGGCAAGTCCTACGGTCGCGTCGACGGCCAGCGCTCCAAAGAAGACATCGAGGCACGTCGCGCCGACCGCTGGAACTTCCTCTTCATCGCCGGCATGTGGTTCCAGGATCTGTTCAACTACGACTTCCGCCGCACAGAGATGTGCATCATCCCGTACGGCACACAGGAAGGTGAAATTTCCTTCTGCGCATACAACACAGGCATCGGCTGGCGTAACATCATCGAGCAGATGCACCAGAACGCGACCGTGGCGAAATGGTACAAAGAGTACGGTCGCCACGAGATTTTCGCGAAAGGTAAGAACGTCGATCTTGGCGACTTCCAGTTCGCCGGACGGCTGAACGAAACCGACCTCGCGCGCCCGAATCGGCCAGAGATGGCTGGGCCGAAGACGGCGGCTGAAGAGGCGGTGATGATGCGCAAGCTGTATCAGGATTTGGTGCTTAACAAAAAGCTTGACACCAAAGGCGGGGCTGACAAGCCCGTGCAGATCAAGGGCCTGTCGCGAAACAAAGAAAAAGCAACTTCAGCGTCGGTCTAAGATTTTAGCTGATCCGCTCTGACACAAAAGCCCCGCGTAACGTCACGCACGTCGCGGGGCTTCTGTCATTAGAGAGATGAAGCGCCGGGAATCGGTTGGGCGCTGATGGGCGGATTTCCATCGCTTGAATAATTCGGTGCTTTAGGGTGTAATGAACCCCGGTTTTTCCTATGACTCGTATCCTTCTAACCAACGACGACGGTATTCATTCGGACGGAATCATCAAGCTCGAAGAGGCGCTCAGAGAGGTCGGCGATGTCTACACGGTCGCCCCCGCGTCGGAGATGAGCGGGGCTTCTCACAGCCTGACGCTTTCGCGCCCGCTCCGCATCCGGCACATCGACGACCGCCACTGGTCAATCGACGGCACGCCCACCGACTGCGTGACGCTCGCCCTCAACAAGATTCTGACCGGCGAACACCGCCCGCATATCTGCGTCTCCGGCATCAACCACGGTGGCAACCTCGGCGACGACGCCAGTTATTCGGGGACGGTGGCGGGCGCGCTCGAAGCGACGATCCTCGGCGTCCCCGGACTGGCCTTCAGCCTCGTCGCGCGCGAGCATTTCGACTTCACAGAGGCGGCGCGCTTCGCGGTCGTGGCGGTGCAAAAGGCTATCGCGGAGGGCTTGCCGGAAGGGACGTTGCTCAACATCAACATCCCAGGCGGCGTGACCAAAGGGGTGCGCGTGACGCGGCAAGGTATTAAGAACGCGCGCCCGATCATCACCGAACACACCGACCCACGCGGCAAAGCCTATTACTGGATCGGCGAGGAGGTGCAACATTCCGAGGGCGAGGAAGGCACGGATTATCACGCCATCGATGAAGGGTTCATCTCCGTCACGCCGATGCGTAGCGACATGACCAATCACCGCGCGTTGTCGGCACTCGAAGGTTGGAACTCCCTCCACACCGAAGAGGTGTTGACTGGAATTTGAAAGCTGCCTTCGTGCGATGCGACCCTAGCCCGACCACGTTAATGATTGAGAGAAGAGTTTTTTTGAATTCCTCGACCACACACTTCCCCGCCGCGCAGATGTCCGGGTTCCGCATCCCACGTGAACGAATGGTTGAACGCCTGCGCGACCACTACGGCATCCGCGACGTCCGCGTCCTCGACGCGATGCGCGAAGTGCCGCGCCACTTGTTCGTGCCCGACGCGTTGCAGAGCCGCGCTTACGGCGATCACGCGCTGCCGATTGACGCCAACCAGACCATCTCGCAGCCGTACATCGTTGCGCGGATGACGGAACTGCTCGAACTGAACGACCGGAGCCGCGTGCTGGAGATCGGCGCCGGGTCGGGTTACCAGACGGCCATTTTGGCGCGCGTCGCCGCGCAAGTCTACGCCATCGAGCGCATCGGTGACCTGGCACGCGAGGCGCAGGCGCGCATCCGCCGGCTGAACATCCACAACGCCACTGTGAAATGTTTCGACGGGACGCTCGGGTGGAGCGCCCACGCGCCGTACGATGGCATACTGGTGGCGGCGGGCGGCCCGGAAGTGCCCGAACCGCTGAAGGCGCAGTTGAAGATCGGGGGCAAACTGGTGCTGCCGGTCGGCGCGGTGCGTGAAGCGCAACGCCTGGTGCGCGTCGTCAGAACCGAGCAGGGTTTCGAGCACGAAGACCACGGGGCGTGCGCCTTCGTCCCGCTCATTGGTCGCTACGGCTGGCCCAACGAACAGTAGCGCAACAGTCCGTCAGCCCCGCACCCGTCGAACTCCGAACTGCAAACCTTTGGTCATCTCTCAATGGAAATTTTCTACGAACTCTTTCATCAACTCAAGCAGTACCTTGATCCGAGTACGATTGCGAAGGCAGGGTATCTGGTACTGATCCTTGTCGTCTTCGCTGAGACCGGATTGGCGATGGGGTTTTTCCTGCCGGGTGATTCGTTGCTCGTCGTGGCCGGGATTTTCGCGGCACGCGGTGATCTAAACGTCTTCGTGTTGCTCGGCCTTTTGTTCGTCGCGGCGGTGGTCGGCGACGCGGTCGGGTACTTTTCGGGCGCGAAGCTCGGCCCACGCCTTTTCACTCGACAAAAGTCTCTGCTGTTCCGCCCCAGTCACTTACAGAAGGCGCATGCGTTTTATGAGAAGTATGGCGGCAAGACAATCATCATCGCGCGTTTCGTGCCTATCGTGCGGACGTTCGCGCCGATTGTGGCCGGCGCGGCGCAGATGCCTTACCGTCAGTTTGTCGTCTTCAACGTGGTGGGTGGTTTGTTGTGGGTCTTCAGCATGATTCTCGGTGGCTACTTCCTCGGCAGCGTGCTACAGACGAGGTTCGGGATCAACCTCGACGAGCACATCGAGTGGGTGGTAATCATCGTCGTCGCGTTGTCGCTGGTGCCGATGTTGGTCGAGTTCATCAAAGCGCGGCGCGAAAAAAAATCGCGCGCCGCGCGCGCCGGCGATGTGTCTGTTTGACATGTGCCGGTCATGCACCTAGAATGCCTGCGTGGTTTGATTAGTCGGGGCGTGGCTCAGCCTGGTAGAGCGCACGGTTCGGGACCGTGAGGTCGGAGGTTCGAATCCTCTCGCCCCGACCATTTATATCAAACACAAACCCACCTCCTTCAAAAATCCTCTCGAAT